>AMWB02167833.1_pt1 | contig 26070 bp, 27 predicted proteins | sample 200311 | NCBI WGS metagenome assembly AMWB02 (sample SAMN02737377, study PRJNA173069) | bioreactor metagenome | biome: anode biofilm in microbial fuel cells | place: USA: California | collected 2010-12-16 | reverse complement strand
TTGCAGTTCGAAATCAACTGGACGACGGTATGGATGATTATTATTATCGGCGGCGCGCTTCTGGTTGCTGCGGAGTATTATCTGACGCTGTTTGCTTTCAGAAGAAAAACTTTTTTCAGTTAACATTTAGCAGTTAACAATAAAAAACGGGCTGTGGTCTGAAAATTTTTTATTGAGGACTAAAGTCCTCTTGCTATGTTCGTCTTTCACCCCACCTTAAAATGCGGGGTTACAAAAAGAGATTTAAGATAATGTTGTCTTGATTATTCTTACTCCGCAACAAAATGCGGGATTACAAACAACGGTGAATTGCTGGCTTCAAATTGTTAAATGTTAAATGTTAACTGCTAATTATTAATCGTCTCCTCCTCTTCCCATTCGTATTTCGGAGGTTTCGGGTCGGCATTTCTGAAGAGTATCGCGCACAGTATTCCGACCGCGGCGCCTGAGATATGCGCTTCATAAGACACAGCGGGGTCATACGGCAGTATTCCCCAGACAAGTCCGCCGTAGAGAAAAGTCACGAGGAGGGACAGACCTATTGACCTGGTGTCACGCCTGACAAGTCCCACAAAGAAAAGAAACGCGAGTATTCCGTAAACTACTCCGCTTGCTCCGATGTGATATGCAGGGCGGGCGAGAAACCAGACAATCGCGTTTGGCAGGAAATAAATAATAATGAATACCCTCAGCGAAGAATTTATGTAAGCGTAAAACAGAAAAATCATAAGCACGAAAAGCGTTATGCTGTTCGACGCAAGATGCGAGAAATCGCCGTGTATTAGCGGAGCGGTTATTATTCCGACCAGCCCCGCCACTTTCATCGGATAGACGCCGAGAAAACTCAGGTCAGTTTTCGTGTAATGCTCGAAAATCTTAACAAACCACAGAACAGACACGAAAGCCGTCGTTATAATAACGCTAATCCTGAATTTGACCTTATTCGCCTCCGCATCAGGGTCAATTTCGTCCGGCTCTTCAATGTAGTCATATTCGTCTTCTTCCTGCAAGAATATAATTTTTTTAACGTTTATTTTGTTGTTATAAAATACCAATTTAATAATATTTTAACAAATGGATACGAAATTTGACATCATACAAGGTCTTATTGACAAAAACAGGAAAATTGTACTGACGACGCATCTTCTTCCCGACGGCGACGCCATCGGCAGCGAACTGGCACTATACCATTACTTACTTAAAAAAGGCAAGGACGCGAGCATTATCAACCATAACGAGTCTCCCGACCATCTAATATTTCTCGACGATAAGAATATAATACGACGGTACCGCGACAGGAAAGAGGAGAATGACAAAATAATAGCGGAGGCCGATTTGATTTTCGTTGTCGACACGAATGAATACGCGCGGCTGCGTTCGATGGAAGACTCCATAAGAAAATCAAAGGCAAAGAAAATATGCATTGACCATCATCTCGGACTCGACGCTAACGGTTTTGATGCGTACGTTACGGATCCCGAAGCTCCGGCTACGTCCGAAATACTTTATGATTTCATTTGTACCGACAATCCTGATTTTATAGATAAAAGAATCGCCGATAATCTTTATGCGGGAATAATGACGGATACGGGCTCGTTCCGATATCCGAGAACGACGGAAAAAACTTTCCGGATATGCGCCGAACTGATAAAGAAGGGGACTGACCCCGTGCACGTTTACGACATGATTTACAACAACATTCCGCAGGACAAGGTGAAACTGCTGGCGCGTTTCATAGACAGCCTGACTTTTCATTTTAAGAGAACGCTCGTCATAGGCACGGTTACGATGAAAGACTTCAAGGAATTTCATTCCGACGTGAAAGACGTCGAGGGATTCTCTTCATTTCTTATGACGATGAAACACATTAAAGCGGGATTTCTGATAGTCGAACTGCCCGACAGCTGCAAGATATCATTCCGTTCAAAGGGCGAAGTCAGGATAAACGAATTCGCGAAGAAATACGGCGGGGGCGGGCACAAGAACGCCGCGGGAGCGACCGTTGAAAACGCCGATATAATTGAACTTAAAGACAAACTTGTCCGCGATTACGAGTTATTCATATCGGCAAAGAAATGATATCACGTCAATCCGTTCTGTTTAAATATGTTTAATCTGTAAAGCGTATAATTTATTTTTGATATATTTAAAGTATGTTTGAACAAATAACCGAAAAACGCATCAACGATGCTTCTAAAGAAGTAAGCAGGATGCGGGATTTTACGTACGAGTCCGTCATAAACAGCGGTCTCAACGAATTCACGAAGAACTTCATACTTTCCGAGAGCGGCAATCTCGGCTCAAGGGAAGCGGTGCTCAAAGCCGCGCAGAAAGCCGTCAAACTTCTTATAAATTATACTCTGAGACCGAAATGGACGATTGTCAATTTTATATTCGGCAGCTTGGATTCAAAGCCGTCATCCGAAATACTAAAGAGAGTGGAGGTTTTCACTTTTTACCATTACTATCTCGAACTTATAAGAAGCATAGCGCTCGACAACGAACAGATTTCTGTCAAGAAAATCACTGTCGATGCGGCACTTGAAAGCGTCAACAAGGACATTTACGAAAAACTCACGAGTGATATATCGAGTTTAAAGATAAAGAATCTTTTTGTTCAGGTATTTCGCCTCAAGTACGGCGACAATTCGGAAATCAGTCTTGACATGAGCGTGCCGTACTATTTCATAAAGTTATATCTCGACGATAAAGGGTATGACGACCTGCTGTCGAGGTTCGGGAAAGATTTCAGCGACGGGGTCGAAGTTGAACTGAAAACAATCATAAAGGTACTCACGGGAAAATATTCCGTTTACGACACATCAAGAAGGCCCGCCGACGAGACGTTTACACAGGCGCCTTCGTCATTCACCGTGAAAAAAACAGAAGCCGCTCCGGTAACAGAAAAGACGCAACCCGAGAATGAAATACCTTCCGCGGAAGAATCACAGAATGCTGCAGAAGAGTCACTCGGAAATCAGTTCGAGGAAAAGCAGGAAGTCAGCGAAAATCCCGGGGATTCAATTATTGAAGAAACTCCGCCTCAGGCGGCATTCATTCCGGAAAGCGAAGAACAGCACATCAGATACCTTTTTAAGGAGGAAGAAATAAAAAACATTTCGAAGAGAATTTTCAAGGGGAGAAAGCATCTGATGTTTGATTCGCTTCTCGAAATAGAAAAACTACATAACTGGCGCGAGACGACGGAATACCTGAAGAAACTGTTCATCGAGAACAAGGTGGATTATTATGACAAGAGCGTAATTCTTTTTACGGATATTCTAAGCGACTATTTTGAAAAGAGGGAAAGATAAAACATGTTCATAGATTATACAAAGATATACATAAAATCGGGCGACGGCGGAAACGGATGCATCAGTTTCAGGCGCGAGAAATACGTTCCGAAAGGCGGTCCTAACGGCGGCGACGGCGGCAACGGGGGAAACATAATATTCAAAGCATCGTCGCAGTTATCAACTCTCGTCGATTTCACGTACAAGCGTCATCACAAAGCGGGAAGGGGCGCGCACGGGCAGGGCGGCGATAAGAACGGAAAGAACGGCAGGGATGAAATCATACTCGTACCCTGCGGAAGCGTAATAAAGAATTTCGAAACGGGTGAAGTAATCACGGAATTGCTTACCAACGGAGAAGAAAAGACAATACTCAAAGGCGGAAGGGGCGGAAAAGGAAACACGCATTTTAAATCCGCAACAAACAGGACTCCCCGTTACGCTGAAAAAGGCGGCGCGGGTGAGGAAATGATTGCCGCGATAGAATTGAAACTCATAGCCGATATCGGGCTTGTAGGTTTTCCGAACGCGGGTAAATCGACACTGATTTCAAAAATATCTTCCGCGAAGCCGAAGATAGCGGACTATCCGTTCACGACGCTGAAACCCAATCTTGGAATCGTAAGGTACCGCGAATACGATTCTTTCGTAGTAGCGGACATACCCGGAATAATAGAGGGAGCATCGACGGGCAAGGGGCTTGGAATACAGTTCCTGCGGCACATAGAGAGAACGCGGATTCTATTGTTCATGATAGATTCGACACGGCTTAATATTAAAGAAAAGAATTTCCTTAAAGACTATAAAATTCTTCTCGGCGAACTTGAAAACTACGAAGCGAATCTTCTCGACAAGCCGAGGATCATTTGTTTCACGAAGACCGACGCGATAAGCGCTGAACTGAAGAAGAAACTCAAGGGCGTAAGGACCGCGGGAATCGATAAGATAGCAATCAGTTCCGTGACGGGAGAAAATCTCGCGGAACTCAAAGACCTGCTCTGGAAAAAACTAACGGAAGAAAAGAAAAAATGAAGAAACCACTAATACTAATCTGCAACGACGACGGCATAGGCGCCGACGGAATAAAAGCGCTCACGAAGGAAATCAAAAAATTCGCCGAGGTATTTGTCGCGGCTCCGCATGCACAGCAGAGCGCAGTTGGGCATTCGATAACGATGGCAAATCCAATCCGCGTGAAAGAGACGCTTATGTTCAGGGACTTTTACGGATACGCGGTGGAGGGCACACCGGCGGATTCGGTTAAGATTGCGGTTCACACGCTTCTCAAGGGAAGGAAAATCGACCTCGTGATATCGGGAATAAATCAGGGAGCGAACACGGCGATTAACATAATCTATTCGGGCACGGTATCGGCGGCTACGGAAGGCACGATACTCGGTTTGCCGTCAATCGCAGTATCGCTAACGAGTTACACGTACAAAGATTTTTCAATCGCGGCGAAGTTTTCCGCGAAACTGGCGAAGGTCGTGCTAAAGAAGGGACTTCCGAAAGGAACTCTCCTGAACGTCAACGTGCCCGCGATAAAGAAAGTGAAAGGGGCGGTAGTAACGATGCAGGGAAAATCGAACTGGGACGACACGTACGAAATCCGGCTCGATCCCGCGAACAGAAGGTATTTCTGGCTCACGGGCAGCATGCATAAACTCGACAAGACGATAGAATACGACGTGAAGGCGGTTGACGAAGGTTACATTTCGGTAACTCCGATACACTACGACCTAACGGATTACGGATTTTACGAGAAAATGAAATCCTGGAAAATATAGTTTGTAAAAAAATATTCGGCTATGAAACCAAAGTTCTTCTCCAATCGCAGCCTTTTCAGAAAATGGCTGGAGAAAAATCACAATACAAAAAAAGAATTAATTGTCGGATTCTACAAAGTGGATTCAGGCAGAAAAAGCATTACCTGGCCGGAAGCAGTTGATGAAGCAATCTGTTTCGGATGGATTGACAGCATACGCAGGAAGCACGACGATGAAAGTTACACAAACCGTTTCACTCCGAGAAATCCGAAAAGCAACTGGAGTCTTGTAAACATCAACAAAGTAAAACAACTAAAGAAACTCGGACTCATGCGTCCCGCGGGTCTTGAAGCATTCAACAAATTCAAAAAAGATACGAAGCATCATTATTCTTACGAAGCCGAAACCACGGAACTTGACAAATCTTACATAAACACATTCAGAAAAAATGAAAACGCCTGGTCTTGGTTTTCGACGATGCCGCCTTCGTACAGAAAAATCTGCGCGAGATGGGTGATGACGGCAAAGCAGGAACAGACTAGGGTGAAACGCCTCGGAGAACTCATTTCGGACAGTGAAAAAGGAGTAAAAATAAAACCGATGCGTTTCGGCGGCAACCAGCAGAAAAAAATTCCGTAACATTAATTAATTATATTATCGGTTATGAATCCTCCGTTTACCGTAACACAGTTTCTTAAAGTGTTCGAGGACTACAACAACGCGGTGTTTCCCGCGCAGATAATATTTTATCTGATTGCCGCGGCGTCGGTTGTATTTATATTCCTTAAAAAATATGATGTTCTGACCGGTTGTATAATTTCTTTCTTCTGGCTCTGGATGGGCGCGGTATATCACATCGCGTTTTTCACTTCCATTAACAAAGCGGCATACTTGTTCGGAATATTTTTTATGATTCAATCGCTGCTAACGCTGTACTTTGCGCTCAGGAAGAAATTTTTGTTCGCGTTTAAAACTGATTTGTACGGATTGACAGGAATTGTATTGATTGTTTACGCATTGATTATATATCCGGTAATAGGGATGCTCGCCGGTCACGGCTATCCGCAGTCGCCTTTACTCGGGCTGCCCTGTCCGACGACAATTTTCACGTTCGGATTGTTTCTAATGTCGGATAAAAAATTTCCGGTTACGCTGCTGATTATTCCTTTTCTCTGGTCAGTGCTCGGTTTCACAGCCGCGATAAACTTCGGAATAAAAGAAGACACCGGTCTTCTCGTTTCGGGAATAGTCACATTAATTTTGATTATATTCAGAAAAGCAAACAAAGGGAAAACACTTTAATCGACGAATAATTCCAAATCGGATTATTGCAAATATTTGTTTTACTTTTAAAATTTATAATAACATGGCGGCAAATATTGATTTCAACACAATCGACTGGTCGAAGATACCAAAGGAGGAGCATCCCGGAGAAACGGGCACATCGAACTGGCAGACAGTACAGTATGAAGGTCTCCGCGTGAGAATTGTCGAATACTCGGAAGGCTACACAGCGGACCACTGGTGCGGGAAAGGACACATAGTTCACTGCATCGAGGGAGAATTCACGAGCGAGTTTGAGGGCGGCAGTTCGGTAGAATTGAAACAGGGAATGACTTACGTGGTATCGGACGAATTGAGTTCGCATCGTTCGGTAACGAAAGGCGGTGCTAAACTTCTAATAATTGACGGAGATTTTCTAAGCAAATAATATTCTTTATATGGACGCCAAAAAAATTATTTCAGAATTAGCGAGGAATAAAAAAATATTCGGGGACCTTCTCGAAAACATCACGCTTGAGGTTTATTCGTGGAAGCAGAATCCGGAGAAATGGTGTTTGCTGGAAATCGTCTGTCACCTTTTAGACGAAGAGCGTGAAGACTTTGGCGCGAGGGTAAAAAGCACTCTCGAGGACCCGAAGCGTTCATTAAATCCGATTGACCCGCAGGGATGGGTTGTTTCGAGGAAATACAATGAACGGGATTATAATGAAACGCTAAACGCTTTTCTTGACGAAAGGACAAAATCGGTCAAGCGGCTCGAAGAATTGAAATCTCCGAACTGGGAGAATGAACACGTTCATCCGACACTCGGTCCGATGACGGCGGGAAAATTCCTTAATAACTGGCTGGCGCACGATTATCTTCACATACGTCAAATCATAAAACTGAAGTATGATTACCTTGCGGCGAACGGCGGCGAAGATTTATCCTACGCGGGAAATTGGTGACAATAGAATGTATGTTAATAAGATTGAAAGCGGAATCATAAGAGTATTTTATTCCCAATTTTAAACCGAAAAAATGGAAGAAGACAGAAAAGTATCCGCGGCGTTAAACGCGCTGGAGACCTGTCTGGATCTTACAGCAGAGGACAGGATTCTTGTTCTGAGCGATTCGGAATCAAGCAATGTTTCATCCGCGTTCATAGAAGCCTGCAAAATCAAGGGATGCGCAGTCGATATATTCACACTGCGGAGCGGCAGCAGACCCCTGAAGTCCGTACCCAGTGAACTTGACGACCTCTTCGAAGGTAAAACAGTTGTATTGAACATAATAAAGGCGTTTCCCGAAGAAATCCCGTTCCGTATCGAATGGATTCTTAAAGTCGAAAAATACAAAAACATCAGAACAGCACACATGCCGGGAATAACGGAAGAGATGATGACGAACGGTCCCGTTGACGTCGATTATTCCCTGATGAAAGAAAAAGCGGAAGAACTTCTCGCTCAACTTAAGAATGTAAAGTCGCTTCACATCACGACGCCCGCGGGAACGAACTTATCGCTCGGCGTTGAAGGCAGAAGGTTTCTTCACGACCTTCACATCGGTCCCGGAGAGATACAGAACATCCCGTGCGGAGAGGTTTATTGCGCTCCCGAAGAGGACAAGGCTAACGGAACGCTTGTGATTGACGCGAGCGGCGGAGACATCGGGCTCATAAGCACGCCGCTTACAATAAAAATCAAAAACGGGATTATTGAAAAATTCGAAAGTGAAGACGATGAACTCGTGAAAACGATTGAGGCGCTTACGGGAAAAGACATTGAATCGAACACTATCGGTGAACTCGGAATCGGAGTGAACCCGGGAGCGAAAATCAAAGGAAACATGCTTGAGGATGAAAAATCTACAGGTACGGCTCATATCGCGTTCGGCAATAACGAAGATATGCCGGGCGGCAGGAACCGCGCGCCGATACACCGCGATTTGCTTTTCAATTTGCCGACAATAAGAGCATATTACGCGGACGGCACCGAAAGAATTGTAATGGAAAACGGAAACATAAGAGATATTAAATTATAATGAAAATACTTTTCATACAGACAGGCGGCACGATAGATAAGGATTATCCGAAGAGCGTAAAAGGATACGCGTTCGAGATAGGCGAGCCCGCCGTAAAGAGGATTCTCGAAAGAATCAAGCCTTCGTTCGATTACGAAATTCTTCCGCTGATTAAAAAGGACAGCACCGAATTAACGGAAGACGACAGGCGGAAATTATACGAAGTATGCGCGAACGCGGACGCTGAAAAATAATTATAACGCACGGGACGGACACGATAATTGAAACCGCCGAATACATATCGGGCATAAGGAACAAGACGATTATTCTCACGGGCGCCTTTAAGCCGGAGAGGTTCAAGGATTCCGACGCGGAATTCAACGTCGGCGCGGCAGCGGGCGCGGTTTCTCCGCTTGGTCCGGGAGTCTATATATGCGTGAACGGGCGTATCTCGCTTTGGAATAAAGTGAAAAGGGATAAGGAGGGAAAGTTTATTCATGAAGACTGAAATGAAGACTAAAAAGGAAATAAGAAACGAATACAAGCAGATGAAGTTCCGCAAGGGCGTGTTTCAGATAAGGAATAAATCGGGCGGAAGGGTGTATATCGGAAGCAGCATGAATCTGGACAAGGCGTGGAATTCACAGAAATTCAAACTCGAAGCGGGCATTCATTCCTGCGGTGAACTTCAGGAAGATTACAGGAAATCGGGCGCGGATAATTTTATTTTTGAAATAATAGAAGTACTGAAAGAAACAGGCGGGACGGATGGCACGGAGAAAGAAATACAAGAACTCGAGGAAATTTGCCTGATGGAAATTCAGCCTTACGGAGAAAAAGGATACAATAAAAAAATCTGAAAGATTTCAGAACCCAATCGGTTTCTTTCCGTACAATAAATATGAGGGTATTTATATGAGCAAAAGAGATAAGAGCAGAGTTTGTCCCGTAGAATTATCGGGAAGTCTCGATACAAAATTCAGGAGACTGTTTCAGAATCCTGTCAGGATACTCAAGCCGTTCATACTTCCCGGAATGGAAGTACTGGATTTGGGCTGCGGACCTGGATACTTCACGACCGCCATCGCGGAACTCGCGGGTGAATCGGGTAAAGTAACGGCTGCCGACCTGCAGGAGGGCATGCTGGATATTGTAAGGAAGAAGATTCAGGGAACGGAGTTGGAGAAAAGAATCGAACTTCACAGGTGCGAGAAAGACACGATAAATTTTAAAGGTAAAACGGATTTTATTTTCGCGTTTTACGTGATACACGAAATTCCCGACAAGGAAAGGCTTTTTACCGAACTTTACAACGCGTTAAAGCCCGGCGGAAGGCTGTTGATCGTCGAGCCGCCATTGCACGTATCTAAAAGCGATTTCAGAAAAATGATAGACATAATCGTGGACACGGGATTCAGTTTAAACGGCTCGCCGCGGCTGTTTCCGAACAAGTCCGCGCTATTTCAAAGGAATTAGAACTTCCTGTTTTCCCTTCGTTATTGAATTGAAAATTACGGTTCCATCGATAATTTTTAATCCTTATGATCATAAAAAAACTCAACATAAATCTGGTGCTGTTCATACTGCTGATTGCCTTCTTTAATTCCGCGTATTCGCGGGAGGATTCGCTGAAGACAGCCATAGAAAAGATAATCAGCGAGTCAAAATGCAGTGTCGGCGCGGCAATCAAGGAACTTGAGTCGGGAAAAACATACCTGTTTAACAACGACGCAAACTATCCGATGCAAAGCGTGTTTAAATTTCCACTCGCGATGGCGGTTCTCGACCGCGTTGACAAGGGTAAATTTTCTCTTGATAAAATTATTAAGGTAACTAAACAGGATCTTCATCCGAACACCTGGAGTCCTTTAAGGGAAAAATATCCTGAAGGCGGAGAATTGAAATTGTCGGAAATTATTTCCTACACAGTATCTCAGAGCGATAACAACGGATGCGACATACTATTCAGGCTTATCGGAGGACCGCTCGAAGCGGAGAAGTACATACACGGGCTTGGCATAACGGATTTAAGCATAAAGAACACGGAAGAGGAAATGCACAAAGACGTGAACCTGCAATTTGTTAATTCCTGTAAACCTTCTGCCATGGCTGAACTTCTTGGTATATTGTCGAGCGGCGCGGCGCTTTCAAGAGAGTCAAATGATTTTCTTCTGAAGATAATGACTGAAACCACTACAGGTCCGAATAGGATAAAAGGGCTTCTTCCTGAAGGAACCCCGGTAGCACACAAAACAGGCTCGTCGGGAAACTCGGACGAGGGAGTAACATACGCCTGCAACGACGCGGGTATAGTGACTCTTCCGGACGGACGGCACATCGCGATAGTCGTATTCGTGTCGATGTCAAAGGAAAGCGATGAATTTAACGATTCAATTATCGCAAGAATCTCCAAATTCGCAATTGATTATTTTATATCTTTGAAATGAATTTGCCGGCACGAATAAAGCGTTGATGATACGGCAGACTTTCTAAAAGCAAAGCAAAAGAAATGGATATCAGCATTTTCACAGAAAAGGAAACACAGCCGACCGATTCCGCTTTAAAGAAAGCGCTCGGGAAGAATTTTGAGTTATGGAAGAAACTCGAAGACTATACGATTTTGAAGTATCCCGATGCCGTTAAGGAGTGGGCTTTTCCTGGAGCGAAGTACGGCTGGAGTTTCCGCTTAAAGGACAGGAAGCGAGTGATAATATACCTGCTGCCGAGGGACGGATATTTCAAGGCGGCTTTTAATTTCGGACAGAAGGCTTATGAGGAAATTCTTGCGAGCGATGTCGCGGATGAGATTAAGAAGGAACTCGAGTCGGCGCGCGCATACGCGGAAGGCAGAGGAATAAGAATAGACGTTAAGCGTCAGGCCGCGATAAAGGACATTCAGAAACTAATCGTAATAAAATTGTCAAACTAATAATAAGGACTAAGTGAAAAACAACATTCTCAAATTGCCTATGCTCGCGGCTGCGGTTCTGGTTATAATTTGCACATCGTACGCTGAAATAAGTCAGGCGGCTCCGTTTTCCGATTCGGTACGTTTCAACAGGAACAAAATATTTTCTCTGGCTCTCGACGGTGAAATCCGAAAAGCGCTGACGTTCTTAATGGTAAGTGATTCGACATCAATACCGGAAAAGGAATGGGAGTTTAAAACCAGGTTTGAAAGCAGATTTCTTTATCTCGAGGATAAAAGCGGTTATGCTGAAGAACACAGGTCTCCGATAGACAGCCTGCTGAAAATTTATTCCGATTACTGGCGACAGGCGTTTCTTTTTCCCGAATACGATAACGACAGCCTTCTGATGAACAAACTTGCGGCGTTTCTCGGCGGTAATTTCGGCGTGAAATATTCCGAAATCAGGGATGACGATAATCTCAATATATATCTCAAAAAGTACGTCAACTTGAAGGGGCTTCAAACGACAGGTTTCGGCAGGACGGGCAAGTATCTTGATTTGCTTGTCTGGAGGACAATGTATGACACACTTTACAAATTCAATCTCTTCTCGGATACGATAAACGTAAAAGTAGTTTTCATGGACGGTTTCGTAACGCTCGGCTGGGAGGAGTACGCAACATTTGGAATGTATTATCCTGGCGGATGGGCGGATTCATCGGCATTGTACTGCGTGAAGCCGGCATACGATTTGAGCAGCGAAAATTTTCTTGTCTCTTATCTCGCGCACGAGGGCAGGCATTACAGCGATTACGGATATTTCCCGAAACTGTCAGGGGCGGACCTCGAGTACAGGGCGAAACTTACGGAGTTGAGCCTCGCGGAAACTTCCCTGTTTAAATTACTTAAGTTCTTCATAGAGAACGCCAATATCGAAAGCGACAACAGTCATTCTATTGCAAACTATTGCGTTGTGAGGGATTTGTCGCGCGCAATCTTTTCAAATGATTTTGAAAATGACATTGAAAAGTGGAAAGGAATAGACACCCGACGCATCAATGAAGTTTCTTATGCAATCCTGTCAAAAAACACGGATGAATTAAGGAAATTAGGAGTTAACGCGCAGGATTACATAAAGAATAAATGAAGCAACCACCAATCCATATATAGGGTATTAATGGCGAAATAATGTGTATCACTGTTTATTTACCATTCAGGTGGTTTCGTTATTTGCCTTCCGTCTTTTTTGATATACGGGTTGGGTAATTGATTTGCATGATATGCATTTTTATTCATTTTAAAACTAAAATGACAAAGTGAAGACAACTCCTTATTTTTTCTTTTAAAGGGAAAACATATAACAATAAATTTTTTGGGGTAAAGAAGTTTTGCAGTTTTTATTGCCGGTGCAATATCAGTATCTCCTGATACAATAACTACACAGTCGCAGTCATTATTATGGAATAACTCGATTAATTTGATTGATATCGCGACGTCGGTTTCTTTTTCTTCGAATTTTATTATCTCTTGTTTGCATTTATAGCAATATACCGTTTTAGCCTTGAATCTGCCTTGAATATCAATAATTCCCAAATCTCTAAGGCATTCAATATATTTATTATGTCTTAAAATTTTTCCGGGATCGTTTTTTTGTAAGTGTGTTGCAAGACTCGTAAAATAGTATATACTATAAGAGTCAAATTTTTGATTAAGGTTATTACTAATGATAGGAATATAATTCTTACATAAGCCGTCAAGGTCAAGCCATTTTAAAGTCTTTACGCTAAAATATACTGATGCTTCAAGAATGGAGTGATATAAATTAAAACCATCTATTAAAAAAGCAATTTTGCTCATAAACGAAAAACCCTTTGAGTCGTAACTCAAAGGGGGCAAATGAACTTTCGTTACATTTGGGTTGAATAGTAAAAAATTAAAAATTCTGATGTACTTTGTCAAGTCTATATAATGTCTAAAGATAAAACAATATAGAATCGCTGCTATTTTTCAATCGATTCCGTTCAGAAAATTAGATGGAAGATAAGATTGGATATGAGTATTTTTAAGGATATTAAATTCTTATATGAAAACACGAAATATACTGCAATACCTTCTTCTTCCGATGCTGTTTCTCGCTCTCAACATGACACTGGCGCAGGAAGAGGAAGAATACCTTCTTGAAAACGAAACAAGCGAGGAAATTCTTGCCCGTGAAGAGTTCATTCTTACAAGACGCGCGGGAGGACCGGGACAGATACTGTCACCGATGACGTATCCGGATGCCGTTCATCAGAAATCAATGATGACGCGCGACAAGGATATAATGCAAAACAATACTCACAGCACGTCGTGGGTAAGCATAAACCCGACGGGAATGTTTTATCAGTTTACAAATAATAATTACATTTCGGGCAGGACGAACTCGATAGCATTTCATCCTACAAATCCCAATATAATGTACATCGCGGCGGCTCAGGGCGGCGTATGGAAAACCACGGACGGCGGTGCAAACTGGGTTTCGCTAACGGACGATCTTTCCACGCTCGCTTGCGGCGACATAGTAATAGATAAAAACAATCCGAACATTCTCTACCTTGGGACGGGAGAACTTAACTATTCGTCGGACAGCCAGTACGGTAACGGAATTTATAAGACAACCAACGCTGGTGTTTCCTGGTTTCAGATAGCAACAGTATCTCAGGTCGGGAATAAATGCTCATACATGGCTATCGACCCGTTCAACTCGAATATAATATGGATGGCGGGCAACAGCGGCGTGTTTAAATCCACGAACGCAGGTTTAAACTGGACGAACACAGGCGCGGGCACGAACGCGAACTGCGTAATACTCAATCCTCAGAATTCGTCTATAGTATACGTCACAGTCGGCGGGACAAACGCCGGATTGATAAAGAAATCAACAGACGGAGGAGCGGTCTGGACTACGTTATCAACGGGACTTCCTTCTTCGATGGGGAGAATACAACTCGCGCTCGCGGAATCAAACGTGAATTATATATATGCCAGCATTGCGGCAGCATCAGGCGGTTCGCTGGTGGGGCTATACAGGTCAACAGACGGCGGAGGCAACTGGACCGCAATGGCGACGACGCCGAATTATCTAAGTTCACAGGGATGGTACGACAACTCGGTAATAGTTAAACCGGCAAACGAGAATCTCGTTGTAGTCGGCGGAATCGACGTGTATGTTTCGACCACAGGCGGAAGCAGTCTCGTTCAGCGTTCGCAGTGGGCGGCGACAAACCCGGGAAATTTCTGTCACGCGGATATACACCGTCTCGCATATAACGGAAGCGTTCTCTGGTGCTGTTCGGACGGAGGAGTTTATAAATCGACAAACGACGGACAGAACTGGACAGACCTGAACCGGACGATATCGACGCTTCAGTATCAGAGCGCGGATTACGACCCTACTAACATTCTGAATCTTCAGGGCGGCACGCAGGATAACAACAAGCAAACGTCCACGAACGGCGGCGCAAACTGGATTCAGAGAACGACAGGCGACGGCGGTTATACGATAATTGACCCGGTAAACACAAATTACATTTACGGTCAATACGTCAACGGTTCCATACAGCGTTCCACTAACAGGGGAACCTCTTTTTCAAGTTTCACGCCTTCCGGTTCAACGGGCGGGCTTTTTTACAATCCGTATGAAATGGCGCCGGGAGACCATAACACGATAGTGTTCGGAAGGGCGGACATCTGGAAAACCACAAACGCTCAAACGGCAACATCTTCATCGGGATGGACGCGGATTGCCACCACAACGGTAGTAGGCGGAAACGTATCCGCGATTGGAATCAGTTCGACGAACATAAATAAAATTTACATAGGCACATCAAACGGAAGGATTCTCGTAACGACGGATAACGGAGCCAACTGGTCGGTCACGACGGGATATTCATACGTCAGCGATTTCGTCGTGGACTATGCAAACGACGAAATATGTTACGCCACATTCGGCGGTTCCGGAGCGACGAGAGTCGCAATGACGACAAACGGAGGCATCAACTGGACTAACATATCATCGAACCTGCCGAACATAGCGATGAATTCAGTCGTTTTAAGAACGATACCACCGCGAATGTTATTCGTCGGGTCCGACTTCGGAGTGTTTCAAACAACGAACGACGGCGCGAACTGGATTGACTTCAACAGCGGTCTTCCGATGGTTGAAATTTATGACATGAAATACAAGCAGACTGTAGGGCAGATACTCGTTGCGACTCACGGACGCGGCTGCTGGACATTCGACCTTAATTCTGTACTCGGAACCGACCCGTACGGTCAGGTGCCTGACAACTACAATCTGATGCAGAATTTTCCAAATCCGTTTAATCCGGAAACGAACATCGAGTTCGACATTCCGGTTTACGGAATGACTACACTGGAGGTGTTCGACATTTCGGGGAAACTTGTCGATAAATTAGTCAATCAGAATCTGAACGCGGGGCATTACCGCGTGCAGTGGCGGGCGTCAAATTATCCGAGCGGGGCATACGTGTACCGCATTCAGTCGGGAAATTTCACATCGTCGAAGAAAATGATTTTGCTGAAGTAGATTTAAGAGATTAGAATCAAGAATCAAGACTTTAGAATTTAGAATCTAGAATTTAGAATTTAGAATTTTTGATTAATGATTAGGAATCAGGATTTAGGAAATGCAATTTTGATTTTTGATATTTGATTTTTAATTTGAAAAGGAACGGCCGCTTAATAAAAACACCCCTTTATGAGGGGTGTTTTCACAAGCGTAAAAAGAATAAAACTATTTTTTCTCTTCCAATTTTTTCGCGCCGAGAGTTTTCTTTAACCATTGTGTCGTTACCGACTTCGGGCGAATTATGGGTCTGTTAACTNNNCGGTTGAGTATCAATTGCGCGGCGAGTCCCAGGACTCTTGATACCGAAAAGAGCACGGTGTAATATTCATATTCCGTCATTCCGTAATGGAAGAGGAGCGAGCCGCTTGCCGCATCGACGTTGGGCCAAGGGTCTTTCGCCTTGCCGCCTTCGATAAGCAGTTTCGGAACGATGTTGAAGAGTTGATTAACGATTCCGAATATTTCGTCGTCGGGCAGATGTTTTTTCCCGAATTTGACGAATGCGGTGAACCTCGGGTCTGTAACTCTCAGAACAGCGTGCCCGTAACCCGCAATGACGCGTCTGTTGTTAAGCAGATTTATGCAGTATTCGCGGACTTCGTTATCGGAAGGAGTGTGTCCTATGTCGTCCCGAAGTTTTATTATGAATCTCAGGCATTCCTGATTCGCGAGACCGTGCAGGGGTCCCGCCAGGCCGTTAAGGCCTCCGCTTACGGAAAAATAAACATCCGACAAGGCTGAGTTAATCGTCTGAGTCGCCATCGCGCTTACGTTGCCGCCTTCGTGGTCGGAATGAAGAACCATATAAAGTCTCATCAGGTCGGCGAAAGAGCCGTCGGGGTCTTCAACGCCGAGAAGCCTCGCGTAGTTAGCCGCCCAATCGAGTTTATTGTCGGAATTGATTCTCGGTCCCTTATTGAATTTTCTCCTGTAAATATAGGCGGCGATAATCGGAATCCTTGCTATGAGATTCAGCGAATCCCAGAGCATGGGCTCCCAGAGCATATCCTTCGGCATTCCCTCGTCGTATCGTTTCCTGAAGAACGATTCGTTCTCCATTACCAGAACCGCCGAATTCAGCATCACCATCGGATGCGTTTCCATAGGAAGGGCGTTAATCGTATTCCAGACGTAGAAAGGAACGTCGCTTCTTCTGCGCAGTTCCCACTGCAAGTCTTCGAGTGCTTCATTGTCAGGCAGTTCGCCCGTCAGCAGCAGGTAAAAAATTTCTTCCGGGAGTTTATCTGTCAGTTCGAGAATAGGTATTCCCCTGATAATAAGCCCCGTATCGAGTCCGACTTCGGACGTATCGCAAATAAGAGATTTAATGCCTCTCATTCCTCCGAATAACTGTTCCGTAGTAACTTCGTTGATTACAGCATTCGGACCCATAGCAAACACTTCATTTGCTTCTTTTCTCAGACCCGGAATGATTTCCGCGAGTTTGTCTCTGAGTATCATAAGATTATAGTTAATGTTTTAGAATTCTCTTTTTTAAAAGCAATGCAGGACGGTGTTTCCTCCTATGCAATACAATTAAAATTGAATTAATTTCATTTAAGTATTAACTTAACAATATTTAGCAATTTAAAGTTTTATATACAATATGAAAATCATTTATCACGGCCACGCATTCGTCGAATTCGTTACGGGGAATCACAGGATTCTGTCCGACCCGTTCATAACGGGAAATCCGAATTGCGACGTAAAACCCGCTGACGTCAAATGTGATTTCATTATACCCACGCACGGTCACGGAGACAACTTCGGAGATACGTTAGAACTCGCGAAGAAAAACGACGCCACGGTAATCGGGATTTACGAAATCGCCACGTACTGCGGCAACAAGGGTGTAAAGGCGCATCCGATGAACATCGGAGGCGGTTATAACTTTCCGTTCGGCAGGGTGAAACTAACGATGGCGCAGCATTCCTCGTCTTTTCCCGACGGGACATACGCGGGCGACGCTTACGGGTTCATTATTTCGGCTGAGGGAAAAAACGTATATCAGGCGGGAGACACGGGTCTCTTCTATGATATGAAATTAATCGGAGAGATGCACAGAATCGACTGCGCGCTTCTTCCCATCGGTGATGATTTCACAATGGGTGTCGATGACGCGGTAAAAGCGGCTGAATTCGTGAATGCCAATACCGTCATACCGATTCATTACAACACATTCGATTTAATTAAATCGGATGCGAATGATTTCAAGAGAAAAATCGAATCGATAGGCAAGAAATGCATAATAATGAAGCCGGGCGACATTTACGAATTATAAATCGGAATTAGTGCAGAAAATAATATCTATATCAAATCAGAAAGGCGGCGTCGGGAAAACTACGACAGCCGTCAATCTGTCCGCGTGCATCGCAAAACTCGGAATCAAGGTACTGCTCGTTGACGCTGATCCTCAGGCAAACGCGACTACGGGAATGGGCATAGAGGCAAAGGACGACGGCAGGAGCGTGTATGAACTGCTTGTCAGCGACATGAAGTCTGCGGATGCCGTCAAGCCGACGCAGATTGAGAATCTTTCGATAATAACGTCGAACATAAATCTCGTCGCGGCCGAACTGGAACTTGTTTCTCTTCCAAACAGGGAAAGAATGCTCAGGGACAAACTGAAGGAATTATCGTCGTCAGAAAGCGGTTATGATTTTGAATTTGTTTTCATAGACTGCCCGCCGTCATTAGGACTTATTACAGTGAACTCGCTTAACGCGGCGGACACGGTGCTGATTCCCGTTCAGTGTGAATATTACGCGCTCGAAGGGCTTTCGGCGCTGCTGAATACGATAAAGATGGTGAAGAATTCCTTTAATCCGAATCTTGCAATCGAAGGTTATCTTCTAACGATGTTCGATTCGCGGCTTAAGCTTGCGAATCAGGTTGAAGCCGAACTAAGGAAATATTTCGCCGACAAGGTGTTCGCGACAAAGATAGCGAGGAACGTAAAAATAGGCGAAGCGCCGAGTTACGGCAAACCCGTAATCGTGTACGACCCGCTTTCGTCGGGCGCGGGAAACTATACCGAACTCGCGAAAGAGTTCGCAGCAAGAAACAATAAAACTATACAGGATAAATAATATTTATGGATAATAAAGGAGGTCTCGGGAAAGGCCTTTCGGCGCTTTTCGAAAACAGAAACATAGACCCGAACAACCCGAACGGCAGCGCAAAAAGCGTATACGAAGGCAAACTGTTCGTGGAGATAGGAAAGATAAGAACGAATCCGTTCCAGCCGAGAGAGGATTTTGACGAGGCAAAACTTAATGAACTCGCGAACTCGATAAAGAAGAAAGGGGTTCTTCAGCCGATAACGGTAAAACTTGCCGAAGACGGAAACGGTTATATCCTCATATCGGGCGAAAGAAGACTAAGAGCCGCGAAAATAGCCGGACTCGCTGAAATTCCCGCGTTCATTTACGACACGAAAGACGAAAGCAAGGAGAATCTTCTGGAACTCGCGCTAATAGAGAACGTTCAGCGCGACGACCTCAACCCGATGGAATTATCGGATTCATACAAGCGGCTCGTGGATGAATGCAGCCTCACGCAGGAGCAGATAGCGGAAAAAGTTTGCAAACAAAGAAGCACTGTAGCTAACTTTCTCCGCCTGCAGAAGCTTCCCGCGGAAATAAAACTTTCACTTCGCAAGAATGAAATAACGGAGGGTCACGCGAGAACAATACTCAGGATAGATGATGAAGAAGCGCAGATCGCGATATGGAAGAGGATTCTGGAAGAAAATCTTTCAGTCAGGAAAGTGGAAGAACTGACGGACAAGCAGGCGAAGAAAAAGAAGAAGAGAAAGACGACTAACGGCAGAATCAGCGGCGAATACGAAGAAATACAGAACAAACTAAGAAGATACTTCGGCACGAGGGTAATAGTGAAACCCAAAACAAAGCAGACAGGCGAAATAATAATTGAATACTATTCAAACGACGATCTCGAAAGAATAATCGAACTGTCTGAAAAACAAGCATAGAGCGAAATGAAAAAACTTATATATACGGATAAGGCTCCGAAGCCCATCGGGCCTTATTCACAGGGCGTACATTACACGGAATTCAACGGATTGTTCTTTACTTCGGGACAAATCGCGCTCAACAGCGAAGGCAATATAGTATCGGATGATATAAGGGAGCAGACAAAAACAGTCTGTGAAAACCTGAATCATATTTTAGCGGAGCACGGTTCGTCGCTTGACAATGCGATAAAGACAACGGTATACATGAAGGACATAACCGAGTTTCCCGCGATGAACGAAATTTACGGCAGGTACTTCGGCGTTTCGCTTCCGGCGAGAAGCACGGTGGAAGTCGCACGTCTTCCGAAAGACGCGAAAGTCATGATAGATGTAATCGCGCATAAATAAGATATTGAACCGTGTCACGCCGTTCTTTCCGTGCGTGATTTTTACGAAATGATTGTTCCCCGTAAGTATATTGATATTATTAAAATTTATACGAAAATTTAGGCAAGAATGATTTAATTGCGGGAAACGATAAAAAATAGTCTGCAATCAAAACTCGAGAACCTTCCGCCGGCTCCGGGTGTGTATCAGTTCAAAGATGCATCAGGCAAAGTCATATACGTCGGCAAAGCAAAAATCCTGAAAAACCGCGTCAGGCAATACTTTCAGTCCCGTCCGTCCCAGGCGAAGACAGACGCGATGGTAACAAAAATCGCCGACCTTGAAATAATTACAACGGACAATGAAATCGAGGCGCTGATACTCGAATTCAATCTCATAAAAAGACTTAAACCCCGCTACAACGTTCTTCTAAAGGATGATAAAACATATCCGTACATCGTTATTACTAACGAACCTTTTCCGCGCGTTTTTCCGACGAGGAAAAAACGTTCAGACGGGTCGCGGTATTTCGGACCTTACACAGACGTCAAGACTATGCGTTTCGCGCTTAAATCGATAAGGGATATTTTTACTATACGCTCCTGCAACCTGACTCTAAACGAGAATACCATTAAAGAAGGCAAGTTCAAGGTCTGTCTCGATTACCACATAAAGAAATGCGAGGGACCCTGTGCCGGTCTGCAGACGCAAAAAGATTACAGAGAGATGATAGAGCAGGTCGCGAAACTTCTTAACGGAAAAACGGCGACGCTTGAAAAAGAACTTCGCTCGAAGATGGAAGAATATTCGGAAAAGATGATGTTCGAACAAGCGGCCCGGACGAGGGACAAGATGGACGCGCTGAGTGTTTACAACGCGAAGCAGAAAATGGCGGGCGAGGAAATTGTTGACAGGGACGTTTTCTCGGTTGTTTCGGAAGACAACGACGCCTGCGGCATGGTGATGAAAATTCGCGACGGACGCGTGATAGGAAAATCCCATTTTTATTTCGGCAACGTGCTTGAAAAGCCGAAAGAAGAAATTCTCGAAAATCTGGTTACGAACTATTATCTGAAATCGGACTTCATACCCGATGAAATATTCTTTCCATTCGAAATGGAAAACACGGAATCAATCGGGAAATGGCTGGCGGAAAAGAAGAAAGGAAAGATTGAGATTACAGTTCCGAAAATCGGAGACAAGGCGAAACTCGTTCACATGGTAGAAGCCAACGCGATGCTGATGCTGCAAGAGTTGAAACTCGCTAAAATGAAACGCGAATACATCGCTCCTTCACTCGAATCGCTTAAGCGCGACCTGCGTCTGAACAGGCTCCCGAGACACATCGCTTGCTTTGACATCTCGCACATTCAGGGAACGGATACGGTCGCGTCGATGGTGGTTTTTAAAGACGCCAAGCCGAAAAAATCCGAATACAGGAAATACAGGATTCGTAGCGTGAGCAATGAGACAGGCGAGCCGGATGATTTCCTATCGATGCGTGAGGTTATTCATCGCAGATTCCGCAGGCTTGCCGAAGAGGGCGGGGAAATGCCCGACCTTGTAGTAATAGACGGAGGAAAGGGGCAGTTGTCATCCGCGGTTGCGGTGTTTAACGACCTCAAAATTGAAATCGCGAATCCTTCAGGAGAGTCCTTAACCGACAGAATGAAATCGCCGAACATTATTGGGCTGGCTAAACGTCTCGAGGAAGTTTTCGTTCCGAACGACCCCGACCCGCACACGATTCCTAAAACGTCGAGCGGTTTGAAATTGTTACAAAGAGTGCGGGACGAAGCGCACAGGTTCGCGATTGAATTCCATCGCGCGCTGAGGAGCAAGAGAACGATAGTCTCCGAACTGAATGAAATAAAAGGCATCAGCGACGCGTCGGCAAAAAAACTCCTTACCAGATACGGTTCGTTCGAAGCCGTAAGAGAGGCGGTAATGAAACACGAGGAGGAATTCGAACTCGATATGGGAAAAAGAATAACCGGATCGCTCACGCGGTATTTCTACGAGGAGGGGGACGAAATAAGTGATGAAACGTAACAGCGTCAATACTAACACCCACTCTAAAGAGTGGAGTTAAAAAGAGCAAAGGCGGTAATGAGAACGAAGGCGGGATTAATAAGAACGAAGATGGGATTAATAGGAAAAAAGAGATTGTTAGATTATATAAAATATTTTTGCTAATTAAACTAACCCCACTCTTTAGAGTGGGGGAAATCAAATACATATTATGGCAAAAAGAAAAACTGCGAAAACATTCATTCTTGACACCAACGTGATACTTCACGATGCTTCGTGCATTCTTCAGTTTGAAGAGAACGACATCGTTATTCCGTTAGCAGTAATAGAGGAAATTGACCATTTCAAGAGAGGCAGTCAGGTTATAAACCTGAACGCGCGGGAGTTTGCCAGGACTCTCGACAATCTGACAGGCAACGCGCTTTTCAACGGCGGCGTCTCGCTCGGCAAAGGAAAGGGGAAAGTGAAAATTGCAATCACGAAAGGGCTTAGCGACGAGATAAGGGAAGTGTTCAGGGAGGATACACACGACCACAGGATATTGAGCACTGCTTATGAACTCAAAATGGCGTCCAAGGATCCTAACTCCGTGATACTCGTAACGAAAGACGTGAACCTCAGGATGAAAGCAAAGGCGATAGGAGTATTGTCGGAAGATTACACGACTGACCACATCGGGAACATAGAAGAACTTTACAGCGGCAAGGATATACTGGAGGATTTTAACGACGAACTGCTGAATAAAATTTACCAGATTCCTTTTAAGATACCGGCGAAGGAAGTAATTAAGAAGGATAAGAACGGGGCATTCCCGAACAAGTTTTATATAATACGCAACAAGAACCGTTCCGTTCTCGGATATCTCGATTCGCAAAAAGAGATGGTTGAAAGAATCGACAAGAATCCCGCGTACGGAATAATGCCGAGAAACGCGGAGCAGACATTCGCGATGAACGCTTTAACGAATAAGAGCATACCTCTTGTATCGATTACGGGAAAAGCGGGAACGGGCAAGACGCTTCTGGCGCTGGCTTCCGCGCTCTCGGTGAAGAAAGAATACAGGCAGATTTACATAGCGCGTCCCGTGATACCGTTGAGCAACAAGGACATAGGTTATCTTCCCGGCGACGTTGACAGCAAACTCGCGCCGTACATGCAGCCGCTCTGGGATAACCTGAAAGTAATACAGGACCAGTATCCCGACACTGACAAGCACCATCAGGCGATTTCAAACATGGTGAAGGAAGAAAAATTAATAGTGGAACCTCTGAGTTACATCCGGGGCAGAAGCCTTCAGAGGATATTTTTCATAGTTGACGAAGCCCAGAACCTGACGCCGCACGAAATAAAAACAATCATAACGCGTGTGGGCGAAGGGACGAAGATTGTTTTCACGGGCGACATTTATCAGATAGATCACCCGTATCTCGATTCGATGTCGAACGGACTTTCATATCTAATCGAGCATTTCAAGGGTCAGAAACTTTACGCGCACATAAATCTTGAGAAAGGTGAGCGTTCGGAACTCGCGGAACTCGCGAGCAATCTTCTTTAATTAAACGAAGCGAAGAAAATGAAAATCGGATATCTGCAATTCAAGCCCGAACTTCACAACCTGTCGGTGAACACCGAGAAAGTTTCGGACTTCATCGGCGGAGCGGACTTCGACCTGCTGGTCATACCCGAACTTGCGAACTCGGGCTACCTGCTAAGTTCACTCGATGAACTCACGGGAATTTCCGAGAATCCCGATTCGGGGAAGTACTGTTCGAGGCTGAAAAAAATCAGCAGGAAGAAAAACGCGTGTATAGTATCTGGATTCTGCGAATGCGCAAAGGACGGCAGCCAGCACGTTTATTACAATTCCTCGATACTCGTTTTTCCGGACGGGAAATTCAGGATTTACAGAAAGACGCATTTGTTCTACAACGAGAAGAATTTTTTTCATCCCGGCAACACGGGTTTCTGGGTTTATGAGGTGCCGTCGGAAAAATACGGGACGGTTAAAATCGGAATGATGATTTGTTTCGACTGGATTTTTCCCGAAGCCGCGAGAACACTGGCGCTGCGCGGGGCGCAGATAATCTGCCATCCGTCAAACCTCGTAATGCCATACTGTCAGAACTCGATGTACGCCCGCGCCATTGAAAACCGCGTATTCACGATTACGGCGAACAGAACCGGAACGGATATGATAGGGAAGGATTCGGTGTCTTTCACCGGCGGCAGCGTAATACTCGGTCCGAACGGCGACTATCTGTCGAGGGCTTCGGAAGATAAGGAAGAACTTAACATAGTGGAAATAAATCCTCTTGAGGCGAAAAACAAGTTCATAAACGACAAGAACAATCTCTTCGAGGAGCGGCGCGAAATGTTTTATTACAGGTAATAAAGATTTTAAATCTAAATACTCAGGAGAAGTAACACCATGTACACCGGTGACTCATCCGAGCACGCTGTTTTACTACTCCAATTTCACAAAGAAAGAATTAAAACTCTTCTCTTTCAATCATCAATATCTGGTTCTGCGGGACGATGAAATATTTTTCATCCTTGTAAAGCACTTCGATTGAACCCTTCTGCATGAATATCGCGAGGTCGCCTTCCTTAACCTGCAAGGGTATGTACTTAACTTTTTCTTCCGTATTCTTCCAGGATTCGTCCGGGTCCTCGGAAGACTGCGCGAGCGGATATCCGGGTCCGACCTTCATAACGTAACCGGATTGGACGACTTCTTTTTCCTGCACACCCGGCGGGAGATACAGACCCGATTTCGTTTTGTCGGAAAGCGACTTCGGCTTAATCAGCACCCGGTCGCCGACTATGATTAAATTCTTAAGTTTGTTTTCCAGAGTTTCCATTTGCTATTGAATCAGTTTTATTCGCAATCCCGAACTCAATCAGGGGACAGGAATTGCATACGTAAAATTACTTAAATCGGCATAAAATGTTTATTCAAAAAACCGTACGGGGTCACGATGCTTGCTACGGAACTCTAAGTTTTTCGATACATAATAAATTATAATTTTATTACATTGCAATAATAAAACAAAAAAATAATCTTTTCAAAAAAAACACGCCAGATGAAAATAAAAATAAAGCAAGGTGACAATATAAAACTGAAAGATCTCGATCCGTCCTTTACGGGCGATTACAGGGACAAGGATGAAGCGAAGGATGAACTTCTCGGCAGCATCGCGCGTCTTTCGGAACTTCAGGACAGGCTTTACGCTCAGAACAAGTACGGACTGCTTCTCATATTTCAGGCAATGGACGCCGCGGGCAAGGACGGAACGATAAAGCACGTTATGTCGGGCATAAATCCGCAGGGCTGTCAGGTCTTCAGTTTCAAAACTCCTTCGACGGAAGAACTCGACCACGATTATCTATGGCGCTGCATGAAGTGTCTTCCCGAAAAAGGGCGCATAGGAATATTCAACCGCTCATATTACGAGGAAGTACTGGTAGTCCGCGTTCATCCCGAATTCCTTGCTAACCAGAGGCTTCCTTTCACGGGCAAAACAGATAAACTCTGGAAACATAGATTTGAAGAGATAAACAATTTCGAAAAATACCTTACAGATAACGGCATCGTCATACTGAAGTTTTTTCTTAACGTATCGAAGTCCGAACAGAAGAAAAGATTTCTCAAGAGAATTGAACTACCGGAAAAAAACTGGAAGTTCTCCGCGGCCGACGTGAAGGAAAGGGCTTTGTGGAATGATTATATGGACGCATACGAGGACACGCTGAACAACACGAGCACCGATTGGGCGCCGTGGTACGTCGTG
>AMWB02128603.1_pt1 | contig 26133 bp, 31 predicted proteins | sample 200311 | NCBI WGS metagenome assembly AMWB02 (sample SAMN02737377, study PRJNA173069) | bioreactor metagenome | biome: anode biofilm in microbial fuel cells | place: USA: California | collected 2010-12-16 | reverse complement strand
GACCCAACATTGTTAGAGAAAAAAGGAAAAGCCGCAAGAGAGTGGGCAAGAAGAGAATACAGTTCTGAAAGATGGATAGAGGAAATCCTTGGAGACTAAACAGCCGGGAATATTTCATTGTTTGAAATGTTTCCTTAAATTTGAAAGTTTAAGATATGTAACAACTTGTCCAAGATGTTTCCATTCTTATGTAAAGTGGTTAAACTTTGAAGAATTAAGAAATGAATGGAGAAAGAGAGGTTATCCAGAATGAGAAGTTCATATAGAGCAAATAATTTTGGTTTGATATTTACACAAACTGTACTTTTAAGAATGCCAAAGATTATTGTAGATCTTGGAATTTTAAATGGATACAGCACAATTCATTTAGCTACTGCCGCAAAACATTTAAAAGAAACTATGGGGTGTGATTCCCATGTTTATGCTTATGATTTATTTAGTCAATATGAATATAAACATGGCCTTAAAGATTGTGTAATAAAAGAAACTGAAAGATATGATTTGAAAGAGTATGTTACAGTAACGGAAATGGATGCATTTGAAGCAGCTAAAGAGTTTGAAGATGAATCTGTAGATTTGATTCATTTCGATATTAGTAACGATGGAGATAAAATCAAAAAGTTTTTAGATGTATGGAACTCAAAAATAAATCCTTTATATGGAATTGTTCTGTTTGAAGGTGGATCCGAAGAAAGAGATAATATATCATGGATGCTTGAGTACAATAAACCTTCTATAAGAAAAGAATTGTTTTCAAATTCAATCATAAAAAATGAATATAATATGTTTATCTATAATCAGTTTCCATCATTAACAATGCTAACAAAAACTAGGGGGACCAAAGATGGGTGTTGTGGCTAAAGTCAGCGATGATTTTCATAAACATTATGAAGAAAATAAGTTATGGGCAAATCTTAGATGGTTAGGGATTCCAATGTGGAAACTCCCATTTGATGCAATAATTGTTCAGAATTTAATAACTCAAATTCAACCTGATTATATTGTTGAGACAGGAACTGGAATGGGAGGGTCTTCTGCTTTTTATGCGACAATTTGTGAAGCATTAGGGCATGGAAAAGTTATAACCGTTGACATAGAAAATAAACATAAACTTCAATATATTCCTTCAAATATCAGTGAAAGAATTTCTTTCATACAAGCTAGTAGTACAGACACAGCAACAGTAGTAAGTATATATAATAAATGCAACCTTAAAAATAATCTTGTAATCTTGGATTCTTGGCATACAGAAGAGCATGTATTTAGAGAACTACAATTATATTCAGATTTGGTTCCTATTGGTTCTTATATCATTGTTGAAGATAGTCATGTTAATGGTCATCCTATAGAATGGAGATGGGGAAAAGGACCTTATGAAGCTATACATGATTTTCTTGCGACTGATAAAGGAAAGGATTTTGTCATAGATAGAGAATGTGAAAGTCAAATAATGACCTTTAACCCTGATGGATTTTTGAGAAGAATAAAGTAAGGAGTTTAATATGCAAAATATTCCACTATTCAAGGTTTTTATCAGCAAACATATTGACCAGCCATTATTGAAAGTTCTTCATTCTGGATGGATTGGGCAAGGGCCAAAAGTAAAAGAGTTTGAAGAGGCTTTATCAAGTAGATTCAATTCTAAATATCCTTTAACATTATCGGCAGGAACTCATGGATTAAGTTTAGCTCTTAGACTTTGTGATGTTCAACCAGGCGATGAAGTTATTACAACACCATTAACTTGTACAGCTACTAATATGCCAATTCTGATGCATGGTGGAAAAATAGTTTGGGCAGATATTAAAAGCGATATGAATATTGACCCAGATTCAATTATTAAAAAGATTACTCCAAAAACAAAAGTTATTATGGCTATGCATTGGGGCGGCTATCCTTGTGATATGGAAGAAATTAGAAAAATAGCAGATGAACATAATCTATTTATTATTGAAGATGCGGCTCATGCTTATGGTTCAACATATAAAGATTCAGTTATTGGAGATTGTAGATATTCTAACTTTACAATGATGAGCTTTCAAGCAATCAAACATTTAACAACTGTTGATGGTGGAGTTTTGTTTTGTCAAGAAAGTCATGATTATCATAGAGGGAAACTTTTGCGCTGGTATGGTATTGATCGTGAATCTCCACGAACAGATTTTAGATGTGAAGAAGATATTCAAGAGTGGGGATATAAATATCATATGAATGATGTTGCTGCACAAATTGGTCTTGTTAATATGCCAGAAGTAGAAGATAATATTCAGAAGACAATTAGTAATGCTAATTACTATAATGACGAATTTGGAAAACTAGATGGAATAAATGTTTGTCAGTTTGAAAAGAATAGGCAGTCGTCATATTGGATTTATACAGTTCAAGTTGAAAATCGTAGTGAGTTTTGTTATATGATGGGAAGCAAAGGAATTGCAGTATCAAGAGTGCATGAAAGAAATGATAAACATTCTTTTACAAGTGAGTTTAGAACAGAACTTCCAATGTTAGAGTATGTTATTGATAGAATGATTTGTATTCCTGTTGGTTGGTGGGTCACAAAAGAGCAAAGAGAATACATTGTTGATTGTGTAAAAGGTGGTTGGTAAAAATGGGTAAGATAATTGTTGAACAAAGGGATGATTGGTCTTGGGTTTGTTCACATTGTAAGAAAACAAACAAATATATTTATGAATACGAAGAAGGATGTAGTGGCCAAGGAAATTTAACCTGTCAATTCTGTAATGAAGATACATGGGATCCTCAAATTAATATGGATGGTAAAAAATGGGACTAACTTGTACGGTTACAGATACTCATAGATATGTTGATAAAGACTGTTGGTGTCATAATTATGATCATGAAATAAATGGGTGTAGAAGATTTATGGTTGCATTTGATGGAATGAATGAAAAATGCTATTCAACAACAGAAGCTAGTGAAAAGGCAGGAACTAAAATGACAAAACTTCTTAGTGATGAAATGTACAAACAAGCTGGAGAAGAAGTTGATAAAAAACTTTCCCATATGCAAAAGATAATAATTGAAAATGCATCCGAAAAAGAAAGGGTTAAATTATTTGAAGAAGTTGAGTTTACAGTTAAATGTAAAATGAGAAGGCGGTGGGCAATTCAATTTCTTTCAATGTTAAAGTGTATGCAATATTATGGTGGACTTGGATGCTCCAGAGAAGTTGGAATGTATGCAGATGGTGATGGAGATTATCGTCCTAAATTTGAGTGGGATATAGATATTGATTCAGATGCAACTCCTGTAAGGGATGATAATGGAAATAAACTTTATGATGCTGGTTAAAAATGAAATCTAAAAAAGTATATAGAAGATATAAAAGTCATTTTGCTACTAGAAACTGGATGAAAAGACATTTACTAAAAAGAACTACTAGAGGGAGAAAGTATGGAAAAATCAGCGACAGTTGTTAATCTTTTTGCAGGACCAGGAGCAGGAAAATCAACAACCTGTGCCGGAGTTTTTTCTTTGTTAAAACTTCATGGTATAGAATGTGAAATGGTTACTGAATATGCAAAAGATATGGTTTGGGAAGGTAGAAGTTTTATATTTGAAAATCAGTTATATATTTTAGGAAAACAATATCATCGCTTTTTAAGATTGAAAAATAAGGTTGATTATATAATAACTGACTCCCCAATTTTTCTTTCAACTGTTTATGGAAGGGATGAACCTCGTTGTTTTAAGGATCTGGTTTTAAGTAAATTTTGTGAATTTGTAAATCTTAATTACTATGTTGAGCGTGTAAAGCCATATCATCAAATTGGAAGAAATCAAACAGAAGATGAAGCTAAGGAAGTAGATGAAAAAGTCAAAAACGAATTAGTTGAATATGGGTTTCCGTATGATAGAGTTCCTGGTGATTTTAGAGGAATAAATATGATTGCTAGATTTATTTGTGAATTATCAAAAGTTCCCTTCAAATATTATTTTAGGGAAGTGATAGAATGACAGGAAAGACATTTAAGCATGGTGGCGGTGGCGGGGATATGATATACGGATTAGCTACCATGAAGAACTTAGGAGGTGGAATTCTTCATTTAAATTCTGGAGGTCCTGGTTATTTTGATTCGTTACTTCTTAAGCAGCCATATATAGAAAAGATAGAATATTTTCAATTGACATATAATGACTGGCAAAATCATGAAGTAGATTTTAATCTTGATCTATTCAGAACGATTGACCATAATGTATATACAATAGCTGAATGTCATATGAGGGCTTTTAATCTACAATTTGAATTAACTGACCCTTGGTTGTTTAATATAGATCCAGTTTATGTTGCAGATATTGTAATCAATGACACAGGTGATGCTAGATTTGCAGGCAATAGTGTTGATTGGTCTATATTAAAACCTTATGCTGATCGTTGTATTTTTATTGGAGAGGATTCGGAATATCAAGAGTTTTGTTCTAAAAGATTTGAATTAAGAAGATATATTTTAAGAGAGGCTTTGGAATTTGCACAAGCAATTAAAGGAAGCAAAGTTTACATAGCAAATCAATCATCTGGTCTTGCTATGGCAGAAGGAATGAAACACCCAAGAGTTGCTGACTTGTATTATGGCTGGGCTAAACAGTTTCCAATTGGATTCAACGGTCATTGTAAGTTAACACCAAAAATTTTGAAATATTATTTAGGAGACTAAAATGGATTTTCTTCATAACAGAATTTTAATAGATTATGGCCAGGCGATTGTATATAATCCTTTATACAGAACAGATGGAGCTCCATTTGTAGGGATGGGAGAAAAATATTTTTCCTTAATTGATGATGTTGAAATGGAGATAATAAAATGTCTATGGGAAACTCCTGAAACTTATAGACGATTTGCCCCACCTAGAAGAATATGGGGGCTTGATATTCCTCATCTTGGAGAAAAACAGGTTGATCCAGATTTTCCAAATGAGTCTTATTATATTCCTAGAGAAACATATAAGTTCACATTCTTGAAATTTGCAAATAATACTTTAGAAGCATTAAATAAGTTGGAACAAATTAAAGATACAGCAGATATTCTAGTTTTCAATAGAATTGAAAGAGCATCTTTTTTTGTTCTGGCTATGCAAATCAAAAAATGGAAAAAGGTTTATTTCTATAGAGGGTTTAGAAAAGCATTTAATGTTTTAAGAGAATATCTTTTAAGGTTTCCAGAATATAATTACTATAGAGATATAATGGAATTTAAAGATACCAAAGATAATACTGTTGATATTGGGGATATAATCGAACCATGTATTTGTATTTTCAATGAAGCAGAAAACACAACAACAAACATAATTTCTGATAAACATAAAGGTTCGGAAATAATTATAACATATAATGGGAGAGTCGATTATGACTGATAGACCAGAACATAGAGGAATGAGAGAGTTGTATGATTATGTTGCAACTTGGGATACTTCCACTCTTTTATTTTCAAAAGAATATAAATGGAAAAGATGGGGGGTTCTTGGATTGTTAGCTGACTATGTTGTTGCTACAGTTCCGGGAGATATTATAGAAATTGGAGTTTGTGAGTCATCAATTTATCTGAGTTATATTGCTGATAAATATAATAGAAAAGTTTATCATAATGATCTTCAATGGTCTGTTATTGATAATTGTACAACTGTTAAAGGGTATTTTGGAAAGGGGTCAATTCTATGCCAAGGAACTTCCGATGAATTTTTCGCTAACACTAAATTTCCAAATCCTATTGCTCTATCATTTATTGATGGTGACCATAGCTACGAACAGGTTAAAAAAGATTTTGAGAATTGCTGGAAGGTAATGAATCCAGATGGATTTATTTTTATGCACGACACTTCTCCAATGGACAAGGGAGAGACAGAGTTAAATAGATCAGGCACTGTTTATAAATTAAGACGAGAGATAGAAACTAACCCTGACTTTGAAATTTTTACTTTTCATAATACAGCTTGGGATGCTGGATTATCAATGGTTAGAAAAAGAATCTTCCCATATAACGGAGAATGATATGATTACAGCAGAAGAAAGACAGCAGTTTATTAATGATGGAAAATTTCTTCCCAATTGGGTTTTGAATGATCTTCCATTTAAGGGGGATACTGCTATTTTAGTTACAAGCTGGATGGGGCATCTTAAGTGGTTGAAATATACACTTAATAGTCTTAGGAAAACTGGAAAATTTGTTATGTATGCTCTTGATACACATTTGAGATTTGATGATATTAAGACGTATGATAATCATTTTCCACCAATGGATATTCTAGCTATTCCTCATGCTGTTGTAATGAAACACTCTACATGGGAAGCAGACAAAAGAAATGGTTGGTTGTGGAATATTATTTATGCTGGTTCTATTCTATTAAACTTTGATAATATCAAATACATATTTACAATCAATAGTGATTGTTGTTTAGACAAACCAGAAGGACTAGACGATCTTATTAAGCTACTTGGCGATCACGATTATATGTCTCAATCTGTAGAGTTTGAAACTGATGAATCAAGTGAAGTAAAGTTGATTCATACTTGTAGTGTTTTGTATAAGAAAGAATGTTTCAGACAATTTCTTGAATACTTCAAAGAAAATTTGAGGAACAATATTCCTGATTCTTATAGTCCAGAATCATTAATGGTTGAGGCACAAAAGAAGTATAATTTCAAAATGAAAGTTCCTCCAAAAATTCCAAGATTTCCAGATTTCATAAAAGACTTCGCTGGACAAATTGATCATTATGCTTCTTATGGAGAAGATAGCACATGGAAAGAAGTTGTTGGATTCAGAAATTTATGTGCTGAAAATGATACTTCTGGAATTGAAAGGCGTCCTCATCCTTTAGATGCAAAGTATTATGATCTAAGAAATAATGGGGAATATTTGCCTGGATATGAAAGAGAAGCTTTGTATCCATATTTACAAACAGGCGATCTTAGATATTTATGGATGTTTTGGGATAAGAATGAAGACTCTTGGTATGATAGACGAGAGTTTCCAATAGAACATTATGGGCCAGAACCAGTATATGAGGTGAAGAAATGAAAATAATCGTAACAGGTGGATGTGGTTTTGTTGGACATCATGTGGTTGAGCATTTTATGAAAAATACTGATTGGGATATAATTATTCTTGATAAATTGTCATATGCTGCAAGCGGTCTTGATAGAGTTAGAGATATAAAAGTTTATAATGATAAAAGAGTTAAATTCTTTTCTATTGATTTTACAAGACCATTATCAGTTGGAATGACAAAAGAATTATCTGATGTTGATTATATTTTACATATGGCAGCTGAAACTCACGTTGATAATTCTATTAGAGATCCATACGCTTTTGTATATTCAAATGTTGTTGGAACTTTAAATATTCTTCAATTTGCAAGAGATTGCTTAAACTTGAAAGCGTTTTGTTATTTCTCAACAGATGAAGTTTATGGACCTGCCCCAATTGGAGTGGATTACAAAGAGTGGGATAGATATAATTGTACAAACCCATATTCTGCAACTAAAGCTGGAGCTGAGCAATTATGTATGTCATTCTTTAACACATATCAACTTCCAGGGTTTGTTGTAAATTGTATGAATATATTTGGAGAGAGACAACATCCAGAAAAGTTTATTCCATTATGTATTAGAAAAATAAAAGATGGAGAAACAATTTACATTCATGGAACTCCTGATAAGAAAACATCAGGATCTAGATTTTATATTCATGCTAGAAATGTGGCTAATGCTGTTCATTGGCTTTTGGATAAATATGAACAAAGAGATAGATATAATATAGTTGGAGAAAAAGAGCTGACAAATTTAGAAGTTGCAGAAAAGATTGCAGAGATAATGGAAAAGCCTTTGAAATATGAAATAGTTGATTTTCATAGTTCAAGACCAGGGCATGATTTACGATATTCTCTTGACGGAACAAAATTAAGAAATATGGGTTATATAATTCCTATGACAATTGATGAAACATTAAGAACTGTTACACAATGGACTTTAGAAAATCAAAAATGGTTGTATTTAAAAAAGGATAATTAACAATACCTTTTGCACTAAGATATAAAAGGAGACCAACTACTAACATGGAAATTTTTACCAGAACAGACCTTATTGAAAAAGCAGAAAAAGAAATGGGTATCACACTAAATTCTTACCAAAAAGAATATTATACAAATGAGTTCGATGAGCATCGAAGAAATGATGAATGGAACACAAAAGGATTTGGTGCTAAAATGGGAATACTTTTAACATCTCATCCTGGTAATCGTGGTTTCCTTAAAGCATCTGTAGATTCACATAAAAAATTAGGACTTTGGTTAGCTGTTGGTTATGATAACTATTGGGATAAATCAAGACAAGATGTTGACTTTAACTACGTCATGCCAAATAGAGATATATTCGATCAAATAGATACTTTTATTATTCCACATCATCAATCTTGGGGCGGGGTGTTATATCCTTATTTTTGGGTTTTATATTTTGGGATGCAAACAATGGGTGGGTTTGAATATGTCTATTGTGCAAATGGAGATTGTATTTTAGAGAAACCAGAAAACTTCCCTCAGTTGTTTGAAATGATGGGCGATGCTGACATAATGGGAATTGGAAATGAAGATGCCGGATGGTCTAGAGTTTTCAATACTACAGGATTTATTGCTAAGACTAAAGCTATTCAAGCTATTATGAAACATTTTGGAGAACATCTTATTCCATTCAATAATTATGTTAGATATACTCAAGAGATTGGAAATACAGAAGCAAGATTTGCTAGAGCAATAAAAGATTTGGGCCTAAAAGAATTCAGAGTTGAAAAGAATCCATATAATACTCAGCTACATAAACCAGGTGGAACTTGGTATGATCTAGTTGGGTTTAGACATATTCATGGAGAATTCAACTGGGCGTGGAAACTTCTTACAATGAATGAACCTTATGAGGAATGTATTCCACCGTTGAAATATTTAGACAGAAGACATTGTACAATTCCACAACAGTTTATTGACTACTATAAGAAGACAGGTCAATGGACAGAATAACAAAAGATAAAGCATTATATGAGTTAGAAAGATTTATAACTTATGTAAATGCTAATAGATTGACACCAGAGGATGGAATTTCTTCTGGAGGTTTTAAAGAAGAAGAGTTTAATAAATATCCTGCTGGAACTCCTGGTATTCATCCATACTGGGATAGTGAAATGCAAGAGTTAGAAAATGCAAAAGCATTGATTGAATATTTTAAGACTGGAAATGATGAACCTGATAACAAGTTAATAGTAGGAAACTTTATCAAATACAAAGTTGCTATGATGGAGTATATAAGATTAAACCCTCAATTCAAATCAATTATGTTCGCTGAATGTGGGAGAGGAATTGAAATTTTATTAGCCAAAGCGGTTCGTGATGATTGGGAGCATATTCTTTGTTATGATATTAAAGCTTGTTTTGAAAGAGAAATAAAAAGTTTCTTCCAAGATTTAAGGATAGTCTTTTTCAATATGCAAAGCTGTCATTTTGACCCTATGCTTTTGAAAGATTATTATGATAAGAATATCCTTTTAGTTGCCAATCATACACACCCTGTTGTTTTAAGAGTGTTTATGAACTGGTCTTGTTTTGGCGGAATTATTAAAGAAGGGCTTCCAGTAGTTAAGTGTGGAAAGTGGCCTCATGCTATATTCTGGAAAGAACATAAACCAGAAGAAGGATTTAATAAATTTTATCAAGAACTAAAAATAAAAGGATCATAATGGGCAAAGTAATTGAGCTAGATGATTTAAAAATTATTTGTGATAATAGAGATAGTAAAAAAGTTGTTTTTACAAACGGATGTTTTGATATTATTCATTCTGGTCATATTAAACTCTTAAAAGAATGTAAGAGTCAAGGTGATATTTTAGTAGTAGGACTTAATAGTGATAAAAGTGTAGCAAAGTTAAAAGGGTATTGCAGACCAATTCTTTCTTTTGAAGAAAGATCTATAATTCTTGCTTCTATTATCTATGTTGATTATGTTGTTAAATTCGATGATGATACCCCATATGGTGTTATACGTTTTATTACTCCAGATGTTTTAGTTAAAGGGCAAGATTGGGACGAAAGTGAAATTGTTGGTGCAGATCATGTAAAAGAAAAAGGTGGAAATGTATATAGAGTGTCTATGGAATCTGGAAGAAGTTCAAGTCAGATCATATACTCTATATTAAGACGATACGGGAAAGAAGGAATTTGTAATGGCAATAACCCGCAATAGTTTGAAGAACCCCAACCTTTCAGACCAGCAAAGGAAGGTGATTCAAGAAACCCTAGACAGGAATATGGCTTGTGATGTATGGACAAGTAAAATATTCAAAAGAGTTGGGGTTCTTCTTACCTCTCATCCAAACAATAGAGCTTTTCTAAGAGCATCTCTATCAAGTCATAAACAAATGGGATTTTGGACTACACTAATTTATGATAACTATTGGACTCCAAAAGATAAGAGTCTATCATATGATTATTTCATGCCAGATCGAGAAACTTTTGATTTAGCAGATAATTTTATCATTTCAAAACAACAGGATTGGGGTGGAGTTATTTTTCCTTATTTCTGGATGTTAAGATTTGGATTACAACACTTAAGTATGTTTGATTATATCTACCATGCTAACGGAGATTGTGTTGTAGAACACCCAGAGAACGTCTCTGTGCTGATTGATATGATGGGGGATGCTGATATATTCTTTGTAGGATGGGATGACTCTACAGCAAGTCCTATGGCGAACACAACTGGTTTTATAGCCAAGAAAGAAGCCGCTTTAGCTATAATGAAACATTTTCAAGATCACTTTATTCCATTCGATGTTTATGAGAAATACTCTGTTAAATTGGGTAGTGGAGAAGTTAGATTTGCTAAAGCCGTTTTAGATCTTGGCTTGAAGAATTTTAAACCTCAAAAGAATCCTGTTGATCTTCAACTTTCATCTCCGGGTGGAACTTGGTATGATGTTATTGGATTCAGACACATTCATGGAGAATATAAAACATTAATAAACAAGGGCGAAAACCTTGAAGATATTTGGAAATACATAGACTGGGAATTATTCTAATGATAAAAGTTGTAATGTTTTCAGGTGGTTTTGACTCTACAGCCTTATTGTTTAAATGTGTTTCCGAGGTAGGTTATGATCTTCATGTTCATCACATCAGACTAATAAATAGAGAACGAAGAGATAAAGCAGAAGACTCAGCAGTAAAAAAATTAATTGATGAAGCTAGAAAAATAAGACCTTTTGTTTTTTCATCAAATACTTACGAATGTCCTGATAGTTGCGGTATTGGTTACACAGGGTTTGATTTAATAAAAGTTGGGTTCGTAGCTGGGGATGTTATTAATATGATTCTGTCAGCTATAAGAATGAATACAAAAGAACCACAGGTTATTGAAGCTCTTGTTGGAACTAATAAAACCGAAGTCAAAGACCCTGAATTATTTAAGAAAAATGATTTAAGATATTTGGGAGCACAGCACGCATTTAGATCCCATTTTCTTACTTATCCAGACCAGCCCTCCCCTCAATTTGTCCTTCCATTTTTAGATAGAACTAGAGAAGATATAATACAGTATATACCGAACGACTTACTGCAATATACAATATCTTGTAGAAGACCAGTAGAAATTGGGGATGAATTTATTTCCTGCGGTCTTTGTTTTGCCTGCCGATCAAGAATAATATAATACCTATTTTTTGAGAACAAAATGTAAATATATAGTGTGAGGTATGTAATATGGCAATTACAGCAACCTATACAGATGCTGATACTTTTGTTGTTACTGGGGATCAAACTACAATATTCATGGTTGGAAGAAGAGTTAGAGCAAATTGTGGAGTTGATGGGTATAAATACGGAACAATTTCTGCATCCACATATTCAACTAACACAACTGTAGATTTAACTGCTGCAAGTGATGATTTAACTTCTAACCTCACATCTGTCGAAGTTGGTATTATTGGAAAAGGAACAACCCAATCAATGCCATCACATACCCATGATGGAGCAGAAGGAACAGGTGATTATTTACCTAGTTTAAGACTTGCATCTTCATCTGGAGGTTTATTAGAAGATAACCAGGCTTCTCCATCTGGAACAAGGGCAATGGGATATAATGGATATTTTTATGCAACTAGAGTTTACAATGCAGTATGGAACGATATTGCAGATTTTCAACCAGTAGTTGGTCCTATAAGATATGGTTATTGTTATTATTCAACTGGAAATGGAGTGACTCTTTGTAGAGAGAAATGTCAAAAGGGAATAGTTGGTATTTCATCTAATACATATGGTTTTGGTGTTGGATCAAGAGAAGGATGTGTTCCTATTGCAATTGGTGGTTGGGTATTGGCCCATGTTGATAATGAATATGAACCAGGAACTCCACTTATTAATAATGAATATGGTCAATTGACAAAAGCAAAGTGGTATCATAAATTGTTTTATTCTGAAAGAATTATAGCTTATTATGATAGAAAAGAAATGTTAAAACAAATCGTAAATGGAAATGAAAAAATCGACGTTGACGGAAGACATTGGGTGAGGGTTAGATAAATGAGAAAATGGATTATAGTTTTAATGTGTGTTTTGTGTTCAACAATAGCATTGGCAGATATTACTCAATGGATGGTTGATATGTCTTCACATAATGCTGGAGTTGAGGTTAAAAAAGGAATGGTTTACGAAGGGAATAATGCAGAGATAAATCTCATTATTCATCGTCTTACAATTGGGAGATACACAAACAAATATGACTCTGATAAACTTTTTCCGAAGCGTTCGTTCGAGACAAATAATGAAGGAGTTTTATTCGGCGCCTATCATGTTGCGTATCCAAGTTCTGATGGAAAATCCCAAGCTCAAGGATTCATTCGAGCTATTAAAGAGCATAGCGTTCCTGATCAACCAATTATTCTTGCGTTAGATTGGGAGCATACTTGTGTCAAATGGAATTATAATGAAAAAGGACAGAAACAAACCTGTGCTCAAGAAGGATTAGTTCCTCCTAGTTGGGCATTGGAGTGGCTAGAAGAAGTAGAAAGATTAACAGGAAAGAAACCTTTAGTATATACTTCCTATAGAGCTTTAAGATTATTTACAAAATGGTTTAAAGACAATCCAGAATTTGTTTCCAAGCTTACAAGTTATCCTTTATGGATTGCTCGTTATCATTCAAAAGGGGGAAGTTATAGTTTTCCAACAGATGAAGAAATGTATCCTTGGACTGATTGGACATTCTGGCAGTTTGCCGAAGGAAAAGCGATTGGACCTACAAAGCGAATTTCACCAAAAATAAAAGACAACCCGATTGATACTAATTTTTTCAACGGGGCAAGGTCAGAGATCCACAACTTCTTTGAGAAGTATGCGTGGATTCCAAACTAAAAAGGAGACTAGACAATGAGGAAATTTCTAGCAGTAATTTTTTCAGTATTACTTTTTGTTTCTTGTCAAGGAAATAACAATAATAACGATCCAAAACCAGGAACAATGTCTTTTTCAATGACAGATTCTAAACCAACATTGCCAGAAGGTGTTGTTAGTGTATTTATTACAGTAGATGAAATTTTAGTTCATAAAGAAGGCGGAGATTGGATAACTCTTCCTATGAAAGAAACTCCATTCTCTATTGATCTTCTACAATATACGAATGGAGAAACCGCAGAAATAGTTCCTCCAATTCAACTAGAACCTGGAAAATATACACAACTTAGAATGACAGTATCAGATGCTTTTATGAGATCTATTAATAATGGAAATACAGAAGATATTCCTCTTGATGTTCCTTCTGGAAAATTGAGAACAGATGGAACATTTGATGTTGCTTTAGATAGTAAAGGTTTTATTGATATGGTTATTGACTTTGATTTAAGTCAGTCAATCGTAGCACAAGGAAATGGTAAATATAAACTAAAACCAGTTCTACATTTAGTTGAAGTTTCAGATGCAGTTATTTTTGAAGGATTGATTGATAATACATTATTTGTTGGAGATGAAAAACCAGTAGTGACTGTATATGATCAAGATGGATTAATTTATACACAAGTAGAAGTTGAAAAAGAACCAGCTCCTGCTACAGATTCACAATGGTTAGTGTATTGGATTGTTCCGGACAAAGATTACAAGGTTGAAATTGATTATGCCCCATCTTTGAATAATGGACCAGAAGTTACTGTAAATGTTTTAGCTTCTTCTATTCCATCAGGAACTACTTTAACAGTTGAGTAACAAAATTATGAAAGGAATAGCGAACAATGAAAGTTTTATTATACAATCTAAATATAGGTTCTGGAGTTGAATACGTCGGAAATATAATTGCTCAATGGTGCAAAGAAATAGAGGGTCTTGAATTTTTTGAACATAAGGTTCAAGACCCTCCCTGCCTTACAGTCAATTCTATCGTTAATATTCATCCCGATATAATTATCTTAAATGATAATTGTCCAAGAGTTTATGAAGGAGCATATTACTACAAAAGATTCTTTCCTGATAAAAAAATTATATATCTCACTCATGGAATAAAAGAATTAAATTATGTAAAACATAGTGGCAATCATCATCATGATTACGATAGAATTTTATTACATATTGGAGCTAGAGATTATTTCGATAAAATTATATGTTTTAAAAATCAAGATACTCCAGAATTTTTAAGTAATAAAGTTTTATATGGTTGTTTTCCAGTAAATCCAACTGAGTATTGTATAAAAACAAAGTGGTCAGATAGAAAAAAAGATTTTTGTTATATAGGACAAATAAATAAGTTAAAAGTATCTGAAAAATTTATAAGAATGATGAAGGATTATCCAGATATTAAAATTGATTTCTATGGAACTATTTCTGAAAACTTTTTAGAAAAAGATTGTATTGATATAATGAAAAGAAATAAAAATTATTTTGGAGAAAGACGACAAGAAACAATTGCTGGGATTTTGAATGAATATAAGTATTTTGTTATGCCTCATGGCAGAATGCCCGAGATATTTAATATCTCTTTATTACAAGCAATGAATTGTGGAACTATTCCATTGATTATGAATGATACTGATGGAAACTTTGATCACAGTTGGTTGAAATGGGCAGAAGGATTATATATTCATCACAACACAGAAGAACAACTATTTAAAACTTTATGTAATCCTATTTTATTCGATGAAGCAAATTCTAAAGTTTCAGAAGATATATCTAATTCAGTTAAAATAAGATTTGATTATTTCAAATTTAAAGATGAATTTCAAATACTTTTGAAAGGTTGGTTACAATGAAATTTCTTTGGTTTCCGCTATCTTTAGCTATATTTGGCTCGTATGCAATTCAACATGGGTTAACGACTTTAGGAAAAACAAGTTTAGTTGTTCCTTGGTTTATGCAGGGGTTGTCAATATTTTTCATTGCTCTTTCTGCTGGTATGTTTTTCATTGGGCCTTTACTTGATAACTTTAGTTCACGAAAAGTAATGTTATATGCAGTTGTTCTTGGCGTGGCTGGTATTATCGGATTACAATATAGTCCTTATTTATTTGGAATATTATTTGGATTGTCTGGAGCATTAATAAAAGTAATACCATTTTCAGCTCCAATGAAACTAATAAATAAGAATGAAGCCCTTGCAATATGTCCTCAAGGTGCAGCCAAAAACATTGGGTCTATTTTCTTTTTATTATTTTTAGGTAGTATGCTTATACAATGGGGATGGGGAATATCTGTTTTTATTCTTTCAATTGTATTTGGTTTAGCTGGTATGTTGACTTATATGTTTATGCCTGATGATAAGATTGAAGGGTGGAAATGGTCTATCTTTTTAGAGCTAGCTAAAGATTGGAAATTTTGGTTGTTAATGATAATTGTTGGGGTTCATTCTGCTGGTTATTATTGGGCAATACCACAATTCATTCCAGCAATTAAAGCATATGGGTTTTCACAACAAATATCAATTTATATAACTGCTTGTTTGAGTTTTCTAGCAGCAGCCTCAAGATGGCCAAATGCATGGCTCGGACAAAAGGTTGGTTATCAAAATATGCTGATAGCTTGTGGATTACTTCAGCCTTTAGTCATATGGTTTGTACTTCCTTTGAATCCAATTGTTGCAACTGCAATATTTCAACCAATTGGAGCAATACCAACTGTAAACTATTGGCCATTGTACAAAGAGAGATGGGGTGCAGAGAATGTAGCTACTGTTTCTTGTTTAGGGTTTATTGCTATGTATTTATTCACAGGAATTACAATAGGAAAATGGGCTATGTAAAATGAATACTTACTTTTTACAATTCTATAGAGAAGAGTCTTATTTATATGGAAATGAGATGTATCTTAATTATTTAAATGGTCTATCATATGTATGGGATCAGTTGAAAAACAAGGGGATAATTGTTTGGAAAAATGTTGACGATGAAACTCCTCTTGCAGAAGAAGGAATTATATATGCTTCTGTTTGGTATACAAAAAGTTTAAGACTTCTATATAATTGGGCTAAACAATATCCAAATCTTGAAGTATATATTTGTGGTCCTCTTATTTTACATTATGATTTGAGTATAGGAAAAGAGTTGTCAAATTTCCATATAAGGAGAGAAAATGCAGAAGATTTAATATGTGATGGAGTTACATCCCCTTGGAATCTTGAACTTCCTAATGAGCAGAAACCAGTTGGTTATAGTGTTTCTGTTGTCGATGGTTATGGTTGTTATTGGGGAAAATGTAGATATTGTAAAATAACTGGAAAACTAAAGTATAGAAACATAAACAAAATTCCAGTAATAGATATTTCTGTTCCAAAATACATATGGATTCATGCTTACTCTCTACCTCCTAGTTTATTAGGAACATTATATCCAAAGTTTGAAAAGAGGGATGATGTTAAATATGCAACTTATGTTAGAGCTGACAAATATATAACAGATGCGCTAAAAGTTACTATTCCAAATCTTTCAGTTGAAACAAAATATTTAGGATTTAATATTGGAATAGAATTTCCATCTGATACAATGCTTCAATATATGGACAAAGGAGTTACTGTTAAAGAGTATCTGGATTTTATAGAGTTGGCTTGTGATCATGATATAAGATTACATTTTAATTTAATACTTGGTTGGAAGAATACAACAGAAAAAGAGTTAAAAGATGTTGATGTTTTTTTAAATAAATTATCTAAAATATCAAAACCAAATACAATAACTGCTAACATATATCCTTTGACTGTTGTAAAAGATAGGAAGATCATTTCAGAATATACAGAGGAAGAAATAGAGCCTCTTGAAACTGATTATGATGTTTTAGTTGGAAATCCAAAATTGAGTGAAGAGCAAATTGATTTAGATAATAAAATTAGACAGTTATATAGAGAGTATCCGTTTTTAAAACTTCACGATTGGATAGAAGATAAGAAGAAACATAAAGAAATACATTATGGTTTGAAAGAAAAATGACAAAAGAAAATTTTGTTCAATTCTATGATTTTAATAATAAAACTTATTTTTTACAAAATGGATTTTCTTCTGTTTGGAATATAATAAAAGAAAGAGGGAATATATTATGGGTTAATCATAAAGACTCTAATTTTCCAAATGTAGAAGGAACTGTTTATATTTCAGCAAGTATGGATACGGACTTTAGTTATATTGAAAAGTGGGTGAAATATAGACCAGATATTAAATTTATAGTTGGTGGACCAGCTGTAAACTATATGAATTTCAATTTAAACTATAAAAATTTTTATGCTGAAAAAAGATATATGTTTGAGTTATTAAACATAGTTCCTAGTGTAGATACTTGGAATTTAATAATACCAGAAGTTGAAGATAATCCAATCTATTATATATACTCTTTATCTTTTGGAAACAAGTGTTATTGGGGTAGATGTAGCTTTTGTAATAGAAAAGAAGACTCTTATTCGATTGATTTAAACGTAGAAAATATTCCTGTAATAAAGCCATATCAAAGTACAATATGGTTGAATAAACTTTCTATTGAACCAAATGATATAACTAATTTATTCCCGAGATTAAAAGGTGAAGCATTTTATTCTTTCTTTTTGAGAGGGGATGATTCAATTTTAAATGCTTTAAATAAAATAGAAATAAAAAATAATTTAACTCCGATGATTGGAGTTGAATTTGCTTCAAATAGAATGCTTAGAAAAATGAATAAAGGAATAACCACAGAGTCTTTGATAAAGGTTATTTTTAAATTTTTAAAAGCAGGGTGTTATCCAAGATTATATTTTATTCATTCTTGGCCAGATTTAGTAGAGAGTGATATAGATGATACTAAAAAATTTTTAAATATCTTAGCCCCTTACAATAAGCAGTTATTGTGTATAAATCATTGGTTATTTTTACATGATCCATCTGATAATGCAATTGAGATAAAAACAGAGTATGGAAAATCTTATTATTTACCCAAGTTGGATGAAAAACAAAAGGATATAAATAATAAGGTTTTAAACTTATATAAAACATTTGGGTTTGCGTCTTATACTGAAGCTGGAATATTTAAACATTTATTCAATGGTGAAACAAATGAGTCGTAAAGGAATATTAGTTTATTCATATGAGGAACTTAAAAGATTTCTTCCAGAAGTAGGGACTAAAGGATTATGGTGTTTTCAAGCTAATTTTCACGATGGGCATAAAAGATGTGCAGAAGCATCTCAACATTGTGATACTGTTATTGGTATTATGTTCAACAGTAGAGATATAGAAGAACGATGGATGGCTGGAGAAACTAATGTTGGGCATTTTCCAATAAAACGTTCCGATATTGATATGCTAAAAAAGTATTCTGATATTGGTTTAATTTTAACAGAAGAATATCATCCATTTAAAGATCATTGGGAAGATATTAAATCAGAGTTTGAAGAACAGTTTCCAATCGAATGTTTAAAAGAAAAGGGCGTTCTTGATGACCGTGACTCTTACAACGGGTTGTTACATGGAACAGCTTTTAGATATATATTGCATGGTGTTTATAGCATCCATATTGACTATCAAGCTCAAGGTGGAAAAGACCGCTATAGATCAGTAGGTTATGTAGATTATGTATTTGATAGATGGGGAGTTAGAATAGATTTAATTGACTCGGTATGTGATGAATTTGGTAACTCTATTTCAAGAACTGTTTCTGGCTTACCTAAAGAATTAAAAGAAAGACTAAATAGACCATTGTTAAAAGCGGAGTTCGAAAGTATAAATGATGTAATTGACCATATCAATAATATAGAAGGATTGAGAGTTTTGAATTTTTATCGAACTGATAGATGGATTCATGCGACTTTTTCTTTTGATGGTTACAAATCGTGGACGGAGGGAATAAGATGCAAGTCATAGAAGATTATACGAAGATAAAAGAAACTGTTGATCAAAACTATGAATATACAGGAGTTGGTTTTACAAAAAGCAATTTATTCAATCTTACTCATGATCATTTATATGATCATAGTAAATTAACAGTTAATGAGAATAGAAAGTTATTTGGGATGGTATGGGATAATAAATATGATATAGAAATTTTTTTAGAAAGAGAATCATCTCCATCTGTATGTAATAAAGAAGAAATAACAGAATGGTTTGATCAAAGAGGATTTTCTTATCTATTTATTCCTAACTCAGATTTTATACATAATATACTTAAGGATAGTGTATATCAAGAGTGCTTAAAGGAAACTAAAAAAATTTGGAATAAAGAAAATTATAAAAGACTAATGGGAAATTACAATATCTTCAATGCAGAGAAATGGATGCATCTTATTCTATCCCGACATTATTTTTTATTTTCTGGAATGATTATGGAAAAGGTTTTAAATAGAACGTGCCAATTGTTTTCGCCAGAAGGAACATGGGGATACATATACAAACATTTTATGGAGTCATATTGTTCTTGTAATTCTCCTATGGTTCCAATGATAAGAAAAGAAAATGGTTTAACTTACGATCATTTAGTTGAAACTACATATCCAGAAGAAGTCAAAATTATGTTTGAAGAATTAGTTCCTTTTATTGGAGAGTTTAGAGAAGATCATGATTCTGAAAAATTAAAACAGGCTATACAATCTAAGGTGTATAAACCAAAAGAACCTAATTATTTTCTTGATAACTTAGAAATATTCAATGATCCTCTTACATTTAATAAATATATTATTAGGATTGTTATAAATAGAAACTTTAAAATGGATAATGGTCAATACATTCAATATCGTTTTTGGGATTATGATAATGGTATTTAATTAAGAACAAAATAAAAAGAAAAGGATTTAATATGAATAAAAACTTGAATAGATTTTTCAAAAGACCAGTTGTTGTTGCTGCTGAATTGTTTTCAGCTGGCTGGTGTAATTTAGAATGTAAATATTGTTATATTCCAAAAACAAATTTCTTAAAGAAAGTTCATAAAGGAATATTAGAAAAAATAGATGATGGAACATATTTAACTCTTGTTAAAGAAATGATTGGGTCTGATTTAGATTCTATCTCCCATTGGGGAACAGAACCAACTTTAACTACCAGTCATTTTAAAAATTTTTATAAGAATGTTAAAACCGATTTTCCAAGATTAAAAATTATAAAACTATCTTCTAATTTTATGACATCTCCAAAAAATTTAGTAGAATTTGTAACTGAGATTCTTCCAAATGATTATAGATTAGAAGTTGATATTCAAGTGTCTTGTGATGGTCCAGAATATATAACAGATAAAAATAGGATAGGTGGGTCAACAAGAAAAATATTAGAAAATTGTCTTGAAGTAACTAGAAGATTAAATAATGCAGAATTTATTCATAATGTTGTTATGCATTTAAAACCAACATTTTCTGCTGAAGATATAGAGTTATGTTCTCACTATGATAAAACTGAAGAATATTATGATTTCTTTGACTCTTTTTTTGTAGAATGGTTTGAAGCAAATAAGAATAATAAATTAAAAATGTTAACTGGAATTGACCCAACAATAGTGTTGCCAGGGAATTATACAGTTCAAGATGGAATAAATTTTAACAAACTATATGAAAATCAACTTAAATTAAAAGAAAAAGAATATAAGTATTTTTCTCCTGACTCAAATTATTATCATCGGTTTAAAAATAAGATGGTTTTTTATAAAGAATATTTTACAAAACAAAGAATGTTTACATGCTCAGCTGGAGATACCTGTATTGGGCTTGGGGATATACCAGGAACAATACATCCCTGTCATGCTACTTTTTATTTAGACCATGAAGAATATTTTGATGAAGCTAAAAAATATGGTTTAAATTATGAAGCACAAAAGGCTTTAGAGGATGGAAAAACACAGCAATTAAGAGATGGATATGTAGTTGATAATAATGATGATTTAAAATATTTAAAAAGTATGTTTGTTACAAGAAGCTATAATGATTTTACAAAATTAAAAATTTCAAACTCTCTGGCTGTTGTTTTAGAATGTGCTAAGTCAGGACAAATATCTAAAATATATAAAGATGTAGAACTTGCAAAACTTCTTTCATTTTTGATTCAAACAACTGAATGCCCTATTGATTCGGTTCTTGTAACTGGTAGTATGTTCGTTCCAAATATCTCTTTAATAAAACTTTTTGGGAATGGATTTTTTGAGAAGGTTTTGAAAAGAGTTGTACAGGAGATTAAGAAATGCAAATAAACCCAGAGAATATTGTTTCTATAAATTATGATTTGTCTCCATTTGAATATTGTATTGAATATATAAACAGTCATATATCAGTTTATGTAATAGGTCCACAAAACAAAGATATTTTAAAGTGTGGGTTAGAGATGATAAAATACTGTATAAAATCTATTGATGAAAATGGAAAGCCACATGATGGGTTTCATTATGGAGCTATTGAAAAAGGATTAAACTCTTTAATGAATATTGTTTCAGAAAAGAAAAATGAAAAATACTTTGATAAATTTGTTTATGATTATACATTCTTAGCACATAATATAAACATGAATACTCTTAAAAATAAAGACGTACAAAATAAATGTTCGTATCTTGAAAGATTCGTTCATAAGAAATTAACCTTCAATGAAACTATAATGATGTTTAATGGAATAACTGGAAAATTTGCACAATGGAAAAATTTTGTTCCTCCTTCATTTAAACTAAGTGAACATTATTTTAATTTAATTAAAGAGGACTAAAATATGGCTTTTTCTTGGACTTCAATAACGGCTGGAGTTACCGAAGCAGATGCTGATCACATCAATGAAGTAAAAACAAATGTGGACACTTTAGCTTCACAACTGGGTGTTAGTGCTTATACTTGGTTATATCTACCTGTTACTCAGGCTACTAGAATACGAGCCAATCAAATTACTGATCTCCAAGATGCTATAGATTATATAGATAGTATGAATACCTGTGTTACTTATAATGCAACACATGATAATGGTGTATTATCTAGCGATGATAATGCTATTCACACAGGAAAAGATGCTACTGTTAATACCGGACAAGATTCTGGAATACATACTGGAAAAGACGTTTCTATACATACTGGCAAAGACGTTTCTATACATACTGGCAAAGATGCCTCAGTTTTAAGTGGGCAAGATTCTGGCATACACACAGGAAAAGATTCTACTGTTCATTCTAGTAAAAATACATATTATCTCAATGATCATAATACAAGCGTATTATCTGGTCAATATTCAACAGTATATAGTCCTAGATATATAAGTAATCTTGGTTCAAATTGGGGTACAGCACAAAGTGGTGCAAATGGAGCTTATTGTAGTGGAGTTAAATAAGAGGGATTAATATGACTTTACCAAATGCATGGACAACTATAAACATTGGGGATAAAGTTTTATATAATGATCATATGACTGATCTTAGAACCAATGCAGATTATCTAGATGATAATGTAGCTAATAGAAGTCATAATGCAACTGTTCATGCATCTAGAGATAGTAGTGCTGATAATGATCAATATTCTACAGCAGATAATCCTCATAATGCTACAGCAGATGCTGATCAATATTCTACAGCAGATAACCCTCAGAATTCTACAGCAGATGCAACCCAATATTCTACAGCAGATAATCCTCATAATGCTACAGCAGATACAAACCAATTTTCAACAGCGGATAGTGGTCAAAATGCATCTGCTCTAGGTTCACAATATCCTGGTTATGATGGAAGTCATTTATATGGAGTATTAACTGGACAAAATGCATCTGTAAACACTAGCGTTCAAACTTCTAACTGTAGTTCAGTATATAATAGTGAATGGGAATCTGTTGCAAATGTTGCCTATAATTCTCCAGTTTATTCTTCATATTATCCATCAAATAATTCAAAGGCATAAGGAATAGAAAAAATGATTCAAACTGAAATTGAAAATTCTGAAATAGTGAAAAATTTTTTAAATAGGACTTTTTTTGAATCTTGGAAAAATAGAAGGTACTTAACTGATGATAAATATCAAAATTATTCTCATCTTGAATTACAGATAAGCGGTCATTGTGATTTAAAATGTACATATTGTTATTATGCAAAGTATTCAGATAAATTATATCCAAAGAAAATTTCTGGTCGTGAGAATGTTCTTCATAACCTAGATTTAGTTTTAAATTGGTTAGAAGAAAATAATTATTGGCCAAGATTTGAGATTTTTTCTGGAGAAATATTTTCAACTGAATTAGGTTTTAAAGCGGTTGAAAAATTAGTTGATTGGATAATTAAAACAAAAAAAGAACATAGCGAAATAATAATTCCATCCAATTTTAGTTTTATTTTTGATGAAAAGAAAACTGAAAGAGTAGAATCTATTTTACAGAGAGGAAAAGATAACAATCTTTATATTTATTTAAGTTGCTCTGTTGATGGAAAATATTGTGATTTGGATAATAGACCTTTCAAAGACGGACGAATAAGGGATGATGATTACTATGAAAAATTATTTTCTTTTTGTTCAAAATGGAATTTCAATTTTCATCCAATGATATATAGTAATAAAATAGAGAAATGGAAAGATAATTGGTTGTGGTTTCAAGAAATGATGAAAAAACATAATATGGATTTTCGTCATATATATTTGCTTGAGGTTAGAAATGTTGAATGGACAAAACAACAGTTAAAAGAATATTATAAATTTATAAGGTTTCTTATTGAATGGACAATCAAAGTTCTTATAGATAACAAGTTTGTTTCTAAAGATTATCCTATAGTAAAGTATATTCATGAAAATAAATTGTTCAATGCGTTTAATATGTTTTCAACTTGTGGCAGAGGAATTGGTTGCTCAGTTCAAGCAGCTTTACAACTTAGATTAGGAGACCTGACAACTTCATTGTGTCATAGGGCTGCTTATAAACAACACAATATGTGGAAGTTCAAAGTTGAGAATGATAGAATTGTTGGAGTTGAAGGACTAAATACAAATCTTCTTATAGCTATGGAATCAGCTCACCATATTACTTTTCCAATGTGTGAAGACTGTTTTATTAAGAGTGTTTGTAACTATCAATGTCTTGGATCAATGTATGAAGCTAATAATGATCCAATGCTTCCTATTCCAACTGTATGTGCTTTAGAGCATTTGAAGATAGCTGCCGTTTATGATGAGTTATATAAGTTTGGGTTTCATCATGAATTTCTTAATTGGACATCAAAAGATAAATATGAAACTATGAAAAATTACTATAAATATTTCCATAAAGGAGAAAGAAATGAATAATTTGGAACTTAAAGTTAAGTATGGAGTTTTTAAGGAATCGAAAATTTTAGAAGATGAAAAACTTCAAGTTGAATTGGATGAAAAAATAAAATTTATTTTTGACTACTTGGATATGCTTTATAAAGATAAAGATGTATCTTCTATAACTGTGGATATTAATTCTTATATCGAACTTGTTTCTAATATGTCATCCTACTTTCTATCTTCTCCTGTTCATGATGATTTGTGTCAATACTTTAATTTTATAACTGAGGTTATTTTTAATTGGAGTAGAAATTCTATAAAAAGTTCGCAACTAGAAACATTCTCTTTAATGCTGAATAGACTTATAGAATGTAGAAATAGATTTAAAGAATCAACTGATATTATTAAAGATTCATTTGAAAGATATATAGAGTTAGCAAACTGGCAACCACCTGTGTTTGATTTATCAATTGAGTATTTTGAAAAACTTCTTGAGCAGAATGAGAAGCTAACTAGATAATTTAATTAGTAATTATTTTACTTATTTTTGAGCGTCCAAGTTACTGACTATTTGGAACAAAATATAAAAACTATCTTACTTGATGATGGACGCTATGCATGACATATCAATGGCAATCTGTTGATACATTTCAATGGACAGATAACAATTTAGACCAATGGGGAGATGGGAGTAGTTCGTCGTCATCAAGTTCCTCATCTTCATCAAGTTGTCGTTCATCATCAAGTAGTTCTAGTTCCTCATCTTCATGTAGAAGTAGTTCTTCATCAAGTTCCTCATCAAGCTCTAGTTCATGTAGAAGTAGTTCTAGTTCGTCGTCATCAAGTAGTTCTAGTTCATCATCTTCATGTAGAAGTAGTTCTAGTTCATCATCAAGTAGTTCTAGTTCATCATCTTCATGTAGAAGTAGTTCTAGTTCATCATCAAGTAGTTCTAGTTCATCATCAAGTAGTTGTCGTTCATCTTCAAGTAGTTCTAGTTCATCATCAAGTTCATCATCTTCGTGTATAAGTAGTTCAAGTTCCTCATCAAGTTCTAGTAGTTCAAGTAGTAAATTATTATCTTCATCTTCATCTAGTAGTTCAAGTAGTTCATCCTCAAGTTGTTTATCCTCATCTTCATCTTCAAGTAGTAGCAGTTCTAGTTCATCTTGTAGAAGTAGTTCATCATCAAGTTCGTCTAGTAGTTCAAGTTCTTCATGCCTTAGTAGCTCATCAAGTAGTTCAAGTAGCAGTAGCAGTAGCAGTTCATCTTGTAGAAGTAGTTCTAGTTCATCATCTTCATCAAGTAGTTCTAGTTGCCGTTCATCATCATCAAGTTCATCATCAAGTTCATCATCAAGTTGTCTTTCATCATCATCAAGTTCATCATCAAGTTCATCATCTTCATGTAGAAGTAGTTCTAGTTCTTCAAGTTCAAGTTCATCATCTTCATGTAGAAGTAGTTC
>AMWB02151559.1_pt1 | contig 26219 bp, 17 predicted proteins | sample 200311 | NCBI WGS metagenome assembly AMWB02 (sample SAMN02737377, study PRJNA173069) | bioreactor metagenome | biome: anode biofilm in microbial fuel cells | place: USA: California | collected 2010-12-16 | reverse complement strand
AAAAAATAAAACATGAGGATATATTATGAACTTTGAGCAGATTACCAAAAACAGACGGTCCATCAACTTTTTTGACCCTGATAAAGAGGTCACCCCCGAAGTAATAAAAAAAATGGTGGAATTGGCCAGTAATTCGCCTTCCAGCTTTAATCTCCAGCCTTGGAACCTGGTGGTCCTTCGGGACAGGGCCCAGAAGGAAAAGCTCAAAGCCCTGGCCTGGGACCAGCCCAAGATTGTTGAAGCCCCGGTGACCATGATTGTGCTGGCAGACAGGGAAGGATGGAAACAGGGCCATCCCGGACTTGAACGGACCTGGCAGGAGATGGTGAAAACCGGCATGCCCGAGACGAAACGCGATTGGTTCCTCAACGCCACAAGCTCCTTATACAACTGGAGTACGGATGCCAAACTGGCCTTTGCTGCCAAAAATGCGGGATTCTTTGCCATGAGCCTGATGTATGCAGCTGTAAGTTTAGGTCTTGATTCCCATCCCATGGACGGATTTGACCATGAAGGCGTAAAAAAAGCATTTAATATCCCTGACAGATATTGGATTCCACTACTGCTTGCCGTGGGATATAAAAAGCCTGGGCTTGTACTTGATCCACCTAAATGGCGTAAGACATATGAAGAAATTGTCGTTGAATTATAATTAATGGATTTTCATTTCTTTAAAAAATCAACATGGGCGATATATGACGTTGCTGCACCATAAAGACCCCACCCGGAAAGGAAAAGTTCTGTCGCCCGGCCGGGTCTCCATGCTCAGCTATGCCCTGTTGATAAAATAATTTTTCCTATGCCCAGGAAAATATAATGATCGGTTAAGAAAATTAAGATCGGTTAAGAAAAGCATGTTCGGTTGATAAAGATAGTGAGCGTTAAAGGAAGATTAGATGAAGCAATTTCTGATTGTCGGCTTGGGGAATTTCGGGTTTCATCTGGCTACCCATTTATACCGCAAGGGCCATGATGTTATGGCCATAGATAAAAGTCCTGTATTGGTACAATCCATTAAAGACCTGGTCACCCAGGCGGTGATTGCGGATGCCACGGATGCGGCCACCATCAGGGAGCTTGGCGTCAAAAATGTGGACACTGCCGTGGTGGGTATTGGTTCCGTACTCGGGGATTCCATCCTTGCGGTGCTCAACCTTCAGGAGCTTGGCATCCCGCATATTGTGGCCAAAGCCATCAGTGATCCCCACAAAAAAGTTTTGGCAAAACTGGGCATTCAAGATATCATCTTCCCGGAAAAAGACACGGCTCTGTCCATGGCAAAAAAATTGGACAATCCCAATCTCATTGACTATTTGCCGTTTATGGACGGGTATGGCATCATTGAAATTGCCGTGCCTGAAAAATTTATGGGCAAGAGCCTTAAACAGATTAACATGACCAATACATACGGTGTTCAGGTCGTTGCGATAAAAGATCCGGACGCTAAACATACACGATTCACCCCCCAGGCCGATGACATTCTGAACCCGGGAGATATCCTGATTCTGCTCGGATCGGAAAAAGGGCTGGACACACTGAAAACCGCTACCGAAAAATAGCAGACATGGACGTCCCATCGCCAGGGGCGTGATCCCAGCAAGCCGTGTGACCGTCAATTTTATAAGTCTTGTTTAACCGCTTAGTAAAAGGAGATTGTATGGATCAAGACAAATTTGGTAGTAAAGATCACCTGAGGCTATCTAATGTGTCAGCACAGTTCTATAGACTTGAGAACTTGGAAAAGCAAGGAATAGGACACATCTCTCGCCTGCCGTTTTCAATTAAGATATTATTGGAGCAGACCCTGCGCAACTTGGATCACTTCCAGGTGAATGAGGATGATATCGTCGCGTTGGCAAATTGGCAGCCTAAACAAAAATCTGAAAAAGAGATCCCTTTTAAACCGGCTCGGGTCATTCTGCAAGACTTAACAGGTGTTCCCGCTTTAGTTGATCTGGCGGCCTTGAGAACATCCATGAGTCAATTAGGGGGTAGTCCTGCTGTTATCAATCCCAAAATACCGGTGGATCTGATTATTGATCACTCCATTCAAGTGGACTCCTTTGGCATGTCAAACTCACTGCAGATCAATATGGAGAAAGAATTTGAACGTAACCGGGAAAGATATGAATTTTTAAAATGGGGACAAAAAAATTTTAAAAATATGAGGATATTCCCTCCGGGCGTAGGCATTGTACATCAGGTGAATCTGGAGTCTTTGGCCAATGTCGTGCAAATGAGAGATAACATCTGTTTTTCTGATACAGTGGTTGGAACCGATTCACACACGCCCATGGTGAACAGTTTAGGTGTGTTAGGCTGGGGAGTCGGTGGAATTGAAGCTGAATCCGTCATGTTGGGACAACCCATTTATATGCAAATCCCCCAGGTTGTAGGATTCAAACTCACCGGAAAAATGAGTCCCGGAACCACCGCCACAGATTTGGTTTTTAGAATTGTTGAAATTTTAAGAGAAGTCGGGGTGGTGGAAAAATTTGTTGAATTTTATGGTGACGGACTTTCAGGACTTAGTCTTGCGGATAGAGCCACGATCTCCAACATGGCGCCGGAATATGGCGCGACCATGGGGTTCTTTCCCACAGATGCAGAGACGTTGCATTATTTAAAAGAAACCGGCAGAAGCCCTGACGTGATTGAAAGAGTCGAGCATTACTGCAAAGCCCAAGGGCTTTTCAGAACTGACGGAATGCACGCACCTGAATTTTCAGATGAAATTGAACTGGATCTTTCAACCATTGAGCCTTCTCTGGCAGGACCCAAGCGCCCCCAGGATCGCATCGGATTATCGCAGATGAAGCAGGCTTGGGCAAAAACCTTAACGGCGCCTGTTAACCAACGGGGATATGAGTTAAAAGAGACCGAGCTGTCTGCCCAAGCAGAGATACGTCTTTCTACATCAGAAAAGCCTGTGACCCTGGCACACGGATCTGTTGTACTTGCGGCCATTACCTCCTGTACCAATACGAGCAATCCATCTGTTATGATCGCTGCCGGCTTGCTGGCCAAAAAAGCCGTTGAAAAGGGGCTAAAAACAAAACCCTGGGTCAAAACATCGCTTGCACCGGGGTCAAGAGTTGTCACGGATTACCTGCAGCAGGGAAAACTTGACGGATTTTTAGAGCAACTTGGATTTTTTACGGTGGGATATGGCTGTACAAGCTGTATTGGAAATTCAGGTCCCCTTGCAGAACCTATCAGCAAAGCGATAACAGGCAAAGACCTGGTCGTTGCCTCTGTCCTCTCTGGAAATCGTAATTTTGAAGGCAGAGTCAACCCGCTCACAAAAGCCAACTATCTGGCAAGTCCTCCCCTTGTTGTGGCGTATGCCATAGCCGGAACCATCGATATCAATCTTTTGGAAGATCCCTTGGGAACAGACAGGGATGGGAACCCGGTTTTTCTGAAAGATATTTGGCCGGATACAACCGAAATTGCAGAGATTGCCTCTCTAATCAAGCCTGATATGTATCTGAAACGGTATAGTAATTTTGAAACGCTCTCTCCGCTTTGGAACGAAATTCCCACCAAGGGTGATGAAGTTTATGCGTGGGATGAATCCTCAACCTATATCAGAAATCCGCCCTTTTTCCTGAACATGAGCAAAGCGTTAAAAACGGTCAGTGATATCGTTGACGCCAAGGTGTTGGTTAAGGTCGGTGACTCGGTCACCACCGACCATATTTCACCTGCCGGCGCCATCGCAAAAAATAGTCCGGCTGCAGCCTATCTACTTGAGCATGAAATCCGGCAGGCGGATTTCAATTCATATGGCTCCAGAAGGGGAAATGACCAAGTCATGGTCAGGGGAACCTTTGCCAATATCAGATTAAGGAACCAGCTTGCACCTGGGACAGAAGGCGGTATTACCACCTATCTTCCCACTGGGGAACAGATGTCAATATTCGAAGCTTGCGAAAAATATAAAGTTTCGGGAACCCCTTTGATTGTTTTAGCCGGCAAGGAATATGGAACGGGATCTTCGCGGGACTGGGCAGCCAAGGGGACTTATCTTTTAGGCGTTAAAGCAGTTATTGCAACCAGTTACGAAAGAATTCACAGATCCAATCTGCTGGGGATGGGCGTTTTACCCTTACAGTTTAAAGACGGTAACTCTCCTGATTCCCTGAAGCTGACCGGAAAAGAATCCTATTCCATTTTGGGACTTAGTGATCAAATTAAACCCGGCCAGGAGTTGACACTAAAAGTGGATGACCAGCAATTTTCTGTTTTACTCAGATTGGATACGCCTGTGGAAATTGAGTACTATAAAAATGGGGGGATTTTGCATACCGTGTTACGAAATTTCATTAAAGAGGTCAGCTGATTTTTTTAGGGGAGCAGGAAAGCATCCTCTCCCCTTTGTTTCTCTATCCAAATGGAAATCTTGTCCCGGCCGATGAGGAGATAAGGTGCTCTTAAGTTGAGATTTGCCGTTGTGAATGGAATGGAAGGCTTGCCATGCCCAGATTTTTCAATAAGTTAGAAAAAAAAGCCGGATCTTCGCCGGGTCTGCAGATTGATGCCCGGGCCGCGTCGGATATCGCATCTGATATTTGTGTGTTAATCTATTCCAAAGATTCGCTTGAAACATACCACCCCCCGGACATTGACGCAGCCCTGCCTTTGATTCAGAAAAATAAGACCGCATGGATTCAGGTGACGGGCATACATGATCATTTTGCCTTTTCAAGGATGGGTGAGTTATTCAATATCCATACCCTGACCCTTGAGGATATGGTTACCCCGTCACACCCTCCCAAGTTTGAGGATTTTGACGACTATTATTATGTCACACTGAAACAACTGGCCTTTGATCCTAAGAATGATGAGATATCAGAGACTCAGGTCAGTATGGCCGTCATGGAGAACCTGGTTATTTTTGTCCAGGACAGACCTTCCCCCTGCCTGAAAGCCGTGGAGAAAAGACTTCATGCCGGAAGGGGAAAATTACGTACGGCCGGTCCTGGTTACCTGGCTTATGCCCTGATTGATGCCGTGGTTGATCAGGCTCTTGATGTCATTGGACAGATTGCGTCGGCCGTGGAATCTCTTGAACGAGACATGCTCGAAGATTTAAATCCCGATCACCTTGAGCAGATACACCGGTTGAAACGTGAGGTGATATTTTTCAATAAGCAGCTCCGGCCGGTGCGCGGAGCAATTCTTAGTTTGATAAAATCCGAATCTCCGTTTGTTCCGGATACCACCATCCGCTTTTATGCGGATATTCTGGATCATGTCAATCATGTTCTGGATGCGGTCACTTCTCTTCAGGAGCTTTTGTCCAGCATGCTTGATTTTTACATGTCAGCCCAGGGCAACCGTATGAATGAGGTCATGACCATCCTGACCATTATTTCTACTATTTTTATCCCTTTAAGTTTTCTTGCCGGAATTTACGGAATGAATTTTAAATTTATGCCTGAACTTGAGTGGCAGTGGGGCTATTTCGTTTTATTAGGAAGCATGGCAATGATCGGCGGCGCAATGGTTTTTTATTTTAAAAAGAAAGGATGGTTCTGAAAGAATCATGGCAGAAAAAATTTTTGTTCATATGAAAAAACGACACGTTCAATTTATTTTCAAATTTTTTGTGATCCTGTTTGCCGGATTTACTGTTTTCAGTGGATTACCTTCTGCTTTTGCCGAAGCAGAGAAGGCCCAGACCTCTCAGGTGGTTGATGAACTGGGCACGATACTTGAAAAATCGTTGAAAGCCGAGCTCAGTGACCTTGAAAAGTATAAAACCCGTATGGCCGCCGAAGAGAAGGACCAGATGTACCTGACAGCAGCATATAACGGGTATCGGGTCCAGTTATCCGCTTTCCGGAATTTGCTGCTGTCCGACGATGTTGATATTTCTCAGCTCGAGACAAGCAGGGGTGAACTGAAAACCGTCATGACTGACGTCCAGAAGTTATTTCTGGGACTGATGCCGGGAGAAAAGTCCCTGAAAGAGGAACTTGAACATCTGGAAAATCAGAAATTGCTTGTTGGCAAACAACTTACTGAACTTGCCGGAGTTAAAGAAAACACCGCTTCCGGTGACAAGAAAAAGAACCGGAGCATTGAAAAAATAGCAACTCGCCTATCAAAAGTGCTCAAGGAAAAAGAGGCTTTGGTGTCCCGGCTGGATCAGGTATACAAGGGCCGTCTGGAGAAACTGACGGAAATAAATGAAACGTATACATCCTTGGATGCACAATTTGAAAAAAAGATTGAAGAGAAAAAAGCAAAGGGATTGTTTGAGCGAACAAAAAAAGACGAGCGGTTTGGTGCGCTTAATTCGCTTCATCAGGAAATTAAAACCCTGATTGAACATATCGTTATCGTTTCTGCGCCCAAGTTCTGGATATCTGGAATTGAAAAATTGTGGCAGGACGCACAGCTTCTGGCAGTATCCTTTTTCTTTGTCCTGGCGGCTGTGCTTGCCATTCTAAGGCGGCTCAGAAAAGAGGCTTTGGGTTTAACGAATCTGCCTGTTGTGCAAAAACTGGGTGCCTGGCATCAGATGGCCTCAGATCTGCTGGCCATATCCATTATTCCGGCCGGAACTGCGTTGACAATTTTTCTGTACAGTCGTCTGGAACGAATGGTTTTGGTGTCCAAGGTTTTTTGGGCGGCCGCCATGGTGATAATGATTCTGCTTGCGTGCAGATGGATTTGTCGCGCCTTGAAAACGGTTTTTGTCGATGCCGTGGGTGGGAAATCCAATGCCCGGCATCTGATTCGTTTCGCCCGGACTGTTGCTGTTTTTGTTCTTGCCTATGGGGTGTTGTATGACGTTTTGGGGCAAAGTTCGGGTCTATTGATCCTGCTGCGCGTGACAGGGGCATTGATCATGGTTGTCTGGACTCTGAGAACCTGGCGTGATGTTAATTTTAATACACTGCAGTCTTCGGGGGGAAATCATCAGGATAAAAATCAGCTGATCCGGCTTTTAACCACTAAATATGTGATGCTTCTGATTTCCGGTCTTTCTCTTATGCTGGATATGACCGGTTATGAATTGCTTGCCTCCCACTGGGTCCTTTCCTGGGTTCAAAGTCTTGTGGTTGTTTTCTGGTCGGGGATCTTCTATCATTTGTTCCTGGAATGGGATCTGTATTACAGGGAGCAAAGCCATAGCAGGACCGAAGAGTTTGTTTATGATGACTATCCTGTTCAGTGGCTGATCATCCGGGCAGGTCAGTTCTGCTGGATGGTTACCCTTTCAATTCTTCTGCTGCTGATCTGGTGGGGGGATCCCCAGACCGTGCTGGGTCATCTGTATCAGGTTCTTGCCGTTCCCTTGAGCATCGGCAGTATGCGGTTCAGCTTTTTGGGAGCGGTTAGTGCAGGACTTGTACTTATTTTTACCTATGCCCTGGTGCGGATATGGAAATGGCTGTTCCAGAAAAAATTCTTAAGCCGGTCCGGCATGGCCCAGGGCATGCAGGAGTCCATCACAACCATCTCCGCTTATATGATTTGGACCATCGGCCTTCTAATCGCCCTTCATGCTTTTGGGTTGAACACGGCCTCCCTGGCCGTCGCCTTTGGTGCTCTGGGCATTGGTATCGGATTTGGCTTGCAGAACATTTTTAACAATTTTATATCCGGCATCATCCTGCTGTTTGAGCGGCCCATCCAGGTGGGGGATGATGTGGAAATTAACGGCATCTGGGCCAGGGTGAGAAAAATAAATGTTCGCTCCACAATAGTACAGACCTATGACAATGCCTCCCTGATTATCCCAAATGCCGATCTCATCAGCAATCAGTTGACCAACTGGAGTTTCAAAGACAAACGGATCCGCCGTAAAATCAGCGTAGGAGTGGCATACGGATCAGATATCGAACTGGTCAGAACGATTTTATTGCAGATTGCTGTGGACGCTCCCAATGTCCTTCGATATCCGCGGGCGGACGTTCTTTTTACGGATTTTGGCGACAGTGCCCTGATATTTGTGCTGCGGCTTTGGACTGATGTGGACCATATGCTGGAGGTGGATACGGATGTCAGATTCAGGATCGATAAAAAGTTCCGGGAAAACAACATAGAGATCAGCTTTCCCCAACGGGATATCCATATCCGTTCCATTAAGGGGGCGGACCGGTTTTTTTCTGCCAAAACACCGGAATCTCAACACCCGGAGCAGGAGCAGGAGAAAGAGAGTGATGATTGAAATTAACCTGAAACTGTCCATCGCCCTTGTCCGATACTACCCAAAGGGATCGGGGCCGCTTGAGGTGGAAATAGGTACAACTGCGGGCAGCCTGATTCGTAAGTTGGGTATCCCTGATGAGGCTGTCAGCCTGATTTTCATCAATGGCAAAAAAGCTATGCCTGACCAGGCGCTTGCGGAAAATGACCAGGTCGGATTTTTTCCGCTGGTTGCCGGAGGATGATTTTACAAGAGACAAGAGGGTGAGGGGCCTGCGGGGTCCATTTTTCCAGGTTAAGTTATTTCGGCCACATTCCTAAAGAACCGGTTTTCCAGGAAAAGAAAACCGGTTCTTTAACCCATTAGAGTTTTTCAAATACTGCTGCAGCACCCATGCCGCCGCCGACACACATGGAAACAATACCATATTTGCCGCCGACTTCCTTGAGATTGGCAATGCATGTGGCGGTCAATTTGGCACCTGTGCATCCCAAAGGATGTCCAAGGGCGATGGCCCCGCCGTGAATATTGATTTTATCCATGTGTTTTTCAAGGCCGGTTTCCCGGATGCAATGCAAGGCCTGGGAGGCAAAGGCTTCATTGATTTCATAGATGTCGATGTCGTCAATGGTCATTGCCACCTGTTTAAGCACTTTGGGGATGGCATATTTGGGACCTACGCCCATCTCATCCGCCTTGCAGCCCACAGTGGTATACCCAAGCAACCTGGCAATGGGGGAGAGGCCAAGTTCCTCACATTTTTCCCTGGACGCGACGATGGTAGCTGCTGCCCCGTCCGTGGTCTGGGAAGAGTTACCGGCAGTAACGGAACCGTTCACTTTGAACACCGCCCCCAGTTTGGCCAGCCCTTCCGGTGTAGACGCCCGGATGCCGTCGTCATGTTCAACAATAAAAAATTCTTTTTTATATGTGCCGTCAGGCTGTACAACATATCTGTAGGCCGGGGTAGGGACAATTTCAGTGAATTTTCCGCTGTCTCTGGCTGCCATGGCCTTTGCCTGGGACCGGGCGGCAAAGATATCCTGATCTTCCCTGGAGATGTTGTATCGGCTGGCCACGTTTTCAGCGGTGATCCCCATGGATACGTACATTTCAGGATAGGTTTGGCAATATTCAGGATGGGGCCGGGGGGTGTTGCCGCCCATGGGTACAAATGTCATGGACTCGCAGCCCGCACCAATGCAGATTTCCGACCAGCCCGCACAGATCCGCACCGAGGCCAGGGCAATGGCTTCAAGGCCGGATGCGCAGAACCGGTTCACCGTGGCACCGGATACCTTGTCCGGGAAGCCTGCCATTTTAGCCGCGATCCGGCCCAGGTTCAGTCCCTGTTCCGCTTCGGGGAATGCGCAGCCCAGCATGACATCGTCAATGTCTTCGGGTTTCAGGTTGGGGGTTCTTTCAACGGCTTCCTTCATGATAAAGGAAATCAGTTCTTCGGGCCGGGTCTGGCTGAACAACCCTTTTTTTTGCTTGCAGCCCGGGGTCCGTACTGATTGTACTATATATGCCTCTTTCATTTTTCACTTCTCCTAATTTCTAAGGGGCTTCCCGGTTTTCAGCATATGGTCGATCCTGGCAATGGTTTTTTCTTCCCTGCAGAAGTCCACAAATGCCTCCCGTTCGAGTTTTAGGATCGCTTCTTCAGCAATCTCGCTGCCCTCGCCGGCATCCCCGCCGCTTACGACATAGGCAATGCGTTTGGCCAAAAAAGCATCATATTCGCTCATAAATTTGCCGTTAAGCAGGTTGAACAGCTCTGCATTAACCATGCCCTGACCGGCATTGCCAATTATTTTAAGCTTTTTTTTCAGCGGGGGAACATATCCGTCATCCACCATCTTAAGCACTTCTTTCTTGGCTTCGCCCACAAGGTTGTCACGGTTCATGACGATCCGGTCGGCAAGACCGAGAAACCCGTTATCTCGGGCCTGGGCGGCTGACATGGATACCGCGGCCATGGCGATTTTCATGAATGCCTGGACAAAAAATTTGGCCAGATCCACCTCTTTAACGGTTCTGCCGGGCAGGGCATCCATATATTTTTTCCACAGGTTCATGCAGCCGCCGCCGGCAGGCAGCAGGCCCACGCCGATTTCAACCAGACCCATGAATAGCTCGGTATGGGCAACGATGCGGTCCGCGCCCAGGCAGGTTTCGCAGCCACCCCCTAGGACCATTCCGTAAGGTGCGGCAACAACGGGAAAAGGTGCGTATTTGACTTTCTGGATGCCGCCTTGGGCTTTTGCCAGGAAAGCATCAATTTCCGCATATTTTTTTTCGTGGCACAGTTTGGATACAAAAGAAAGGTCCGCGCCGGCGGAAAATGCACCGGGCATACCGCCTGCTTCATTGCCGATAACAAGGCCGGCACCGTTTTCTTCGACATAGTCAAGGGCTTTGTCGATGGCGTCAACGATTTCGGCGTTGATGGCATTCATCTTGGTGTGGAATTCAATGCAGAAAACCTCGTCTCCAATGTCCACCAGCGATGTGGATGCATTGTGAAAAACGGTTTTGTTGTTGCCTTTTGCGGCAGCAATGGAAACCATGTTTTTAGAAACCGGCACGGCCTTGTATTCGCCTGACGAAAAATCAAAGTAGTAGCGGATACCGTTTTCAAGTTTGTAAAAAGATTTTTTGCCCTTGGCCAGCATCTCCGTCACATTGGCCGGGACATCAAGACCTTCATTTTTCATTCGTTCAACCGCTTCTTCAACGCCATAGGCATCCCAGGTTTCAAAGGGTCCCATCTCAAAGTTGTAGCCCCATTTCATGGCGTTATCGATTTCGACGATGGTATCGGCGATTTCAGGCACCCGGTTGGCTGCATACTGGAAGGCATTGGCCTGGCATTTCCAGGCAAATTGGGCGCCTTTGTCGTTGCCTTTGAGCACACAGGTCAGTTTCTCTTTCAGGGTGGCTTTTTTCCTGGCTTCGTCCAGGCAGGGAAATGTCGGCCTTTCAAGATCTTCATATTCCAGGGTATCAATATTGAGCACCTTGCGCAGTTTTTTCCACTCCGGGGTCAGTTCTGTTTTATAGAAACCGCCCCGGGTTTTGTTGCCCAGCATTTTTTTATCGACCATTGTGGAGATAAATTGAGGCAGGACAAGTGTGTCGCGCTGCTCGTCGTCCGCACACAGGTCATACGAGTTTTTGGCCACATGGCTCATGGTGTCAATGCCAACCAGGTCCGTGGTTTTGAAAATCGCGGTTTTGGGCCGGCCCAGGGCCGGTCCCAACAGGGCGTCCACTTCGGGGATGGTCATTTTGTCTTCATGCATGAACTTGATACAGGCGCCAATTCCCTGAACACCGATTCTGTTGCCCACAAAGTTCGGGGTATCCTTGGCCCAGACAATGCCCTTGCCCAGGTTTCTTTCTCCAAACCGGGCAAGGAACTCCATGACGTCGGATTTGGTCTCAGGGCCGGGAATAAGTTCGAGCAGGTGCATGTAGCGGACCGGGTTGAAGAAATGGGTGCCCATAAAGTGTTCTTTGAACTCCTGGGCAAATCCTTGGCTCATATCCTTGAGGGGAATCCCGGAGGTGTTGCTGGTAACAATGGAGCCTTCTTTTCTGACTTTGGCGACCTTTTTGAACAATTCTCGTTTGATTTTCAGATTTTCCACGACCACTTCAACAATCCAGTCGCATTCAGACAGTTTTTCAATGTCATCATCCAGGTTTCCCGTGCTGATGCGCGAGGCGTCTTTTTTGGTGTAAAATAAAGAGGGGTTTGTCGCCAGAGCTGCTTGCATGCCCGCCTGAACAATGCGGTTTCTCGCCGCAGGGTCGTTCTTTTCTTCGTTAGTTAAATCAAAAGGAACAATGTCCAGCAGCAGCACGTCAACACCTGCGCCGGCAAGAAGGGCGGCAATTCCGCCTCCCATGATTCCGGATCCGATGACTGCTGCTTTTCTGATCTTTCTTACCATGATTTTCTCCTCAATCTGAAGGACCATTCCGTTTTGTTTGCATAAATCTTGTAAAATAGATGCGGGTTTGATACTTTGGCCCTGTTTTTACAAAGGATATTATTATTTTTTAAGAGAGTCAATGCACCGGATAAATGCAACCCTACACCCTGATTCGTCTCTGAACCCCGGCTCAGTCGCCCGTATGATTGCCGGTCTTCAAAGGGAAAATGGAGACATCCCTTGGCATATCGGGGGGAAAACAGACCCCTGGGATCTTGTGGAGTCCGTCATGGGTCTGAATATCGGCGGTTTTCATGACCAGGCAATGGCTGCCCTGGACTGGTTGGCCGCCCTGCAGAATGAAAATGGCTCCTGGTATTCATCCTATATAGATTCCGTTCCCGAGGACCGGACCACTGAAAGCCACATGGCCTGTTATCTGGCTGTGGGGCTGTTTCATCAGTTTTTGATAAAAGGGAATACGGCTGATCTGGAAAAATTCTGGCCGATCATGTCAAAGGGCGTTGGGTTTGCTTTAGACCTTCAGGCGGTCACAGGAGAGATTTACTGGGCAAAAAGCCCCGTGGGAAAGGTTGATCCCATGTCTCTTTTGTCCGGCTCATCTTCCATATTCATGAGCCTGAAATGTGCCCTGGCCATTGCCGCTATCCTGGGCCGTGACCGTCCGGAATGGGTGAATGCGCTTAAAAAGCTTGGCAGATCCATCAGGGAAAATATTGTTACGTATAACGTGTCCAAGTCCAGATTTTCAATGTACTGGTTTTACCCAATACTGTCCGGGGCATTGCAGGCGGAGAGGGCCAATGCACGTATTGACAGATATTGGCATAAATATGTCATTGAGGGGCAGGGATGCCGCTGTGTGTCCGACCAGCCCTGGGTGACCATTGCCGAAACCTCGGAGCTGGTGCTTGCGCTTCACGCCATGGGGCGTCGGCAAAAGGCCGGGATCGTTTTTTCCTGGATTCACAACCGGGTGTTTGATGACCAAACTTTCTGGTGCGGCTACACATATCCGGATATGGTGGTCTGGCCCGAGGATAAGATATCCTGGACCAATGCCGTGGTTTTGATGGCGGCCGATGCCCTGTATGGCCTGACGCCTGGGGCGCGTTTGTTTGATCATGATGCTTGGGACGGTTATGCGTTTAAATTTTGAGCGATGATCAGCGATAAACGCCCATATTATATTAAACAGGCCTGGTACCGGCTCCAGGCTTTTTATGTCCGCCGTTATCTTGTTCCCCAGCTCAATTCCCTGGGACCTCACCCTTATATAATTAAACCCTGGTATATTGAATTGTTCGGCGCCCCCATCTCCATCGGCAGTCATGTGACCCTGCTGGGGTGCCCGGACAAACGAACCCGGCTGACGGTGTGGTCCGAAAAAAAAGATATTGACGGTATCCGTATCGGGGACCATGTGCTGATTTCTCCGGGCGTACGGATTTCAGCGGCCAATTCCATTCGTATTGCAGACTCATGTATGCTGGCCAGCAACGCATATATTACCGATTCAGACTGGCACGGTATTTACGACAGATCGTTGCCGCCTGCCACCCGGTCAAAGGTGGTGCTGAACGAAAATGTGTGGATCGGAGATTCCGCCATTGTGTGCAAGGGTGTAACCATTGGGGAAAATACCATCATCGGCGCAGGTGCTGTTGTCACTTGCGACATTCCGGCTAATGCTGTGGCTGCAGGCAACCCCGCCAGGGTCATCCGGGAACTTGATCCTGCCGGGGAAATCATCACCCGCAAAGACCGGTACGGCGATACGGAAAAGATGACAACGGTTCTGGCGGCTGCTGAAAAAGAGTACCTGAAAGGAAATACGTTTTGGGGATGGATTCGCAGTCTTATTGCACCCGGCAGGGACTGATGCCTGAAGGCAAATCCCTGTTTGGACGGCGCCTCTAACGAGTCGTTCAAATATGACTTATCCGATTGATGGCCTGGATAAAATATTCAAGGCAGGTCTCGATCTTTTCAATGTCAAAGGTTTTAGATAGCTGGAAAAGCTCTTTTCCAAATGTCTTGAACTCTTCGACGTTAAAGGCTTTTCCGGTTTCAGTGATCCTTACGGCAAATCGCTGGATATCGGATATTTTCATTGCTTTTTGGGTTTGTGGGATATGGGGGATAATATCCTTGTGCAATCTGGCCAAGAATTCGTCGGGCAGGCTGTCTTTGTCGAGGGTGTCCAGCGGCCTTGGCTCAGCAGCTCTCTCAGCTGAATCAGACACCGGGTTGATGAACCGTGTTAAAACGGCCATCAGGCTGTCTATGGCGATGGGCTTGGCAATAGTACAGGCAAATCCCCGGGATTCAAGTTCATCTTCGGACCATGGCGTCATGCCGGCGGTCATAAGACATATGGGAATATGGGCAATGTCGTGGTCTGCTTTCAAACGTGCTGCGGTTTCCATACCGTTTATTTCAGGCATTTTCAGATCTATGAATATCAGCGCAGGTTTCTGGGCTTTGGCATGCTCAAGCGCCTGGACCCCGTTTGCCGCTTCAATGACTTCAAGATTGATTTTTTCCAGGACTTCCCTGAGCATGAACCGGATCTCCCACTGGTCATCCACAATAAGAATCCGATCTTTGGCAAACTTCATGCTGGCCCAAGTTGATTTGTTTGCTTGTGCAGGTGCGAGATTGTGAGTGTGATATCGCTTAACACCCGGCATGAAGATGGTAAACAGACTGCCTTGCTCCGGTTTGCTTGACACGGAAAGATTTCCGCCCATAAGCTCTATAAGCTGTTTGCAGATGGCCAGCCCCAGGCCGGTGCCGCCGAATTTCCGGCTGGTTCCGGCCGAGGCCTGTTCAAACGCCTCAAATATTTTATCCTGCTGGGTTTCACAAATACCAATCCCTGTATCTGCCACCTGGATAATAAGATCTACGCAATTTTCCTCATTTTGCGGGTTTGTACGAATTTGTGCTTTAAGGGATATTGTGCCGAATTCCGTGAATTTCAGGGCATTTCCCACCAGATTGATAATGACCTGGCGCAAACGCATTTCATCCAGGCCCAGGGCGCTTGTGTCATTTTGGGGCAGTTCAATCAAAAAGTTCAGATTTTTTGTTTTCAGTTTTATTTTGAACAGCCTGTATATTTCATTGAACAATGACTTTAAGAGGACAGGTTTCCGGTTAATTTTTAGTTTGCCGGCCTCCATTTTGGACAGGTCAAGTATGTCGTTGATCAGGCCGGAAAGGTTTTTCCCGGCTGTATTAATGGCTGAAAGGTAACTGACCTGCTGCTTTTCAGTGATCATTGTTTCCAAAAGTTCGCTGAACCCAAGAATCGCGTTCAAAGGTGTTCGGATTTCATGGCTGACATTGGCCAGAAATTCACTTTTTACCCGGTTTGCCCGTTCCAGTTCATTTTCTTTTTGTCTGCGGGTTTGGATTTCGTTGTTCAAGGCTTTGTTGGCTGTTTGAAGCTCTCTGGTACGTTTTTGTACCCGGTTTTCCAATTCCTGCTGGTACCGTTTCAGGGCTTGTTCCGCCTGTTTGCGTTTAGTGATATCTCTTAGGTTAATAACCATCCCTTTGATGGTGGGGTGATCCATAAGATTTTTGGAAATACATTCAAGAGTGCGCCAGTAATTGGCCTCGTGTTTGAACCGTATGACTGTTGGATGTGTCTGGACCAAAGAGTCTGGCCTGAGTGTAAATATTTCGATGAATTCCTCTTTTTCATGGGGGTCTATCAACTCCTGAGCACAACGGCCTATAAGTGCTTTGGGCTGATATCCAAGAATCCGGAATGTAGACGGGCTTACATAGCGGAAAACCCCTTCCCGGTCAAGAATCCATATCATATCGTTGGCATTTTCAATTAACGCCCTGAAATGCTCTTCATTCTGTTTTAATGCGTATAAACTGTCCTGGAGTCTGAATGCCATCCGGTTGAATTCTTTTGCCAAAAGACCGAATTCATCATCGGACTGAATATCGATTCTGGTGTCAAGGTTGCCTTTGCCAAAGGCCTGGGTGCCTAAAAGAAGCGCCTTGATCGGACGGGTCAGGCGTGCGGTAAAAAACATCAAAACCAGGGAGATGATAATGGCGATTGAAATAAACAATCCATACAGATAGGGCTGAATCCGATTGATGGCGCCCAACACCTCATCTGTGGGATCCACCGCCAGAACGTACCACTTCCAGGGTGCAAAATACCCAAATCGCACAAGGAGGCGCTCCCCTGAGAGGTCAATAATTTTTCTGCCCCCCTGATCTGTCAGAGAAGAAAACCATTCTTCTCGACTCAGGTCCGTATCATTAAGGTATTTATTGGGATGGGAGATAATAGCTCCGCTGCGATCCATTATAAAAACAAATCCTGTATTCCCGATGGCGATGTTCCGGATACGGGCTGTTGCGTCCTGTTTTGCCTTGGCAATGCCGGTCGGGACGCTTTCCAGGCCGTAGTCATGAAGAATTTTTTCTTGTTCCCGAATTATTTCCATGGCCATCTTTAACTGCGTGGAAAGCCAGATATCCCCAAGATCAAGAAGGGCTTTTTGCGAAAAATGGTAAGTGATCACAATGGTTGTCGCCAGAAAGAAAAACACAAGCGGGAGGGTTGGAAGCAGGATTTTGGTGTAGGTTTTCATAAAAGATGACTATACACAAAAGTGGTAGGAAAATACACAGCTTCAACTTTATTGTTTGCAGGCTCGATTCTCCTTAAACACAGATTGTGAAAATGATGGCAATTTGTTAAAGAATAGTCATGATTCTGCCTATTAAAGATATTATTGATCTTGATTTTCTCTTGGGCCTGGATGAAGACCCGGAAAATATCGATACGAAGGCCATTGCGTCCCGGGACAGGGATATCTTCCGCCGGATTAAAAATGGCGACCGTCTGGATGATGCCGGACTGATTGCAGGATGGCTGGAATATCGGCGCCTGTTGTTTTTCCAAGAGACCGACAACGCAGACCCCGGAGCTAAGCTTCCTGGTGCGTTATTTGAGTCTTTTTACACCTGGATTGTCAGGGGGATGTTTGCCTGTGGCCTGGCTGCCGGAGGTTTGTGTGCATATTCGTTTCTGGCTTACCATGGCAGTCGGCCTGTGAATGTGACTTTGTTTATTGCTGTGTTTATTTTGTTTCCGGCATTGCTTTGCCTATCTGCCGCGCTGGTGGGGTTGCATCAGTTCCGGTCAGGCCCTGCCGAGTCGGGCTGGACCGGCGTGCTGCACCGATTGTCGATGCGTTTGTTTATTGATAAATTTATGGGACGGTTGCAGAAATGGACAGCACCGCTTCAAAAGCATTTTCCCCAATTTTCCAAAAATAGCGGTGATCTGCTGCATCTGGATACCCGGCCCTTCCGGAGTATTCTGTTCTGGCTGGTGTTCATTGCCTTGTCCCTGGGGGCGCTGGGATTTTCTGTCGGGGCGCTTGGCGGCACCTTTTTCAGGATTATGGTTACAGATCTGGCCTTTGGCTGGCAATCCACACTTCTGACGTCTGGGCAGAGTGTCTACCGCCTGGTGAGCTGGCTGGCATTGCCCTGGTCCTGGGTCATGCCTGATATGTTTGTGCCGACCCTTGAGCAAATAGAAGGCAGTCGGATTGTGCTCAAGGAAGGCATTGCCGGACTTGCCAGCGAACATCTGGCTGCCTGGTGGCCGTTTTTGTGCATGGGGATGATGGTCTATGCACTTATTCCCAGAGTTGTTCTGGTGGGATTTGCACATACTGCCAGGACCTTGGCCCTTGCCCGATTTGATTTGTCCCGGCCCGGGTACCAGCGTCTGCTCATGCGGATGCGCACCCCCCGCATGGGGATGAACATCAAAGAGACCGGAGGTTCCCGGGCTGAGTTCAGAGCGCCTTTGCCCAGACCGGAACCCGCGCCTGTGGTGGAAAAAGATCAATCACCGATTGTTGTGCCTCAACCCCATGCGATTTTAAACACGCCCGAGCCAGAGCCAGAGGCAAAGCCTGAACCTAAAGCTGACGTTAAACCTGACCCCCGGCCTCCGGTTGTATCGGATAACCCCCGTGTCAAAAAGAATACGCCCGGTGCGCTTGTGCTTGGATCGGCCAGGGGTTTTGAGGAAAATGATATGGAACAGATTCGGGCCGGTCTCGAACAGCAGTTTGGTCTCCATGTTGCCGCTACCGTTGGCGTCCATTTTGATTTTGATGAAGACCAGTATCAGATAGCAGCTCATGTCAAGGATTTGGGCCAGGTGCCTTTAATCGTGCTTCAGGAGGTCTGGCAGCCGCCCATCCGTGGTCTGCTTTATTATTTTGTTCAAATCCGTGAGACTTTTCCTGATTTACCCCTGTGGATTGTCATGATCCGGACAATGGAGCAGGGTGAGAAAGATGTGGCGCCTTCTGATGTGAATTTCCAGGTGTGGAAGAGTGCCGTAAAGCAGCTCAACGATCCTCTGATGGCCATTGAAAGGTGGATGTCGCTATGATGGTATTGCCTGAATTTGCCGTTTTAGGGCACCCCAACGAGGGAAAATCCTCGGTGGTGTCCACCCTGACCGAAGACGACCGTATTAAGGTCAGCCCGGTGCCCGGTGAAACAAGGGTGTCCAAGTCCTATTCCGTGACCATGGATGACAAAGAGATCATCCGGTTTGTGGATACCCCGGGCTTCCAGGTGCCCCGGCAAACCCTGGCCTGGTTCAGAAAGAATCCCGGACCGGATATGGTGGCAAGGTTCATTGCGGAGCATGAAAATAACCCGTTTTTTGCCGACGAATGTGAACTCTTGACACCGGTGGTCAATGGGGCAGGCATTATTTATGTGGTGGATGGTTCCCGGCCCGTACGGGAAGATGATCTGGCTGAGATGGAGATCCTGCGGCTTACGGGACGGCCCAGGATGGCCGTTATCAATGCAAAATCCGATACCCGGGATAATACCGAGGCATGGAAGGAAGAGTTCCGCAAATTTTTCAACGTGATCCGGATCTTTAATTCCAATCACGCCGATTTTTATGAGCGCATTCGGCTTCTGGAAAGCCTTAAAGCCATTGACCAGGATATTGAACCTTTGATGGAAGGGGTGATTCAGGCCTTTAACATGGAATGGGAAAAACGTAACCGCATGGCTTGTGCCTATATTGTCCATGGCATGGAACAGGGTTTGACCTTTTCTTTGTCCCGCAAGATGAAAGCCGACATGGATCCCGTGACGCTCAAGGAAGACCTTACCCGGGAATATCAGGAGAAAATCCGCGATATTGAACACAAAATGTTTGGCCACATCCGCTCATTGTTCCGTCATCAGCTCTATGATTATCCATTGCCTGCCTGTTCCATTCTCAGGCATGATCTGTTTTCAGAACAGACCTGGGAGATGCTGGGCTTGACCAGAACCCAGGCTGCCACCATCGGTGCTGTGCTGGGAGGAACTCTTGGAGCTGTGCTGGATGCTGCTGCTGCCGGACTGACTTTTGGGATTTTTACAGCCATTGGTTCTGCCGTGGGTGCAGGCTCCGCGTTTATGGGGATCCGGCGTCTGGCCAAAGCCTCCTCGGGTCTTGGGGGAGACCGGATCCAGGTGGGCCCCAATGAAAATATTCAATTTTTGTACATTCTTCTGGACCGGGCATTGCTCTATTACACCCACATGAGTCGGCGGGCCCATGGCAGGCGTGATCTGCCTGAAGCGGAATCTCAGTTTGTTTCCAAGGGAGAAAAGGCAGGTATATCTACGCTTTTGACACCAAAGCAGCACAGGGTCTGCATGGAGTTCTTTAAAGCCTGCCGGAAGAAAAGTGCAACATCCGGCAAAAAATATTCGCCGGCCTTTGGTCTGCTGGTGGCGTCTTTGCTGGAAGATATCCTTAAAAGGCGTATCAATCCCTAAAGAGTCCTAAAGAGTTAAATATCTTGAATTTCCAGGTCCGCCCTGATATAAATCATTTTCAAAGGTGCCGGCGTAACTCAGTTGGTAGAGTATCTCACTCGTAATGAGAAAGCCAGCGGTTCGAATCCGCTCGCCGGCTCCAGTAAAATCAATTGGTTACAGAGTTCTCTCTGTAGCCTTTTTTGTTTTGTGGGTGAAGCGTAAGATTGTTACGAGGAAAGCAAAAAAAGGGGCTGGTAAAAAACCAGCCCCTTTTAAACCATTGTACTGGTTAAAAGCTATTTTCTGTTGGCGTAATCAGCATAGCCCATGGCAACCGTACGGTAAACAATATGAGCCATTTTTGAGTACGGCAGGAAGGCAAACAGGTTGAAGATGGCAATCAGGTGTATCCAGTAAAAGAAATAAGAAAGCCATGCGATTTCAGCCAGGCGGGCCATTTCCGTAAGCATACCGGAAAGGCCTACTGCGAAGACAACACCAAGAATGAACCAGTCTTTATAAGTTGTGATCTGTTCCTTGTTGGTAAGTCTGCTCTTGATCATTATGCCTGAACCAATGACCAGGGCAACACCTGCGATATTGGCCAGCCATTTAATTGGGTTAAGCTGGGGATAAGGACCGGCATAACCGCCTACGTAAAGCATGATGCCGCATACTGCTGTTACAATGAAAAGGCCGATAAAGGCAAAAAGCACCATCATATGCGGGGTGGCGCGATCTTTGTTGGATCCGCACTGGGTGAATTTGTTATGTTTCAATATCATGGGTATGACATTTTTAATAGACATTAAAAGAGCTTTGTAATCAAGGCTGGTTTTGTCTGTTTTGCCTTCAAGTACCGCATTGTCATGAACATCGACAATGAAACGTTTCAAGCCAAGAAAGAAAACAACTGTGACAAAAATAGACAAGGGAACAAAGGTCATATCCACAAACCAGGTGGATACAAAGTTGGCATGGGCGATAACATGTTCTGCACCTTCATGGGCGTGCGACCAGTGAAGTCGTCCGCCAAGGGCATCACCGAACAGGAAATGGAAAATCTTTTCCATGATGCCGCCAAAGCCCATTGTGATAATGGCAAGCAGCGCAAACCAGGCAGCCGGAATCCCAAGCAGAAGCGGCAGTTTGGATGGATCATTTACAGCCTTGGCAAGGGATTTGGGGGTTGCGTATTCAGTGATGGCTGCAGAGCGGATCGCTGCCAGTACATCACCGGGAGCTGCGCCACGGGGGCACATATCCGTGCAGTCACCGCAATTGTGACACAGCCAGATGTCACCATTGCTGATCAGTTTGTCTTTAAGACCCCATGAGGCAGCAATCATTTCCTTTCTGGGGAAGGGGCTGTTTTCAGGTGCAATGGGGCAGGCCACGGAGCATGTGGCGCATTGGTAACATTTTTTAAGGGTTTCTCCGCCAAGACTTCTAAGCTCGGCAATGAATCCCAGATCAGGTTGGGCAAGATAATTGGCACTCATAGTACTATATACCTCCATTAAGTTTATGCCGTCGTTAGAATCCTTTGAACGGGTTCGGGCCAAGTGCGTCCACTTCTTCAACAAAGTCGTTGATGATCTGGGGCAGTTTATCATAGTCATCAATGGCGACTTCCGCAAATGCAACACGTTCGTTTTCAAGGGCCAGTGAAGCAAGCGCATCACCGATCTTTTTCACACGGATTTCAGCAAGTTCGGAACCTTTGACAAAATGGCACTGGTAATCATCGCCGTGTTTGCAACCGATGAGGATAACGCCGTCAAGACCCTGGGCCAAGGCGTCCTTGATCCAGATGGTGTTCACGGAACCTAGGCAGCGAACGGGAATCACCCGGACATCCGGTGAGTAGTCGACACGGTTCATACCCACCATGTCGAATGCAGGGTATGCATCGTTTTCACATACCAGGGCCAGAAAACGCAAGGGCGGTTCACTATAATCGTCCTGAGACGGAACAGTGATGGCCTTGACCTGAGAACCGATACTGTCGATGGTATAATCGGCAAAGGAGATAATACGTTCCGGGCAGGCACCCATGCATGTGCCGCAGCGGCGGCAACGGGTGGGATTGGCTTTTGGGGTTCCTCTGGCGTCATCATCCAAGGCGCCGAAGGGGCATTCAACCGTACAGCGTTTGCACTGGGTGCATCTCTGGAAGAAGAAGTCCGGATAAGTCAAGTCACCGGAACGAGGGTGAACCGACATGCCGCGGTTGGCGCTTTCAATACACTGAATAGCTTTCAGTGCTGCACCGGTTGCGTCTTCCATGGACTCTTCAATGGTCATGGCCCGGCGGACGGTACCGGCTGCGTAAATACCTGTTCTCTGGGTTTCATAAGGAAAGCAGATATAGTTCGAATCAGCATACTGCCCGAAAATATCATTATCCCTGAAACCAGGGCCCTGGCGGTAGGCCAGGTTGATAACCGGGTCATCCTTGGTGACCGGAACCATACCGCTTGCCACAACAACCAAGTCCGCTTTAAGCACGAGGTTCTCACCAAGCAGTGTGTGTTGGGCTGTTACCATCAGTTCTGAACTCATGGCTGTAACGTCGGTGACGGCACCCTTGGTCATGAAAATACCGTCATCCTGCTGCATGGCCTTGTAGAAATATTCCTGCAGACCTGGGGTTCTCATGTGCTGGTAAATAACATAGGCCTTGCCGTCAGCATAATCTTCCCTGACATAACGGGCTTGTTTCAAAGCCACCATGGAAGTTACGGAACCGGCGTAGTCAAAATCGCTGTCGTCTTCATCTTTGCCGGCAGACTGGATAAATACAACCCTTTTTGCTTCTTTACCGTCGGAGGGACGCAGGATTTTACCCTTGGCTGCAATCAATTCAAATTCGTCATTGGTGACCACGTCAGGATTGTCCACGGACAAATGAGCGTATGCTTCGCCTTTCAGGACATCAGGCCGCCAGCCGGCAGCCAGAACAACGGCGCCGTAAAGCTCTCCGTTCGGATCAAGGGAAAGGATATCTTCTCTGCCTTCATTGAATTTCAGGTATTTTTGATGGGCAGCATCAGCATCCAGTTCCTTGCCGTTTTCATCCACCAGCTCTTCAGGAGGCAGCGGAAAGGGTACGTCAAAGGGAATTTTTTCACCGGGTTTTTTCATGGTTACGGTGAATTCACCCGGCTGGCCGGCAATACGTGCCACCAAACAGTTGGTCCGCACATCAATGTTGGTATTGCCCTCAACTTCCTGGACAAGTGCATCCACCACAGGTGCCTGAAGGGTTTCAAAGGGAGGCTGAACAGGCATCTGTGCGCGCAGTTTGGCTGCATATCCGCCAAGGGCAGCCGTTTTTTCTACAATGGTCACTTGATAGCCGGCTTTGGCAGCATCCAGGGCTGCAGACATACCGGTTACGCCGCCGCCGATAACCAGCACCTTTTTGGAAAAGGATTCTGTCTGGTAAGGCGCGGGGAGTTTAACTTTTTCAAGGCGAATCATGCCCATTTTGATATAGTCCTGGGCCTTCATCTGGATCCGGTCAAAGCTTTCTCCATCATCTTTCTGCTCTTCGGTCAGGGCTGGGTAGGTCTCGCGGGAATGGGGCCATACCACACCTTCCCTTAGATTGGCCCGTTCAATAATGCATCCGGGGAAGTTAAATACATCAAAGTTCACCCGGCGGGAACAAGCGCCGATAACCATGGCGTTTACCTTGCCATCGTCAATGTCCTTTTGAATGAGTGCCACACCTTCTTTGGAGCACAGGAAGGGGTGGGTGGTGCAGTTGACGCCCTCGTTGTCGGGGACACCTGCTAACGCTTTCATGTCAAGTGTGTCGCCGATACCACAGCCTGTGCAGATATATACGCCGTATTTTTTATCCATGGTTTGTTACCTCCTCAGAGTCTGAATGGCTTTAAGGGCCATGCCGGTTGCATTCTGGTTGGATGTCACAACATCGGCCGGTTTATTGGCACACCCTGCTGCAAACAGGCCGCCTTTGGAAAAATCATTGATAATAAAGCCTTCGTCATCAAAGGTCAGATCAGCTGCGGGCTTATCAATGGCGCAGGTGGGCTGCATTCCGGTGGCCAGCACCAGCATATCAACGGTTTGTCTGATTTTTTCACCTGAGATGGTATCTTCGGCCACAAGGTTGATGTTGCCGGTCCCGCTCTCTTCACTGACTTCCGCAACCTTGCCTTTGACAAAGAATACGTTTTTATCCGCCTTGAGTTTGGCATAGAAATTTTCGTATTTTCTGCCGGGAGTCCGCAGATCAATGTAATAGATGTAAATTTTTGCATCAGGATATTGGGCCCTGATATATGTGGCATGTTTTAAGGATGCCATGCAGCAGATATATGAGCAGTAGGGCAGATGGTTTTCATCCCTGGAACCTGCACACTGCGCAAAGGCAATGGTTTCAGGTGCCTTGTCGTCGGACGGGCGGATGATTTTACCTTCGGTGGGGCCGTTGGAAGATGCCAACCGTTCCAGCATCATGTTGGTGATGATGTTCTGGTAACGGCCAAAACCAAGATTGTCAATGCGGGTGGCATCATAGGGCTGCCATCCGGTGGCGAATACAACGGCACCGACTTTCAGGTCGAATGTGTTTTCTTCCATGCTAAAATCAATGGCGTTATATTTGCATGCTTCTTTGACCTTTTCCCGGTCATCCTTACCCATGGCCGGATCCATGACATACCGCTGTGGAAAGGCCATGTTGTGCGGCAGATATGCGGCCTTGCGGCGATCCATGCCAAAGTTGAATTCATTGCTGATTTCAGTTTCGCACACTTTTGCACATTCACCGCAACAGGTGCAGTTGCTGTTTACATACCGGGGTGCAGTTTTCACGCTAACGGTATAATTTCCAGGCTTGCCGTCAACGTTCTGTACCTCGGAAAGCGTGTACACCTTGATGTTCTTGTTGTCTTTGAGTCGTCTGTAATTGATTTCAAGACCGCAGGTAGGCGGGCAGAGTTTGGGGAAGTAGTGCTTGAGCTGGGAGACTCTTCCGCCAAGGGAAGCTTCCTTTTCAATAAGGAAGACTTCGTAGCCCACTTCGGCAGCTTCCAAAGCGGTTGTCAGGCCACTGATTCCACCGCCAACCACCATAATGCTTCCACTTACCGGGGCTGAATTTTCTGTAGTCATGCTGTCCCTCCGTGCATTTCAGTTGTGTAGTTGTGTTGTGTATGAGTTCCAAATTTTGTATGCCGGTTCCTGGCAAACCCAATTATATTCGGTTTAAGCCCGGGGTCGGCATCCTGATCTCCTTATTTGCAAGACTGCAAATTAACCTATAATCCGTTTGTTCGCAAGCTTGCGAAAAAGGAGACAGGGCCGGGCAGGCATAATCTGAAAAACCTCCAGGCACCGGTAAGCCGGCACCTGGAGGTTCATATCAAGACATCCTTAGGTTAAAACGTCTTACCGCACTAGTCGGAGATGATTTTAACGTAGGGTTCTTTTTTCAGAGTCCACTCGTTAGTCTTCTTGTCATAAGAAGAGTTAACAAAGCAGAACCATTCTTTGTCATTCTGGCCCATGAAGTCGCCTCTGTAGTAGAAACCGGGGAAGCGGGATTCTTCACGGAACTGGATGTGACGGGTGTGAGCCTGAACAGTGTAGAGACGATGCATAACTTCCCATGCTCTGAGCAGTTCATGCAGATCGCCGGCAGCAATTTTCTCAAGGTCTTCACGGAACATTTCGAACAGGTCCATGAGAACTTCAAGGGATTTGCCGTTGGTCATGTAGAAAGTACCGGTACCTGCACCATACTCATTGGTCATCTTCATCAGACGCATAGCCATGCCGGCAGGTTTGCAGTATTTGGGGTTTACGTCTGTTGCTGTGGTGTATTCAAAGTTATCCAGGTAGTTGTATACCGGATAGTAAACCATGTCCACCAGCTCTTTGTCGGATTCAGCAATACCGGAAACCTTGTCGCCTTCGGCTTTCAGGTACTGAATCATTGATTTGGCAATGATACGGCCTTCTGCATGAGATCCTGAAGAGAACTTATGACCGGAGCAGCCAACGCCGTCACCGGCAGTGAACAGGCCGCGAACGGTTGTCATTCTGTTGTAACCCCATTTGTAGGAAGCCGGTACCCAGTCTTCCTCGGGACCGGAGCACCAGATTCCGCAGCATCCGGAGTGAGAACCCAGCAGGTACGGTTCGGTGGGCATAATTTCTGAGTCTTTTTTCTCGGGCTCAGTATTGGTTGCACACCACAGGCC
>AMWB02021991.1_pt3 | contig 26245 bp, 19 predicted proteins | sample 200311 | NCBI WGS metagenome assembly AMWB02 (sample SAMN02737377, study PRJNA173069) | bioreactor metagenome | biome: anode biofilm in microbial fuel cells | place: USA: California | collected 2010-12-16 | reverse complement strand
TTTTTTTTGCCAGCCCACAGAAAAATATCACACTATGGGGCATATACTCCGGCACCATACTATTGCCTACTGCCTTATTATTTACCATCTTTGCGGATGATGTTTCGCCTTCGCCTCAATAAACCGATAATCCTTCTCATCGTGACAGCAGTGGCTGTCGCCGGCTCCTGCCGCAGGATCCCGGACCCGCCGTCGCCGGATGACATAAGCCTCTTCGCCGCTTGCGTCATTCCCGGTACCTCCTCTACAATTGACATCATTACATTCAATGTCGAAGGATTCCCGAAGGCCGGTTATACAAGCGTCACAGCACTGTCAGCACTAATCAAGGCAATGGAGCCTGACATCGTGGCCCTCCAGGAGGTGGCATCCGAAGCTGACTTCAACCGATTGGTAAAACTGATGCCCGGATGGACCGGTTTCTTCTATCCTGTCAACAACGACGAATGGAACCTGGCATATATTATTAAGGATAACGAGACCGAACTCATTCCCGGAACCCTGCGTACACTCTTTGAAGATGATTACTATGCTTTCCCCAGGCCTCCTTTTGAGATAATGGTGAGACACAAATCCTCAGGAAGAGAACTGCTGCTGATCAACCTGCACCTGAAATGCTGCGGGGGTGCAGACAACGAAAGCCGCCGCCGCTCTGCCTCGCAGCAGCTGAAGGAATACCTCGATCAGCAGAGAGCCAATGATGCAGTGGTGATACTGGGTGATTACAATGACGAGATCACCTCGGCCAGCGCCTCTGAGAATCCCTTCCTGAACTTCATTCAGGACCCCACAGACTACACCTTCGCCGATATGACCATTGCCAGAGGCAGCCAGCTCTGGTGGTCATACCCTTCGTGGCCAAGCCATATTGACCATATACTCGTTACCAATGAACTGGCAGCATCAATAGATACAACACTGGTTATAAAAGTCAGCCCCTGCTATCCGGAATATGAAGAGGTCCTCTCCGACCATCGGCCGGTAGGCATCAGAATTAATCCGTAAATTCCTGTTAATAATCAGTTTGCGCCAGTGCTGCTTCGCACGATGACCACATAGACCGGGAAGTGGTCACTGTAGCCTCCCTGCCATACCGTACCCACGAAAGAGCGCAGCGGATATCCCTTGTACTGGCCATCCTTCTGCATCAGGAACGGCGGATTGAATACCCGTGCATGGCGAAACTTGTATGTCGAATAATCAATCCCCAGCAGCGACGGAGTGACCACTATCTGATCGAAAAGATTCATGCCGTCACGATAATTCAGAGAGCCTATTCCTCTCCTGAACAGCGGGTACATGGTGTTGAACATTTCCCCCTCCTTCAGCCTGTCAGGGTCACCTGACGCTCTGAGATACTTTCTCAGGCTCTCATCAACGGGATCATCATTGAGATCTCCCATCACAAAGACCTTCGCATTGCTGTCAATCGCCAGCAGGCTGTCAACCAGCCTGCGTGAAAGCGCGGCGGCAGCATTGCGGCGCGGCCTGGTGGCAAGCTCACCTCCGGAGCGCGAGGGCCAGTGCCCGACAATGAAATGCATCGGCTCACCGTCAAAAACACCTGAAACAACCAGCTGATCACGGGTGTAAACAGGCTCTCCCTCATCATTTGTCAGCGGCAGCGACGGACTTGCCGAGGCAGTCACCCTGAAGAACCGGGGACGATACATCAGCGCCACATCAACTCCGCGCCGATCAGGTGAGTCATAATGCACAATCTGGTAATTTGATTCCCTGAGCAGCGGATGCGCAGCAAGATCCTCCAGTACGGAACGATTCTCTATCTCCGAGACACCAAGCACCGCAGGCCCTCCGCTCCAGCCGTCTTCCTCGCCGATCCTCGAGATGGCCAGAGCCATGTTACCGAGCTTCTCCATATACCTGGCGCCTGTCCATTTGTTCGGCCCTTCCGGAGTGAACTCCTCATCCAGAACCCCCGGAGTATCCAGGGTGTCAAACAGGTTCTCAAGGTTGTAAAAGGCAATCAGCCCCGCCCTCACAGGTTGCTGGGCCTTAACAGGCTGCAATGAGCAGAAAAGTATTAGTAAACAGGTGATCCTTGCTGTCATAAAACTAAAATTGTGAGAGCAAAGGTAATGTTTTTGTCCAAAGGGATTAATGCTTTGCCGTCTCTCCGAAAAGCTATATCTTTCGGCTCTTTCTTTCAGACAACCTATGAGACACAACAAACTGATTTACACATTACTAATCTTCTCCCTCACCTGCAGCGCCATCACTGCTCAACAGGGAACCGTTAAGGGAACCGTCACAGGAAAAAACAGCGGGACACCCCTGGCGGGTGCAGTAATTACTGACGCTTCGGGCAATGAACTCGGCCGTTCCGGCAATGACGGCTCATTCACAGTTAAAATCAATGAGGGCAACGAGATGCTCTTCATTAATATGCCCGACTATGAACAGGCTATCGTCAGCGTGACAGTTACTGCCGGACGAACATCCGATGCCGGCACCGTGGCTCTGCCCGAGATGGCCGGATTCATGATGGACATCGGCTCCGTCGGCACGATGGAAGGCTTCTCTGAAGACGGATTCGAAACACAGTCGATACAGGGAATACTGAGCGCCTCCGCTGACATCTTTATGAGTACTGCAGCCTATACATTTGGCCAGGTTATGTACAGAAACAGGGGATACGAAAGCAATTACCAGAATGTCAGCCTTAACGGATTCGTTGTCAACGACATCGAGTCCGGAGCTCCATATTGGTCAAACTGGGGTGGTCTGAATGACGTCATGCGAAGCTCAATGGTCAGCTCCGGTCCCGAGCCCATTGGATTCCTCTTTGAGCCGGTTGGGGGCGCAACGCGAATCAACACCAATGCCTCTGAATACAGATCAGGTATCCGCGCCGTCTACTCGCGCTCAAACCGCACCTATCCAAACAGGGCGATGCTTACCTACAGCACCGGCCTGCTGAACAACAACTGGGCTGTCACCGGAAGCTTCTCCAGACGATGGGGTAACCGCGGCTATGATGAAGGCACGTTCTACGATGCCAACTCCTTCTTCCTCTCTGTGGAAAAGAAGATCAACAGCCGCCACAGCATCAACCTTACCGCCCTCGACGCAATATACAAGAGAGGTGTCGGTGGCGGATCAACGCAGGAAGCCTATGATCTTGCAGGCAGCAACTATTATAATCCCTACTGGGGTTACCAGAACGGCGAGGTCCGCAGCGCACGCGTAAGAAGCAACAACAAGCCGCTGACAACCCTTGCCCATACATGGAAACCCTCTGATAAACTTGACATCCGGACTACTGCCGGTTACTGGTTCGGAAAGAGCGGATATTCAGCCCTTAACTGGTATGACGTGCTTGATCCGAGACCCGACTACTACCGCAAGCTTCCAAGCTACTTCTATGACGAATCCGATCAGGCCCGTATAACAGAAGCCTGGAAGACAGACCCTGCAGTAAGCCAGATAAACTGGGACCATTTCTATTTCGCCAACCGGAAAAATATCTTCATTGTAAATAACGAAGGCGGAATAGAAGGAAACACCCTCACAGGCAACCGTTCGAAGTATATAGTGGAAGACCGTCGCAACGACCTCTCCCAGTTCCAGTTCAACACCAGGGCCTCGTGGGACATGACTTCCCGGCTTAACCTGACCGGAGGACTCCTCATCGATATCTACCGGGGACATAATTTTAACGTCATCAGCGATCTGCTCGGGGGCGACTACTGGCTTGATGTCGACCAGTTTGCCGAGAGGGATTACCCGAACAATCCGGAAGCATTCCAGAATGACCTGAATAATCCTGACAATGCCGTCACAGTCGGCGAAACCTTCGGGAACAGCTATTATGCCTTCCAGCGCGGCGCCACCCTCTGGGGCACCGGCACATTGAGCGGCAGCCGGTACAATTTATATCTCAGCGCTCATGCCAGGTATACGTCCATGTGGCGTGAGGGTCTGATGCTAAAGGGCCTCTTCCCTGATAACTCCTATGGAGAATCGGAGAAACTCGATTTCCCGACATGGGGCGTCAAGGCAGGAGGTGATTACCGGATCACAGGACGCCACATGATACTCTTCAACACCCTCGTGACTACCAATCCCCCTCTCTTCAGAAACAGTTTCCTCTCTCCCCGCACCCGCAATGACGTGACACCTGAGCTTCGCGAAGAGGTGATCTTTTCCGGAGACATGAGCTACGTGCTTCGCTCCCCGGCAGTGACAGGAAGAGTTACTGCCTACTACACCCGCTTCATGAACCAGACAGAGGTGACAAGTTTCTATCACGATGAGTGGAGAACGCTTGTGAACTATGCGATGACAGGCATAGACAAGGAGAATTACGGCATCGAAGCCGGAGCAGAAGTCAGCATCACCTCCGAACTCTCTGTCAACGCCGTGGCATCACTGGGGCAGTACCTGTGGATCACCAATCCAAAGATCACAATCACTCAGGACAACAACAGCCAGGTGCTCAGCAACGAAGAGGTCTGGATACAGTACTTCCGCCAGAGCGGCACCCCGCAGACTGCACTGGCACTGGGCGTGGAATACAACTCCTCAAGGTTCTGGTGGGCCGGTCTCACCGGGAGCTATTATGACAACATCTGGCTCGACTTCAACCCGGTCACACGCACAAAGGACGACAGCGGCTACTATCCCTGGTGGGATTACCAGCAGAAGGCTGAGCCGGGATACCTGCTAGACCTCTTTGTGGGTAAATCATGGAGGATAGATGATCTCTATATCAACCTGAGCGCCAACGTCAGCAATATCCTGAACAACCGTTCAATGGTTACAGGCGGATACGAACAGTACCGATATGATCCTGAAAGACCTGACCTGTTCCAGCCCCGCATATACTACGCCAATGGCTTTAACTACTTCATTAATCTCAGCATAAGGTATTAAAAATGAAGGAGGAACAGATCATGAAAAACATCACAAGGATATTCAGATTTACAGCCATTATAGCAGGAATGTTCTTTGCAGTCTCCTGTACTGACAATAACGAAACACCCCCGCCAATAAAGGAGTTCATCCCGGGTGAGATTGTCACCGTCCAGCAGGTCAGGGCACTTTACGCAGATCAGCTGGCTATCTCAGATTACACACAACGTCATCCGGTTGAGATAACTCACGATTGGGCTCTGCGCGGCATCATCACTGCCAGCGACAAGGAGGACGGCAATTTTTACAAGGAAGCCTTCATCGAGGATGCCACCGGCGGACTCAGGCTTCTCTTCGAGGCCAACAGCGGACTCTATATCGGTGATTCAGTCATCCTCAACCTGGAGGGACTCTGGCTTGGCGATTACGGCAATTTCTGGCAGCTTGGAGGCTTGCCATACTACCAGGAAGACGGTACCCTTCGCGTAGGCGGTATGAATATGGACCTGCAGTGCCTCAAGCTCTCGATCCACAACCCGACTTACCCTGCAGAGGTTACAATTACTCAGGCAAGGAGCTCGGCTTACCTGGGGCGACTGGTCCGGCTGAACGAGGTACAGTTCACTGACGCCATGCTTGGCCAGACGTGGGCCAATGCTGAGGAGCAACTGACAGAAAACAGGACACTCGAGGACTGCAATGACAAAACAATCATCGTTCGTACAAGCGGGTACTCTGCTGCTGCCGGTGAACTGCTGCCGGCCGGCAACGGATCCATCACCGGGATAGTGACAATATTCAACGGCACCTACCAGTTCCTTGTACGCGATTTTGACGAGGTGGATATGACCGGTTCGCGCTGCGGCGTGGTTGATCAGCCCCTCGGCACACCGGTTGAAACACTGACTGAGAACTTCGAGAGCTTCAGTGACAATGATGACATCTACATCAGCGGATGGCAGAACATTGCCACCGCCGGCGGCCGCATCTGGCTTGCCAAGCTCTTCAGCGGAAACAGGTACGCCCAGGCTACCGGGTATAACTCAAACCTCTCATCTATGGTTACATGGCTCATCACACGGCCTGTAACCATTTCCACCCAGAAGGTGCTCTCATTCCAGACAGCAAAAGCCTACTGGGCACATACCGAAACCAACTTCCCGATGGAAGTGCTCATCTCAACCGACTATGACGGGAACAACATCACCACGGCCACGTGGACTCCGCTGACAGCGGTTTTGGCACAGAAGACAGACCCTGACCATACATTTATCAGCTCTGGCAACGTTTCACTGCCTGTCGCTGCCGGCAAATCGGCTGTAATAGCATTCAGGTATACAGGCAGCCAGACAGAGAGTACCACATACCGAATTGACAACATCGCTGTCACAGCAGCAAAGTAAAATTTGAGAAAATGATTATCAGAAACATATTTAAGATTTGCATTGCAGCATCACTGTTGATTGCCTCATCATGCAGCAGGGAGCCTGTGCCACCGCCGGAGCCAAAGATTGACTACATCACGATTGAGCAGCTCCGGGCGATGCATGACAGGGGGATCGCCACCGTTGACACCAACGTTTACATCCAGGGTATTGTCACCCTTACTCCCGAGCTGGGTAATATACCTGCATTTGTGGCATACATCCAGGATTCCACGGCAGGCATCTGCCTGACGGTTACCGGAAACAACACCTTTTCGCGCGACTCGGAGGTAAAAATACTGTGCCGCGACGTCTCCTTCACAGACTATAACGGGCTGTTGCAATTCGGTGACATCAGCATAGCCAACCAGGTTACTGTTGTAAGCCTCATACCTCCTGCTATTCAGCCTGAGACAGTGACTATCCCTGAGATATTAACGGGCGACTATCAGGCCAGGTACGTAAGAATTGAGAATGTACAGTTTGATGAACCGGGCACCTATTCCGGGGAAAACATCCTGACAGACTGCAGCAACGAGCTGGAGGTCTACACCCGCTCTGACGCCAGCTTCTCATCTGAGACCCTTCCTGCCGGCAACGGCTACATCAATGGCGTTGTCTCTGAATTCAACGGCAGGCAGCTGTTGCTGAGGGACGAGACAGAGAATGGCATGACGGCTGACCGGTGCGGGGAAGCAGGCATGACCTACCTGATGCAGGACTTTGCAACCCTTGTAAGAGATGCGGATGTAAGCACCCTCGCCGGTTGGAAGACATATCCGCAGGCCGGCACAAAAACATGGCACGGCTACGAGGTCTCCCCCCGCAGGTGGGTGCAGGCTACAGCCTATAACGCAGGACAGGCCTCGGTGATCACATGGATGATAGCCCCGGTAATTGATCTGACTTTGGCAACAAGCCCTTATCTCCAGTTCGAGAGTGCCAACGGTTGGGACAAAGGCGCCACACTGAAGCTGTTTGTCTCAACCAATTATGACGGTTCAGCTACGCCCTGGAACTCTTCCTGGACTGAGAAGACCTTCAGCATGCCCCCATTGTCTGCTTCGGGCTTCAGCCAGTTTGTCAACTCCGGCCAGATAGACCTTTCGCCCTACAAAGGCGGTCAGCTCTGGATAGCCTGGGTATATGACGGCGGTACAGACCGGACAACCACATGGGAGGTAGATAATGTACTTGTTGCAGAAAAATAGTTCTCCTGTACACCCCTCCTCATCTGTCCTGTGACTTGAGATAATTCGCAACTCGCAATTCGCAACTCGCAACTCGCAACTCCTTATGCTGAAGCTTATCCCGACACTGGTCCTGCTCATCTGCCTGACATACAATCTGGCCGGGCAGGTACCGGCGGGCTACTATGAAAGCGCCTCCGGCCTCACGGGAAAAGCTCTTCAGCAGGCACTGCATGACATCATCGACGGTCACACTACGCTTGAATACAGTGCATTGTGGCAAGCCTTCTCAACCACTGACGTCAAGGCTGACGGGATAACGGTATGGGACATCTATTCCGACAAACCCGGAGGGACTCCTGCGTATACCTATACTATATTTACGAAACAGTGCGGCACCTATCAGAAGGAGGGTGACTGTTACAACAGGGAGCACTCATTCCCGAAAAGCTGGTTTGATGACCTGCCACCGATGAATACCGATCTCTTACACATCTACCCCACCGACGGATGGGTGAACAACAAGCGAGGCAATCTTCCTTACGGCGAGACCGCGGGTGCCACATGGACATCCACCAACGGCAGCATGGTCGGACCAAGTTCGGTGCAGGGGTACCAGGGCACCGTGTTTGAGCCGATTGACGAATACAAGGGTGATCTCGCCCGTACATATTTCTATATAGCTACGCGCTACTACGGCGAGGACAGCCAGTGGCCCGGCAGCGATATGACTGCAGGAGCCCAGCCCAAACCCTGGGCTGTTCCCATGCTCCTTGCCTGGCATCTTGCGGATGCTGTAAGCGCCAAGGAGATAAGCCGCAACAACGAGGTTTACAAATACCAGGGAAACCGCAATCCCTTCATTGATGATCCGAAATTTGCCGAGAAAATTTGGGGAACGCTTAACCCTGTTGAGGAGACCCGGGAAGAGCGTCTGTCCATGACCCTCTGGCCCAACCCGGCACAGAAATGGCTGAATGTCAGCATATCAGGCTACCTGTGCAGCGGAAGCGTGGCATATATCTATGATACAGGCGGATGCCTTGTACAAACGGCAACTGTTGAAGAAGGCTTGGTCACTATCAGCACAGCAGAACTTCCTGCAGGAATCTACTTCCTTACACTTTCCTGTGACGGGAAGGTTTCAACAGAAGCATTCGTTGTAACCGGAAGGTAATCATTGTCCCGGAAAACTTTCTGACCTGCGTATTGTTTTACCTTTGCAGAGCAAGAAGTAATGACTGACAAATCATTTGCAATAGAGGGGATGAACTGCGCATCGTGCGCAGCACACGTTGAGAAGGCCGCCGCTAAGGTCGAAGGCATAACATTTGCCAGCGTCAACCTGGCTACGGAGCGTCTCACCATTTCATTTGATGAGCGCAAGACATCGGTCAATAGTGTCATTGATGCCGTCAGCAGGGCAGGCTACAAAGCCATCGATGATGAGAAGGAACGCCGGGCGTCTCAGCCTGAGACAGAGCGTCTGCGCAAAAGACTTATCTGGTCACTTATCTTTACCGTACCCCTGCTGGTACTTACCATGTCCGCCATGGCCGGCGCGAGGCTGCCAGCATTCATCTCCCCTGAAAACAGTCCGCTGGCATTTGCCCTGCTCCAGCTACTGCTTACTACCCCGGTTATAATCACCGGGCGTAGCTTCTACCTCGCCGGAACAAAGACACTGCTCAGGGGCAACCCCGGTATGGATACCCTGGTTGCCATGGGTACCGCTGCAGCTTATCTGTATGGTATCTATGCCACCGTCAGGATAGCGGGCGGCGACGGTCACTACGTACATAATCTATATTATGAATCGGCTGCTGCAATCATTACACTTATAACCACCGGCCGCTTCCTCGAGGCCAGGTCGAAGTCAAAGGCCGGGAATGCAATACGGAAACTGCTGTCACTGGCCCCTCCCCTGGCAACCGTGCTTCGCGACGGCAGGGAAAAGATAGTGCCGGCTTCAAAGGTCCAGGTGGATGAACTGGTTGTCATCCGACCCGGAGAGAGATTCCCAGTTGACGGCATTGTGACCGACGGAACCACCTCAGCCGATGAGTCGATGCTCACCGGGGAGAGTACACCTGTGGAAAAGAGCGAAGGGTCCGAAGTCACCGGCGGAAGCATCAACCTGAACGGTTCAGTAGTCTGCAGGGCCGCACGCGTCGGCAGCGCCACCACCCTGGCAAGAATTGTCAAGCTGATGGAAGAGGCGCAGGGGTCAAAAGCACCCATCGCCAGGCTTGCCGATAAAATCTCCGGCATTTTCGTACCGGTAGTCATGGCGCTGGCACTTCTGGCTGCAACAGGATGGCTGTTAGGCACAGGTGATTTCCGGCTGGCATTCACGGTGCTCATTTCCGTACTTATAATTGCGTGTCCCTGTGCACTCGGTCTAGCCACGCCTGTAGCTGTGATGGTTGGTACGGGCAGGGGTGCACAGCAGGGCATACTGATTAAAAGCGGTGAAGCGCTGGAGACCGCCCGCAAAGCAAAGGTGGTGGTCCTCGACAAGACTGGCACGGTCACTACCGGTATCCCGGTTGTTACTGATATCAGGCCGGTCAAGGAGGCAGACACAGACAGGCTGATCACTGTCGCTGCATCGGCTGAAAGCCGCTCAGAACACCCTGTCGCAAAAGCTGTCGCTGAGTATGCAATGGTCAAAGGCCTTCCCGTCACAGGACCGGACCGCTTTACCGCACTGCCGGGATACGGCGTCGAAGCCTCTGTCAACGGCACCCATATCCTTGCCGGCAACAAGAGACTCATGGATGAAAGAAAGGTAGAGACCTCCGGAGCTGACTTTGCAGCTGAAGAGCTTGCTGCACAGGGAAAAACAATTATGTTTCTGGCCGCCGATGGGAAATGCCTTGGAGTAATAGCCGTGGCAGACACCATCAGGCCGGAATCGGCCGGGGCTGTCCGCGCATTAAAGGCAATGGGCCTGGAGGTTATGATGATTACGGGCGACAGCTACCAGACAGCCAGACATATAGCCGGACAGGCTGGCATCAGCAGCGTGATTGCCGGAGTACTGCCCGGCGACAAAGCCGGGGAAATACGCAAGATCCGAAGCAACGGTAGCAGAGTTATTATGGTGGGCGATGGCATCAATGATGCACCTGCCCTGGCTACGGCAGATGTGGGCATAGCAATCGGATCCGGTACCGATGTTGCCATAGAGGCTGCTGATATAGTGCTGATAAAAAACGACCTGCAGGATGTGGTCCGCACACTTAAGCTAAGCAACAGCACTATCAGGAACATAAAGCAAAATCTTTTCTGGGCATTTTTCTATAACATCCTGGGCATACCGGTGGCCATGGGTCTGCTGCACCTCTTCGGCGGACCGCTCCTTAACCCGATGTTCGCTGCCGCAGCAATGAGTTTCAGCTCAGTATCAGTTGTTTGGAATGCACTGAGACTCAGGAAAATAAAATTATAATGCATTTTTTTTGATTTTTTTTCGCAGGGCGATTAAACCTACATGGTTTATACGCATCTGAGTAATTGTAAACAGCAAACAATTAAAGCAAACAATAACTAAAAGCAATTACTCATGAAAACAAGATTATTCTTTACAGTGGCAGCTTTCATAGCTATGACGGCAATCGCAACGGCTCAGACGGTACAGCAGACTCCTGATCAGACAGGCAGAGGACGCGCAGCAGGAAATGTATACGTCGATGCAGACAAAGACGGTGTATGTGACAATTACGAGAACGGCACCAGGCCCGGTCGCAGGGCATACTCTGCCGGCGAGAACCAGACTGCTGCCAATCGCGGCCCCGGTAAGGGACAGGGACTGGCACAGGGTCCGAGGAACGGTCAGGGTCGTGGACAGGCAGTGGCAACCGGCAGAGGTGCAGGTCAGGGCCAGGGAACCGCTCCCGGCAGGGGGCGCTATAATGGCCAGGGTCCGGCATTCGTTGACGCCAACAAAGACGGCGTTTGCGATAACATTGCACCCGCGCCTGAAAAGAAATAACCATCACAAACGGTTGAATTAAGGAAGAGATCCATATGGGTCTCTTTTTTTTACTTGAACAAAAAAGAAATATAACCCTCGCAGAGGGTAAGGAACTGTAGAACAATTGGATGGATAAACAAAAGATCCTCGTATAGGATCAGGAATTGTAGGCAAGTATGTAGGAAAAACACGATCCTCGTAGAGGATCAGGAATTGTAAAAGCCCTTGGCCCCCTGAACCGGCGGGCGGGCGGCTGGAGCCCTGCCATATACAATTCTTGATGGCCATCCTTTGGAGTGCAAGACAACAGAATGTACAAAAAGAAGATCCTCGTAGAGGGTCAGGAATTGTACATATATGCATCCCCATTGCTCTCTCGGATATGTGTGCTACCTTTAGCCACAAACCCGTAAACAAATTGGTTTGTACCTTACAATAATAATCCCGATGTACAATGAATCCGGCGTCATCACTACAACGCTGGACCGGCTTCGCAACACCACGATGCCGGATTTTGTTTCACAGGTTGAGGTAATTATCGTCAACGACTATTCAACAGACGACTCGGCCGCAGTAGCAGCAGAAGCAATAGAAGGGATTCCCGGTGCCAGGGTACTGAACCTCCGTGTCAATGCCGGCAAGGGAGCCGCGGTGGCTGCTGGCATGCGCGAGGCAAAAGGTGACACCGTAATCATCCAGGACGCCGACCTCGAACTTGATCCTTCCGACATCCCGGCACTTCTGCAAAGAATGCACAGCCAGAATCTGGACCTGGTCAGCGGTACACGCTTCAATACCGGTACAAGACACCCAGGTCACGCAACCGCAGCCGTCACCCTCAACAGAATCCTCTCCGCTATTGCTGCAAAAGCTACACGCAGACCGGTCACTGATCTTACCTGCGGCTATAAGCTCATCAAAAAGGAACTTTTTGAGAAACTGGATCTCCGCGAAAAACGTTTTGGCTTTGAGACCGAGCTGATGTTCAAGGCTCTCCGATCCGGAACAACCTCATTCGCCGAGGAACCTGTCAGCTATGACCCGCGAAGAAAGAGCGAGGGCAAAAAAGTCGGCATCACTGACGGCCTCGGGATAGCTGCCAGGGTTCTTAAATTCAGCCTGACAGGCAAAAATTGGATTTCTGCCCTGACGTTGACCCTCCTCATTGCCTTCATGACCGTTACTATGCTTTCAGAGAAACACTGGAAAGATGAGCAGCGGGTCATAGAGTGGGACGCCATCTCGTACTATGCCTACCTGCCGGCAACATTCATCTATAATGATCTCTCGCTGAGTTTCGCGGACAACTACAAGGGACCTCACAAATTCATTGTCTGGCCTGAGAGGAGTCCCACGGGAAAGTATGTTATCAAGACCACCATGGGCCTCTCCCTGCTATGGACACCCTTCTTTCTTGCCGGTCACACCGTTGCGTATATCTCCGGGGCCGACACCGGAGGCTACTCACCACCATACAAATTTTTTCTGCTCCTTTCAGCACTGTTTTTTCTGACGGTCGGGCTTATCTATCTGAGAAAAATCTTGCTGGCAAGCGCCACAGATAAAATTGCAGCTCTGGTCATCGCAGCCTTTGTCATAGGTACAAATCTCTTCTGGTATACCCTCTTCCAGGGAACAATGTCACATGTCTACTCCTTTGCGCTTATCAGTGCATTTGTATGGTATTCAATGAGGTGGCATGAAGGACATCTCACTGCCGGTGAGCTCCATCCCACTCTGGGCACGGCACAGGAATTACGGCAGGTCAAAAGCCTCCGGCGACTCTGGCCCGGTCTCAGGCTTGGCCTTATCCTGGGAATGATTACCCTCATAAGACCGACAAACATCATTATCCTGATCTTTTTCCTGCTCTACGGAGTTACTTCGGCACAAACCCTTCGCCGAAGAATCGGAGAACTGACCCTAAGCTACAGGAGCCTGGCTATAATAGCGCTGGCAGCATTGGCCGTCTGGCTGCCGCAGATGATCTACTGGAAGGAGATGACCGGACACTGGCTCTACTTCTCATACGGCAGCAATGAACGCTTCTTCTTCTCAGATCCGGCAATAATAAAGGGACTCTTCAGCTGGCGCAAGGGATTGTTCCTCTATACACCCTTAATGATCTTCGCCTTTGCAGGAATCATAACCCTCTGGAAACGCCACTCACCTCACGCCCTGCCGGTAACGCTATTCGTCCCGCTGAATATATACATCATCTTTTCCTGGTGGTGCTGGTGGTACGGCGGAGGATTCGGACAGCGGGCATTCATCGACAGCTACGCCCTGATGGCAGTGGCTGCGGCTGCGCTTCTGACCCCTGCCATGACCGCAGACAGAAACGTAACAAATAGGTGGCTTCACAACCTGACCCTGGCAGCCTTCCTGCTGCTCACATCCATGGGTATCATTCAGAACATTCAGTATTACAACGGCGCCATCCACTGGGACTCGATGACCAAAGAGGCATACCTCGACTCCTTCGGGCGTTTTAACCCCTCGGCAAGATTCTACGATCTGCTCGAGGCTCCCGACTATGACAAAGCAAGAGAGGGCCTTGACAGGTAATCCCGCCAAAGCCCTCCAAACCAATTAACACAAGATCTTTACATATCTTAACGGCGCTGGTCCTCACAGGCATCAGCATGCTCATCGCCACTGCCGGCCGCAAATACTATTTAGCCTTGTTTATGCTGGCAATCACAGCCTCCTTCGACTTCACTCCTATTATTCTCTCCATCTCCTTGCCATCCTTGAACAGGATCATCGTCGGGATGCTCCGGATACCAAACTGTGCGGCAACCTGCTGCTGCTCATCCACATTGAGCTTGTAGATTGTTGCTGTGCCATCCGTTGCCTCGGCCACCTCGTTGAGGATGGGAGCCATCATCTTGCACGGCATACACCAGTCGGCCCAGAAATCAACCAGCACCACACCATTTTTGGTTTTGTGTGCGAAGTTCTGCGCGGTCAGATGCTCTATAAGCTCGCTCTCGGCAACAGCCGGAGCATTCTTCATCTTGTTGTACGAGCGCATGAACAGCATCACCAGCACGGCAATAACCACCAGCGCAATTATCAGTCCTTTCATTTTCATCTCTGTTTAGTTTTTTTTAAGTGAATGCAGGTAATCGGCGGCAGCCAGAGCGGCAATTGTACCGTCAGCGACAGCCGTGGTCACCTGTCTGTAACGTTTAGCGTTGGCATCACCCGCCGAAAAAACGCCCTTTATATTTGTTGACATATCGGCTCCGGTAATGATCTCACTCCTTTCGTTCATCTCCACGTGCCCCCTTAGCCTCTCTGTGTTAGGCACATAGCCAATGAAGATGAAGACCCCGTCAGTTTTGAAATTCGTCTCCACGTCTGTGACCAGGTTCTTGATTTTCACACCCTCCAGCTTCTCTTCTCCGTAGAACGAAGCGATTGTTGATGACATCACGAAGCTTATTTTCGGGTTGGCTTTTGCCTCATCCACTGCAAACTGAAACGCCTGAAAATGGTCGAACTGGTGTACTATGGTCACCTTCGTGACGTATTTAGTCAGTGATACGGCCTCCTCGAGGGCTGAGTTGCCCCCGCCCACCACCACTATCTCTTTCCCGGTAAAGAAATCTCCGTCGCAGGTAGCGCAGTAGGAAATCCCTCTGCCCTTGAACGTATCCTCTCCGGGTACGCCAAGTGTGCGCGAACGGCCGCCAGTTGCCAGTATAACTGCTCCAGCAGTATATATCTGGCCGTCACCGGCAGTGACACTCTTTACTTCGCCTTCAAGGCTGAACGAGCTGATCTCCGTATTGCCTTTCACCACTGCACCAAAGGCAGTTGCCTGTTTCTTCATCACCGAACCCAGCATATGCCCGTTGATCTTCTCGATGCCCGGGTAGTTGGCAATCTCGTGGGTAAGAGTCATCTGACCTCCGGGGGTGCCCTCTGTGAGAAGCAGGGTTTTAAGCCTGGCACGCGAGAGATAAATGGCTGCTGTCAGGCCTGCCGGTCCGCCCCCGAGGATGATGACATCGTAATGATTGCTGTTCTCCATTGCCTATGCGTTAGGCTGACCGAACTCGCTGTTGAGGATTGTCTTAACCTGCTGCATCGACTGGATGCTCGAGGTTGCCTTCACCATCTTGCCATTCTTGTAATAGACTGTGAATGGCAGTCCCATGAAACCACGCGTAAGCGGAGTATTGCGTATGGCCATTGCCTCAGGATTGTCAAAATCCATGTCGAAGAATTTCACATGGCTGTAAACCGGCTCAAGTTCCTCCATGATTCCGTAAACCGGGATACACATAGGGCCCATCCTGCCGCAGCAGACCATTACATTTTCATTCTCACTGATAATCTTTTCGAGCTGCTCAGCAGACTCAACATGATTCAAATTCGTGTAAAGCATATTTTTCTGTTTTATTGATTACTTACTTCTGACCTATTGACCTTCAGACCTTCAGACCATTCTGACCTCGTGCGTCATCTCTATTCCCGCCTTGCGATAAACCGCGGACACTCCGCAATAGCGCTCCTCCGACAGGTTTATGGCCTTCTCTACTTTTTCCAGGTCCAGATCGTTCCCTTTAAGTTCATAGATAACATGCATCCTGTAGTAGGTCTTGGGATGATCGCTTGTCGTGTCACCTTCCACCTCCACACTAAAATACTCGACATCCTGTCGCATCTTTTTGAGCAGTGATACCACATCCATCCCCGTGCATCCTGCCAATGCGGCAAGCATCAGAGGTTTGGGGCGCGGACCTGAGTTTTCGCCTCCTCCGTTCTCATCAGCATCAATCATAAAATTGTGTCCGTTGACTTCCGTGTCAAACTTCATATTACCCTTCCAGGTAGTTTTCGCTTTGCTAATCATTCTCTTTAAAAATTTTTCACAAAGGTATGTCTTGTCTGGCAGAGCTAAGCAAATAAGACGTTACACGTGACAACAGACCGATTGAAACAGATCAGCAAATAAATTGACCTGTTTCAATGGCATTTCTGATTGTCTATAATGATTAAATTTGTGCCTCAGAAAAAACCATGAAGACAATAAGCCATACCGATAAGGAATTCGTCTGTGACATAACCCTGCCCTGTTTCTCGGCGCTGACGCCGGAGGAGACGGAGCTGGTTCGCGAGAGCCGGGTTCAGGTCGTTTTCCGCCGTGGCGAGAACCTGGCAAAACAGGGCGCTTTCGCCTCCTATGTAATCTTCACCATCAGCGGTTTCTCAAGACAATATATTGAGAGCAGTAACGGTCGCGACTATAACCTTCGGATCATTCGTCCCGGTGAGATGGTCGGTCTGTCGGCTGTTTTCAACCGGAACACCTTCGGGTATTCGGTGGTGGCGGTAACAGAGACAACCGGTTTTCTGATCGAGAAGGAGGCCATTGCTGCACTGGTGAAGCAGAACGGGACGTTTGCCTTCAGCATTATCAGACGCTACTGCGAGCAGAACTCGATGCTCTACAACTCCCTGGACAACGTATTGCATCAGCAGACCAACGGCCGGATGGCGACGGTGTTGCTTAATCTTTCGCCGGAAAACTTTGGCGGCGAGGATCTTTTCAGGTATCTCTCACGGCGTGAGCTGGCTGATTTCGCAGGCATCTCCACCGAGGGAGCAGTGAAGGTTCTCAAGAGCTTTGAGAAGGACGGGCTTATTGCGCTTTCCGACAAAAGCATAAACCTGCTTGACCCTCACAGGCTGGAGGAGATCAGCAGGACAGGATAAAGATCATATCTTCGTTTATTACACTAAAAATTAAAGCCTGATCACCTGACCCGGCAGGTTGAATCCCTCAAGATGCAACAACAACGGTGTGTTGCGATCATCTTCCTTCAGACCTGTGACATCTACCTGAATACTCTTCTTCTCTCCGGGAAGCAAAACAATGTAGTTGTCATCCGTGAAGACCGGCAGCACCGTCTCCCCGTCAAGGGCCCGCATAACCTTAAGCCGCACAAAGAACGCCGTCACAGTGCCGCTGCTGGCTAAATCCACCGTGTAAATACCCTTGTTGCTCTTCATCATCTGCCCCACAACCTTTGCCTCTGGCAATGAGGTAAGCAGCTTACGCTCGCCGTCGCGGGGGAACCAATAGGTGCTCTCGTCAACCGTCAATCCGGTTGAAACATATGTTATACGCAGCTTAAGGAGCTCCACCGCGGCCGCAGCAGTGCCAAGATCAAGATCCCAAAGCTTAGTGACACTCTGCCCCTCAAGAGTCATCTCCTGCGCCTTCTTCCACAGATCCTTGCCGTACTCATCGGTCAGCCTGGCCTCAAGCCTTAAACCCTTTCTCTCCCTGGGTGTACTATTGACGACATAAATGGCAGAGTCAACAGGATTGAACATCAGGTGCACCGGTGCCGCACCATGACGAAAACCGTAGAACCCTGCGTTCTGATCAAGATACCAGTCGTAAAACTGCCCCTTCAGCGCCGGCCAGGGATTCTGACTCTTCCAGACCAGGAACCCCGTGTACCAATCCCACATGCGCAAGGTATACCCTTCAACCATTGAGCGGTACTGCTCATAATTCAGCAACTGAGCTTTCCTCACGAAGTCGGACAGGTCAGCCGGCTCTCCCAGTCGCTCTATCATGCCTCCGTAACCCATATACTTATGGTATCGCCACACCTCATTAACATCATTGCCCACAGGCATAACAAGATCCTTCTTATCCATCATCTTCCCCAGTCCTTCCATGTTGGGCAGGCCTACTGAACCTATCTCGGGATTGAACGGATGCCACTTCTCTGTAAAGAACCAGAGAGGCTCCCTGATGTTATAGGGTCCGTCCGCCGTGCCGCCGATAGTATTCCGAAGCAGATACCCGGAAGTCGACTCATCAAGGTATATCCTGGTTCCGTCTATCTCCTCAAGACGCTGGCGAATCAGGGTGTCAAGCCCGGGCGGCGGCGGAAACTCATTCCCTCCGCAGATGATATATAAAGAAGGATGGTTACGCAGCATCTTCACCTGGTCCTCCACGGAGCGCAGGAATAGTGAATCATCATCGGGATAAAGACGTCTCACCTCCTGGCTGTCTGCCTTCTTCAGCGTATCAGGCCACCTGCCGTTGCAGTCGCCTGTGATCCAGAGATCCTGCCAAACAAGTATCCCGTTCCTGTCACACGCATCATAGAACTCCGGTCTCTCGGTGATCGAACCGCCCCAGACCCTGATCATGTTCATGTTCATCTCCGCGTGCATCTTCACCTCAGCCTCATATCGTTCGGAGCTTAGCCTCAGCATGCCGTCCGATGCTATCCAGTTGGCGCCGCGCACAAATATTTTCTGCCCGTTGATTGTAAATACGCGAGCGCCCAATGAATCGTCAAAATAGCTCCCTACATCGCGGAAACCGAACATCAGATCCTCCCTGTCGAGCGTGTTGCCCTTCTTGTCGTGAAAGGTGATAACGGCAGGGTACAACGACGGCTGACCCATCCCATTGGGCCACCATATCCTGGGATCAGTCTGTTTCTGTTCCTGGAAGGTGAAGGTCACGGTTGAGTTTGGCAAAATCTTCAGTTTCTTCTTATCAGTTGATCCCATGTACGCAACAGCGATCTCGCCCTCGACCAGCTTGTCTGTCGGATTCTCCAGCTCAGCAGAGAAGGTGACAAACGCAGGATCCTGCAGCTCGTTCGGGAGCCGGGCCCCAGGCACCCTCGTCCGTGCAAAGCCGTTCCTTATATCTATATCACCCGTCACCTCTATCGTGACGGCGTCCCATATTCCTGTGTTTCGGTCTCTTACAGGCTGAATCCAGTCCCATCCGGCGGTAAACTGCATTGTCACATCACGCCCTATTGTGCCATCGCCACCCTGGCCTCCGTTTGGCTTGCCGGGATTCAGCGGAGGCTCAACCCTGACAGCCAGCCTGTTATGTTCACCGCGATTGAGCAGTTTCGTGACATTGTATTTCTGTCTGAGGAACATCCCTTCGTGCACTCCGTTGCTAATCAGATGGCCGTTGAGATAAATCTCTGACCTGTAGTTTATACCCCTGAAATTGAGCCACACCTGCCTGGTGGAATCGAGGTTATCGGATGAAAAGCGTGTATAGAACCAGTATGTGTAATAATCGCGACCCGCATCAGCCACATCGGGAATCTGCTCGTTGTTCATTCCGTGCCACGGTTCAGGCATCCTGCCGTTATTAACCAGTGTCGTGAGCACCGTACCGGGAACAGTGGCATTCATCCAGCCTGTCATCTCGGGTTCACTCGCTGTCAGCTGGTATCCGTCGAGGTTCACCTCCGACACCTTCTTCGCCCTCCAGCCTGAGGTCAGCGGTGTAACCTGCGATTCAGCCAGAAGAGTAAAACACAACAAAAAACTGATTATAAGCGCCCTTTTCATCACATCTCCGGTTTTATTCAAGTATGGAAAGATATATAAAAAATCCTTCAGTGTTATTGCAGTATGGGTTCTGCCACAGCTGGCGCGCCGCCACGACAGGGAAAGAGAGTGCGCGCCCAGGATTCCGCAAGCGCTGGTGACCGCCAAGAAAGGGCAAGACCGCCCGCATTCTGCAAGAGCTGGCCTCCAGGCAAGACATGGTTCCAAAGCCATCGCAGCCACATATCTGCCGTCTTACAAAATTATTTACCTCCGGCCCTTTGATATTAGCCGGGGATTTTCAAAATTGCAGGTTCATTTAATGCGACTATGCAGCCCCCACTCTCCAAGGAGCAAGAAAGACTCTTTGCACTGATCCTTACACAGCACCGCACCTGGGGCTCAATACTCACACCCATAATGCTCGAGCGGATGCCGGGACGCGATTACTTCTCCATCGCAGAGGCACTCTCCCCCTTCCCGAACAGCATCACCCTGGCAGGCCTCGACAATGAGGAACGGGAAGCCGTCAGACTGCTGAACGAGTACTCTGACCGCAATCTGTTCAAGCTCTTCTCAAAACACCGCAATGTGAAGGAATTCATGGAAAATGTAACGGACCGGGACTTTGAGCAGCATATCAAACCCTTTATTGAAAAGAGGATCTGCCAGTGCCTGAAGATAGCAATGAATGAGGAGTTGCCGCTGTATCACCATAAGACAAGGATCAACTCCCTGCACCCGGAGGACAGGCTCATGATAGATCCCGCAGAGGCGAAGCCGGTATTCAGTTTCGATCGCATTCCGGGATCCACCAGCTACAGCCTGATCATCGAGTCAGAGAACCGGCCGGTCCAACTGCGCGGCATAAGTGTCGAAATCCTATCAAACAAACCCTGCATCATCAGAGCCGGCCATAAAATACATTTCATTGCCAACATCGAAGGCGCCAAGATCAAGCCCTTCCTCACCCGTGACAAAATAATCATCCCGGAAGCCGCAGTGGAGAAGTACTTCTCCACCTTCGTGCTGCAGGTAATCAACACCCATAAGGTCACCGGCACAGGCTTCTCGATTGAAAAGGCCGAGGCAGTCAGGACGGCCTTTCTGACCGTCGAAAGGCTTATTACCGGCATCCCGGCTGCCATCCTTAAGTTTCGCTATGACAAGAGAGACATTTTTTATCCCGATGAGGAGACGCATTTCACCACCTTCAGAAATGACGGCGGCCGGTTCAGCTTCCTGAGGAAGGAGCGTGATGCAGTATGGGAAAAGAGGTGCCTTGCAGCCCTGGATGAGGCGGGGCTCTTCACCGAGGACGGCATTCATTTCAGTACCACCGGCTCTGTCGAAAATGAGCAGGATGCCCTTTATGACCTCCTGGAGGCAGTCTCCTATAACAGGGAACGGCTTGAGGAGGCGGGTATGACCATACGTACCGGCAGCCTCGAGAGACCCTATGCCCTCCGGCGCGTGGAGATAAAGCTCAGCCACCAGGTGATAAACGACTGGTTTGACCTGAAGGCTGTCGTGACCATTGGCCAGTTCACCATTCCCTTCACCCGGCTCCGACGTAACATACTCGAAGGAAGACGTGAGTATCTCCTGCCTGACGGCACTGTGGCACTGCTGCCCGAGGAGTGGTTCGCGCGTTATCGCGGACTGTTTGAAATGGGCAAGGATAATGACGAAAACCTCCTGCTGCACAAGCAGCACTTTGGCATCCTCAGCGAGGTTATCTCCGGTGAGGATTGCGACACCTGTGCACGTCTTGAGAAACTGGTCATGCCTGAACAGCTGAAGCTGCTGCCCCCATCCAGAGACCTGAAAGCCGATCTTCGCCCATACCAGCAGGAAGGAGTAAGCTGGCTCCACTTCCTGCAGTCGAACAACCTCGGCGGATGCCTCGCTGATGACATGGGCCTGGGCAAGACCCTGCAGACCCTTGCCCTGCTTCAGTGGAACAGGGAACAGATGCTTGCCGGCAGGGGTGCCATAACAGAACAGACAGAAGATAACGTGCAACCCGGAATGCGCCAGATGACACTCTTTGGCAGCATCACTCCGCCCGCCACATCGCTGATAATAGTCCCCGCTTCCCTCTGCCATAACTGGCACAATGAGATAAGTCGATTCTGCCCCTCAATGAGGACACTGATCCACTACGGTGCAGCAAGGAACAGGTCAGCCTCGAATTTCACCGGCTATGACATTATCATCTCAAGCTATCATACAGTACGCCAGGATATAGATATGTTAACGCGGATCAATTTCTTTTACGTGGTACTGGACGAGAGCCAGCACATTAAAAATCCAGCTTCACACATCTATCGGGCTGTCATGCGGTTGAGGGCCGATCACAGGCTGGTCCTGACAGGGACGCCGGTTGAGAACTCCCTTACAGACCTGTGGACACAGCTTAACTTCGTAAATCCCGGCCTTCTCGGCTCGCTGGCCTTCTTCAAACGCGAGTTTGCAAGGCCCATCGAAAAGAATTTTGAAGAAGAGAAGGAGAAGCGGCTGCGAAAGATCATTCAACCATTCATAATGAGGCGCACAAAAGAGGCGGTCGTCAGGGAACTTCCGCCTGTGACCGAGCAGGTGATCCACTGTGACATGTCCGATGAGCAGGCTGCCATCTATGAACGCGAGAAATCAGCTGTAAGAAACAGTATCCTGGAGAACATCGAGTCAGTAGGCATTGAGAAATCGGCCATCATAGTGCTACAGGGGCTGATGCGGCTGAGGCAGCTAGCCAACCATCCGGTCCTGACCAATGACACATACAGCGGGGGATCAGGAAAGTATGACACCATAATTCACAATATTGAAAGTGTTGTTGCAGAGGGACATAAGATACTCGTCTTCTCCTCTTTCGTCAAGCATCTCGAATTGTTCCCTGACTGGCTCAACGCAAACAGTATCGGGTTTGCGATGCTGACAGGATCGACACGCAACAGGGAGAGTGTCATTGAAAGCTTCAGGAGGAATGAGAGTATCAGGGTCTTCCTGATATCCCTCAAGGCCGGTGGCGTGGGCCTCAACCTGACCGAGGCCGATTATGTCTTTATCCTCGACCCGTGGTGGAACCCGGCGTCGGAGATACAGGCCCTGAGCAGGGCGCACCGCATCGGGCAGGAGAAGAGGGTGTTTGTGCACAGGTACATATCCGGCAACACAATCGAGGAAAAGATACAGCGGTTACAGGAGAAAAAAACACGGCTGGCCGACACCTTCGTCAATACCAATAACCCTCTGGGCGACCTTGACGTGAAGGAGATGCTTGAGATACTGAACTGATTTTTTTATAGTTTTACGCTAACTTAACAAATCACCAAAAACGCTGCAATGAATAATTATCAGAACCATCCGCTGGCCGGAGCCGTGGACCTCGACTCGGCATTCAACAAGATGTGGTTTTTCTACAAGAAATACTTCCCGGGCCTGTACATCATCTCTGTGATAAGCGCACTGCTGACATCATTCTTCACATCAGGCATTGACCTGGCATCATTCCAGGAAGCATCAACAGACCCGGAACTGGTGCTGGAGAAAATGAAGGAGATGGCCGGCCCCTACGCCCTGATGATGCTCGTATCACTGGTATTCGGGGTACTACTGCATGCATGGGTGCTGGAGAAGCCCACCGGCGGACAGGGATTCATATCGTCATTGACACGGAAGACACTTACGGCGCTGGTCCCATATCTGGTTGCAGTATTAATACTGCTTATTCTGACAGTCTTACTGACCTCCGTCGGGCTGGTGTTGCTTGTATTGCCCGGGCTCTTTGCCATATTTTACATGGTCACGGTGATAATGTTTGCCATGCCGGTCACAATGATTGAGACCCGAAATCCGATAGAGGCCGTGTCACGGTCATTCAGGCTGACTCACAAGAACTTCTGGGCCAACCTGGGATGGGTTATTGTTGTACTGCTGATAATCATAGTTGCCGCCATGCTGATCGGCGCACTCGTCATGCTGCCATTCACCGGCTCATTCATCAGTTCAATTGCCAATCCTGAAGAAGCCTCCTCATTACTGGATATGCACCGTAACCCTCTGTTCATTATATTGAACGCCCTGCTCAGCGGTCTTATCACGCCGGTGATGCCAATACTGGCATTCCTGCTTTATTTCCGCAACAGAAGCGACGAGGTGATAGTGGAGGTGACCACTGACAGTGAAAATAAGGTGAAGGTCGAGGATCTCTATCCGACGATGCCGGGGAGAGAGTAATGTGACGGTCACAGCTGAAAGCGAAAAAGTGTTTGGGCACCGGCTGCCGGGGGCAGCCAGGTGATTCATCAGGCGCCTATCTCTATTATCCACACGCCGGGCTGGGTGATCTCCAGGTCTATCGAGGTGTCCACCCTTACAGTCTTCAGTTTGCTCCATTTGTTGAAGCTGACGCGAAGTTTGAAGGGAAACTCGCAGTTCCTGAACTCCATCTGGGAGTTTAAAAACTCCGTTTCAATACCCGAGGAACCAGTGATCTGAAGATTTGTCACATCAAGTGTGCCCGAGGTCATGGGTTTCAGCAGCACCCGTATCTCCTGGCCGTCAGTGTACCGGTAGACCCGGTAGCGCTCCATGGCTTTTGCGGATATGACTTTATATCCCTGAACGGTCTCATTCCTGCCCATGTATTTATCCCTGGTCCAGAGTCCTTCCTGGATGCTGTCTGTTCCTGCGTACCTGAAGGTGTACTTTCCGTTTCCGTGTCTCTGCCCCTTTGACCATGCACCCACATAAACAGAACTGTCAGCATAGATATAGGTACCCTTTCCGTGCGGCAACCCCTTTTTGAAAGCACCGGTATAATGATCAACACCCCAGGCCTCACCTGCGCCGTGAGCAAGTCCGTCTTTGCATTCACCAACATACTTTTCACTGATCTGCCTGACGAGTACGGTACACTTTTCCTGTGAGTAACCGGCTAGGCCTATGCCAAACAGCAATGCTGCCGCCAATATCATAAAACGACCACAATTCTTCATTGCATGACTGGATTTTCTTTCAAAGTTACCTTATTACGGTGACAATCCACGGACGCCAGCCTACTTGTCAAATCTTTTCAGCATCTTTCGTGAGATCTTCTCTTCCGGGTATTGCTTCCCGAAGGTAAGCCAGTACTCCTTCACGTTCTGCTTCACCTCTTTCCTGAGGATCAGTATACCTATCAGGTTCGGTACTGCCATCAGCACAATGGCCACGTAAGAGAGTGACCAGATTATTGTGGTATCAGTGAATGATGCGATAAAGAATGCCGCCACAAACACCAGCCTGTAATAGATCACGTACTTCGGTCCGAACAGGTATGTCACCGCCCTGTCGCCATAGTATGACCAGGATATAGCGGTGGAGAATGCAAAGAGAAGGAGCGAGAAGGTGACAATATATGATCCGTATCCCTTGAGGATGCTTCTGCTGAAGGCAAAGGTTGTCAGCGGGGCACTGTGTATGAGAGACTCACCCCTTACAGTAATGGCTGACATTGGTGCCAGCTTGCCGGCAATCACCTCCAGCTCACCGTTAAAGGGATCCTTGCCCGAGAGAAAGCGGACATTCTCCGCAAGTGACCTTGCATGGATGACAGAGATGCCGGCAGTGCTTATCTCACCGTTCTCAATCAGCAATTTCCCATTGTAGAGATCAATAAACTCATCTCCCCTGATATGGTTTCCCAGCTTCTCAACATCAGCAGCCCTTCCGTCATCGTAAACACCGGTGAGAATCTGCACGTCTGTAGGCTGAAACTGGTTATCAGTCTTGGTGTTCCATGCTCCGGAGGCAAGAAGCACCAGGCCGGTCAGTGTGCAGATGCAAATAGTGTCAATGAAGGGTTCAAGAAGTGCCACCATTCCTTCTGAGACAGGTTCAGGAGCGCGGGCGGCCGAGTGTGCAATAGGTGCAGACCCCTGACCTGATTCATTCGAGAAGAGGCCCCTGTTCACACCCCTGTTCATCGCAAAGGCGAAGGAGGCGCCGAGAAAGCCTCCGGTAGCAGCTGAACCGGTAAAGGCATCGGCAAAGATCGATGCAAACGACGGCAGAATGTTTTCAGGATGAGAAAAGATGACCAGCAGCGCACCTATAAGATATAGTATCGCCATAAACGGCACCAGGACAGATGTCACCTTTGCAATTCTCTTTATTCCGCCGATAATTACCAGTCCAAGGAGAACCGAGAGTATGGCACCTGTAATGATTTGTTTTATCCCGAAGGAGGCGAACACGGAATTTGAGATACTGTTAATCTGCGGAAGGCTGCCTGTCCCGAAAGAACTGAGTATCGTGGCACCTGCGAAAAATGCTCCAAGCACAACCCCCGTCTTTATAATCTTCCCGTCACGGGTCTTGATATTCAGGCGTTTTTTCATGTAGTACATCGGTCCGCCGGAGACAGATCCGTCAGGGAGTAT
>AMWB02017918.1_pt1 | contig 26248 bp, 26 predicted proteins | sample 200311 | NCBI WGS metagenome assembly AMWB02 (sample SAMN02737377, study PRJNA173069) | bioreactor metagenome | biome: anode biofilm in microbial fuel cells | place: USA: California | collected 2010-12-16 | reverse complement strand
CTATAGTAAGATTTGTTTTGAGTCAATTCGCAAGAAGCGTTAGCGGCTCAGCTCACTGGTATAATCGATGGCATTCAAACTATAAAAAAGGAGGGAGCAATGAACATCAACGAGCAGGTTGAATACCTGATGCAGGGTACTGAATATGGCGATGAAACCCTGAAGATCAAGATGGCTGAAGAACTGCGAGCGCGTTTGCAGGCTTGCCAGAAAGAAGGAAGGGTGCTACGTGTTTATTGCGGCTTTGATCCTACGAAAGCAGACCTCCATCTCGGACACACAGTTCCAATGCGTAAACTACGCCAGTTCCAGGAGTTGGGGCATGATGTGACCTTCGTGATCGGCAATTACACTTCCCTGATCGGTGACCCTTCTGATAAGGATGTGCTGCGCCCGCAACTAACCCAGCAGGAAGTGGAAGCCAACGCGAGAACTTATGCGGAACAAGCTTTTCGCATCCTAGATCCTGAAAAAACCAAAATACGTTACAACGCTGAATGGTTATCCGGGCTAGGTTTGCGTGATCTCATTCACCTGGCATCCAATTTTACGATTCAGCAATTCCTCACGCGAGAGAATTTCAAACTGCGCTGGGAAAAAGGCGACCCGGTGTATTTACACGAGACTTTCTACTCGCTAATGCAGGGGTATGACGCTTTCTCGCTCAAGGCGGATGTGCAGGTGGGGGGTACCGACCAACTGTTCAACATCATGACCGCATCCAGGAAGATCATGGAATTCATGGGCATGCAGCCCAACATCGCCATTATCCTGGGGATATTACCCGGTACGGATGGCCTGGTTAAGATGAGTAAGTCACTGGGTAATCACGTGCCAATCAGCACGGGTGCCGGTGATATGTATGGTAAGGTGATGAGCATCCCAGACTTCGCGATGGGCGTTTACTACCGCCTGACCACACGCCTGACGCCACCTGAGATTACGGAGATTGAAAACGGGATCAATTCCGGCAGGCTGCATCCGCGTGACGCGAAAATGCGCCTGGCGAGAGAAATTGCAGCAGCATTTTACGGAGAAGAAGAGGCTGACCGCGCTGAGAAATTGTTCGTTGACACTTTTCAGAAGGGGAGCGTGCCGGAGGATATCCCTATCTTCAAGAACACGCCGGGCAACTCAATTGTGGATATTCTACTCGCTGCAGGGCTGGCAAAAAGCAAGAGTGAAGCCAGGCGGTTGATTGAGCAAAAAGGCGTGCGATTTGAAGGAGCAGTGATCGAGGATCCGACAGCGACCTTGACTGGCGATGGTGTGCTGCAGGTTGGGAAGCGGCATTTCCTGCGCATTACGCAATAATAAAAATAAGACCGGTGAAAAATGTAGTGCACTACAAAAACCAGTCTTTTTTATTCGAGTGAGGCGGTTGCCTCAAGAAACAATTCGCGTCCAATGCGCCGCGCATCGTTCGGAGAGCCGTCTTCAAGGGCGATCACCAGGGTGACCGGTGTTCCAAGCCAATCTGCCGGGGTTCCCGCTACGTACCAGGAAATCTTCGCTTCCTGATGCGTTGCAAAGGAGGATAGTTCCCAACCCGGAAAATTACCGTGGGTGAGCAAGTCAACAGCCATTCCGGCTTCAAAATCGGGGATATCCGGGGGTTCTGCACCAATGTCGATCAGAGACCAGTCATTTTCGGGATTCTTGTAAGCCATGGCGATCTGGGGCGTTACCACCCTGCCATCATTGGATAACGTGGATGCTGCAACAGCTACCTGAACCGGAGAAACGAGGATCCCGGCTTCACCCGAGTAGAGGGAAGTGTAACTATCGATATCTTGAACCTGGACTGCCTGACTCACCTCCAGCGGTAATTCCTGAGGTTTGAATAATCCAGATTCGGTGTAAAGTTCAAGTGTATTTGAGAGTGTAGAAGACCGGTTGAGAGTGGCTAAGGCTTTAATGCAGCCGGAAGAAACCAATTCACCCCAGGTGTTATCTTCACCCGGATCCAGGGCGCAAAAATCCGCGCTATCAGGATCAGTGTTCCAATCGTAAGGCGGGATGGTCGCAGAAGGGGTGTACTGGGATAGAAAGCGGGCAAGGAGCACGCCACCAGTGGTCGTTCCCGGTGGGTATAGTGCTTGTGTCGCGCGGTTCAATAGCGGGGCGGATTCATCCTGCATCCAGGTAGACCAACGCTCATCCAACTGGTTGGCATCAAAGGTGGGTGATGTGGACATAGCCAGTATCTCACCGCTGGCGGCGTTCATCACAATGATTGCGCCGGTATAGTCGGCAAGGAGTCTATCGGATGCCTGCTGCAAAGGGAGATCGAGGCTCAACCTGAGATCAAAGCCCGCTGGATCCTGTCCATATAAAAGACGTGTTAATGCGATCTTAAGTGCTGAATTATTGGTAATGCCACGCAGGGTACCATCCAGTTTGAATTCAATACCGGCCTGACCGTAATTCGGATTGCTGTAACCGATAACAGAGCTCAATGCAGGGTAGTTCAGTACGCGGATCATCTCACCCGCTTCACCGACGTTTTTGGTTAACGATGTGTTATTTCGATCCAGGATATTGCCACGATAGACGTAGCGGTCTGAGATTGCGCGTCTTGGATTGTCTGCGCGGGCAAGCAGCGCATCTGATCGAATGAACCCCCAGTAGGCAACCAACAGCGCAATCGCGCTAAAACCCGCCAGTACCACACCGCTCACGAGGAGATATGGCGTGGTTCGTTCAATGGGGGCGTGGTGATCCGTCGCCTGGTTGCTGATCAGCAGCAACAACAAGCCTGCACCAAGTGACACGACAAGTGATGTACCTCCGTAGGAGATGAAAGGAAGCGTTACTCCAGTGAGCGGCAGTAGCCGGATCGTCCCTCCCATAATGAGGATGGATTGACCGGCAAAATATGCAGATAAGCCCGCTGCCAGGAAACGCTGGTATTGGTTTGGAGCGTGCAGGGCGATGGTGAAACCACGAACCGTTAGAATCGCGAATACGCCGATCAGCAAAAGCCCGCCTGCAACACCGAATTCTTCCAGGATTGCCGGAAAAATAAAATCAGAATTGGCCACCGGAACTACCCCGGGACTACCCAGTCCAAGCCCACGGCCAAGGATGCCCCCATTGGCGATGGCGATAAGTGACTGAACGATCTGGTAGGATCTACCGCGTGAATCAAGCCAGGGATTTAACCAGGCTTCCACCCGTAGTTGTATCACATCAAAAATCAGGTAGCCGGCAATCAGCGCGATCACAACGAGTATGAAACTGATCAACAGAATGCGGCGCTTGCCTGACGCCAGGTAAATTACGACTGTATAGAGCAAGATGAACAACGAAGCGGTTCCCAGGTCGCGTTGGGCGACCAGCGTCATGATGGCGAAACCGATCAAAACGAGGGTTGGTGTGAGCAGCTGAAGCAAGTTCAATCTGACCGGGAAGGAATCTGCCAGGTAGGCCGAGAGGAACACAACCAGCAGGAACTTGAGTACCTCAGAGGGTTGCAGGTAGAAACTGCCCAGGTTCAGCCACAAGGCTGGTCCTTCACCACCCGGGTATACACCGATAATAAATGTAAGTAGCGTCAACAGGATGCCGCTGATCAACCACACATATTTGTAGCGGCGCAGTGTGGCGAGCAGGTTTGGAACACGCAGTGCGATTAGCATGCCAACAATGGCAATGCTCATCCAGATGGTCTGCCTGAACCCGTAAGCAGGGTCCAGGCGGTAGATCATGAGCAATCCCAGCCCGTTCAGGAGGGAGAATATGGGTAACAGGTAAGGGTCGCGGTCTGGCAGGCGTGTGTTTGCCTGGACAAAGAGGGTACCATATCCGACCAACCAAGCGCAAAAACCGATCCAATGCTGCCAGCGTAGTGGTGCCTGCCAGGAGTGGAGCCTGACGGCAGTAGCGAACGTCAGGATGACAGCACCCAGGAATATAAAAATGACTGACAGAACCAGCAGCCTGGCCTGTATTACATTCCTCGGCGAGCGGTTATCCTGCAGGATTTGATTCACTTTATATATTTCTGTAATAGAAGATCCAGTTTTTTAGAGGTTTCGTTATTAATTGAAGAGCGGTTGGTGATGATGGCGTTTTCTAACGCGTTGCGGCAACTGCACACGGATGACTCCGGCAGGTTCTCAACCAGCGCGTTGATGCTCCTTTGGGCCAATTCAGTGTTCTTTAAAAGGGTTTTTACTACCATTTCAACGCTAACATGTTCTTCTGTAATGTGCCATACATCGTAATCCGTCACATGTGCCATCACCGCGTAACAAATCTCAGCCTCGCGCGCCAGGAATGCCTCAGGTGAAGTGGTCATGCCGATGAGTGATAAACCCCAAGCGCGATAAATGTTGGATTCAATTTTGGTAGAAAAACGGGGACCTTCAATGGTGATCATTGCCCCGCCTTTATGCACGACGCAATCACACTCAGAGACGGATTGATGCAGGAGAGTGGATAATTCCGGGCAGAATGGTTCTGCAGTGCTGACATGAACCACCAGTCCCTCTCCAAAGAAGGATCGGGGGCGCAGGTGTGTGTGATCAAACAACTGGTCCGGTATGACGATGTTCCCGGGTGCAAAATCTTCGCGCAACGATCCACAAGCGCTCACCCCTATGAGGCGGTCAACCCCAAGTATCTTCATCGCCCAAATATTTGCTCGATAATTCACCTCGGTTGGAGAAATCGTGTGACCAATGCCATGCCGGGCTAAGAAGGCAACAGGATTGCCTTTAAGCCTGCCAAGCACCAGCGGTGCGCTCGGGTATCCAAAAGGTGTTGCAGGATAGAATTCCTCCGTGTTTTCCAGCGATGGAAAATCGTAGAGCCCGGAGCCTCCGATTACTCCCAATACAGGTTTTTCTCTCATAGTTTCTCCTTGCCCGGCTTATGTCTGTGATTGTATCTCGATGAACAAAAGGACCTTGCCTGCCCGTATCTCATCACCACTAATGAGGATCGTTGGCGTCTCCAGTCGTTCATCATTCAAGAAAGTCCCATTCGTTGAGAGCAGGTCCTCGATCCACCATTGTTTGTTGCGAAACCATAAACGGGCATGTTGATTGGATACCGTATCATCTGAAAGCTGGACTTCACATGCTGCATCTCTGCCTATGTGTAATTCAGGCTGGGTGAAGGTTAATTTATTTTCGGCAGTATCATTTTCACGCAGAATTGTAATGTAAGGAATCTTTGCGGCAACCAGGCTCTGAGTCTGGAATTTCAGATCGCGCCACATTGTGTAAATTGCCCAGCCAAAAAACGAAAGCAAGACGAGCAGCATCAACAATCGCAAGACAAATATGAGAACAGCGACCATTATTCTTCTTCTCCCAAATCCGCACTTTTAATCTCGGATGTGATGCCTTTCTGCGTTTCTTCGACCGGAAACTGATCAATCGTGAAAATCATGGTGTAGCCAGAAAGTGAGATCACATCCCCCGGCCGCAAGGTATGTTGATCCACCCGGTTGGAATTAATGTATGTACCACCGCTGGATCCGACATCGAAAATCACATAATCATCCTTTACTTTGCGGATCTGCGCATGGTTGCGCGATACGCGAAGATCACTGATCACAATATGGTTGGAACTCTTCCTACCCATGTTGATCACACTTCTGTTTAGCCTGACGGTCTTGTCTCCCTGCAGGATCAACAGAGGGGTTGTAATCGTCTGTATTTCTCCAGTGATGGGATTTCCATCCGGGTCAAGGGAAATGACCCCGGTTTCTGATACGGGCGACCTGGGTGTTTCCTTGAGGTCTATGAAAACCTCTTCGGACTGCAACATTGCATCAGCCGTCAGGTTTACCGCCGGGGTGGTGTGAAAGCTGATGCCGAATTCCGTTGCAGTGGAAACCAGCAGGTCAGACAGAATCTTTTCCCAGTCGGGCTGTTCCTGCCAGTGTCGCAGGGTAAGTGGGTTGAGATTCACCTGGAAGACCGGTGCGATCATTTGGTCGCGCGGCGCATCTCCCATGAAGAGGTCCTGGATGGCCACGCACAATTGATGAACGATTCTGTCGTTTGGGTCGTTCCACGGCAGTATTGTTGCACTCGTTTCAAACAGGGTGCGAAAGCGTTTCTCAAGGCGGTCAAGTTGATTCATTTGAAACTATTATATCCAACCGTAGTGATATTTGGGACGCAGTTTATCTGGGAGTAAATGTCCGGAGCATAATTGCTGTGCATGGACACGAGCACCTGGACGCTGACCGTGGTCCACCAATGATCTACCTATCGGTCGTCAATCACTGATGGAAGGTCTGTGTGCTTTTCGGATGTAGATCGGATTGCTGAAGATCCACCCGCGCCGTGTACCGAGGTATTCGATGTAGGCTTCGACGCGATACGCACCGGGCTGATCGATCGTCTTGACCAGGTGATCATTGCTGGTGTTTTCAATAAGGGGAACGCCGTCATGGATGAGTTTAAGTTCAGCCTTGCGGGGCAATTTGATGCGCAGTGTAGCACCTGGATGGAGCTCGAGTTCTTCCCCCATACCAACCATTTTTTCACCATTCTCAGCGGTGAAAGAAAACCCTCGCGTTGTTGCAGGGAGGTCAAACCCGATGAAAGACGAGCCTTTGCCCAAAGCCTGGTAGATCATTGCCTTGTCGGTGTTGATATCACCTGAAAGAGGTCCGGGCAGCAGCAGGTGATTGTTTATCGTGGAAAAATGATACCGGTACGGAAAAATGGTCTTGCGGACGAAACCTGCGCGGTAATCAAGCGCGTGTGAATCAGAACCGGCGACAGCGACCACCCTGCGGCCTGTAGCCAGCAATTCATCCCATTTTCCCAACATTTGGGGGAGGGGTTGATGGGGAATGCGTTCGGGTTGAAATGCATGATAGATTGCCTGGGGAAGATTGCGCACAACCGTCTTGAATTCACTGAAACCGTTCCACAACTCTACACCGGTAAAACCCTCAACGAGCCAGTCTTCCCAGGTGATGTCGGTCTCGTGAAAAAGCGGCATCGCGTATTCATACGGATGGGCAAGAAAGGACAGTCCCCGGTTTTCATTGATCTTATCGATCAGTGTTTGCGGATCATAAGCATAAGGCGATACTTCCTCTTCGCAGCCGATCACCAGCAGATGACATTTCTGCGGCATGCGAGCCTGGTCATGTACTTCCTCACCGGTTAATAATAAAACCCGTCGACCATCTTTTTCAACGTAACGTTCCAATCCTTTCACCCAAACATTGTGGTCGGTGATGATGACCACATCCATTCCGGATAGGAGCGCTTCATTGGCGATGTGGGTGTAATCCCCAGTGCCATCGGAATAGTGGGTGTGTACATGAAGGTTGCAGATGATTTCTTCCATTAGGTTGACTATTTTCGGTTATGAACGGTATAATCTCTGCTGGTCTTTAAATTTCAGGAGGATTAACGTGGAACTGTATATTGACATCGCCTTAATTATAACGTCTCTCGCACTGATCGTCAGTGTTGTGCTACAGAACAAGGGAATTGGTATGGGCGGTTTAACTGGATCAGACAGTGGTGGTGTATTTACCGCGCGGCGTGGGATTGAGAAAACTCTCTTCTGGATCACGATCATTTTAAGTGCTGTGTTCTTTATCCTTACCGTCACCGCTGTATTAATGGAAGGATAATTCGGGAAACCACGGATCATCCCGAACCCGATAATTCGAGGCGGCTAACCTTGAAGAAGGGAAGCCGCATTTTAATATAAACCTATGAAAAAATACAGATGGCAACTTCTCATCCTGTTCCTCACCGGTCTCGTGGTGGGTACTCTATTGATCCTGGAGAAAAGAGGAGGATTGGGGGAGGTTGCAACTCCTCAACCAGCCCAGGGTGGAGTGTATACTGAAGCGCTTATTGGTGATTTGCAACGTTTAAATCCACTACTGGATGACACAAACAGCGTTGACCGCGATATTGATAGGTTGATCTTCTCAGGCCTGGTCAAATTCGATTCACGTGGCATCGCTCAACCAGACCTGGCTGAGCAGATTGGGGTAAGCCAGGACGGAATCCTCTACAATATCACCCTCAAACCGGATCTTGCCTGGCACGATGGTGAGGATTTGTCGACCAGGGATATCCTGTTCACAATAGAGTTGATCCGGAACGGCAAGGGATTTGTCTCAAAAGATGTGCGCCAATTGTGGAATTCCGTTGAAGTGTATATTTTTGACGATGTGCACATGCAATTAAAACTTCCCGAGGCTTACGCCCCCTTTATGGACTACCTGGCGTTCGGTGTACTGCCTCAGCACCTGTTTGATGGGATGACGATCGATCAGATCGCAGAATCTCCATTGAACCTGCAACCCATCGGCAGCGGTCCATACCAATTCAATGAATTGATCATCGAAGAATCAGAAATTGCCGGGATCAAGCTAAAAGCCTTCCCAAAATATGCTGGTGATCAGCCTTACTTGCAGGATCTGGTTTTCAGGTATTATCCGGATGGACAAAGTGCTTACCGTGCTTACCAGGAAGGTCTGGTGCAAGGGGTCAGCGAAGTAGCGACAGAATTGTTACCAGAGGCTCTGCTGGATAAAGGTCTCAATATTTACACAGGACGTTTGCCGCGTATCAGCCTGGTACTTCTAAATTTGGATGAAGTGGGGGCTCCATTCTTCCAGGAGGCTGAAGTACGCCGTGCCCTGATGATGGGAATCAACCGCAGAAATATCATCACCAATTTGTTGAAAGGTCAGGCGATCGAAGCGAACAGCGTGATCCTGCCCGGAACATGGGCTTACAACGACCAGGTTCCTGCTGTCAAATATGATCCAACGCAAGCCGCTGATCTATTGAAAAATGCCGGGTACGTCATTAGTGGTGAAACAGAAACAGTCAGGAAGAAGGAGGAGGTTGAATTATCCTTCGTGTTTTCCTATCCTGATGATGACCTGCATCAGAGCATCGCCCAGATGATCGCTGAAGATTGGGAAGCGATTGGCGTTAAAGTTGAGCTGGAAGCGGTGCCACCAGACATATTTGTCTCCGAAAAACTGGACCCGCGTGCTTATGAAGCTGCGCTGGTCGATCTCAATCTCAGCCAGACACCGGACCCTGATCCTTACCCGTTCTGGGACCTCGGGCAGGCTGAAAGCGGACAGAATTATTCACAATGGAACAACCGTTTAGCGAGTGATTCAATAGAACAGGCACGGGTAACGACAGACCTGGCAGAGCGTATGCGGTTGTACCACAACTTCCAGGCGGTATTTGCTGATGAACTTCCGGCTCTCCCGCTTTATTACCCGGTGTATAACTACGGCGTGTCCACCCAAATACAAGGTGTTACGATGGGACCACTTTTTGACACAAGTGACAGGCTGGTTACCATCACAAAGTGGTTCCTGACCACTTCTCGCAACCAACAAACCAGTGCGCCTGAAACGACAACGACAGAGGATTAAATGGCTTACAAGGGGAGTGAAGAAGACCGGAGATTTGTAACCCTGTCTGCTGGTGAACTTGAAGATTACCTCTCTTCAGAGGTGTTGTTGTGGCGCATCAAAGTGCAAAATCTGCCTTTGACCCCCGGAAACCTATTGCTCGCGATGAAGCGTTTGAGTGTAGTTGAAGACACGAAATTGGTATTGATCATTGATGAGATATTATGTTTGATCGATAAGAGACGAATTGCCTGGGATAAGAAAGTATCCAAAGAAATTCCCATGAGGCTGAATCAATGGTGTAACCTGGTGGAGGAATTTCAAAGATACGGCAGCCTGGATTCCTCGTACGGATACCAGGTCAGGACCAGGGTAATCCTGGAGTTGTTATTCGTGGAAAAACATTATCCGGATGAGCACACAAGACTTGCTCTCGAAGATGCGGATGCGAACCTAAGCTTGATTGCTGGATCAGGCGAGTTCATTTGGGATGAGATTTTGAAGGATCATTTCCCGGAAATTACGTACCCATATCTTTATCTGAAGGATAGAAAGTAGCCATGAAAAAATTCTATACCCGTACAGGCGATGATGGGAAGACCGGTATTCTTGGTGATGGCAGGGTGGAAAAGTTTGACCTGCGCATGGAAGCCCTTGGTACCCTGGATGAGTTGTCTGCTGCGTTAGGCATGGCACGCAGCCTGCAGGAGAACGCAGAGGTTGGTGAGCGACTCATCGCCATCCAACGCAAGCTGTATGAATTGATGGCGGAAGTAGCTTCTTCACCTGAAAACGCTGGAAAATTTGGCCGGATCACCGAGGAAACGGTGTCAGATCTCGAGACCCAGATCGACCGGATCTCAATGACCGTAGATGTTCCCAATGGTTTTATTGTACCGGGCGAGACGTCTGCCGGTGCAGCATTGGCTATGGCACGAACGATTACCCGGCGCGCAGAACGCCGTGTCGCTGAGCTGGTCGATCGCGGTGATCTGAAAAATCAACATGTGCTGCGTTACCTAAACCGCCTATCTTCACTTTTCTTTGTCATGGAACTCGAACAGATCCAAACGCAAGCGCGAAACACACCCACTATGGCGAAGGATACCACTGAGTGATCGGGACGATCGTCAATTTTTTCAGTATCATCATAGGTGGTCTGATCGGCTTATTGCTCGGTTCCAAGTTAAAGGATCACTTGAAGCAGACCGTGGTCAACGGACTGGGCTTATTTACCCTGGCCTATGCGATTTCACTGTTCCTGGAAACTGACAATGCTTTGATTGTCCTGGGAAGCGTTGTGATCGGCATTCTTTTAGGTGAATGGTGGCACATTGAAGAAGGCCTATCCTGGTTAGGGGTGAGGCTGGAAGCAAAGGTGAATAAGGGGAATGGGGGTACAGACGGTTCGGCCAGATTCATCAAAGGTTTTCTCACATCTACCTTGTTATTTGTTATTGGTCCAATGGCGATACTGGGTTCCATACAAGATGGATTGAGCGGGGATTTTAATACTCTGCTGATCAAGTCGGTGTTGGACGGATTCACTGCCATGGCTTTTGCTTCAACGCTTGGAGCGGGTGTCTTATTTTCTGCGTTCCCGGTATTTCTTTACCAGGGAATTATCACACTGTTGGCACAACAGGTGCAAAAGATCGCCACGCCGGCAATGATGAATGAACTCAGCGCGACGGGTGGAGTGATCCTGGCTGGGTTGGCCATCAGCAGTATCCTCGAGATCAAAAAGATCAGAACGGGAAATTTCCTGCCCGCTTTGCTGATCGCGCCCCTTATCGTTTTCCTGCTTAGTCTAATCAAATAGACCCCGAGTTTACCGGGGTCTATTAATTTTCTTTACCAGATGATCTACTTTGCGAGGCTGTTTTCGATTGCCTGGACCAGTTCATTTGCATTGACAATCTGACCATCAATCAGGAAAGATGGTGTGTACGATGCTCCCTGGTTAGCAGCAAAGGTATTGGCATCTTCCACAGCCTGGGTATATTTTCCACTATTCAAGCAGGCGTTGAAATCGTCCATCTCCAGGCCAATGGTTTTCGCGAACGCTGTCAGACGGTCTTTTGAATAAGCGCCCAGGTTCTCACCATTGTGATTGGATAAGATAGTGTCCCGGTATTGCCAGAATTTTTGCTGGTCGTTGGCACAATATGCTGCTTCAGCGGCTTTTTTGGATTCATCCCAGGTCTGACCCCTGCCCAGGAAGGAAAAAGGTGAATAGGTATACTGAACCTTTCCGGTTTCCACGTATTGTTGAATAATGGTGGTCTCGAGGACATTCCAATAATTCACACACGCTGGACATTGAAAATCAGCGAATTCAAACACCTTGACTGGAGCGTCAGGGCTACCCATTGTCAAACCGTTCAATTCCACATTGTAAACCCGGTCTGATGTCATGATCTCACCAACCGGTTTGAATTGAGTGGAGATGATGATCCCCACAACCACGACCACTAAGGCTGCTACAATCAAAAGGGCGGTGGTATTTCCTTTATTCTTTTGTTGCGTTCTTCTCTGTTTTGCTATTACACGTCTGTGCATGGCACCTCCGAAATATAGGTATTATTTTCTCATATAAGATAAAAATTGTCCAGATATTAACAGGCAATCTCCCGCCAATATATGGGAAATGATTCCTCTGTCAGCGAGAAACCAAGTTTTTTGTAGAGTCCGATTGAAGCTGAATTGTCCTGCTGTGTATTAACAGTGACCAGATTAATGTGCAACTGTTGGAAATACTCCAGCATCAACCTGGTTAAAGAATAGCCGATATTGGCATGTTTATAATCCGGGTGGACGGCAAGCCGGGTGAGGTGAGCAGACAGGTGACTGGCTGTGGATAGTTCATAACCGATGATCGTGTCATCCATTTCCGCAACGCTGGCGTGCGCAGCTGAAAAAAAGGCGCATTCCATGGAAGCCCGGGAAATCGTCCACACCGGGTCAAATGCCTGGCGGTCAACGGACACGACTGCGTCCAGGTCGGACTGCGTCATGGGGCGAATGATCAAATTACCCGGTGTCGGAAGTGGCTTTGGGAGTGATTGGTTCCAATTTAGCACCACGATCTTCTGGAAAATAGAAAAACTGTTGGCATTAAGCAAGTTCCTATACCACTCGTGTAAAGCCACCGTAAATAGACTGCTCTTTTCCTGCTGCAATATCGCCAGCGAGGGTTCGAGCAGTGAGTGCCAGGTTTTTTCCATATCAGATGACCAGTGATCCATGGCAAAAGCGTGGATCCAAGCCGTCCCCGGTGGGTCTGCAGCGCAGGAGAACAGTGAGGTTAGTTTTTGGCCTTCGAATCGTAATAGGAATGGTTCTCTTGTCACCCAATCCATCAAGGGCTGCCAATCAAGGTTGCGATGAACCAGCACCGCCTGATCCATAAACCTGGTGACTGAGGCGATATCCTGGCTGGTCGCCTGGCGTATTGTCACCTTGGGTAGCGAGGGGAACATTTACCGAATCAGTTTCTTTCGTATTGCCGCGAGAATTTTTTTAAAGAAAGAGTCTTTCAGTTTTGGTTGATCCTTCTGATCGTAAGCTGCCTCCATGGAAGCAATGGCCTGGTAACCTCGTTTGGTTTTTAACTGCAGATCTGAGACGCGGCGTAAAATGCTGGTACGCATTTCCTTTTCACCGATCTCTTTGAAGATATCCAGTACCTGCTCATATAGCGCGAGCGCTTCTTCTTTCCTTCCCAGCGCTTCCAGTGCAGCAGCAGTGTTGGCAACTGCCATGCCATGTCGTTTGCGGTCTCCAAATCGGGCGAAAACCTCATCCGTTCCCTTGACCTCATCATAAGCCAATTGCGCCTGTTTCATGGCAAGGCGCGTCACACTGAGGTTGTTGCGTGCTTCCGCAACGGCCAATTCATCCCCTATTCCCTCAAAGTAGGTCAGGCAGGTTTGAAATCCCTGGATGGCATCCTCAAAATGCTTTGTGTTGTAGGCCTTTATCGCCTGTTGCTTGATCTGTTCAGTTTCTTCGTTCATGAGTTTAGTAGGTTATCTCTAGAAGGCTTTCAGCGATCTCACGCAGCCTGGCTGCATCAATTCCACTGAGTTTTTTTGCTAACTGTAGATATGGCAGGTTTGCCGGATTCGAAACGAATTCGTTCAATTCGGTAGGGAGTATTGCAGGAGCGGTTTCGGTCACTTCCGTCCTTCTTTTTGGGGTCAGCGGAGATAACAAAGCGTCGATTGAAATCCCCAATTTTGCGCAAGCTTTTTCAAGCACTGGTTGCGGAATAGGTAATGTTCCGGATTCAAATTCCTCAATCGTGCTAACAGGAAAATTGATTTCTTCTGCCATTTCCTCGATAGGAAGGGCAGCATTATTGCGGGCTTGCTTGAGAGTTGCTGCGATAATGCGGGTTCTAAGTATGATGAATGCCGGTCTTTTTTCCTGTGAGAGTCTGACAGCAGGTTCTTTTTCATCGACCAGCCCCAGTAATTTTTGTAAAGGGACACGGAAGAGATTCGCCAGTAACTCAAGCTCCGGCAGGCTGGGTGCGTTCTCTCCGTTTTCCATGCTGGTGATCATTTCGGGTGAAACGCCCAACTGAGCCGCTGCCCTGGCAATGGATATCTCGCTTAGTTCGCGCTCCTGTCGCAATCTGGCACCCAATTCAACTGCCTTGGTGGAAAAATCATGAATATCCATGTTCACGGCTCCTCATCCTTTTGATCTCTTGACAGAAAAATTATAGCATTTAATTAAGTACGGTTCTCTTCGAGGGTAGGCATCTGATAGCCCATACCGGTACGCGTGACGATATGAACCGGATCGTGCGGGTTATCTTCCAGCTTCTGCCTTAACCGGGCAATACTGACCCAGAGGATCTCTTTCTCTTCTTTGTAACCCTGTCCCCAGGTGGTTTGCAGCAACTCTTCAGCGCTCAACACCTTTCCAAGATTGTGGGCAAAATGGATTAACAGTTTATATTCAGTTGCCGATAGATAGATCTGATGGTCCCCTTTCCAAACCTCGGCTTTGGCGATATCGATCTTGAGATCACCATGCGTGAAAACCTTTGATTTGGTGCCCTCAACTTGATCCTGGCTGCGGCGCAACACAGCCCGCACCCGGGCGATCAGTTCTGTGGCTGAAAATGGTTTCACTACGTAGTCATCCGCTCCAATGTTCAATCCTTTAACACGGTCCTGTTCTTCACCTAAAGCGGTGAGGAAAATGATGGGAACATTGGAGAATTGGCGAACCCGTTGCATGACAGTGATGCCGTCAAGTTTTGGCATGACGACATCCAGGATGATCAGATCCGGCATGTTTTGAGAAATGGCTTCAAGAGCTTCTTCACCATCAGATGCGGAGACGATCTGGTATCCCTCCTGCTCAAGGTTGACCTTCAAAAGCCGTACATATAAAGGTTCATCATCAACAACTAGGATTCTTGTACTCATCAATTCCCTCCCTTCGTTTTCATGGCCAGATTCGCGTCCCGGGGTAGTGTAATCCTGAAAGAAATCCCTTGTCCTTTTGTGGAAAAGAGTGACATTTCACCATTGTGGCTTTCGATGATCTGCTTACAGATCGATAGTCCAAGACCTGACCCGCGCACACCGTGCGAACTCTCAGGAACCCGGAAGAACCGTGAAAACACCAATGGCAGGTATTTTGCATCAATCCCCGGTCCCTCATCTGAATATTCCATGATCAGCCGGTTGTCCTCCGGGTAGGCTTTGATGGTGATAACGGCACCTGGAGCATATTTCCTGGAATTATCGATTAGATTATCGATTACTTGGGCGATGCGGCGGGCGTCACCATTGATCGCAGGTAAAGAATCAGCGATTTCAACACGGAAGATCTGACCGGGATTGTTCAAAACTGCCCGGCTTACTTCATCCCTGATGATTGAATCAATACGCAGCATCTGGAAATTGAAACGCATGTTCCCGCTCTGCAGCCGTGAGGAATCCAGTAGATCATCGATCAGTTCATTGAGATTACTGGTCTCACGGTCGATGATCTCCAAAAAATCTTTCTGGGTTTTCTTGTCCCATTCGGTATCTTCTCGCAAGAGGGTGGTGGTATATCCCCGGATGAATCCGAGGGGATTGCGGACTTCGTGCGAGATCGTGCTTATGAAGTCACCCTGAAGAGCGGTGTAGGTGCGTTGTTTTTCCAATTCAATTTCGAGATCATCCAGTGATTTTTGACGTACGAGTGTGGTGACCTGAACTGCCAAGAATTCAGCAAACTCCTGGCTTCCAGCTTCATATGCTGGTCCGCCAAAGCGAATGAAAACCAGTGCTCCTGCCTGTGCCTTGGAAATAAAAAGCGGGATCCCCAGGATAAATGGAGCGTTCAAGCGGTCGACCTGATCGTTGACGGGAACTTCCTCCCGAATGATCTTTTTCTCCGTGATGACTCGGTTGCCAACCGTTTCGCCCCAGGATACGTCGGCTTCTTTTGATCTGCCGCGGCCTGTAGCACGGGCATAGACCACATCAATGTGCCCTGAGGCCGTCTCGGAAAGATAGACCGCCACATTGTCGAAAATGAAAAAATTCCGGGAAAAAATTAATATCTGATCCAGTGCACTTTTCCAATCCTGGTTTTCGGCGATGATCTTATAGATCTGTAGTAGTTTATCCTTGTCCAGTTCCTGGAATAAGTATCCTGTTGTCATGATAATTGATTATACAATAAACCTTCAATGAAATAGGGGAAGTTTGAACTGAAAGCTGCTGCCCTGACCCGGAGCAGTTTTAACTTTGATCTCAGACCCATGTGCCTCGATGATGCGCCGGGCAAGCGCCAATCCGATACCCGTCCCGCCATAAGGTCGGTTGGCCTTGCCATCAAGTTGGTGGAAAGGCTGGAAAGCGTCGTCAACCTGGGTTTCGGTCATGCCTGAACCATTGTCTTCAATCATGATAAGTGCATGATCACCGACCACTTTCAGGTGGATCGAAACCGTGGCTGAGGAATTGGAAAATTTTATCGCGTTGTCAATGAACTGGTTGATTACCCAGACGATCTTGTTCCTGTCAGCTTTGATCGTAATATTCTCGTGCTGAGAATCAAGGATGATCTTTAAATTCCTGTTATTTGATTGGGCGGTGTAACGGGCAATGACCATTTCTGTTGCTTCTTTTAGATCAAAGGATTCGTAGCACAACATTAATTTGCCGTTCTCAGCGGATGAGAACATGATCAGGTCGTCGATCAACCCTTCCAGGCGGTCAGTTGAACGCTGCATGATCGAGAGACTAAGAGTCGCATCAGGAATCGAGTCAATTCCCTGTGAATTGAGCAGCAGGTCGATGTAGCCCTTAATGTGCGTCAATGGCGTGCGCAACTCGTGAGAGATGGCGGATACAAAATTGCTCTTTAACAGGTCTAATTCAGAAAGTTTCTGATAAGCGATCTCGAGTTCCGCTGTTCGTTCTGCCACACGTGCCTCAAGCGTACGATTGGACTCAAGCAGAGCCTGTTGAAATCTGAGGATCTGTTGTGTAATCGCCTGGTTGAGCGATTCACGTGAAATGTAGCCCATATCGACCAGCAACTCGCCGATGCGCGTCCAGGATCCTCGCGTGGAAATGCGTTTTTGTTCTTCAATGGCCTCGTTTAGTTGTTCTTCGGTGATCAATCCGTCGGAGATGAGTACTTCTCCCAGACGTGGTACCAGTATTTCCGGTGATAAGGCCATCATCTTTCCTCCTTGATCATTGATCTGCGCGATAAACCCATGTGCCATCCACCATGACCATACCTGGTTTAACCGAATATACATCACAGGGTGGGATCGAGAACGGATCCTGTTCCAGCACCAGCAGGTCGGCCAATTTTCCCGCTTCCAGGCTTCCCAAATCCTCTTGCCAGCCGGTTTGGATCGCCGGATTGATCGTGTAACCTTTTATGGCGTCGTCCAGGCTGATGCATTCTTCCGGATACCAGGGTGTTTGCCCGTTCTGTGCGTTCCGGTTCATGCGATTTACCGCAGCGTGGATTCCCCAGAAGGGGTTCGGGCATTCCACCGGGGCATCGGATCCAAAAACCAATTGGGTGTTTTGCGAGAGAAGCGATTGAAACGGGTAAGCATACCGGGCGCGGCTGCCCCACTTGCGGTCCGCGGTGGTCATGTCCTGGTACAAGTGTACCGGTTGCATGGAAGCCCAGATCCCCAGGCGGGCGGCTTTTTCCAGGTTCTGCGGAGATAGCAGCTGCATATGTTCGATGCGGTGATGCAGGCGGGGCAGGTCATGTTCTTTTTCGAAGGCACGAAGCATGGCAAATCCTTCTAATACTTCCTGAGTGGCGAGATCGCCAATGGCATGTACTGCCAGGGGTAGGCCGTTTCTACTGGCGAGGCGGCCTTTTTCCAGGATATCTTCTGCTTTCAATAACAACGTACCGCGATTGGTATCGTCTCCTTCGTAGGGCATCAACATGGCAGCCGTTTGCGGACCCAGCGCGCCATCTGCAAACATTTTTACCGTACCAATGCGAAGGTGAGGACTACCGAATCCACCTCTCAGGCCAAGGCTCACAGCCTCTTGCAGCTGTTCAACCGGCAGCCCTTTGATCACCCGCAGGGTCAATTCTCCTGCCTGATCCAACTCCTGTAACGCGGTGAAACACGGGACGCGATCGAAATCATGGACAGCTGTTATACCGAATTGATGAAGCTTTTGCTGCGCTGCTAGAAGGTTTTGTTTCAACCGGGGGCTGCTCAGGGGTGGGATGATCTTTTCAATGAGATTGACCGCATTTTCGAACAGGATGCCGGTAGGTTTTCCGGCTGCGTCGCGCTGGATAATGCCCCCGTCTGGATCGGGTGTGTTGCCATTGATGCCGGCGTGCTGCAATGCCAGCGAATTCGCCCACGCGGAATGCAATGACATATCGGTCAGGTAAACCGGGTGATGCGGCGCGATCTTGTCCAGATCAGTTGCAGTCCCGAAATCGCCAGGCCAAAGGTTCTGATTCCAGCCGTGCCCCCTGATCCATTCGCCTGGTGAGGTTTCCTGCACCCTTGTTTTCACACGTACCAGGCATTCTTCGCGTGTGGGAGTCGCGCAATCCACCAGGCCCATGGACAGTCCATACAGTTCGAGATGTATGTGGGAATCTGTCAGACCCGGCATCACGTAACGACCATCAAGGTCTAATTGAGCCACACCGGGTGCAGATAGGTGCAGGATCTCAGCATCGGAGCCGATGGCAGTTATGCGTTGGTGGTCGATGGCAAGGGCGGTTTGATCAGGGGAACAGCCATGCAATCTGCCGTTGTACAGGAGGAGCATCTTTTACTCCAGTAAATTGTCGATCAGGCTATTCAATTCTTCTTCGGAATAATAATGGATGGTGATCGTACCGCCTTTACCGCTGGGATGAAGGAGCACCTTCGTTCCAAATCGGCCGCGCAGTCTTTCCTCAATTTCCTGGATCAATGGATCGATCGGTTTAACCGGAGGGGCGGGCGGTTTTTCTCCAGACAACTTACGAACCAGTTCTTCAGTGCGGCGCACATTCAGTTCCTGGGCGAGGATGGTATGCAGCGCGGCTATCTGTGCTTCTTCAGTTGGCAAACCAAGCAAGGCGCGGGCATGCCCCTCGGAGATCTTCTGGGCAGCCAGGGCTTCCTGGATGACCGCGGTGAGGTTGAGCAACCGGAGCGTGTTGGTCACCGATGTCCGGCTCTTTCCCATTTGAGCTGCAAGACCTTCGTGGGTCAGGTTAAATTCATCCACAAGCCGTTTGAATCCCCTGGCGGTTTCCAGCGGTGAGAGGTCCGCGCGTTGGATATTTTCGATGAGTGCTTCGGTCAAGCGTTGTTGTTCGGTAACGGTGCGGATGATGACTGGCACTTTTTCCAGACCGGCGAGCCTGGCGGCGCGCAGGCGTCTTTCTCCGGCGATGAGGATATAGTTACCGGAAATCAGATCGTGCGAGACGACGAGCGGTTGGAGGATGCCATGTTCACGGATCGATGCAGCCAGCTCAACCAGGTTTTCATCGTTGATCGAGTCGCGCGGCTGTTGCGGGTTTGGTATGATCATCGATAGGGGAACATGACTATCAGCGGGGGCAGCCGGGCTGGTGAAACCAGCTGGAATGAGGGCGTCCAAGCCTTTTCCGAGACCGGATTTTTGTGCCATAAATTCCACCTATCCCAAGAGCGGGGCTGAGAAGCCCCCATCCTGATTAAGAAGTTCCAAGGTCAAACCTGCGTAGGCTTTCGCTGGGTTGGATTCGGGCGCGTACTGATTGATGGGTAATCCATACGAGGGTGCTTCAGCCAGGCGCACAGAGCGGGGTATGACAGAATCATACACCAGATTGGGAAAGAACTTGCGTACCTCCCGCACAACATCAGCGGAGAGGTTCGTGCGGCTATCAAACATGGTCAGCACAACGCCACGGATGCGCAACTCAGGGAAGAGATTTGTGCGAACGAGGTTCAGGGTTTGGGTAAGTTGTCCGATGCCTTCAAGCGCCAGGTATTCACATTGCACCGGAATGATCACCCCATCAAGGGCAGCCACCAGTCCGTTTACGGTGAGCAGGCTGAGGGAGGGTGGGCAATCGATGATGACATAATCGTAACGCTCGAGAGCCGGTTTTATTGCTTCACGCAGGCGGTACTCACGACCAGAGAGGTTGATCAGTTCAATCTCTGCGCCAGCGAGGGCGGGTGATGCGGGCAATAGAGATATTTTCAGTTTTTGATTAAGTAAAATATTTGGCGAAATTGGTTCCGAGCCAATGAGGATTTCATATGTACCGCACTTGACTTCGTACTTGTTGATGCCAAGGGAGGACGTGGCATTCGCCTGGGGATCAAGATCGATCAAGAGGACCTTTTTCCCGAACTGACCCAGGTAAGCACACAGGTTGATCGCAGTGGTGGTTTTTCCAACACCGCCTTTCTGGTTTACTAGGGTTAATACACGGCTCATTTTATCGGGTGCTCAACGATCTGGGTTGTAAACTGAGAGACTTCTGAAGGGGTTGGAACACCCTGGATGCCGACGCGTGTTACCGAGTTGGCGGCTACCAGCGTGGCAAGCTTTACTGCTTCCCATGGATCGCGCGTTTGAAATAATTTAATGAAGAAAGCTGCGGCGAAAATGTCGCCTGCGCCGACCGGGTCTACCTCAACCTCCTGGGGAGGTCTGAAATAGCGCACATCACCGTTCCAGTAAACACGTGATCCAGCTGCGCCTTCTGTTACAACCAGGATGGACAGTTGTGATGCAAAAGATGCGACCACATCCTCACTGCCGCGTACATCTTCTATGCTCATCACCGCAGCCTGGATATAAGGGAGAACCTGATCTGCCTCATCCCAGGGCTTGTAACTCACCACACCCTCTCCGTTCCAGCCGCGCATCCATCCCTGCGGGGTGATGCCGGTGAGTGAATTTGGAAAAGACCGCGCCAGTGCAGGGCTGATCTCTCCGGTGAGCGGTCCCAAATGCACGATGGGTGTGTTGCGCCAGGCGGGTGGCACATCTTCCAGCTCGAGGGTATCTGCTACATGCAGGATATACTGGATCCTGCCTTGAGGGGTGTAGGTGTTGCGGAATGTGCTGGTGTGGAGAGAATTCTTGCGGGCGATGGAGATACCCGAAAGCTGATCAAGTTGGAGATCAGGCGAACAGGCGGTGACAATGCCAACGCGCTGCCCGAAGGCTAGTGCGGTCAGCGATGCATAGGAAGCGGTTCCTCCCAGTTTATTTCCGTCAGGCGTTACATCCTGTGTGATGTGACCAATGATCAAATAATCAACAGGTTCGATCTTGGCGAGATTCTGCATTGGCTGTGCAAACCGATCTATAGTTGGGATTTAACTTCGTTATCATCCAGGTCAGACTGGATGTCATCATCTTCGATTTCAATTTCGACATCTGTTTCATCTTCGTCAAATTGTCCCTGTTCGAGGACTGATTCAGTGTCGGAAATCTCCACCGGCATACCGGGCACTGCAGCGGTGCAATAGGGGCAAATGGTCCAGGGCAGCTCGATCAAGCGACCGCAGGATTCGCAGGTTTTCTTCAGCACCGTACCGCAGCCGGGGCAGACGATCCAATCCGGTTGCAAGTGACGCTCGCATCCGGGGCAGAGTGCAGCGCCTTCAATCGCCTGGAGCAGGGCTTCTTCTTCGAGAGCGCGTTGATATTCCTCTTCCAGCGTATACCCGGGGCGCAGGACAAGATAGATCAGGAATCCGGGAAGGAAAAAGACCGTGACGACGACCACCGCGATAATGCGCAGGACACGATCACGGCTGCGCTTGCGGATATCCCGGTTCGTCCAAAAGATCAGGCTGAGCCAGAGAGCGGCCAGGAAGGCGGCGGAAAAACCAACGGCGAAAGTAGTCAGTTGTTTGAGAAAAGAAGGATCAAGACTCATTTGCGCTCCATGCTGGAATTATAGCATGGATGGAACCGCCTTGCCCCTGAACGGGAGGGGCTTGCGTGAAAATGATGCTTGTTATATAAAACAATGAGAATCGGGTGCCACTGGAGGAACCAATGACGCGTGAAACGAGAGCAACGTACCGGATCAAGGACCTCTCGGTTGATGAGCGGCCGCGCGAGAGGTTGGAGCGCAACGGCCCGGAAGGGCTGTCAAAAGCCGAGCTTTTGGCGATCCTTTTACGGGTGGGTGTGGAGGGGGAAAACTCGATCCAGCTGGGAGAACGCATTCTCTTCGAACTGGGCGGATTACGCGGGATCCAACGGGCAAGCTTCGCTGAAGTATGCAACATCCACGGGCTTGGTCCGGCCAAGGCTGCGCAGATCAAAGCTGCGATTGAGCTGGGCAGGCGGCTGACCCTCGAAGCGCCAGAATTGAGCGGGGCGATCAGTTCCCCGGCAGACGCGGCTGAGCTGGTGCGCTATGAAATGCAGGGGTTGGTGCAGGAGCAGTTGTGGGTCATCCTGCTTGACACGCGCAACCGCAAGATCTGGATCGATAAGGTCTATACGGGTTCGTTGAACTCGTCCATGGTGCGGGTAGGGGAATTGTTCCGCGCGGCGATCCAGCGCAGCGCGGCGTCGATCATCCTGGTACATAACCACCCCAGCGGCGACCCGAGCCCCAGCCCGGAGGATGCAGCACTGACCCGGGCGGCAGTGGAAGCCGGCAAATTGATGGATATAGAGGTGCTGGATCACCTGGTCATCGGGAATGGCAAGTTTGTGTCGATGAAAGAGAAGGGGCTGGGCTTTGTGTAGGTTAATTGGCTTTCGTGTTAATTGGCTTTCGTTGACTAAAAAGAGGGCTTATAGTAAAATATGCAGCGCTGGCGAGGTAGCTCAACGGTGGAGCAGTGGACTCATAAGCCATTGGATGTGGGTTCAAATCCCACCCTCGCCACTATCTTTTCCAAATACAAAAAATCCTATATTTGGGGGATAATCCGGCTTATTTTGAAAAAACTAAAATAAGCCATTGGATGTTAAAGAGCTCTTAAATCATTATACACCCTATAAAATGGCTAGTCCACTTTTCCACCATTGAGCTACCTCGCCAGGGATTCTGAATCTAGAACAACTCTTCGATTTTTTCTTGCAGGACTTTTCTATCCCAAAGTTGTATACCATTTGAGTGTGCTAACTCTATTGCAGGTTTTGTAAAAAATCGGTTCGTTACTACAACTCCAATCTGGCAATTGTAATGTTTCATACCTGCTGTAATTTCTTGAATTGCTTTGTTTGATACAGAGCTCGTGTAGCATTTTGCTTGTATCGCGATTTTATTCCCGTCTTGTTCAGCAATTACATCTACACCATAATCACCTGTCAGCTTAGTGACCTCCGTGTGATAACCCATTCTATTAAACAGTTGTGCAATGAAATTTTCAAATTCTATACCACTCATTAAATCAACATCTAGTATTGAGTACTTTTTTTCGCTATTGTTTATGGTTTTTTTCATTTTTGCTTCAAAAATTCGGAAATCAAAATCATCTTTTTTTGATTCTAGATTACGAAGCACTCTTTCTCTTTTTCTAAGAAAATTATTATCATCAATAGTCTTAGGGACTCCAAACTTTTGTTTATAGATCAATAAATGGGTAAAGGCGGTAATTAAGGGGTCAAGGTAAATATTTCCGTATCTTTGATATTTGTTGTAATAAGCAAAAATACATTCTATTAATGGCAAATTTTCAACATTTTCAAATTCAATACCAGTAATATTTTTTAATTGTGTCCATTGCAATGCTGAAGCACTTTCTTGAATGAATCGCAAAATATAGAATGAATAATCGTAATGATTCTTAAGTTCCACCACTGTTTGTAAGAGTCTTTTTAGCTTAGAAAATGTACCAGAATAGAAATTTTCGATTTCTTGTTGATTTTCACGACTTGGAATATTATCAACCCCGATATTAATTGACCATAACAATTTTTCGCCTATGGGATTTTGTGAACTAATTAAGGATTCAAAATAAGCATAGCTTTCAATATATAAGAAAATTGATTCTGGTATCTCGCATAGAAAATTGTTCAGTATTGTGAATACAACTGGATTTTGCTTTGTGCTGAAGTAAATCGTGTCGATGTATACTTTATATTTTTGTTGATTTATTAATAACTTTTCTTTGCGTTTTTGTTGAATCACTAAATATTTTTTTTGATTCTCCAAATCTATTTGATTCTGTTTTTCTTTTTCTTCCTGAAGAATTAAGTTTCTTTTCTCTTCCTTTATATTCGTAATCTCGTTATAAACCAGAATCGCTATTAGAAGTACACCGGCAATGATTAAAGGTATCCACCAATAATCGCCAAATAGAGAAAGAAACAACAAAACAACAAATCCTATTAAAGCTACCTTAAGGAGACTTCCGATTGCTTGCTCGCATCCATTGTTTGTCATTTATAACCCTTTTAGTCGCCTCCAGCATGTTTACATTATGAAAAATACTAGTTAATACAAATGTAAAAATTCTTGATTTTGAAATGAAAACAGAGAAATGATTTTTAGGAACAGTAAGTCAAGTGAGAAAGCAGCCTTACTAATCATAAAAATTATGAATTCTTCTTAATTCTATACTATTGAACTAAATCACCAGCTCCTATCTCCCTACAGTTCTTACCCAATATAGAAATTTTTTTCTTTTCCGAACAAGCTATTGCTTCCAGTCCACTATCATCAATTTGCTAAATGCCTACAATTGTTGTCGGACCATAAGGATACGGTGCAAATTCATTGGCTGTGCCGTCAATAGAAATAATCAGAAGTAAGTTAATGAAGAGCTTGATTTTTTCGCAACCATTTAATGTTTTCTAGCGCATAAATAGCTGCAATATCTTCAGTTATTCCGTACCCAGAAAACCCTGGCATATTAAAGTGTGGTATCCACGCCTCTCCTTCAATTTTCCCTAAATCTTTCGTATCGTAGGTAATCCTATGACCGTGCATAATTATTCCTAGGAATCCTTTCAAATCCCCTGGTTCGAAAGGAGGATAGTTTAAGGGAGTGGATGCATATCCACAAATTTCAAGTTCTTTTTCTAATTGCGCACGACGCCTTATTACTGGGTTATTTTCCATGTCATTTATGACTTCAACCCCTATTACCCAGTCTTGGATTAACGCGTGTTGTTGACTAGGGGGTAGGGAATTAAACTCTTCTTCGGAAACTGCCAGTTCCTCTAAAGAAAAATTATCAATTTCATTTTTTGTTTTTGCTAATGAGATAACTTCTCCAATTATTCCATCAACTATGGTTAACTTACTTTCTTTTGAAATTTCTGAAAATTGTTTATAACCTACAATGAAATATGGAAAAAAAGAACCTCGAGCGACCTTAAGTTTTAATTCATTAATTTGCCTTCTCCAAGGACTTGACTCTGCTGGATTTTTTCCCGTGTAGTATACGTCTCCAACATTAAAACCATTTTGGAGACCGTCAAAATCAATGCCCAGAATCGGGTGGTCATTAATATCACATAACGTGTAGTCAATACTTGTCTTCTTAAGTCGATTCTTATCTGCATCGTCTATCACAATCTCTATGGGATTTGAGATATCCGAGCTATCAATTAGATTCGTAGGATTGAGGATATTGAGAAAGGGTAGGTTGTGATAGAGTTTATATTCCTTACCCCACGTATGTTCAAGGGCGTAAAAATTCCTTCTTTCACTATTACTAGCAAAGACACTATTATTTATTCCCATAATCCCTCCTTAGAAATATTAGTATAGAGGTTATTGAATTTTGTGGATAGTCTTTAGCCTTTACCAATTGTCAACTGGACTTGCTCTTTGATGAGCTTTCAACAAATCCGTATTTGTTTGTTTCAAATATCGTTTCAATACTTGATATTATGCATGTCCGATCAATTCTTGCAAAGGGAAAGCATCCATGCACATTGAAAGCTACTTGCTGGCACAGGTAATTATGAACCACCTGGACTATGAGTGGTTTCTAAGTGGATAAATGCAACATCCCCTCGTTTTACGATGAACTCATGATCAACCTAAGTGTTATTCCTGCTTGATGTTTCCTACCAGCCAGGATCCCTTGGGCAGGCATTCTCCGGCACCAAGTCCGGAATAATGAGGCTGGATAAATCTGAGCCGGAGCTGCCACAATTCCAGGTTGGAATCGGTGAAGACATTTGCTTTCCATTCAAAATGATAAGGCTGCTGGGCAGTGATCTTATGGAATAAGTAATCGTTAGCCTGGGCGTCCCATTCACCAAAGTATTTTGTTGCTTTCGTTGATTTGTCGATAACGGTTATGCTCATTTGGAAAAGGTAATCTCCCAGATCGCCACAGCTGCTGTAATAATTGCGCTGCAGGTCCAGGCTGAACCCTTTGATGTTCTTCCAGTCCTGGTTATTCCTCAG
>AMWB02043356.1_pt1 | contig 26258 bp, 21 predicted proteins | sample 200311 | NCBI WGS metagenome assembly AMWB02 (sample SAMN02737377, study PRJNA173069) | bioreactor metagenome | biome: anode biofilm in microbial fuel cells | place: USA: California | collected 2010-12-16 | reverse complement strand
CTCGATCATCGCCTTCGGCACTACCTCCAGACCCTGAAGCAGTGCATCGGTCTCCATACGGTTATGGGATTCAACATAGGCCGCCACCACGTCGATTCCTTCCGACTTCAGCTGCCCGGCAACCGTCAGCATCGCATAGGTCTTGCCAACTCCGGCCGCATAGCCAAGAAATATCTTTAACTTCCCTTTTGTTTTTTCCTCAGCCTGGGCCAATTTGAGCATGGCCTCCGGTGATGGACGTTTCTCATCGATATCGTTCATAGGGTATGCCGTCTAAGGCAAGGTTAAGGAGTAGCACATTTACCCGCGGTTCACCAAATACGCCCCATTGGCGATCCTCGACCCAGGAAGAAACAAGCCTGTTCAATGCCGCCTCCGACATGCCACGCGTCTTGGCAACACGGGCTATCTGTATCTTGGCCGCCGCAACACTTATATCAGGATCAAGACCACTAGCCGATGCCTCAACCAGGTCGGCAGGGATATTGCCGGTAACCCCCGAATCATGGAGGGCCTGGATCCGACCAGCGACTGTCTTGATGAAATCCGGATTGGTTGGACCGGAGTTTGAGCCTCCCGAAGCAAGGGGGTTGTAGGCAAAATCAGACGTGGCGGAGGGGCGTGACCAGAAATATTTGGCTTGAGAAAAAGACTGACCGATCAAGCTGGAGCCGATCACCTGGTTGTTGGTATCGGTGATAAGGCTGCCCCCCGCCTGGTTGGGAAAGATGACGGAAGCAATGCCGGTAATGACAGCCGGATAGATGCCGCCACAGATAACGGTGAAAACAAAGAACAGTAAAAGAGCAGGTTTCAATTCTTTCATGGTGTACTCCTTATCGCAGATGGAACGATGTTCGTCATCCATCTCTTATAGTCATCGGTTTGTTATACTACCATCCCGATAATCATATCAATCAGCTTGATCCCAAAGAATGGAGCGGTGATACCGCCAAGTCCATAGAGGAGCAGGTTATGGATCAGCAGCTTCTCGGCCGACATCGGACGGAATTTGCTTCCCTTGAGTGCGAGCGGCACCAGAAGCGGAATGATAATCGCATTGAAAATAACTGCCGAGAGAATAGCGCTCATAGGGTTGGCCAGGTGCATGATGTTGAGAACACCCAGCTGAGGATAGATGGAAAGCATCATTGCCGGAATGATAGCGAAGTACTTGGCAATATCGTTAGAGATGCTGAAGGTGGTCAAGTTGCCACGGGTCATCAGGATCTGCTTCCCTACCTCGACAATGTCGAGAAGTTTGGTCGGATTACTATCCAGATCAATGATGTTGGCTGCCTCCTTGGCCGCCTGGGTGCCGGTGTTCATCGCCACCGCCACGTCCGCCTGGGCCAGAGCCGGCGCGTCGTTGGTCCCGTCTCCGGTCATCGCCACCATATAGCCTGCTTCCTGATTTTCCTTAATGAGGTTCAGTTTGTCCTCAGGTTTTGCCTGAGCGAGGAAATCGTCAACCTGGGCCTCCGCGGCAATGGCGGCAGCGGTCAGCGGATTGTCGCCGGTGATCATTACAGTCTTGATCCCCATACTCCGGAGCTGCTGGAACCGCTCCTGGATTCCCCCCTTGATGATGTCCTTCAAATTGACGACCCCAAATATTTCGGAATCCCGGCAGACAACCAAAGGAGTCGCCCCGGCCCGGGCAACATTGTTAACAACGTTTTCCAGGTTATTCGGAATGACTTGTGCTCCAAGACCCTTCACGAAGACAACAATCGAGTCGGCTGCCCCCTTGCGATACTGTCTGCCATTTGTATTGACACCGGATAGGCGGGTGTAGGCGCTGAAAGCTATTGTTTCCGCATTGACTGGAAGCTCCTGCTGTTGGACACCATATTTCTGTTTTGCCAGCGTTACGATACTCCTCCCCTCGGGGGTTTCATCAGTCAGCGAGGCGAGCAGCGCCACTTCGGCAAGCTCCTGCTCAGAATATCCGCCCAGTGGAATCAACTCCACAGCCTCCCGGTTGCCCAAGGTGATGGTGCCGGTTTTATCAAGAAGAAGAACATTCACGTCACCTGCCGCCTCAATAGCACGACCGGACAGGGCAATAACATTCTTCTGAAAGAGCCGGTCCATTCCGGCAATGCCGATGGCAGGGAGCAGTGCGGCGATAGTTGTCGGCGCCAGACATACGAAAAGAGCTAAAAGAATCGTGAGCGATATGGGCGTTCCCTGTCCAGTCGCCTGCACGCTATACATGGAGAGCGAACTGATATTGGCACAGACCAGCAGGAAGACCACGGTTAAAGCGAAGAGGAGTACTTCCAGGGCGATCTCATTGGGAGTCTTGCGCCGTTTGGCCCCTTCAATGAGGGAGATCATCCGATCAAGGAAAGTCTCGCCCGGGTTGGCGGTAATCCTGATGATGATCGAATTAGCAAGGACCGTGGTACCGCCGGTCACCGCACTCCGATCCCCTCCCGATTCACGTATGACCGGTGCCGACTCGCCGGTCACGGCTGCCTCGTTCACCAGGGCCGCACCGGCGATGATGTCACCATCACCTGCGATCATCTCATGGGCCTCGACGAGGATATAATCATCTTTACGCAGTTCAGTGGCTAAGACAATCTCAAAGGGCGCGCCGAATTCAGGCTTATTCAAGCGCTTGGCCTGCACATCCGTCCGGGTTTTTCGCAAGCTGGCAGCGCGGGCCTTGCCGCGTCCTTCCGCCAGGGCCTCGGCAAATGTAGCGAAAATTGCAGTCAACCAGAGCCAAAGTGAAACGAACCCGGTGAACCAGGCAGGCTCCCGGTTCATACCGGCCAGCGACATGGCGAAGGTCAGCAGGGTAATGACGCTTGCGATCTCCACACAGAGCATGACCGGATTGCGCCATAGCCTACAGGGGTTAAGTTTTTTAAAAGAGTCGATCAGCGCGGGTTTCATTATCCGTACGTCGAAGATTGATATAGGTTCTGGTGCATGTTTCGACATGATTATTTGCCTCCCAACATGGTCAGGTGTTCGACGATCGGCCCCAAGGAGAGGGCGGGAAAGAATGTTAAGGCACCTACAATTAGAATCACCAAGGTAAGCCAGAGGGCGAAAGGCACCTTATCCGTAGGCAGGGTCCCCATACTTGGCGGCACGTACTTCTTTACCGACAAGGATCCGGCCATGGCAAGGGACGCCACTATCGGGACAAAACGCCCGATGCACATCGCTGCCGCTCCTGTTACATTGTAGAAGATGGTATTCCCGTTAAGTCCAGCAAAGGCGCTGCCGTTATTGTTTGACATGGAGGCAAAGGCATACAGCACTTCGGTGAGACCGTGGGCGCCCGGATTATTCATGGAGGCAACCGCGGACGGCAGCAGCATGGCTATTCCTGTAAAAACAAGAACCAGGATCCCGGAGCTGAGAACGGTGATGATCGACATCCACATCTCCTGCGCCTCGATTTTCTTCCCGAGAAACTCAGGAGTCCGCCCAATCATCAGCCCTGCCACGAAGACGGCTATAACTACAAAGGCGAGCATGGTGTAAAGACCGGTACCGACCCCGCCGAAGATCACCTCGGAAAGAAGTATCATCGAAAGCGGTATCAATCCACCAAGAGGAGTAAGGGAATCATGCATGGTGTTGACTGCACCGCAGGAAGTACCGGTAGTGGCAACTGTGAACAGGCTACTCCCGGCGAGACCAAAACGGGTTTCTTTTCCTTCCATGTTGATGGCATGCACGCCGAGTTTGGACACAAGCGGGTTTCCGCTTGATTCAGCCCAGTAGAGGCCAGCCATTGCAAGAAGGAGAACGGCAAGCATGATTGCCAGAAGCACCCAGCCCTGACGGGGATTTCCGGCCATTCGGCCGAAGGTGCAGGTTAAGGCACCGGGGATGAGGAGAATCATGAAAATTTCCACCATGTTCGAGAACGGAGTGGGATTTTCGAAGGGGTGGGCGGAATTGGCGTTGAAAAAGCCGCCGCCGTTGGTACCCAATTCCTTTATCGCCTCCTGAGAGGCGACAGGGCCCATTGGAATGGTAGCCTCTTTAATTATTTTGGAGTCAATAATCGGGTTTCCCTGTGCATCCTTTATCGAATCGCCACTGACGGCCTCTTGAGGTTGTTCATGGCTTACAGGCTGAAGGAAAGACACGGTCCGATATGAGCTGAAATTTTGGATCACCCCCTGGGAAGCGAGGAGCACGGCGAAGATGAGCGCCAGAGGCAGCAGGATGTAAAGAATACTTCGCGTCAGATCCACCCAGAAGTTACCGATCGCGGTAGTCTTTCTCCGGATCATCCCTCGAATCAGGGCAATAGCCACAACCATCCCCGTAGCTGCAGAAGCGAAGTTATGCACTGTAAAGCCGAACATCTGGGAAAAATAACTGGTTGTCGACTCGGAACTATAGTTCTGCCAATTGGTATTGGTCATAAAACTGGTGGCGGTATTGAGTGCCAGAGGCCATGAGAACGCCGTGAAATTCTGTGGGTTAAGTGGAAGAACTCCCTGAAGCAATAAAATCGCAAACAGAATGATACCCCCAAAAAGATTGAAGAGGAGCAAACTGAGAGCGTAATGCTTCCAGTCCATCTCCACCTCTTTATCGATACTGCAGATTCGATAAAGAAGATTTTCACAAGGAACCAACACAGTGGACAGCAAAGTAGTCTTCCCCTTATATACACTGGCCATATAAGAGCCCAAGGGTCCAATCAAGGTGAGGAGGAGCAGGAACAACAAAGAAATCTCTATTATTTCATAGGGATCCATAATTACCGTCTCCATACAATAATTTTTCTTAATAAACCTGTGTGAATCTGTTGTATTTCCTCAAAACAGCCACCGATATTTTTCAGCCTGCTATGAGGATAGAGACAACCGTATTCATAATGGTATAAAGATGGTGTCAAAAATGGAGGTAAAAGCGTCAAGAAGTTGTCAAGATTGCCTTTATTTGTCGGGAGGACTGACTAGACCGACTAATTCAAAGGCGGAAAGGAATACATTAGACAAAGATACAGAATACACTGAATTCGAGAGCGACTAAACCAACAGCATCCATGCAACTGGCCCTCCGATTCCAAGTACACGGGTAGGATTGCCAGTTCGCATTTAAATCAAGTTTACATCTATTTCAGGTTGAGGCGTCTACTGTTCATCCGAAATCGTGCTGTCTTCAAATCCTAACAACAAAAGCGCAATTTCAGACTAGAGATTGTCCATGACAATCTCAAACAAGCGATTGTGCGATTAAGTTGAATGTTGAAAAAGAAATGTGTCGGATTGACTGTGGATTTCTACACATCAGGTGAATGAGTTGCGGTACCCAGTCGCTAAACCCAGTGTATGTTCAAATCATGCTTTCTTCGTCTTGCTTGCCCTGGAAGGGGGAGAGGTCCAGAGTATAACGGGTACTTTTTAGCTGACCGGTTTTTGTAAAGATCCCTTTACCTACCAGGTCTTGTAAATCTCTTGTCGCTGTTGCTGAGGGTGATTTTGTTATTGCTCGGTAATTTTTGGCACTGAATCCACCTTGAAAGCCTTTCGGTCCTTCCTGTAGTATCCGGTTGATCACTTTTAATTGGCGAGGATTGAGGTTCTCTTTGTGAGTATCGAAAAACTTTGCTTTGGTGATTATGAAATCAACTTGCTTTATGGTTTGTTTTTGGGCGTTGATAATGGTTTTCCCAAAATAAATAAGCCAGTTTGTCACGTCATTTCCTGTACTCTGGGCTGCCAGCTCCTCGTAATATTCTCTTTTCCTATCGTCAATGGTCGAAGAAAGTGCAATGAGTGTCGGCTGGCCCATATTTTGTGATAATGATTTTTCAACTATGCCCCGCCCGATCCGTCCGTTTCCGTCCTCGAAAGGATGGATTGAAACAAAATAGATATGAGCAATCCCTGCCCGAACCAATGGGGTCAAAGGTTCTTTCCCGCCAGGGGCCGATTTGTTGAACCAAGCTATGAATTTCTCCATTTCCTTTGGAACATCGGCAGATGGGGGAGCTTCAAAATGGACTGTTGGTTTATCGTATCGCCCGGACACAACCTGCATTGCTTCCTTGTGGGTTCGATATTTGCCTATCTCTATGTTTCTTCGGCCGGACATCAACATTTCATGCCAATTGCAGAGAGTCTTTTCTGTCAATGGTGAATCATAATTGGTGAATATATCTTTCATCATTTCAGCGATCCCGGCTTCCGCCGGTTTTACCCTGTGATGATCGGCTATTCCCAAACCGAATTCTCTCCTGATAGATGACTGCAGGCTTTCCCTGTCTAAAAATTCCCCCTCAATTTCAGATGTTTTAAGGGCTTCATTACATACAAGTTCAACGATTAAGTCGTTTTGGTCTTCACGTGAAAGATGCCTGGCTATGCCAAGCGAAAAACCGGATTGCCTTGAATATTCTCGTTCTAATTTCTCTATTTCACTGTTACCATAGGTGAAATTCCCCCAATCATCTTTTTGCCAGTTCCATTTTCTTCGTGTCATGATCTATAAAACCTCCTTTTATAGATCATGATACACGTTATTGTGATTTGTAAAAGCATATTTATTAGCTCATGGCACTATGAAGCAAAGTTGTGGGCAATGAGATAAAATGAAAAGAGGCCTACTTGAAGTTGTCCGGGATGCATTGGGAGAGGATTGAAAATAAGCCGATCTTTTTTTAAGTGGAGCAAAATTGGAACAAATGGAGGTGTATGTAATAAAATATATAAGCATTACAACACTATAAAGTGTGAACGATAACGGACTGAAAATCCGTGTGTCTCTGGTTCGATTCCTGGTCCAGGGACCATTCATTTGTAAAAGATATTAAGCCCTTACAGCTGAAAAGTTGTAAGGGCTTTTTTCTTTATTGGGCCGCTGTGTGATGATCTGTGTGACACTCTTCTCTTGCAGCTTCATAATCCCTGATTGCCTGCTTCTCAGTTTCATTAAAAGTATGCAAGTAAATCTCTGTCGTTTTACGATTTTCGTGACCGAGTATTTTCTGGATAGTACCGATGGGTGTGTTAATGCTATCCATTAAAGAGGCTCCAGCATGTCTCAAAGCATGGAATCTGAAATTATCAGCTCATGCTGTCTGACTCTGTTGTGTGCACATTATCTCCAGCTCTCCTGTTCGAGCCAGCCATTATCTAGTGTAAACATCAGTTCATCAGCGAAAGGGAAGTCAGGGGTGGTCACAAGAAGATGCAAGCAGATGTTTTTTTGTTTTTGCGTTAGAGGAATAAGAAAGGGTTTATGTCTTTGGAGGGTTGGAAGATCACAGCGGTAAAGTTGTAGCCGATATATGGAGTTCATGATTGCGGCTATGCGTAATCCGGCTGGATCGCTGTCACCCCAATGATAGCAGGTTGCTGCCTTGGGAGCGAGCAGGCTGTATATCTTTTGTACAGCACTGCCGGGGAAACCACTGGTAAAAAGAAGACACTGTTTATTCTGTTGCCGCATAAGCTGGCTGAAGGGAGCTTCATTTTCACAACAGATAATATCGGGAGGGTCATCTCCCATGTCCTGAAAGTACATTTGATCAACGTTATAGATATTTGACCAGCCAATGGTTGCGGCTTCTCCTTGGCTATAAAGCTCATATATCCAATCGAAAATCTTACCATTCTTCTGATAGATAACAGGGCCATAGAGAACAGCATCGACGGTCAACCTGTCATTGAGTATATGATAGCTCGCCAAGATATCTTCATCGTTGTCGAGCATTTCGTTATCTATGCTAAAAAAGCGTAACCATTGCAGAAAAATGGCTCGTAATTCTCCCTGACGCAGCGCTTTGCTGTCATTGAAAAACTTTGCACCCAATTCCGAAACTGTTATGGGAATGTTGTTCTTCAATACGAAGTGAACAGCCTCAGCGGTCTGAAAACAGCACGTGTTTACAGCCTCTTCACTTTTGGCTGTCAACATTCGTTTCAGGGGGGCTTGCTCCTCCTTTAAAAAATCGATCAACTCGTTCAAGGCCGGGAACGCCAATTTGAGTCTGGAAAGCAGTCTTTTGGTTTTTTCATCCCCATTGATTTTGTTCTGTTGTTCTATAGGATGACCAAGAGCCTCGCCAATTTTTTCAAGCCATTGGCGTTCCGATCCACTTTCCAGCAATTTGTCAAAGTGCAGCTTGACTTCATTTTGTGAATTAACGTGTATTGGAGAAATACCAAAAAAATTGTAAAGTTGAGCCATTTCGTAACGATCCAGCGTTTGCCCCAACTTCAAAGTTCCCTGTAGTCGGCCTTTAAGCTGATATCGTCTTGCAACCTTCTCAAGAACTTTCAGAAAAAAATCTCCCCCATCGTTCATTGGAGCTCCTCATCGAAGATCACGGGTTTTTCGTCATCTGTCTGATCAAAAAGATCAATTTGGCGGTTTGCTGGATTTTTCCAGTGAAATGGATAGAGATGAATGTCGTAGTTGGTATCTTTTTTGACAAGCAGAGTAGTGGAGTGGCGGACCTCACGCCGCACACCGTCTTGATCAGGTGAAGCAATAAACAGTTGTAAGCCAAGATCCGTGGCAAAACCCAGGATCTGGTCACGGCGTCCTGCATCTATTCCATAAAAGGCTTCATCAAAGAGCAGTGTGTGTAACCGAGTTTTTTTCCCCCTATACATAAAATGCGCAATAGTAAGTATCAGCAAATAGTTGGGTACTGCCTGTTCACCGCCTGAGCCGATGCTCTTGTTGCGTCGGTTCATGATTTTCCCCTGCTCTCCCATGGTAGATACTTCCATTTCATAGCGATACCAGTTTCGATAGTCCAGCTCTTCGGGGATGGTACCTACTTCTGTGCCGATAATGGTGCTGCGATGTGTGGAAAAAAAATCTTCGAGTTCTTTTTCTGCCGTTGGATCAAAAGGGCTGAATTTTTTGATAGTGTTTATCAGGGGCTTGAATTGGTCTAGAGGATGAACCTTAAAGCTGTAGCGCTGCCCGCCAAAAGAACGATCTCGCAAGAGAGTGTTAATTCTGCGTATCATCTGTTCGAGTTCCCACACATGACTTCGCAGGTATTGCATCAGATCTGTCATGATAATTTTCTTAAACAGCTCTCTTGTTCGCTCACTGATGACTTCTTGCTGTTCTGCCAGGGCGGTAGTCTGCTGATAGATCAGTGAGGTGAGCTGCTGTTGGCGAAAATCATAAAGTTCATTCTCATCTTCTTCATATGAAAATCGAAAAGCTCCGCCGAACTCGGGGTTGTTGAGCTGCATCTTAATCTTCTCAACTCCCGTTAGAGCTGCAACACGGCAGGTTTCTCTTTCTTTGGTAATTGAATCTACGCTTTTGAATTGTTGCCCTTTTTTGGTCTTTAGAATGTAATGGGATAAATCGTCAATTTCTGGGAGAATCTTCCTGAGAATGCTTTCGACTGTTTGTAGCTGCCCGGATAAATTGTCGATGTTTTGGGCGAGGGTTTGATGTTTTTGTTGCAGGCTCTTTATATCACGTTCATCGCCACCAATTTTATTTTTGAGATTATCACTTATCTGGCGGATTGTTTGTCTTTTCTTTTTGACTTTGTTAATTTTCCGGTCCAGATTGGTGAGACCCTCTTTTGCAATGAGGCTTTTGAGTTCTGCTAACCGCACTGTCAGAATTTCTACCTCCCGCTCCACAGTCTCTGTTGCTTGTTTCTGTTGATCAAACACGAGTTGGCAGTGAATCGTATTTTGTTCCTTTTCTTTTCCGCCTTGCAGATAATTGCGAATTTCTGCAGTCCTCTCGTTGAGAAATGACTTGAAATCTGTCAAGTTTTCGTGATCGACTCGGGCCTTGTCAATATTTTTCGTCAGTTCTTTGCTGCTGGTGTTAAGGGATTTGATCTGTCCTTTTACCTTACTGATTTCTGCGGCAAGTGCTCTCTTTCTGCTTTCTCCGCCAATGAGTCTGGCAGGATGGCCGTGGAGAATCCGTTCATGGCTTCGGAATGCTAGTAAAGGCTTTTGATCGATAAGGCTAATATGTGGTTCTAAACCACTGCTTTCCATTTCCGAGGCCAGGCATTGAAGACATTCCGGATCCGATGTCTTAATATCAAATACCTGGCGCATCCAGATGGGAAGATTGTCGGTAATCCTTCTGTCGTTGCTTATCCGTATTTGCGGGAAGGGTGAAAGCAGCTTTTTGGCCGATTCATATTCAGCGTCTCTAAACAGGATAGTGGAAAGTATCTCTTCGCCAATGCATTCCTCGATGTAATCTCGTTCCTGCTTCTTGATAGTTGGCGACCATTCCAGACCCAGATAGAGTGGACGTGGAACGAGCATTTTCATCTGCACACGTTGCAGAAATTCCTGAAAACCTGCAAGATGAGGGTAGAATTCGGTTTGTTTCTCCAGATCCGCCAGCAACATTTCCTGATGTTTGATTTCCCCACAGCATTCTTTATGCTGCTGTTCTAATAGAGTGCGTGTCTTGACAATTTCCTGAAGGAAATGATCGATCTGCTCAATACACTGGGAGCTATTTGGCTCGGGACTATTGAAAAGATCCTGCTCTCTGCTGAGCATATCTATTCCTGCTTGCAGGTCCTGAATGGAAAAAGGGAGGGATGTGGCCTTTAAAGCAAGTTGGGGCAGCAGTTTGGTCAACATCTTTTGAAAATCAACTCGGAGCAGATCGGATTCTTTTTTCTGTATACTCAGCTGGTTTTCAAGTACTTTGTACTTTTCTTTATCCTTCGCCAGGATGACCTTCTTGTTTTCAAGCTCGCTCTCTGAACTTTTTTCCTGCCGAATCAGACCAGAGCCGTCTTTTGCCTGGAAGTTTGCGAGGCGTTCTTCCAGTTCGGCTTCCTCGCGTGCCATTTTTGTCAATTGTGTCTGATCGCAGAGAAGCTGCTTTTCCTTCTCTGAAATTCTGTTCAGGTTAGTGGCCTGTTCTTCTTGTGAGCGATCAATGGAAAATCTGCTGAGTAACCATTCGTATCGAAGCACTTCCTGACGATGCTCAGCTACTTCATTTTTCAAATCGTTGAGGCTGGATAGCCATGCAAGTTTCCGTTCAAGGTCATCCAGAATGGTCTGGGATTCGTCAATAGAGCGAAGACCATCGATAATTTGTTCGAAGATTGTCGTTCCCGGTTCAGGAAGCAGACGTTTGAAAAGATCATGATAATCTTCAGCTCCAGCAGAAATTTCACGGTAAGATTTTCCCATGGCGAGAAATCTACAGATGTCTTTATAGCTTTCTGCTCCCCCAAACAATCTTTCACCAATTTCCTTTCGGTATTCCGATTGGTTTGTGAAAAAGCCCCGACTGTTATCAAGACCCTGTTTGAATTCCTGTTGAGAAGAAGGTCGCAGCTGGCCCTCTTCTTCAACGAGAAAAGGCAGGTCGGTCAGAGGACATTCTCGAATAATACCCCAAAAACGGATCCGCTCATCCATTGCGGTAGCGGAAATCCCTATTCCTATGGTAAGCGGTTTGCCATGTCTGCCGACGAGTTCCAGAGCCACATAGCTTATTGCTCCGTTTTTATTTAGAATCCCTGTGTCGAGGTTGTAACGCAGAACAATACCTTGCACCCGGCGACCGTCACGTTTGGAGCCCCCCATTCTGGCGGCAGAGTTCCATTCCATCGCCATGCCGGCTGTAAGAACATAATGGATGGCGTCGAGGATCGTTGTCTTGCCGCAACCGTTATCTCCCAAAAGAAAGAGATGGCCATTCTCCTCTAGGTGAATAGTCTCGTTGGTGAAGTTATGAAAATTTATAAGTCGAATACAGCGAATGGGGTATGGGGTGTTTGACATGCTACACCTCCCGGATGTCGGTCAGCTCTGGAATCATTCGGGATAATGCAGCACCGTTATAATGATACAGGGCAGGCATTGCTTCATAAATGAGTTCTTGTTCGGAAGTGTCGATATCTTCAGGTGGAACAATTTTGCTGAGGAAACGATGCTTCTCAAGTTCGGGCATGACAGATTTCCAAACTTTTGCCCTAAGATTTTCTTGTGAATACTGCTCGGCTTTTTCCGGAAAGATCTCTTGAAATCGTTTGTGGCTGTACTCCAGCAAGTCCCCAAAGTGAAACCTCAGGTTTTCCTTATCCTCAACTGTGATGCCATTTTCTTCCAGCTGTTGCTCAAAAAACTCCAGCAATACCATAAAGGCAAGGCACTCATCTCTTTTGGTGAATTGGAAGAGGGACCTATATCGCGGACTGATGGCCCTGTTGTACCATTCAGCTTTATATACACGGGCACACTTTGTATCCATGATCAGGGTCCAGCCATAAAATTGTTGGAAGAACTCAATGAACTCCTGCCGATGGCGTCGTAGAAAAAGGAAATGCTCCTGATTATCCGTTGCATAGAAATAAGGACTTTCAATGAGAATATTGAGTACTGCCTGTACCCGGTCGCTGTTCCGTTTCAAGAGTGATGCAAGGGCTATTTCCATGGTCTCTCAGTTATTTTTTATGGATAACTGTCATTTCAGGGTGACGGAGGCTCTGCTCGGCAATGTTGAGCACAACTTCCTGTTGTTCAGGTTGCAGAACATAATCAATACTGGACAGCCGTTTGCCATCAGCCAGAAGACCCGCTCGAGCGAGTTCGACAAGCCGTAAAAAGTCATCAAAAGAAGTGAAATTTCCTGCAGAGAGCAAGCCGCACTCTGAATTTCCTACCACTATGTTTTCTTGTAACCATAACTTAAGTTGAGCAAGTCTTGCCTCATCCATCGATTGTACAGGCTTATTCCCAGGCTGTTTCCGGCCAAGATAGCTTTTGGGGAAATACGTTTTGCCTGCGGTCCGTTTTGTCGGTTTGGGAGGCTCGGCTTTTTCCGCCTGGTTCCAGTAATTGGTATCAAAGGTGCACACGGGTTGGGACAATAATTGATGTAAAAAAGTACTCACTGTTGCATATTCCGGGAGGGAGGCGATCTCCTGGAGCCGATATCCGATATCTTGAAGTCGGTTGTTTTTCCGTTCGAGTTCCCGTAAATGACTTCGTAATTTCTGCCATACCTGCATAGAAGACGTATTGATTCTGTGCAATAATCTATCAAGTCCACCCTGTTCTGCAAAAAAAGTGAGCAGGTTTTCTGGAATAGCAGATACCTGGACATTTCGACGCATCTGTAAAAGATTGGGGGTCCGTAGCCGTTCGTTTTCCATTACCTCGTGACAATACGTTAACTTCTCAAGAGTGTTCTCTTTGGTGAGTCGTGCCAGTAATGGCAAGATCTCCTGGCGAAGGCTATAAGCTTGCCTGAGAAATGTCTCAACATAGCGATCTACTTCCCTGATGAGGCCCCGGACCTCGTCTATGTGATAACGTTTTACCAGAAAGAAGAGAAGGCGGCCGTTCAGGTCGGCAAGTCCTGTAGAGATTTCCTGACAGAGATCGTCTGCCTTGAAAAGTTGAAACAATACCCGTCTTGCGACATCTTCCGGGTCTTTCACGTCAGTGCTGACCTGATGCAATAAGCGCAGTAGCTCGCCGAGGCTCCCTCGCATCTCGCCCAGCAAATCACGAGTGTCGCTGCCTCTGCTCTGGAGGTCATCTATCAATCGCTGTTCGAGCCACTCTAATAGATGAATGGTTTCGCTTGTCAGCCGATAGCGGAATTTTTGTTTGCGATTATCTCGATAGCCTCTCAGTCTTTGCTTTTCTATCCGAAAACTAACGAGACCCCATTCCACTAGTTTTCCGATGTCTAATCTAAAATTTTCGCCATCATATTCAGCATCAATGCTGGATTGAGCTGCAATAACGCCACGATAAATGTCATCATAGAGAGGTTCGAGTTCGTAATCCCGTTTGAACAACAACATGCGATAAAGAATATTGAGGTAGTGGACGGCTCGCTCGGAAGTAAACAAAGAACCCAGACGAGCGTTTCTTCCGGCTAAAAGAGACGTAGCGCCGTGTTTTTCAAAGTAGGGGAGAGCGTCACTGGTAAATAGGTTTTTGCTCTCGTCAGAATTTATTTTTTCCATAGAATTCCAGAGCCTAATCTACTTGGCCCTTGTTGTAAAATCCTTTCAAGCTTGATGAATGATTGGTCGCTTTTCTACGATTGCATCTGAGAAATATTGTGCATCTTATTTTCGGTCACTCGTGTCCCAAGGATGTATCGAGCTACATTTTCACCAATCCTTTTCAGAGCTGAATCGATTTTGCTTAAGCTTGCGTTTCGGTCTTCAATGGGAATATAAGCGAGATCAATGTCCACAGACAGCCGAGGCATGTCTCGTATAAACAAGTTGATAGCTGTTCCACCTTTGAGAGCAAAACAATTTTCTTTATGAATTTGAGGGAGTGTCGCCACTAATAGTCTGACTTGCTCAGAAAAAGTCGGGCTGAGTATCATTGGCCATTTCCTTTGGTACAGTAATTTGCAATTCCTTATCTAACGTTCCATTGCGCACTATCATCCGTTTGCCCTTGCCGAGGTTGATAGCTGATAGGTTGAGAGAATCAAGGCAGCTGATATTGTGTCTCTTGGCGAACCATAGAAATAGCCTGTTGACGTGTATCTTTTGGCAGCTGGTTAGAAGCTGGTTGAGTAGGTCTGGTCTCAAGGTGGTTGCTGTCTCGAAGTATTTGTCAGTCATTTTGAAGCCTGCTTCGTCAGCAACATCGTTAAGCATCTCTAATAGGGCCAGTTCCACGGAGGCTATTGGAATGGGCCAATCCCAATGTCCAAATGGACGTTGGATGATTGAAGCAGCAGGGATGTCGGTAAATATTTTTAATCGATGAGCAACTATCTCTACCGGCTTGTTGAGAGTGACCAGCCATGTTGGCAGCTTTTCTTCACAATAAATATGTATTTGCTGGAGTCCACCCAGAGAAAGGTAATGGGCAAATCCGGACATATCTAATGCTGAACGGGCTCCAACATGAACATCGTGGCCGAGTTGTACAGCAGAGTAGATCAAGTGTTCCCACTTTAGAGGAGGGCCCGGACGGCGATATGCTCCACGGCTTACTGGAGTGAGTTTGCCGGATCGCAGGAAGTAGTCGATTGCTGGTTTGTCAAAACCAATCTCAAAGAGCTTCTGTCGGCTCACAACCAATCCATCAGGTATTTTTTCCAATATCGCTTTCGAGGGTTTATGCATTGGTAGTTTCTCATATTATAATTATGACATTTTGTGAATATTTAAACCGATGAGTGGCGGTTTGTCAATTGTGAATTAGTCATACAATAGCTATGACAATTTCAATTGTTGTAAATTGAACAGTTCTCTTATTCAGGCATTCTTTGGAGCTGAGACTGAAGTGACCTGGAATTTATTTTTTGTGCGAAAATAAGGCTCTCCGCGTGCGGAAAATTTTGGCTCGATCTTTGTAGCCCTTGCTGGAAACGCTTCACCTGCTCTTGTTATCAGCGGACTGATGCTGATGGTGGCGGTACTGACTAATATTATATCCAATAACGCGACAGCTGTTATCGGCACCCCCGTAGCTATTTCCATTGCAAGTCAGATGGGACAACCACCTGAGCCCTTCGTGCTGGCAGTGCTGTTTGGGGCAAATATGAGCTATGCCACCCCCCCATGGCCTACAAGACCAATCTTTTGGTCATGAGAGCAGGGGAATAGTTGGGCTCATGATGCGAGCTAAGCTCACAGGGAGAGGTGTATCGTTTTTCAAGCAGAACCATCTTGCTTGCTGGTAACTTATATAATCACGTCATTCTGTAAACAGGGTAAGGATGAGTGCATCAGGAAGAGATACGGTTGTGCTTACCTTCCTCGATTCTACTGGTTCTGGATAGACAAAGGGTCTTTTCTCCGGGCCACACAATATTTTTCTTTTTTGTGTGTTCCTTGCCCCCTTGCCAGGAAACAAACAAGCGGTTCTCCCTTTTTAAGGGTGTAACCGCTTGTTTGTTTCTGGTCGTGTTCTGTTTTCTGAGGGTTCAACGGTCGGCTTTAAAATCCCTCGGATGAAAATAGAATTCCGTGTGGTGAGGTTTGATTTTTTGCCGATTTTATTCAAGAAAGGCTCGCAGGTACAACCAGAACTGGGACTTTCGATTTTTTAAGAACTGATTTAATATTTTTGCCGACTGAGATTCCGGACAACAATCCTTCGCTGGCGCCCATGACAATCAGGTCGCATTGGAACTCTGCCGCCTGCTTGAGGATGACTCCGACAGTATCTCCTTCTTTGACTACAATTTCATAATTGGGGATTACGTAGTTTTCATCCTCTTTTTTGTTTTCCTTGCAGAATTCACTGAGCACAGTCCGCACCATCTGCTTTGGTGTCACTTTGCCGACAAGAGCGTGCTTGGCTTCTTCCTTGTTGTTTTTTAATATTTGCTGCCAGTTTTCTTGCCCAAAGAGGCTCGACACATATCCTTCATAGCTGTTGGAAGGTCCCTCCATGACATGAAGCAAAATAAGTTTTGCATCAAACCGAACCGCCAGCATGGCGGCTTGTTTGAAAGCCGCACGGCTGGCCAAGGATAGATTTGATGTAAACAGGATTGTTTTGTATTCATTCGACATAATAAGCTATTCCTCATTGAAACGAAGCGCATCAAAGATGCAGTTGTTGTGGTTGCCCAACCTTTACGATATGAATAAAAGGCGCGGTTGCCACCGATATGTGGCTGCCAGGGCGATATTCCCAGGATTTGTGTAAAATATATCGACTACGACAGAATAACAACAGGAATTGCTCTGTTGCCGTTTTTGCCGATTTTTTATGTGGCTTTCAGATGGATCGTCATTGAATGAAAAAAAAAGATCTCTTTTGTCAATATCAATACAAGAGAGCGAGAACCTTATGCAGGCTATCTGAGTTGGGTAACCGATGTGACGGTCTGCCCGCCAACACGCGTATACCTAAAAGGGTGGTTGGCTGCAATATCCTCTGTGGTCTTTCTGGTTGCCGGCGATGTTGGCAGCTTGGTTCGCCAGAGCATTTATCTATGGGGAAATCTGTGCCGGTGCAGGGCGTTTTGGACATCCCCGGTTTGAAAAAATTCGGCGGCCACGCTTTCCGGCACGGGCGGAAAAACGGTGCAAACATCTGTGCGCGAGGTGATTGCACCGGTGCTATTTATTTGATGTGTGGTCAGTAAATTTTAAACGTGCCGATATACATTTACCCCTGCAGCTAAAATCGGTAGTGGCTGTTGTGTCCATAGTCAGCGGGGGAGGATTGTGTTTCCTCCCAAATGGTAAGCGGAGACGGGTGCTGTGTATCGGTGTAGAAAAGCACGTTTCTTATTTCGGCAATCACAAAAACAATGAAGAGCAGTATAAGACAATGCATGATTTGTGACATGGCGTCCTCCATGGGGCATGAGATAACTGAAGCATGACTTCTGTCGTTCTCACAAGCAAGAAGCTTGTCCTTCTTGCTGAAACTATTAATGCCGAAATGGAAAAAAACCATTGCAAGCTTGGGTTTCTACGATGGTATATAGCTTAAAACGTGCTTTTGAGTCGGCTCCGGATCGCTTTTTTACGAGCGAAACCGCCGTTCCCATTCATATTCACGGCCGGTAACCTTGTCTTCCATGCCGCGGATTCTTCGTTCCAGATCGTCAAATTTTTTTCTGAGACGCTGCGCGGCTGTTTTGGGCGAGTGCACGTAGCTGTCGTAAAACTCTCGCTCTCCTTCGCTTTCAATAGGTTTAACCGGTTTTGGTTTCATAAAAAAGGCTGCTACCAGGTAGACGCCTATGACCGGCCAGAAGCCACTGAAAATAAAAACCACAACCAGCGCTATTCTCACCCAAAACACAGAAAGGTCGAAATACTCGGCGATTCCCCTGCATACGCCCAGGAAAACACCATCTCGCGAGCGGTAGATGCCGCCTTGTTTTTCGTAGTATCTTGTCATTTTTTATACCTGTCCTTTTCCTGCTCTTCTGTTAAAATTGTCTCCAGGGACTCGATTCTGGCTTCCAGTTTTTCCAGTCCTTGATAGAGCTCCTGGATGATCTTTGCTTCTTCGCTGTCAATGGCTCCACTGGAACGCCGGTTGCTGCGAGTTTTGAAAATTATTAATATCGTCCCGCAGATAAGCGTCGCTAAAGCGACAAGAGAGCCAAAAACTATGGTAACGATAATGATATTGAGCATGTTGTGGTAACTCCGATCCAGCGGTCTGGGGTATGCAGGGTTCCTCTTGAAGACATCCGGCACTGTTTGCCGGAAAGGACACAAAGAGCTTAAATATTTTCTCTCTGTGGGCTGTCCTGGGCAGCTTTGATCCTGGCGAGTTCATTCTCAATCTCGTCATCTGAAGCGAGATTGTCAAATTCTTCTTCGACTGTCGGTCTGTTCGGCATATTCACCATTTCCGCCTCTGCCTCCATCTGTTCGATTCTACTTTCCAGTTTGTCGAATCGGGCCATGGTGTCGCTGTTGCTGCTGCGCCTTATCTCCTCCTGGGCTCGTTTTTTTCCGGTTGCGCGCTTGTGACGCTGTACGAGGACTCGTTTTTTTTCCTTGGCGTTATTGAGTTTACTCTCCAGCTCGTAGATGTCATCCTGGTATTGGGCAATGAGTCCGCTGTATTCGGCCAGTTCGCTTTCGAGGGCTGCCGTTACGGTGGCAAAGCGCCTTTTTTCAATCAGTGCCTCCCGGGCGAGATTGTCCCGACCTTTAGCTACGGCCAGGTTGGCCCGATTCGCCCAAAGGTCCATTTTACCCTGCATTTCATCGAGTTTTCTCTCGACTTTTTTCCGGCCGGCAATGACGCCGGCGCATGATGACTTCAGCTCAATAAGCGTATCTTCCATTTCGTGGATCATCAACTTAATCATTTTCTCGGGATCTTCCGCTTTGTCGAGCATGGAGTTGATGTTTGCACTGATTATGTCACTGAAACGAGTAAATATTCCCATATCCTTCCTCCTGAGTTGTAAGTGAGTTGTGGTGTTCTGGCTTGGTTAAAGCAGGATGCGTGCCGTTTGTTGAAAAAATTAAAAAGTTCGAAAAATTAAGGTGTTGGCGACTTGAATAATTTTTCGATTTAATATAAAATTGCCTGTAGTTAGTTTTTAAAACCAATAAATGGTAAATTTGACATGTTGACCAGCAAGGAATCAGTGTTTCCATCCTCCCGGGGGGAAGCCCTTGGGCAGTCAGAGACATTTCTGAACTTTCAGGAAGTGCTCTCCCGCGTCGCTCCGGTCGACCGGCCGGTTCTGTTGATAGGGGAGCGGGGAACAGGCAAAGAACTGGCTGCAAGCCGTTTGCATTTTCTGTCGAAGAGATGGCAGGGGCCTTTTATTACCCTCAATTGTGCGACACTCTCTCCGTCGTTGATCGAATCTGAGCTTTTTGGCTATGAGAAAGGGGCCTTTACCGGTGCCGAAAACCGCAGGACCGGACGCTTTGAGGCGGCGGACGGGGGGACGCTTTTCCTGGATGAAATTGGTTCTATCCCGCTGGAAGCACAGGAGAAAATTCTACGTGTTGTGGAGTACGGTTCTTTTGAGCGGGTGGGGAGTTCTCGGCCTGTTGAAGTCGATGTGCGAATCGTCGGGGCAACCAATGTGGATCTCGCCGCTATGGCTGAAAGAAAGGATTTTAAACGCGATCTTTTGGACCGGCTTTCTTTTGAGGTCCTGTTCCTCCCCCCCCTGCGTTACAGGGAAGAAGATATCATGCTTCTGGCAAGTCATTTTGCCACGCGGATGTCCTTTGAGCTCGGCAGGCAGGAGATGCCGACTTTTACGGAGACGGCAGTGCGAGCTTTGGAGAAGAACGTCTGGAAAGGCAATATTCGGGAGTTGAAAAATGTTGTGGAACGGGCGGTACATCGCTCGGAAGGCGGGGTTATCGATAAAATCGTCTTCGATCCTTTTATCTCCCCCTATGCAATAGTGCCAGCCGCAGATGAGGAAAATAACAAAAAAGATATCGGTAACACGTCCTCTCCAATTAACAATACAGCAGGCTTGACCCTGAAAGTGGCCGTCGCAGAACTTGAAAAAGAAATGCTGCAGCAGGCATTGAGTATCTGCCGACATAACCAGAAAAAAGCTGCTGCACATCTAGGGCTCACCTACCATCAGTTTAGAGGCAAATTGCGCAAATACAGCAATGCTCTTGAGAACCATGTCGATGGATAAGACTTCGTTACGCTGCGCAGAGCTGTGTTTATGTCGCGGTGATACATTTTTCTTTAAGCTTATTCGCAGGTAGAGTATGAAGAAGCAAAGAGCTGCTTGTTGCTCAAGTCCCCGATTGTCATCTGTACAACCCCCGATCACGACACAAAATCAATCCTCATGTCGGTTTCCGGAGTCCACATAATGCTATTGACGACGTTTTGCCAAAAAAAAGGTCGTGTTCGTGCCTTGACAATATGCACGCTGCCTTTTGTTTTGCTGTTTTTTCTGTCCTGCACTGCAGCACATCAGAATAATCAACAGTCAGGGAGCAGTCTCCTTCAGGCGGAAAACAGTATGATGAAAAAACGTCTGCCACTGATAGAAAGAGAGAGCGATGTGCTGAAAAAAGAGAACCAGCAATATAGAATAAAAATTCAAGATCTGGAAATGCAGAATAAGCAACTGAGCGCGGACCTTGCTTCACTGCGCGAACAGTACGAGAGCGATATTGCTGCCGGAAATCAGCAGATAAGCTCTCTTGAGGAAGAAAATCAGAAAAATACACAGGAGAGTAAGGCAAATATTGACCGGCTCACTGCCGATAACAAAGCCCTGCAAGAAAAAATGACCCGGGACCTTCGTGCCCTGAAGGATCAGATTGTCATGCAGAAAGCGGCGTATAATAAGGACCGGGAGAAGCTTGTACAGGAAAATGCCCAAAAGCAATTGGATTTAACCAATAAGCTCGAAGCTGCCGATACAGAATTAGCCATGAAAAAAAAGGAAATATCGTCGCTTCAGACGTCCATCGGCGAAGTCTTTGCTAAACTGGTTAAGGCCAATACCCTCTCCACCGAATCAGCAAAAGCGAGAACTGCAGCCATGGCTGAGCTTGAATCAATAAAAGCTGCCGGTATAAAAGCCAAAAATGAATACCAGGTTCAACTTGAATCGATACGGGCCGCTAATGCCGACCTGAACAAGCAGATCGCCGAGCTCTCCCGCGACAGGTCCCGCCAAAAGCAGCCAGAACCAGTCCCGGTAACGCAGCCGTGAAATGGTGATCTTGCGTACTTTCAATATATTGACCATCATAATCTTGCTGATTTGCCGTAAAACCGGCAAAATAGGGGGCTTTGTCTGCCTGCTCGCGTATTTGCTGCATTCGACTGCTGTTTTGGCCCAAACGCAAGTATCGATACTCGTCACGTCAAACCTGCAGGGAAAGTTTTCCCTCGACATCGACAACCAGGATAATGCCGATCCATTGCTGGTCTTGGGGCAGAATATTGTTTATGAGCGCAGCAATAACGATATCGATATGTACCTCGATCTTGGCAACGCCCTGTACCCCGGAGTGCTGTCGAAGTATAGTTCCGGTTCGATCATGGTCGATTTTCTGGATTATTTTTCATGCGCGGCGATCCTCGTATCATCTAAAGACCTCCAGGTCGGGACCCAAAATCTTCTTTTTATGGAGAAAAACAAAAAGGTGCATTTCCTGTCGACCAATATCATCCAGGACGGCAAATCCCTCTTTACATCCTGGTTCGCAGCCGACGTGGCAGGGACCCGGATCGCCTTTGTCGGTGTGTCTTCGCCTAAGGTGCGGTTCGACGTGGCTGAAAAGGATCTGTATAACTATAATCTGCTTGATGCAAAAGAAGCCCTGGCGCCTCAGCTGACAGAAATCCGAGCTGCCGGGATCAGGCATATTGTTCTTCTTTCCGGACAGACGCTGCAGGATACAGCTCAGTTGCTCGAAAGCTATCCCGAGATCAGGGTGGCGCTGTGCGGCGGCGATTATACTGATCAATTTTTAGGCGGCAAGGCCTCGCGGGTCGATCTTGGCGACGGTAGATCCATCGTGATGGCCGCTGACAATGTCGATTACTATCGCCTGGAGCTCACCCTTGATGACGTCTTGAAAGTGAATACCTTCGAGCCGAGACAGGCCCAGCCGATAGCCACAATAAACCATGATTATCAAGAGTTTAAAAATCGACTGACCCTCTGGAAGGAAAAATTTGGTGAAGAGGAGGGAGGTCTTGTCGCAAAACTGAGTGACATGGAATACGGTGTGAATGACCTCAGTTTTGGCCAGCTTTTACGTGATCGTTTTAATTGTGAGCTTGGTATCGTCGAAGAAAATACCATCAATCAGGTGTCGGTCAAGGAAGCTATCCGGCGTGCGGATTTTTTGAGCATGGTCAATCGGGACTACAACATTTTTCTTATCTCTTTGACAGGAGATGAGATAAGAAAAGTGTATACTCGCTCGGAAGAGCTGGTTATTGCAGGGATTGAGACCCGCAAGGATATAGAAATTCAAGGCTCCGCCGTGGTGGAAAACCGGCGCTATCATGTGGCTGCATCACAGCTGGCAATGCAGAAAATCCAGCGGCTTCTTGGCAGGGAGATCGATTACAGCAACACCTGGATGACGGTTACCGATCTGCTTGTCGACGATATGAAAACCCGAAAGGTTATTTTACGCTCCGATTACGATTATCTCGATCGTCGTTTCCGTACCACTGTCGACGCCTATTTATCCAATTTTATCGACGCCAGCAGTGTCAAAAAAGGGGATACCATCGATACTCCATCCGGTCAGCCTTCCGGAAGCTATAACAAGTGGGGGCTCGAAAACACCATTGATCTGACCATCTACAATAAATATCACCGCTTTGTTCTCACCCCGTATATGTTCTATTCCCGTCAGGACGATAATTATCTGAACAACATTTTGCGGGGTACTTTTCTGTATGATTACAGTCTCTCCGAGACCTTCAGGCCTTACAATAAGCTTCGTTATGATACAGTTGTTGAAGAAGTGGATAGACTGCATCCCAGTTTTCTCCGGGAAACCATGGGGATTTCCGCGACCTATAAACATGTGCATGGCAAGCTTGGCCTCGGGTTTGAGCAGCAGGTCCAGGATCCTTCCGAGGCGGCGATGTACGGTGTTGAGTTTATCGTCGGGGCCCGCATTCCTTTTCTCTCTCATTTCACGTATTTTTTCGATCTTGACACCTTTACCGGAATCCTTGACGAGGACGGTGGTCCGTGGCAGACGAGAAGTGAGATCAACAATGGCATCTCAGCCCGTTTGAACAGTTATATGAGTCTTTCCTTCAGGCATAAATATTTCTTTTTCAATGAGGGGGTGACCGGAGAGAGTTATCAGAATTCTCAGTTTATTACTTCGTTGGATTTTAACAGCGACTGGAAATTCTGGTAAAGTACCTGTCTGTCATGCAAGGTGACAGTCAGATGGGAAGATGTAATTTATCTATAATAAAGAGAAGGTTGTATGTCTATTTTTACCATTTTTATGGCATTTCTGGTTTTACTCGCCGTCGGGCTTACCTGGTTCTTCGTCTATTATTTTGCCAATCCTGTTCTTGAAAATCCTGACGGTATCGCCAGGGTGGTAGGAAACTGCGGGGATACCATGGAAATTGGCCTGCAAATCAGAGACGGCAGGGTTGAGGCCACCCATTACTGGACCAACGGTTGTTCGTTCAGTAAGCATTGTGTTGAGACGGCGGCAAACCTTGCGCGGTCGAAAACCATAGCCGAGCTTAGAAAAATAAATATGGTGACCATTATGGATGAGGTGGGCCAACTCCCGGAAACCCATCTGCATTGTGCCCAGCTGGCGGAAATTACCCTGCAGCGCAGTGTCGAAAATTATCTTGAACGGCTGCAAAAGTGCGTTGCCAGTAGCACAAAGTCGTAATTGAAAATCATTCTTCGGTAAGGTATTCTGCTTTCTTTCAACCAGGCACTTACACCCCCACCTGACGGGGTGTTGTAACAAAAGGAGGAAGTATGAATTACCCGGTTTGGTTTCTGCCGGAGACAGGTGGCGGTTCCCTCATTGCGCTGATCTCGATCCTTCATGTATTTGTTTCCCATTTTGCGGTTGGCGGCGGATTATACCTGATCTATGCTGAGAAAAAAGGGCTGAGGGAAAAGAGCCAGCCGATTCTTGATTTCACCAAAAGACATGCCCGTTTTTTTCTCCTTATTACCATGGTGTTCGGGTCGATATCCGGAGTAGGGATCTGGTTTATTATCGCCCTGGTCAATCCCGCGGCAACCTCACTGCTTATTCATAATTTTGTCTTTGGCTGGGCGGCTGAATGGGTGTTCTTTACCGTTGAGATTGCCGCAGCCTTTGTCTATTATTATATGTTCGGCCGGATGGATTCGAAAACGCACCTGCAGGTTGGGTGGCTTTACTTCATTGCCGCCTGGATGTCGCTGGCATTGATCAATGGCATAATCGGGGTCATGTTGACCCCTGGAAGCTGGGCCGAAAGTATGGATTTCTGGGCCGGATTTTTTAATCCGGGCTTCTTTCCTTCGCTGGTTTTTCGGACCTTTATTGCCGTGATGATTGCCGCCTGCTACGGTTATCTGTCCGCCTCGTTTACAACCGACAGCAAGACCCGGGTAACCATGACCAGGTTTTCGGCTAAATGGGCGCTGGTTTCCCTGGGTCTCTCGGTTCTTTCCGGATTCTGGTATCTGTCGGTGCTCTCCGATCAATCGCATGGCCTGGTGATGGGGAAGTCTCCTACCATCGTCGCTCTCTTGCCCTGGGTCGGAGGTGGTTTAGTCTTCTTCCTGCTGGCGATGCTCGGTGCCGGGATTATACGCCCGAGCCTTAACCAAAAGCCGGTCGCCCTGCTGGCGATGGTCAGCGCCCTGCTGATCATGGGCGGCTTTGAGTGGGCCAGGGAAGCCGCCCGTCGTCCCTATGTCATCAATGAGGTGATGTATTCCAACAGTATCCTGAAAAAAGATATGGCTGACCTGAACGCCAAGGGCTATCTCCATAAGGCCCTCTGGGTGCAGAACAAACAGGTGTCTGAGGACAATCTGGTGGCGGCCGGAGAAGAACTCTTTCTGCACCAGTGCTATGCCTGTCATACTGTCAACGGCAGGAACAATGATATTGTCAAGGCTACCAGCAGCATGAGCTATCGGGCGCTGGTGAGCTATATCAAAAAGATCCATGAAGTGCGTTATTTCATGCCGCCCTTTGCCGGCACGGAGATGGAGGGCAGGGCGCTGGCCGCTTATATTGCCGGCGGCCTGCATGGTAAAGAAATACAGGAGCCGCCGCAGGGGAGTAGCCTGGCAGGCATGAAAAATGGGGCAACCCTGTTTGACGAGAATTGTGCCTCCTGTCATGCGGTAGAGGATTTGAGCGGAGCGTTTGCAGGGGAGGACAAGACCGCAATTATTGGAAAGCTGAAAACCCTCAATGAAATATCCGATGCAATGGAACCTTTTAGCGGCACAGAAGAAGAGCATGCGGTTCTGGCCGACTTTCTTAAAAACATGCAACAGGGAGGTAAGTAATGGATCCGCTTTTTATTCCGCAGCCGGACACCATCCCTGTCAGCTGGGGCTGGTTCCAGTTTCTGCTGCTGTTAACCTTTCCTCTGCACCTGCTGGCAATGAATGCCATGCTGGGTGGCCTGGCAATAGGTATTGTGCAGCACGTTAAGGGTGGAGATTTACCAAGACAGCTCGCCCACCGCATTGCCATTGCCCTGCCGCTGGTTATCGCTTTTGTGGTTAATCTGGGTGTTGCTCCCCTGCTTTTTGTCCAGGTTCTGTACGGTCAGTTCCTCTACAGCAGCTCAATTCTGATGGGTGTTTTCTGGATCCTTATCGTACCGGTCTTGATAATCGCCTATTACAGCGCCTATCTCTATGATTTCCGCTTTACCCAACTCGGCTCGGCTGGGCCATGGGTGGCGATACTCGCCTTTTCCCTGCTGGTCGGCATCGGTTTTTTCTTTTCGAATAATATGCTGCTGATGGCCAGTCCTGAACAGTTCGGGGCATATTTTTCCCATAAAAGCGGCACCCTGTTGTCTTTCGGTCAGCCCGAATTCTGGCCGCGGTTCCTGCATATGCTTTGCGGCGCCCTGGCTGTCGGGGGCCTGTTTGTCGCCCTGCTCGGACGGTTTAGAAGTGCTGTTAATCCGGATTTGGCCAACCATGCCGAACGCGTCGGTTTGCAGGTTTTCCTGGTTCTTACGGTGGGGAATATTCTTCTCGGCACCTGGTACTTTTTTTCCCTGCCGGGAGCGGTGCGATTGCTCTTTATGGGGCATCATTTTGGTGCCACTTCGGCTTTCTGCGTCGCGCTGCTTCTGGCGGCAGGCGCACTTTTTGGTGCCTGG
>AMWB02158945.1_pt2 | contig 26265 bp, 28 predicted proteins | sample 200311 | NCBI WGS metagenome assembly AMWB02 (sample SAMN02737377, study PRJNA173069) | bioreactor metagenome | biome: anode biofilm in microbial fuel cells | place: USA: California | collected 2010-12-16 | reverse complement strand
GGCGTCCCGTGAAAAGGGCACCTCATATCCCTCTGGACCTTCTAAGCTGAACTTCAGTGGTAATCACAAAAAAAATGGGTTATTTTCTCAGAAGAAAATAACCCATTTCATGCGGTCCCGGTAATTCTGCTGGAGATTCAGGAATCTTTCAATTCTTTGCGCAACTCGGCAATCTCGTCTTGCAAAGTCTGCCGTAACGTTGAAATTTCTTCATGGAGTCCCTCGTCCTCTGTTTCTATTTCTTCCCCTGCAAAAAGCGTTTCTTGCACTGCATCAACACCCATCGACTCTTCTGCCGCGTTTTCGTCAACAATCGTCAGTTCAGCTTCGTTTCTTGCAACCAGCTCTTGGAATATTTGTTCCTGCCACTTCAGAACCTTGTGGGTCTCGGACAGTAACATTTCCTGATTATAGAAGACATTATCATTCTGTAATGTTCCCAACTTAGTACAAATGGATTGCAATAATTTGTAGGCCTCGGTACTTGAATCATAGCGATTCTGATCGATATGTCTGACAACCGTCGAGAGAAGCTGCAAAAAGGTTTTTTCAAGTGGCTTTTCAGCCAGGTTCTGATACAGATTGTCGATCTCCTGCCAGAGGCTGGCGATAACCCTCTCATCGAGCTCAACACCCAGGGCGTCGACACAACTCTGCAGCGACTCAAACATATCAGAGCGCTCAGTGGAATCCGGCAGGCTGATGTTGTCTCTATCATGTGCAATCCCAGCCGGCTCATCCTCTTCCTGAACAAGCTCGAAAACGACTTCCTCCTCAAAATCCTCGGCAATCGGAGAAACCATCTTCTCCTCAGCAGGGGCAATGTCTGCAGGTATCTCCGGTTCTGTCTCAAGGAATAAATCCCCATCTGTCTGCCGAACATCTTCTTCGAGATCAAAAAAGCTATCGAGTTGCTCGTTGATTGCAGCGATATCTGCCTCTTGCTCAATTTCAGCCGGCATGTCAAAATTGTCAACACCAAGGCCCTCTGCCGGGCTTTGCGCAAAATCGTTGTTGTCATTCAATGCATCAAGCTGTCCTGCATCTTCGATCTCATTTGTATTTTTGACGTGCTTCGCATCAACGGCAATCGAGGCCGCCTGATCATTTTGCACATCGCCCGCAGGAGTTGGCGATAAGTGCGAGGCAATCTCTTCGTCGAAGAATCCACCAAGTGTTCCGGCAATTTCATCGTCAACAGATACACCAGCTGTCGATTCCTCAAATATCGCCGCATTGTAGATACTGACTTCATCATTTGCGGCAAGGGCCGGAGCCAGTTTGCCACCCATGAGTGGAAGGGCCTCTTCATCTGAATCGTCATCGGCATCGGTTTCGACATCGACCCCCTGAAGCGCTATGTCCGGATCCAATTTACTGAAATCAAACCCAGCCTGTTCGGTATCATCATCCCCAGCTTTTGCAGCCACGCTCGTATCACCAGCATTTTCAGCAGGCCAATCGATACTCTCTTCCAGAACGAGCTCATCTTCAACCGGCAAGGCTGCCTTTTCCAGGGCCGGCGAAAGTTCAACATTTTCATCTTCCTCAATCACACTGCTTAAGGCCGGGGCCAGGTTGCCTCCGGCAAAGGACAGCCCATCGGTGTCCTCTTCGTCATCTATCTCCACATTCACCCCCTGAAGGGGATCTTTTTGCATTTCTCCATCGGTTGCAGTCAAAACTCCGGGGTAGTTCTGAGCTTCCAGGTTCTTAGCGCTTTCCCCCAAAAAGAAGCTATCCACATGGTTATCGATATTGCCGGAACTCTCGAGCCCAAGAGCCTGTGCTTCTTCTTCTGCCTGAAAACCTTTAACATCTTCCTCAGGAAGATCGGCAAAAGCTGGTGCCAAGGTAATTGAATCAGAGGAAACCTCCCCATCTTCTTCCGTCTCCTCTTCATCCCGGCTGATTGCTTCCGCAGCAATTGTCGGTCCGAGCAGGGCTTTAAAAGCGTTAAATTTTTCTACCGCCGGGACGAGGATAGCTTTCTCCTCGTCCAGCTTCCTTGGGGTTGCAACAATTTTCTCGAGGCTGTCATAAAACAGATGCAATAATTTGAAGGCGTCTGCATGAGCATTGCTTTTTTTCAGTTTGATATAGGCGGCAAGAGTGCCTATTCCCTGCAAAAGAATGAGTTTAGGCCTGCTGCCTGAAAATTTTTCATCAAGCCGGACAACTTCCTGCCGCAATGCATTGAGATCCTGGTCTGTTATCTCCCAGTCTATACCAAGTACAATGGCTTTGAGAGTCAGCAGATCCTTGTCGCTGCTGATATGTTCAACTCTGTTCTTTTGTTTCGGTTGCTCAGGTTGCATTTCCATGTCCGCCACCTGGGGATTTTGACCGATATGTCGCTTAAGACTCTCAAATCGTTTTACGTCTTCGATCAAAATTTCTTTTTTCTGCTCTTCGGTCAGATCGTAGGAGGAGACAATTTTTTCAAGATTGTGGTACAGCGTGAGCAACAGCTTAATAGCACTGGGATGAGAGTTTGCTTTCTTCTGATAGATATATTTACTTATTTTTTCAAGAGCTTGTACATATACCAGATTGATTTTCTCGCCTGCCCAAATATCCCTAAGATCAATCAGTTCCTCATTGAACTGCATGAGAATTTCATCGGTTATTTCCCAATCAATCGAGAGAATAAGGCTCTTTAAACGACTAATCGGCGATTCATCATCAGTTGCAAATTCAAAAAAATCAACTGAACCAGTGTAATATGAATCGTCATAATCTTCGGTGCCGACGGTTAAATCATCGTCATATTGGTTTCCGGTATACTGTTTCACCACAGCGCTCTCTCTAGAGTAATTTTTTCTGTATTGAAATCACCGATGAAGATATAATTTTCTTCAGTGTCGCGGCGACATTATATCCGGTAATTGCGCTTGCCTCAAAATAGGGCACTTTCAATCTGCTGTTCAGATCATTCTGCAAAACCGAGGTCGGTAGAATTGGAATTCCGTGCTCTTTGAGATCAACTTTATTGTACTGCATAACGAGAGGTATTCTGAAGATACTCTCCTTGTACGATTGGAGATTTTCATGCAGCTGGTTTAAAGAACGGATGTTTTTCTCGCGTTGTTTTTCCATCGCATCGGCCACGAAAACTATCCCGTCCACCCCTCTCAAAACGAGCTTTCGAGTCGCATTGTACTTCACTTGCCCCGGTACGGTATAGAGCTGTATCTTGATATCGTACCCTTTGATTTTCCCCATATCAAATGGGAGAAAATCAAAAAAAAGCGTTCTATCACCGTGTGTTTTGAGACTCACCATCTCGGACACGATCTGCTTGCGGTATGTGCGGTTGATGTATTCAAGATTGGTAGTCTTCCCGCACCGGCCTGGTCCGTAGTACACTACCTTAACTTGCACAACCTTGTCTTTTAAGTTGATAAAACTCAACGTTCTGCTCCCTATCCATTTTCCATTTGGAAAAATCCAGCCATTGATTGACGACTCCGGGTAAGCATTCGGGGTAGCGAAGCTGACCGAAGCTACTTCTTGTCCCAAATATTTCTAATTTTTTCGATAACATCAACAACATTCAACCGAAGAAAACCAAGAGATATATCTCGGCCGAACATAGAAATAAGCAACAGTTCGTCGTCGATTTTGCTGAAATGTATATTTGAGTCCTTCCCTTTATGAAACAACAGAGAGAATTCCTGCTCACCAACAAGTTTGGCCATAGCATCAACCGTAGCAAAATTGCCTGCCGCCAATGCCGCGAAGGAATAGACGTCGTACTTGTTTTCGCCATTATCTTTGGCAGTAATAATATTTCCAGCCATGTCTATTATAATGACACAATCAACTCCGAGTTTTATCAGCTTGTCTGACAAAATTGCATCTATCTGCTCGAGTTGCTCTTGACTGACGATCCCATAATTCATGCCACAAACCTCATTGTAAATGTTGGTCGCTGGATTCAGCTATTTCGAAGGCTAATATACATGTAAGATATTTTATCTTTGCAAAGTATGTCAAATTTTATTTTGAAATGACAGCATATCTACACAGAAACGTCTCCTCATCTCACAGAATGTTCTCCTGCATGTCCCCAATAAGTGATGTTTTTCCCCAACCTAAGTAAAAAAACACAACAAATTATTGCTCTTATCAGTATACGATAGATTTTTTACGATATGAAGGTATATTTTATTGGTCTTTCTTTGACGGACTCCTCGAGCCGCCACGATACATTTCCTTTACACCTCGGATCAAACGAACAGAGTTACGTCATCACCTGATGTATCATTTACGACAATTCATATTTTCTCCATCCCAAAATGATGCATACTATTGACAGTGTATTACTCGCCAACGACTCCAATCAAGCTCTCCAGGGTGCAGATGACTCTTTATTTTCAGTCAATTCCATCGCCCCACAGCCAAAGGACATAATGTGAAAAAAACAGCTGCAACACCGCCACAGCTTACCCCTGCCGTTCAGTTGATAGACACCCACTGTCACCTGGATATGTCCGCATATAGTGCGGACCTCGATCAGGTACTTGACCGGGCATTGGCCAACCATATAAAAAGAATTGTCACCATAGGAATTGACCTGCCGAGTTCCAGAAATGCTGTCGCCATTGCCCGAAAGTATCAACAGGTATCGGCGACCATCGGTATCCATCCTCATGATGTTGACAATATCCATGACATCGACTACCAAGAACTGGAGCGGCTCTATGCCGATCATACCGAACATATTGTCGGTTTCGGAGAAATCGGTCTGGATTATGTCAAACAACACTCTGCCCCCTCCCGGCAGCGGGAACATTTTCGGCGACAGCTCGATCTGGCCAATAATCTGAAACTCCCCGTGGTAGTCCATAACCGGGAGGCCGACGATGACACCCTGAGAATTCTGAGAGCAGCCAAACCGCTCGATTACGGCGGCATTATGCACTGCTTCTCAGGCGATGTCGTTTTTGCACAGAAAGTGTTGGATCTTGGCATGATTATCTCGATTCCCGGGATTGCTACATTTAAAAATGCCTCTGTGTTGCACGATGTTATCCGGTACATTCCCCTTGTATCGATGGTTCTTGAAACCGATGGACCATTTCTCGCACCCCATCCATTTCGCGGAAAAAGAAATGAACCAGCTTATGTGGTGTATACTGCCCAGAAAGTTGCAGAACTCAGAGCCATAGATGTGGAGCAGGTCAGCAGACAAACGACCGCAAACGCTGAAAAATTGTTTAACTTCAAAAAGGTATGACGACGACAATGATTGCTGAAAATATAAAGAAGATACGAGAAAAGATCGCGGAGGCAGCAGACAAGGCCAACAGATTGCCGGATACCATAAAACTTGTCGCAGTCTCTAAACGATTTCCCGCTGAAAAGATTAACGAAGCATTTGCGGCGGGTCAGATAATTTTTGGAGAAAATTATATCCAGGAGGTGCAGGAGAAGAGATCACAGGTGCCCCCTCGCGTCGTCTTCCACTTTATCGGCCATCTGCAAAGCAACAAGGCCAAGATAGCCGCAGCGACGTGCGATATGATAGAGACGGTGGATGGAATGAAACTCGGCAAAGCTCTCAATAACCATCTGCAGGCCTTAAACAGAACCATGGACGTGCTTGTCCAGGTGAATATCGGCGACGAGGCGCAAAAATCTGGTGTGAAAAGCAGTGAAACTGCAGAGTTGCTCCGGAATTTAAATGAGCTGCCGAGGATCAGGGTATGCGGCCTTATGACCATGCCCCCCTTGGTAGAGAACCCGGAGTTGTCACGACCACACTTTTCCGCTTTGCGATCACTGAGTGAGAAACTTATGCAGGAAGGTCTTTTTCCAGCAATAGAAAAACCGGAACTTTCAATGGGAATGTCGAGCGATTTCCACATTGCCATTGAAGAAGGTGCCACTATTGTTCGCGTAGGCACCGCCATTTTTGGTCATCGGTAACAAAAAACGGCAAAAAAATAGGGCCTGTATAAAGACAGGCCCCATTTTCTGATTGTCTGTCGACTACTTTCTTTTTGAAGCCCGTTTTGCAGCCTTCAATGGGTTTATCCTGACTTTGATTATGTTAATTTCAGGTTTTGCATGGGTCGCAAAATTGCAAAAGCCCAGTTTCCACTTTGCTGCTGGATTGAGATAACTTTTGCAATACTGCACTGCTTTCTCTTCAACAATACGTCCGCACCCTTCACACTTATCTATGACAGGCTGAAAACGACCATCACTGTAATTTACTGTGGCCTGATTCTGCATGTATTCATCCTCCGATCGGTCAATCAACTTACCGGCGCACCTACCGCTCACGCCAGGAACAACAGTCGCGGCAAAACAACGACTGACATGGTTACATATTTGGGAACTTTTAAGTATACCAAGGTGCGTTACTGGAGACAAGCTTTTTTATATATCGGGATGCGGTTATTCGGCACCGGCTCATTTTTGAAGTCTCCTTGGTTCTCTGCAAAAGGAACAGCACATAAATGTGTCCACTCTTGTATTCTGAAAAATCTTGATATACAATCGATATTATTTAGTGTTTGTAGCAAAGATAACGAATTGATATTTTTATATTACGAGTTCCGCAAAATCGGAGACGAAAATGCCTGTTTATGTATGGAAAGGGAAAAACTCCTACGGTGAAAAAAGAAAGGGAGAAGTAGAAGCACTTGACCTGGCAGCAGCAACAGCCCAGGTAAAGAGATTAAGAATTGCCAATCCTGTCATCAAGGAAAAGCCCAAAGATCTTTTAGAAAATATTTCATTTTTTAAACCAAATGTAACCGGCAAAGACATAGTGATTTTTACCAGGCAGTTGTCAACGATGATCAACGCCGGGTTGCCTTTGGTCCAGGGCATTGAAATATTGGAAAAACAACAGAGTAATTCAACCTTTAAAAAAGCACTCGCCGACATTCGCCAGGATGTCGAGGCTGGATCTACACTTGCCGATTCCATGCGTAAAAAACCTAAAGTTTTCGACAACCTTTTTACCAACATGATTGAGGCGGGTGAAACCGGCGGTATCCTTGACACCATTCTTGGACGACTTGCCACATTCATGGAAAAATCGATGCTCCTGAAAAAGAAAGTTAAAGGTGCCATGACTTATCCCACTATATGTCTGGCCATTTCACTGCTCATCCTGGTCATTATTCTCGTTTTTGTTGTTCCTGTTTTCACCACAATGTTTGAAGATTTTGGCTCGTCTCTCCCACTGCCGACGCAAATTGTTGTCGATCTCAGTGACTTTTTCAAAAATAATTTTATTTATATCACAATAGCATTATTCATAATGGTGATGATTGTTAAGAAGATTTATGGCACAGCGAAAGGCCGCTTAGCGATAGACAAAGGATTACTGCGCGCTCCGGTTGTCGGTATTCTGCTCAGAAAAGTGGCCGTAGCCAAATTTACCCGAACTCTCAGCACTATGCTGCAAAGTGGCGTGCCTATCCTTGAAGCCCTGCAGGTTGTAGCGAAAACTGCCGGCAATAAAGTTATTGAAAACGCGGTATTCCGGGTTGGTGATTCCATCGCAGAGGGACGTCCGATAGCTGAGCCCCTCGAGGAATGTGGCGTATTCCCCAATATGGTTGTACAAATGATAAACGTCGGTGAGACAGTAGGCGCATTGGATACCATGCTGGAAAAAATTGCCGATTTCTATGATGAGGAGGTAGATCAGGCAGTAGATAATCTCACGGCCATGATCGAGCCTTTTATGATGGTATTTCTCGGGGGCATGATTGGAGGTCTTGTGGTCGCGATGTATCTGCCTATTTTCAAAATCGCCTCGGTCGTGTAAAGAACCATTTGGTAAAATGTTTGTTTTTTTACAGAAAGTTTGACTTTTTGTACCAAAAGTTTATGATTAGAGAAAGATTCGCAACTAAAACAGACAATTATGGGGGAAATATGACTCTTACCAAGGCAGACCTCGTGCAGCAGGTCTACAAAAATCATGAGGGCTTAACGAAGGCTCAGGCAACTGACTCAGTAGAGGCCTTTCTTCGTATCTCAAAAAATTCACTGATAAACGGGTCAGATCTTCTTTTAAGCGGATTCGGCAAATTTAATGTCAAGCACAAAAATTCAAGAAGAGGCCGCAATCCACAGACCGGCGATGAGTTGACCCTGGACGCGCGCCGGGTAGTCACTTTTAAGCCGTCGGGCATTTTGCGCGAGAAAATCAACGAAGGTTGATGCAGCTTTGATATAGAGAATCTACATTTCGTCTCCTCCTTCTGGTGTACATCTCAATTACCCTGAATGTGAATCGCACACTCAGGGTAATTTGTAAAATAATTTCGCCAACTCCTTCAAGTGCATATATCATGTTTCTCTCCCAACAGTCTATCCCCTTGGAGGCGATCAGTCCAACCATTGCTGAATGGAACCTTCACCCCTGGGAGTGTCGAATCCTCCCGGAGGAATTACACGCCAGCCTGGCAAGTTGCGGCATCCTGCATCCCCCGCTTGTCATTGCTGATTCCACCAGGACTTTTGCCGTAGTCTCCGGCGTAAGACGAATCGAATTCATTAGACAATTCACCCCGCTATCACAGGTTAACTGCCTGGTTATAGATAAAAATGCACCGCATACTTTCATTCTAGATCTCCTCCTCGTCGAACAAAACTCAGCCGGGCCACTCTCTCTTGCTGAAAAAGCCCGGTTTCTCGAGATAGCCTGCCGATTGTCGGTGCCAGAAGAGGTAATGAGGGACTTTCAGAAAAAGCTGCAGCTGAAAGGAGGACGCTCAACCATCCCGAATTTACTGAAAATCCTCGATCAGGATGAGAGTATTATCCAGGAGATCCATGCCGGACGGATCCAGGACCGAATGGTCACTGAACTTCTTTCCCTGCCGAAAAACGGCGATAGACTGGCCATGGCACTCCTGTTCAGGAATTTACGCATGGGAGATGGCCAGCAAAGGAAGTTTTTCAATCTTATTCGTGATATCGCCTGCCGGGAAGGTGTGTCCATCAGTGCATTTCTGCTAAAATCAGATGTTGTCGAGATCCTCGATCATACCATGATGAACATCCCGCAGAAAATACAGCATCTTGGGAATATGCTCCAGCATGCAGTTGCTCCGACCTCTGCGCTGGCCGAAGAGGCCTTCGCGCTGCAGATCAAAGGCCTGCAGCTGCCGAGCAGTTATACGGTCTCTCACTCCCCATTTTTTGAAAAAGACGACGTCACCCTGTCAATTACTTTCAAAAATCTGGCAGATTGCATTCGATACCTCAATCAGGAACAAAATTAAGAGCAGACAAACCCCCCCTGCTACCGATAGCAAACCTTACCTGAGAGCATTATATCGTCACCGAGACGTTTATGGCTGAGGCCTGCCAGATACGGGGCTACATCTCGATGCTGCACCTGATATCCGTCAATTAAGGGAACTCCCTGACTGCCCGCAAAAAGCGGTGCATAAAAAAGATGCGCATAATCAAAAAGTTTTTCACGGAGAAACGCGCCATGTACCGTTGCTCCCCCTTCAACGAGAAGGGAGCAAATGTTTTCCTGTCCGAGCACTTTTAACAGCGAACGCAGATCTACGCCGGTTTCCGCCCGGGGGAGTTTCAGCAATCTTATCCCGATCTCCTGGAATGCTTCTTTTTTTGCATCTGGTGCATCTGTTGCACAAACGATCCAGGTTGGTGCCTTCGAGTCAAGATGATATACCCTGGAGGCAACAGAGGTGGCCAGATCGGTATCAAGGATAATCCTGATCGGATCTTTTGCCGAACCGCGCCCTAATCTGGTGGTAAGCGAGGGATTATCGATCTCTACTGTTTTCCTGCCCACCAGAATGGCATCAACCCTATCGCGAAGCTTGTGCACCGCTCGTACCGATTGCGCACCGGTAATCCAGCCAGACTGGCCGGCCTGATAATTAAGTCTGCCATCCAAACTGACTCCGGCTTTCATAATTACCCAGGGGGTTCCTTCGGTGATATGCTTGACAAAAGGATGGTTCAGGGCCGCACATTCCTGTTCCAGAACACCACTGATCACCTCAATGCGGTGACTTCTTAAAAATTCGATGCCGCCGCCATTCACCAGGGGGTTGGGATCGGTCATGCCGATTACCACCCGCACTATGCCGGCCTCAAGGACTGCCCGGCTGCACGGCGGTGTTCGTCCGGTATGATTGCAGGGTTCAAGGGTAACATAAAGAGTTGCCCCCCGCACCGAGGCAGCGGCGTTTCGCAGGGCATGTATTTCCGCATGCGGCGTCCCTGCTTTCTTATGGTACCCTTTGCCAAGTACCTTCCCGTCTTTGACAATCACCGCACCGACACAAGGATTAGGTGAGGTTCGCCCAAGGCCTTTGGCGGCCTCTCTCAAGGCCAGACGCATAAAATGCTTATCCTGTTTTTCCTTCATCTATCCCTCTGGAATCAAGGAGTGTCTTGAGTTCTTGCATAAATTCGTTGACATCTTTAAATTGACGATACACTGAGGCAAACCGCACATAAGCAACTTCATCGAGCAGAGGCAGCCCTTCCATGACCCATTCCCCCACAACCTGGGAAGGAATTTCTTTTGCCCCGTAATCCTGTAATTTATGTTCGATATTATCGGCGAATTCATCAATCTTATCACGGCTGACCGAACGTTTTTCACAGGCTTTTTCAAGCCCGACTATAAGTTTATGCCGGTCCCATCCCTCTCTGCGCCCATCCTTTTTAACCAACACCGGCAACATGACCTCAAGCCTTTCATAGGTCGTGAATCGCTGATCACAAGCCAGGCACTCTCTTCTTCGTCTGGTAATCGTCGCATCTTTATTGAGACGCGAATCAATCACTCGATTGTCCAAATGCTCACAATACGGACATTTCATCGAACACCTCTCCACAAAACAAATATTGGGCCGCTGATTGCCGGATTTTCATCCCTCGACAATAGCCTCCTCCCATTGATCTTTTATATTACATCACCAACCGACTGTCCTGCCTGAAAAATGCAATGGCAGTAAAAAGAGAGAACCATAGAAAACAGTACAGCCGATTCTGCTGAGGCAGAATCGGCTGTACTAAAGATCAACAATTGGTGTATCGCATGCTACGCACTGAATTTGGCGACTCGCTGCTGATGACGTCCCCCGGAAAATTCAGTGTCCAGCCAGGTCGTGACCATCTGCAGAGCATTGTCCGTATCAAGTACTCGGGCACCAAGGCAGAGGATATTGGCATTATTATGTTCTCTACTTAATATTGCCGTAGCGACATCAAAACAGTTCGCAGCCCGTATTTTTCTGTGCCTGTTTGCCGCAATAGACATGCCTATCCCCGTACCACAAACCAATATCCCTCGGTCACACGCCCCTGTTACTATAGCCGACACGGCCTTCTCGGCATAATCCGGATAATCTACCGAATCAACTGAGTCACAACCGACATCTACGACAGCACGGCCCGACTGGAGAAGCTTTTCCTTAATGATTTCTTTCAAAAGAAAACCACCATGGTCGGCAGCAAGTACTATTTTCACTTTTTTCCCCTCTTACGAAGATACATGAAGCTTTCCTCTCAAGCTCACCCATCGAACCTTTTCATGGCCACGACCGCATTCGTTCCGCCAAAGCCGAAAGAGTTGGACAGCGCGGCGCGGATATTCATTTTTCGCGCCACTTTGGGAACGTAATCCAAATCACATTCCGGGCTGGGAGTGTCCAGATTTATGGTCGGCGGAGCAAGCTGATCATGCAGAGACAGTGCCGTAAAAACTGCTTCAATGCCGCCTGCAGCGCCAAGCATGTGCCCCGTCATCGATTTGGTGGAACTGACAGCCAGCTTTTTAGCATGGTCCTGAAATACAGTTTTAATAGCCTGTGTTTCACACTTATCATTTAGCGGCGTTGAAGTGCCATGGGCATTAATATAATCAATATCCTCAGGCGCCAGTTCGGCGTCGGCCAGCGCCATTTTCATAGCCCTCATCCCACCTTCACCATCTTCCGGAGGCGCTGCAATATGGTAGGCATCACTGCTCAGACCATAGCCGCAGACTTCGGCGTATATCTTCGCCCCACGGGCCAGGGCGTGTTCATAATCTTCCAGAATAAGCATACCGGCCCCCTCCGACATAACGAATCCGTCTCGATCCATATCGAAGGGACGAGATGCTTTTGTCGGCTCATCGTTTCGCGCGGACAAAGCCTTCATCGCCGAAAAACCGGCAACTCCAAGACCACAGATAACAGCCTCTGTCCCACCGCTCACGACCATGTCGCACATTCCGTACTTGATATGCCGATAGGCTTCGCCAACGGAATGGGTTCCAGCCGCACAGGCTGTGGTAAGGGTAAGATTCGGACCTTTAGAATTGAGAGCCATGGAAATCTGCCCGGACGGCATGTTGGGGATAACCATGGGAATGAAAAAAGGCGTAATTCGCTTGGGCCCCTTTTCAATACAGACACTATGATATTTTTCAATGGTCGGTAAGCCACCCATGCCGCAACCGGTGATCACGCCGACTCTTTCACAGTTTTCTTCGGTTACTTTGAATCCGCTGTCCTCAACCGCCATCTGGGCTGCGACAAGACCATACTGCACAAAAAGATCCAGATGCTTTGCCGCTTTTTTGTCAAAAAAATCATCTGCCTGAAAATCCTTTACTTCCGCAGCAATCTTTACAGCGTAATCACTGGTATCAAATCGAGTTATCAGATCAATCCCACTGACACCGGAACAGATATTTTGCCAACTCTTGCTTACACCAGTACCAAGAGGTGTCACTAAGCCTACTCCTGTAACTACTACCCTTCGCTTCACAATAATTACTCCTTTTTTTATTATTACTGTCGCACCGTGTAAACGGGGGGTATAAAAATTGCTGCTCTCGCTGCTCTGAATGTTCAGTCGAAGGCTATTTCAACTTTTTAACGTAATCTATAGCATCTTGAACAGTAGTGATACCTTCAGCGTCTTCATCCGGAATTTCAATATCGAAGCCCTCTTCCATGGCCATTATCAGTTCGACAAGGTCAAGAGAATCGGCGCCAAGATCATCAACAAAGGATGCATTTGGCACAACTTTATCACTTTCAACACTTAACTGCTCAACGATTATATCTATCATTTCCTGTTCGATTGCCATCATCCTACTCCCTTACTTGAAATTAGACATAGTTCAAAATAACCATGTGCAATGATTTTACTTTACTCAAAAGACTGCATTTACTGGAACAACCTGTTACATATACATGCCGCCATTGACATGCAGAGTCTGACCGGTGATATATCGCCCGTCTTCAGATGCGAGATAGGCAACGGCTCCGGCTATATCTTCTGTTCTGCCAAACGCGGCAAGGGGAATTTCCGCTTTAATCTGTTGCTGAGTCTTCTCGTCGAGAAGATTGGTCATTTCGGTCTCAATATAACCAGGCGCCACACTGTTAACGGTAATATTTCGTGAGGCATACTCCCTGGCCATCGACTTGGTAAGACCGATAAGTCCTGCTTTGGCCGCAGAGTAATTCACCTGCCCGGGGTTGCCGGCAACTCCTGAAACCGAGGAGATGTTAATAATCCGCCCCCATTTTTTCTTCATCATCGCCCGCGATGCGGCTTTGGCACAGAGAAATGCTCCTTTGAGATTGGTGTTTATAACCTCGTCCCACTCAGATTCTTTCATTCTGGCCATCAGCCCATCTCTGGTGATCCCGGCATTATTTACCAGGACATCAATTGATCCGGCCTCGGTGATAATCTTTTTGCACGCATCCTGCACCGCATTGCCGTCAGCTACATCAAAACCGACTATCTCCGCTTTACCACCAGCCTGCTGGATAATTTGCTGCGTCTCTTCAGCTGCCGCCGACCGACTTACATAGTTGATATAAACCAGGCACCCCATCGAAGCAAGGCGAATACAGATGGCCCGACCTATACCACGGCTCCCGCCCGTTACCAGGGCGATTTTTCCTTCCAGGCTCATGATTTAGCGGCGCTCCTCTATTTTTTTGATCAATTTAGGTATGATTTCAAACAGGTCACCCACAATCCCGAAATCGGCAATATTAAATATTGATGCATGGGCATCCCTATTAATGGCAACGATGGTTTCCGCCGACTGCATTCCCGCCACATGCTGCACTGCGCCGGAGATACCACAGGCTATGTACAATTTAGGGGCTACTGTTTTGCCGGTCTGGCCAACCTGGTGTGGATAAGGAATCCATCCGGCGTCAACCACCGCCCGTGATGCGGATACCTTTGCGCCCATCGTGTCGGCAAGTGCTCTGATCAGTTCAAAGCCCTTGGCATTTTCCAGTCCTCTTCCACCCGAGACCAGAATATCTGCCTCCTGAATATTGACATTGCCGGCATCCTCCACCACAGATTCCACCACCTGAACCCGACTCTCCAACTGCTTCTCGGTCAGAACCACATCAACAACCGTCCCCGTACGAGCACCATCAAACGGCAGTTGCTTCATCACTTTCGGGCGTACCGTTGCCATCTGCGGTCTGGTTGATTCACAGACAATGGTCGCCATGATATTGCCGCCAAACGCGGGACGGGTCTGCAGCAGCGCACCGTCCTCCTCACGTATCTCCAGCTTGGTACAGTCGGCGGTAAGCCCGGCGTTGACAAGTGTCGCAACGCAAGGGATGAATGACCTCCCGATAGCGGTGGCCCCTGCCAAAACAATTTCCGGGCGGTACTGCCGAATCACATCGGCGGTTATCTGACTGTAACAGTCATCTCTGAATTCCCCCAGTGCTTCATGCTGGGCAAGGTAGACAACATCAGCACCGTGACCGATAAGCAGCTGCGCCGTCTCTGCAGTTTCATGTCCGAGAAGCAGAGCAGTGAGCAGGACGCCTCGTCGGTCGGCGAGTTGTCTCCCGATACCTAAGAGTTCAAGCGACACCGGAGCAAGTTCACCATGCCGGTATTCACAAAAAACCAGGACACCTTTCCAGTCGGCAAGATCTTCCTGAACCTGCTTGTTCAGCACCTCAAGGCTGAGTGCCTGGACTTCACAACTTTCAACACATGCACCACACAGCGTACAGCTGTCGCCAACCACGGCCAGGCCGTCTTCAATGCTTATAGCACCAAAGGGGCAGTTGTCTTCGCAGATCCCACAGCCAATACAAAGCTCTTTGTTAACTTTCAACATATTTTTAACACTCCGCCCTGTCACAGATATGGAAGCAACTTGTCAACAAGTTGATCAAGCTGTTCATCCAGTGTACCGGTAAGTACCGATCTTCCCCCTCTGGTTTCCGGCGGGAAAACGTTGACAACCTTGGTGGGAGAACCCGGCAGGCCAATACAGGCAGCATCAGCGCCGATGTCTGCCGCACTGAGCCGAAGAATTTCGGCCTTTTTAGCCTTCATTTTCCCTTTGAGTGAAGGGACACGGGGTTCGTTGATATTTTTGACCACTGTCAGCAATACGGGATAGTCCACAGCAACCACATCGTAACCGTCATCCATCATCCTTTCGACAATAAGCCCTTTATCGGTGCTCTCTCTTACTTTCTGGACGCAGGTGAGATAGGGTATATCTAGGCGAGTGGCCAAGCCCGGACCAACCTGGGCAGTGTCTCCATCGATGGCCTGCTTGCCGCATATGATAAGATCGAAGGCGCCTATTTTTTTTACCGCATGTTCAAGAGTATAGGATGTCGCCCAGGTATCAGCACCGGCAAAAGATCTGTCCGAAACCAGAACCACGCTATCGGCACCGCAACTGATCGCCAGCCGGAGAATTTCTTCCGCCTGCGGGGGACCCATCGTCACGACGATGACCTCGCCGCCATGTTTTTCTTTAAGACGAACGGCTTCTTCCAGGGCGTGTTGATCATACGGATTCATGATCGACTGCACCCCTTCTCTTGCGAGCGTATTAGTTACTGGATCAAGACGCACGTCACTCGCATCCGGAACCTGTTTAACACATACGATTATTTTCATGCACCAACCTGTAATAATAAAAATAGCAGTATCCGACTGCGCCGCAACCACCCTGCAATCAGATTTTTTCCGCGTCTTTCGACATCTGCAAACAATTGCCTATGCGTCGTTCTACTGCCCTAAGAAGAGAATCAAGAATATTCTTTGTTTAATTCCTGGCCGATTACATTGCGCTGGATCTGGTTCGTTCCCTCGTAAATCTGTAAGATTTTTGCATCTCTCATCATTTTTTCGGCAGGATATTCACACATGTACCCATAGCCGCCCATGACCTGTACGGCATCGGTTGCGACCTTCATCGCCACATCGGTCGCATATGTCTTGCACATCGCCGATGCCTTCGACATATCCTTCGGATGCGCCTGAATATGTCTTGCCGCAGCGTAGACCAGAGCGCGAGCCGATTCGATACCTATCGCCATATCAGCCAGCATATGCTGCACCGCCTGGAAAGCAATAATCGGTTTACCAAATTGTTGCCGCTGCTTGGCATACTTGACCGCCTCATCAAGCGCACCCTGCGCCAGGCCAACGCCGAGAGCGGCGATGCCAGGTCTTGACAGATCCAGAGTTTTCATAACCGTAATGAAGCCGGTTCCGGCACGACCGATCAGCCGATCCTTTGGTATACGACAGTCCTTAAAAATGAGCTCGGTGGTCGAAGACGCCCTGATACCCATTTTCTTTTCCTTCGGACCACAGGAAAAACCCGGGTCTCCTTCTTCCACAACAAACAGAGATGCCCCACGCGGACCGCGACTCCGGTCGGTAATTGCCACAACTGAATAAATCTGCGCCTCCCCGCCGTTGGTGATCCACTGTTTCGTACCATTCAGCACCCACTCGTCGCCGTCAAGGACGGCTGTGGTCTGTATACCGGACGCATCCGACCCGGCGTTGGCCTCGGTCAGACCGAAAGCCCCGAATTTTTTGCCGGTTGCCACATCAGGAAGATACTTCTGCTTCATCTCCTCAGAGCCAGCAATAATAATGGGGTAGACACCAAGAAAATTGGCGGCAAATGCAGTCCCTACGCCGATACATCCGCGCCCGAGTTGCTCAACGGTAAGGGCAATGTCCAGACACCCTCCCCCGAAGCCACCATACTCCTCGGGAATCGGCACGCCAAAAAGATCGGCCTGGGCCATCTCATTGAGAATCTGGCGGGGAAATTGATGTTTTTCATCGAGTTCCGCGCGGATGGGTATTATGCGCTCATCAGTGATCTGTCGGGTGATATCGACAATCATCTGCTGTTCTTCGGATAAGAAATAATCCATTCTCATATCTCCTGTTTACCACTTAATCAGGGTTGCTCCCCAGGTAAATCCACCACCGAAGGAACAAAACAAAATTGTGTCGCCTTGAGTAATTAAACCGCTGCTGTTAGCTTCATCGAGGGCAATTGGGATTGAGGCAGCGGATGTATTACCATACTTGGAAACGTTTATAAATACTTTACTCTGCGGGAAATCAAGCCTATCAATCAGTTTAGCAAGAATTCGCATATTGGCCTGATGCGGAATGACAAGATTTATAGATTCTTTATTGATATTCTCCTTGACGAGAAGCCTGGTGACTGCATCTTCCATGGCTCGGACCGCATGTTTAAAAACCTCCCGTCCCTCCATCTGGATATAAGCACCATTATTGCCTTTGACAATCAGGTCGGGGTTGGAGCTTTCGGGAGCATGCATATACAGCAGTTTCCACAAACTCCCATCGGAATGCATACTCGACCCAATAACTCCGCGGTCACTGTCAGAATAGCCGCAAACTGCGGCCCCGGCACCATCACCAAAAAGGATACAGGTATTTCTGTCCTGCCAGTTCAGGCGACCGGAAAGGGTTTCTGCACCTATAACCAGAACTTTCATGTCGTGATTGGCCTGGATATACTTATCAGCCAGATCCAAACCGTAAAGAAACCCGGAGCACGCCGCATTCAAGTCGAAAGCAAAGGCGTTGATGGCACCAAGTTCTTTTTGCACATAACAAGCACTGGACGGCATGAGCATATGGGAGCTGATCGTTCCGACAACAACTAGGTCAAGCTCATCGGCTGACACACCTGCGGCCGCAAGCGCCTTCTCGGCAGCCTTGGTAGCCAGCTGATAGGTCTTTTCTCCCTTACCGCCGATGCGTCTCGTTTCGATGCCGGTTCTGGTCTGTATCCATTCAGCACTCGTATCGACCATCGATTCGAGTTCCACATTGGTAAGAACCTTTTTTGGTAAACATGAACCGGTCCCCAAGACGACAGTTCCCATTACGTCTCCAAATTTACGATGTTCTGTTCAACGAAATTGCTGGTGGCAAGACTTTCCAGAATATCCTTATTGATATTTCCCCGAGCCATTTTGGCAGCTTCAAGAATAGCATTTTTAATCGCGTGCGAACTGGACTTCCCATGACATATTATGCCTATCCCGTCAATACCAAGAAGTGGTGCCCCGCCATATTCCGCATAATCGACACGCTTTTTAAAAGATTTAAAGGCATTCCTTGCCAGCAGATAACCAATTTTAGCCCACAGCGATTTGCAGATTTCATCACGCAGCATCTGCATGGCAGCCTCGGCAAGGCCCTCACTGACTTTCAGACAGACGTTGCCGACAAAACCGTCACAGACGATAACATCGACTTCGCCCTGAAAAACGTCACGGCCTTCGACATTGCCGATGAAATTCAGAGAGCTTTTTTCTAAAAGAGGATAGGTCTCTTTTATCAGGCTGTTACCCTTGCCGGTTTCCTCGCCAATCGACAAAAGACCCACGCGGGGATTTTCCACGCCGGTAATACGGGAAAACGCCGAGGCCATTATGCCGAATTGAAAGAGATGCTGTGGCCGGCAATCTACATTTGCCCCTATATCCATCAGCACGACTGGTTTTTTAAGGGTCGGAAAAATCGACGCGATACCGGGACGAGAAATCCCCTCCAATCGACCAAGTTTGCGGGATGCTGCGGCTAACGTTGCGCCAGAATTACCAGCGCTTACGGCAGCATCAGCCTCTTTTCGGCGCACAAGATCAAAAGCAACCAGTATCGAGGCGTCTTTTTTCTTTCGAATCGCATCAACAGGATGTTCATTCATATCAATCACTTGCGATGAATGAACGATATTGATCAGCTTCGCTGTTTTGCTATCAGGAGCCAGAGTCTCGAGGTGTTTACTTAATATCCTCTCGTCTCCTACCAGAGTTACACGCAAATCCGTCTTCCTGACGGCAAGCAGAGCCCCGGCAATCAACTCCTCTGAGCCATAGTCTCCCCCCATGGCGTCCAGGGCTATTTGCACACTACTCTCCTATTCTACTGCAGTATCGAGTGAGTAAACAGTTCTCCCTTTATACTTGCCGCAACTGCCGCACAGACGATGCGGCTGCTTGGGCTCACCACAGTCTGCACAGAGTGAAAGTCCCGGTGCGGTCAAAAAATCATGGGACCGTCTTTTGCGGGTACGGGAATGGGAGTGTCTTCTTTTAGGTAAAGCCATTGTATCCTCCGAATCAGGTATATTTCATACCGTTTTATTAATTTTATCAATCATTGGTGAGTTTTTGTAGAATAGCAAACGTCGACCCCACTTTATTAGAAGTACAACGACAAGCCTCACTATTCAGCACAACCCCACATCCTGCACAGATACCTTTACAATCTTCACTACAGAGCGTCTTCAGCGGGAAAGCCAGGTAGGCCTGCTCCCGCAGGATCTCATCTACATCAATTTCCGGTTCCTTGAGATAAAGAGTAACGGCATCTTCGTCACTACACTCAGTGTCACCTAATTCAGTGACCTGTTCTTCCCTGGTTGTAGCAAGATATTCAAACTCACAAGACACCGCTTCTTTGACCTGTTCACGGCACCTGTCACACACAGACAGGCGCTGTCCCTCCAGCGTCCCTTTCAGCTCTACTGTCTCGCTGTCTCGCCTGGAAACACGGATACGAGCGGTAGCGCTGAAGAGAGATACCTCATTTCCTGATGGAAACCAGCTCGTGTCGCGTATCGTAAAGAGATGAGATTTGCCGGTGATTTCTTCAAAAAGCAGTATCATAAAAACACGTTCTCGATCTGTCGTGAATCGAAAAATAAAAAGAAAGGAAAAATAATCAATTTATTACGGATTGGAAAGGAAAAAACATCACAGCAATGAAAATCAATCCAACGAAAGCGAAATAACCATGGGATATCAGACCATTGATACCACTAAAGCACCTTAAAAAAAATATTCATCCGAGGCACCTGTACCGTACATCTTATTTTCTTGTTTTTTTTGCGCAAGGTACAATCTGGCGAATACAATAAGTATCGCGGATCGCTGTTCGTTTTCCTCTCAGGTGCTAGAGCACATGAACCAGGCGCTCAGAATTTTTCTCCAATCGCAACGACACTCTTTTCAGCAACCATTTCAATAATTTGATTGCAAGAGCAGGATCATCGCCAACCAACTTCTCGAACGATTCATGGGATAGGGCAAGCAACTCGGAATCTTTCACCGCATTCAAGGTGGCGCCGCGACTACTGCCACCAAGCAATCCCTTTTCACCAACAGGAGCGCCGGGATCAAGCAGGGCAATAACTTGGGTCCTTTCCCCGAAACCGGTTTTATTTTGCACGGCCACCCGTCCAGACACGAGAAAATAAAGACACTCAGCAGGGTCTCCCTTCTCAAATAACTCGGTGCCAGCTCTAAAGGATACTTTATCCATGACCGTCAGCAGGGTCTCTGTCTCGGCTTTTTCAAGAAACTTGAAGCAGCACTCCTGCAACGCAGCGCTATATTCAATCATAAGCTGGCCTAACGCGCCCCGACGAGAAAAGAACGGTTTTTTTCCTGCAGCACCTTGACGAGGCCTTCATATTTCTGCGTGCGCAGTATGGATTTAAACTGCTCCTGATAGTTTCTAACCAGGCTGACCCCTTCAATATTGATATCGTAAACCATCCACCCGGAGTCAGTTTTTTTCATGATATAATATACGGGAATTTTTGCATTGCCGTTCTGAATAAGCGTCGTCACCTGCGCCCGGTCCTCTTTCACTATCTCGCCAACGAACTCAATAGTCTGCCCCGAATAGCCTTCGAGCTTACCAATATATACATTTTCCAGCAATTTGGTCATAAGAGTAGTGAAATTATCTTTTTCCTTGTCATCAATCTGCCGCCAGGTCGGTCCCAGCACGCGCTGCGACATCTCTCTAAAATCAAAGCCACGCTTGATAAGTGACATGATCTTTTCCCGTCGCTCGACCTTGTGTACATCGCCCTTCAATTTCTGATCTCCCAAAACGGCCATCAAATCACCGAGAACAGGCTTAAGCGCTACAGTAGGGCTCGTCTCCGCCGCCCAAACCATGCCAACGGACAAACCACACAAAACAATAGACAGTAAAAGTATCTTTTTCATTTTATATCTCAGCAACTCAAAATTTTTTAAAGGAGGTGGAAAGCATTCTCTGTAATTATTAATTGGACTTCACGCTGCCAAAAGCGAATTTACTGATAAGCGATTCTATATCCACGGATGACTCGGTATCAACGATCATTTCCCCAGGCTGAAAAACATCTTCATCGCCCCCCAGGCCAAGCTGAATATATTTATCACCGATGATCCCCTGCGACTTAACAGAAGCCATCGAATCCTTTGGCACCTTCACACTGTTATCTATCTGCAGGGACAAAATCGCATAAGCGTCGTCACCGAGTGACACAGCGCTCACTTCCCCCACAACAACACCGGCTATCTGGACCGAAGCGCCCTTTTTCACTCCGGCGACATTGTTGAATTGGGCTTTCAGAGTATATGTCTTGCCGGCGGTCAAAAAAGGAACCTCGCCCAGCTGCAGGGCAAGGTAACCAAAGGCGGCAAAGCCAATGAGTATAAACAGACCGACAACCATCTCTAAAGTATTATTTTTCGTCATTGAAAGTCTCACAAAAGCTTATGTTTTGAGATAAACGCCATCATTATTCCACCAGGTGACTCTGATAGATATCTCCCATCGTTGTACGCACGAATTCCTGGATATATTCCTTCTCAGACCACTGGATTTTTTCAGGGCTGTCAAAAACATCCATCTTCCCATTGTTCAATATGATAACCTGATCGGCCAGATTAAAGATTTTCGGAACATCATGGCTGACGATCACCGAAGTAAAGCCAAATTCAGCCTGAGTCCTGGCAAAGAGATGATATATATCATGACTCATGACCGGGTCGAGGCCGGTGGTCGGCTCATCATACAGCATGATCGAAGGCTTGAGCTGCATGGCGCGGGCCAGTCCAACTCTTTTTTTCATGCCGCCACTCAGTTGCGCCGGATATTTTTCTTCATGCCCGGTAAGCTCGAACTGAGTGAGCGTCGCGGCGACCTGCTCCCCGATCTGCGTCTCACTTTTATCGGTCAACTCTCTCAGCGGCAAAGCAACATTTTCAAAGACGCTCAGCGAATCGAAAAGTGCCGACCCCTGAAACAACACGCCGAATTGGGTACGGAGCTGCTCAAGCTCTGTCCCTCTAGCCCAGGTAACATTTTTATCATGGACAAAAATTTCCCCGGAATCAACCTGCATAAGTCCTAAAACAAGCTTCAGGGTAACGCTCTTTCCCTGACCACTTCCGCCGACAATGACCGTCGTTTTCCCGGCCGGAATTGAGAAATTCACCCCGTCGAGGACGTACTGCACACCGCCATCTCTTTTGGCAAAACTTTTTACCACATTTTTAAATTCAATAGCAGCTTTCATTTTAGTGCCTTACTCCAGAAAGTCCCCAAAAAAAAACATAACAAAGAGCAGATGTAACATTCATACCTAAAGATACCACGAAGACACTTGTCCCGGTATAGTCCCATTCCATTTACCGGCGTTAGAGGAGCACCGCTGTCAGCAGATAATCGAAGACGAGAACGGAGATAGAGGAATATACCACAGCCTGAGTGGTAACCCGGCTGACACTTTCGGCCCCGAAGCCTGCGCCGCGTATTTCCCGGACAAAAAATCCCCGTCCTGAGCAGATCCAGACAACCAGCAAGCCAAAAACAAAGGATTTAATAATGCCCACCTTGAGATCATGATTGGTAACACTCGTCGTCATGCCTTCAATAAAACTCCCCGGGCTGACTCCCATCATTTTAACCCCAGCCAGGTAGCCGCCACCAATGCCGACCACATCAAAAACCGCCGTCAACAGGGGCATAGCAACAAGCATGGCAAGAAACTTCGGCGTAATAAAATATCGAAAAGGATCAATGGCCATGCAGTCCAAAGCATCAATCTGCTCGGAAATCCGCATTATACCAATCTCAGCACACATGGCGGAACCGGCACGCCCGGCTACCATCAGGGCCGTCAGCACGGGCCCGAGCTCCAAAATGAGAGTCAGGGAGACAGCCGAGCCAAGCATCCCGTCTGCGCCAAATTTATTCAGCGAATAGTAGCCTTGAAGTCCCAGAACCATCCCGGTGGATAAGGCAGTAAAAAAAATCACCACCAAAGACCCCGCGCCGATAAAGTGAACCTGACGTATCAGCTCAATGAACCTGAATGGCCGCCTGAATGCTCCTCGGATCGATTTCAGAAAAAAAATCGCCATCTTCCCGAGATCGGTCAGTACATAAAGTCCGGTATCGCCGAGCCGTACGAGTGAATTACTTTTCATGAACTTTGCGTCCCTGATTATTCGAGGGATATAAGTGCCTTGATCGTATATTCGAAATATTGATGCTCAAGGTACGCCCCTTTGTGTATTTTTTTGATGAAAGAATTTGCAGAACAAGGCATTCGCCCCACAGAAACATTTTGCGGGACTCTTTTTAGTACTCGCTTGACGGGTATTCTTTTCAAGGCCCCTTGCGGGTACTCTTTTTAGTAGCTTGACGGGTATAAGTTCCTTCACGAAATAATTACCTGGTAAAAAACACCAGGTAATTATTTCTAAGTCACTAAAACACATCGGGCCGTAAGATATAAACAGACTGACAAGAAGTCAATGTCTAGAAAATAAGGCAAATCAATCCATCCCCGTCAGACCTGAGACAGAAACCATGCAATCCCACCATAATTTCCGGGAGAGTGTGGACCTCAGCTTTTTCTGGGATCGTATGTTTCCCGCAAGGCCTCACCTATAAAAATAAGTAAGATCAACATCCCGACAAGAACCGTAAATGCGGATAAGGAAAGCCACCACGCCTCGATATTGGCTTTTCCCTGGGCGAGCAGTTCCCCAAGACTGGGCGTGGAGGGCGGCACGCCAAGACCGAGAAAGTCAAGACTGGTCAGGGCCAGTATCGCCGCTGAGACCCGAAACGGAAGAAAGGTGATGACCGGCGTTAAACCATTGGGCAGGAGATGTCGCCACATAATAGTCACGTTTTTTACGCCCAAAGCCCTTGCCGCATTCACGTATTCAAGATTTCTGCCCCGCAGAAATTCTGCCCGGACATAATCGGACAAACCCATCCAGCTGAAAAGAGACAACAAAATAAGCAGCAGCAGAATAGACGGTTGAAATATGGAGGCAAAAATTATCAGCAGATATAATTCCGGCATAGCGCCCCATATTTCTATGAATCGCTGCATCAAGAGATCCGTCCGGCCGCCGAAGTAGCCCTGGATTGCCCCTGCAACAATACCCACCAGGGTCCCGGTAAAGGTAAGCGCCAGGCCAAAGAGGATGCTCACCCGGAAACCGTAGATAATTCTGGCCAGGACGTCTCTGCCCCGGTCATCCGTGCCAAGAAAATTGGCCATGGATGGAGGTGAGGGAACCGGACCGACAATCTCCTGATTGATAGTATTGTAACTGTTTTTATTGAGAGGAAAGAGCACGAAATTGCCCGGTTCCTGTAATTTTTTGCGAATAAACGGGTCTCGATAATCAGTTTCCGTCTCAAAGTCGCCGCCAAAAGTTACCTCCGGATACGACACAAAAATTGGAAAGTAAAATTTTCCGTCATATTTAACCAACAACGGCGAGTCATTGCTGATCACCTCGGCCAGTAAACTCATGCCAAACAATACAGCGAACAATACTAGACTGTAATATCCGCGCCGGTTACGTTTAAACCGTTGCCAGGTTCTGGCCCTGCGCTTTGCCAAGGCCTGTTTCAGTTGCCTTTCCGGATGTGCCCTATTCATCTAATCCCTCAAAACTGATACGGGGATCAACCAGCACATAACTCAGATCGGACAGCAAGCGGGAGATTAATCCAATCAGGGTGAAAAAATAAAGGGTGCCCAGAACTACCGGATAGTCTCGATTGACAACCGATTCATAGGCAAGCAGTCCCATGCCGTTTAATGAAAAAATAGTTTCAATGAGCAGACTGCCGGTAAAAAAAGAAGCAACAAAATAACCGGGAAAACCGGTTATGATAGGAATGATTCCGTTTCTAAAGACATGCTTGTACAACACCTGATTCTCGGAAAGGCCCTTGGCCCGGGCAGTCAGTACATATTGTTTTCGAATCTCTTCCAGAAATGAGTTTTTAGTCAGCATGGTCATCACCGCCAGACTGCCGATAGCGGTTGCAGTAATTGGCAGCACCATATGCCAGAGATAATCAAGTACCTTCATGCCAAGACTCAATTCATGCCAGTTATCCGAGACCAGCCCCCGAAGCGGAAAGATAGACCAGAAACTGCCGCCGCCAAACAGGACAATCAACAAAACCCCCAGCACAAATCCGGGGATGGCGTAGCCGACAAGAATGACCGATGAACTGATTATATCAAAGCGCGAGCCGTCGCTTACCGCCTTTTTAATTCCCAGCGGCACGCAGACCCCGTAGACAATCAAAAAACCCCATAGTCCCAGGGACATGGAGACGGGCATCCGGGAAACGACCAGTTCAGCGACGCTTTGATGGTAGTAATAGGACGTACCAAAATCGAAAACCAGATAATTCCTCATCATTTTGACAAAACGGGTCACCGGCGGCTGATCGAATCCATAGAGTTTTTTCAGGCGGGTAATTTTCTCATCATCTAGCCCCGAATTGCCGCGATAGAGATTCGAGGAACCCGCTCGCACCTCCCCACTTCCGCCACTGATGCCCTCAATCTCACCGATCATTTTCTCTACCGGCCCCCCCGGAACAAACTGAGTAATGGTGAAGGTGATCACCATTACTCCGAACAGGGTCGGTATCATCAGCAGGATTCTTTTCAGGATATATACGATCATGTTATTCTCACAGGGACATCTGCCTCAATAAATATGACTTCCAACAATGTGATTACCACTAAAGTTCAGCAATATAGGGATATGAGGTGCCCTTTTCACGGGACGCCATAAACCCATCCCTGGGGGCTTGACC
>AMWB02118254.1_pt2 | contig 26386 bp, 21 predicted proteins | sample 200311 | NCBI WGS metagenome assembly AMWB02 (sample SAMN02737377, study PRJNA173069) | bioreactor metagenome | biome: anode biofilm in microbial fuel cells | place: USA: California | collected 2010-12-16 | reverse complement strand
TATCCAGTTCATATAATAAATTCCAAGTTCCAGGTTCCAAATTAATACCTCCCCCCCTTAACCCCCTGCCCCCTTTTCCCCCTCTCCTCCTGGAGAGGGGGCCAGGGGGTGAGGTAAAGTCGACTCAAGACTAAAGACTCAAGACTGTATCATAAATTCCACCCGCATCAAACCCGCACTCCCGCCAGAGTTCACCAACGCTTCCCTGTTCGATGAACCGGTCGGGAATGCCCAGGCGGATCAATTGAGCCTCATAATGGTTATCTGCCTTAAATTCGGCTATAGCGCTGCCTAATCCTCCAATGATGGTACCGTCTTCCACGCTGATTATTTTATCGAATTTTCTGAAAATGTCATGCAAAAGATTTTCATCGATAGGTTTTAAAAACCTTATGTCGTAATGGGCGGCGGAGATTCCTTTCGTTTTTAGCTTTTCAGTGGCTTGGATGACTTCATTCCCAATGGGCCCGATCGATACGATGGCTATATCACTGCCTTCTGAAATCTTATTTCCTGTTCCGACATTCAGCTTCTCCATAGGTCTTTGCCAGTCTGTCATGACCCCGCGGCCTTTCGGGTAACGGATCACAAAAGTTCCTGCGCCGGGCAACTGGGCTGTGTACATCATGTTCCGCAGATCTTCCTCGTTGATCGGTGAACAAATGGTGAGGTTAGGGATGCTTCTGAAATAAGCCAGGTCATAAGCTCCATGGTGCGTTGAGCCATCTTCACCGACAAGGCCGCCTCGGTCAAGACAAAATACAACATGCAGCTTTTGCAGGGCAACATCATGAATGACCTGATCAAATGCCCGTTGCATGAAGCTCGAATAAATATTACAGAAAGGGATCATGCCCTGTGCGGCAAGTCCGGCTGCAAATGTTACCGCATGTTGCTCGGCAATCCCCACGTCGAATGCACGGTTAGGCATTTCAGCCATCATGATGTTCATCGACGATCCGGTGGGCATTGCCGGTGTAATCCCGATGATCTTATCATTCATTTTTGCCAGTTCGACAAGCGTCCGGCCAAATACTTCCTGGAATTTCGGGGGAATGCCCGACGAACCTTCTTTATTGATCAATTCACCGGTAATCTTGTTGAAAAGCCCGGGAGCATGATAAATGGTCTGTTCTTCTTCGGCTTTCTTAAATCCTTTTCCTTTTGTAGTAATGGTATGTAGAAGTTTTGGTCCCGGAATATACCTGATTTCCCTCAGACGGCGAACCAGGTAGATGATATCATGCCCGTCGACAGGTCCGAAATACTGAAAATTAAAGGCTTCAAAGAAATTGCTCCGGGTGTGAAGGACAGGCTGCTCTTGTGTGATCCGGGCCAGGTAATCCTTGAAGGCTCCAACGTTTGGATCGATTGAAATGCCGTTATCGTTCAAGATCACCAGGAGATTGGCTTTAGATACTCCGGCATTGTTCAGGGCTTCCATCGCCATTCCACCGGCAAGGGCTGCATCGCCGATCACCGAAATGTGCATCCGGTCATGATCACCCTGTAAGGCTGAAGCAACGGCCATGCCCAGCGCGGCAGAAAGCGATGTGGAGGCGTGTCCCGTGCCAAAAGCATCGTATTCGCTTTCGCTCATTTTCGGGAAACCGCTGATACCGCCATAAGTCCGGTTGGTATGAAAAAGATCTCGCCGCCCGGTGAGGATCTTGTGCGCATAAGCTTCATGGCCCACATCCCAGATCAGCTTGTCGTAAGGCGTATCGAAAACATAATGAATGGCAACGGCAAGTTCAACGGCGCCAAGACTTGAACCAAGGTGCCCCGGGTTCTGCGAAGTTTCTTCAATGAGAAAATCCCTGATCTCTTTACAAAGCAAAGCAAGCTGATCTTCCGGCAGCTTTTTCAGGTCTGCAGGATAATCAATCTGTGATAATATTTTACCCGGAATCGCCCCCAATTTTAATTTTCAATTTTCAATCTTCAAAGAATTCCTAACTCCAGCTTTGCCTCATCACTCAGCATCTCCATGTCCCATGGCGGATCGAAGGTCAGCTCCAGGTCAACCTCCTTAACCCCCTCGATGGCTGTAACCCGTTGTTTGACCTCTTCAGGCAAGCTTTCAGCCACAGGACAATTGGGTGTGGTCAGGGTCATCACAATATGAACCAGGAAATCATCATCGATCTCAATCTTGTAAATCAAACCGATCTCGTATATATTGACCGGGATTTCAGGATCATAGATGTCTTTCAGGACCGAAATGATCTTTTCTTCGAGGTTTTTTTTATCTTCAGCTGAATTCTTCATCGGTAAATGTTGAAAAAACGGGTTCTTTTATGATTATTCATCATATTACTATACAAAAAATGCACTTTGCGAAACTTTGCGCTTTCTTTGCGAAACTTCGCGTAATCATCAATGAACTGTATCACAAAGTTACGCAAAGTTAATACAGAGCTACGCAAAGAATCGGGTAAGTTCTAATCTGGTGCAGTTAGAGAGATTTGCTCTTAAACGCCAGCGCGTAAAGTTTCATTTGCTTGATCATGGAAGTCAGGCCATTTGAACGGGTAGGCGACAGGTGTTCCTTCAATCCGATCTGATCCAGAAAACCGAGATCAGCTTCCAGGATCTTATCGGGTGTCTGGCCGTCAAGTACCCGGATCATCAAACTGATCAGTCCTTTCGTGATCACAGCGTCGCTATCGGCTGTGAAATACACCCTGCCGTCGCGATATTCAGCGTGCAGCCATACCCTCGATTGGCAGCCTGAGATCAGGTTGTTCTGAATCCTGTATTTCTCATCAATGAGCTTGAGCTCTTTGCCAAGATCGATCAGATAATTGTACCGGTCCATCCAGTCGTCGAACGCCGAGAACTCGGCAACTATTTGGGCTTCTATTTCACTAATTCTCATCTAATTCCGGATTCCGGATTCCGGATTCCGGATTTCAAATTCCAGGTTCCGGATTCCAATTTTTATTTCATTTATATTTTTTTCCATTGAAATCGCTGTTTTTCAAATATTTAATTAGACCGCCAAGCGATTTGCTGATTAAACCTGCTAAATTATATAATTCTTCAAAGCAGATTGGTTCTATATAACCTAAATTCCTGGCTATTTGCAGTTGACATTTTAATTCTCCACAGGAACCTTTTGCAATATAAAAAAAATTGACAAGTTCCTTATTGCCATCTCTTTCAAATCCTTCAGCAATGTTAGATGCAATTGAAATGCCTGATTTCCTTAACTGATAAACAAGTGAACGATCTTTAGAGAAGGTTTCGCCTCTTGTTATCTCGTACACCCTTGTGATGAGGTTCATTGACTTTTGCCAAACCTCCATCTCTTCATAATTGTTTATTGTGCCCATACATCTGATCTTTAACGATGAGAGTATGGTTCACTATAAAAATACCCGGCTGTTAGTAAATATTTTTCCTCATAGAGTTCGATTCCGAAATCCGGAATTCTACCCCAGCATTCTGCGAACCTGCTTCGTTGCTTCGATAAAGGTATCGATCTCTTCCATTGTATTGTAAAGAGCAAATGAGGCCCGGATCATCCCCGGCACTTCAAACCGCTCGATGAGCGGTTGTGCGCAGTGGTGCCCGGTTCTTACCGCTACACCAAGTTTGTCATAGATCGTCCCGGCATCATAGGGATGTATTTTTCCGATCTGAAAGGAAATTACTGCGGTTTTATTTTCAGCGTTGCCAAAGATCCTGACCTGGTCCATTTTTAAAAGCTCCAGCGTCGCATAATCCAGCAGTTCGCGTTCGTAGGCATGGATCTTTTTCAGGTCCAGGTCCTGGATATATTTTAAGGCAACCTCCAGTCCCAGTACTCCGGCCACATTGGGCGTCCCGGCTTCGAATTTATAGGGCAGGCTGTTATAGGTTGTTTTCTGGAATGTTACCTGGTCGACCATCTCACCACCACCCTGGTAGGGAGGCATTTCTTCCAGGTACTTTTCTTTGGCGTAAAGTACGCCGACACCCATCGGGCCATACACTTTGTGGGCGGAAAAACAATAAAAATCGCAGTTTAGCTCCCTGACATCCACATTCAGGTGAGGGATGGCCTGGGCACCATCGAGGAGTACCGGGATATTATGGTCATGAGCGAGGCTGATGACCCTGTGGACAGGATTGATCGTCCCCAGGACATTGGAAACATGTGTGAGCGCAATGATCCGGGTGCGTTCGGTGATCATTCCTTTCAGCAACTGGATTTCAAGTTCACCCTGTTCATCCACCGGGATCACCTTCAGCACGGCTCCTTTTTGTTCGGCCAGCATTTGCCAGGGGACCAGGTTGGAATGATGCTCCATCTGGGAAATGATGATCTCATCGCCGGCCTGGATATATTTCCGGCCATAAGTCTGAGCGACAAGGTTAATGGATTCAGTGGCGCCTTTGGTAAAAATGATCTCGTGGGCATTCGCTGCATTAATAAATTCTTTTACCGTTTTACGGGCATTTTCGTAGGCTGCTGTGGCCTGATTGCTCAGGTAATGCACTCCCCGGTGAATGTTGCAGTTTTCTTTCTTGTAGTAAGTTACCAGCCTGTCAATGACTTCCCGCGGTTTATGAGTAGTTGCCGCGTTATCGAAATACACCAGGGGTTTATCGTGCACCATCAAATCAAGGATGGGAAAATCGTGCCGGATATGCAGAATGTCGAAACTCACAATATGTTCAATTAATGGCGGCAAAAATAGGATAATTGAAGATTATTTTTACTTCAATCTGATGTTTGTTGATAAGTAAGAAAGATGAAATCAGACTTTGCTCAGGTCGATATCGAAATGGATTTCCTTCTCCTGGTTAGCACAGTGCAGAACGCATGTCTGGCAGATGTGCAACTCCCCGCGGAGCCTCTGTTTAACCATCTCGTCAACCCGGTTCATCAATGGCTCGAGCGACATTTTTCCGATCACTTCGGCGGCAAACGCATACATGAGCAGCAAACGCGCACTGGCCATGCAAATTCCGCGCGATCGCAGATAAAACAATGCCTCGTTGTCGAGCTGGCCAACGGTGGCACCATGGCTGCATTTTACGTCGTCGGCATAGATTTCCAGGAATGGCCTCGTATTCACTTTTGCTTTATCGGTTAACATTATATTCCGGTTCTGCTGATAGGCATTGGTCCGTTGCGCATCGCGCTGCACCAGAACGTGACCATTGAAGACAGCGGTGGCTTCATCGTCGAGGATCCCTTTAAAAAGCTCCTTGCTCGTACAATCCGGCACCGCGTGTTCAACAAAAACCCGGTTATCCACATGCTGCTTACGGTCAACGAGGTATAAGCCATAAATGTTGGCATCAGCGCCGCTCCCGTTCAGCTTTACGTTGGAATAATTGCGGATCAGCCCGCCGTTGAGTGTAATGGCAAATGTGTTCAGCCGGCTGTCTTTTTCCTGGTGAAAATAGGTTGAATTAAGCAGTGTCGAACTATTATTCAGGTTCTGCAGTTTGTAATGTTCAAAGTGGGCTCCTTCATCCATGAAGATCTCAGTGACCGAGTTGCTGAAACTGGCTTGGTGATTGGTCGAATCATCGCACATAACCAGTGTCATATGGCTGTTTTTTCCAAGTATGACCAGGTTACGGTTTTGTAACAGCAGGTTTTCTTCATGGTTAATGATACTGATCATCTGGACCGGCTTATCCAGGATGATATTATCAGGGATGTAGATGAACAACCCATCACGGGCAAAAGCCGTGTTCATCGCCAGGAACAGGTCTTTTCCGGCGTCCGCATAACGGCCGTAATGTTTTTCGATCAGTTCCGGATATTTCCTGAAGGCTTCGTCAAGACTGGTGATGATAACGCCTTCGGGCATGGGGCCTATCTGGTTTGTCGTGCGGACATGCCATCCGTTCAGGAATGAGATCTGGTCTGTTTTGAAGTTATGAACATCGCAGGTGAACATAAAATCCAGATCGCGAGAGGTCTCATTTCGGTTAAGATATTTGACAAAATCAAGCTGCAGAACCTCTGTCAGATCCGTGTTTTTCCAAAGCTCGTTCTTACGGTCGGGAAGGCGCAGATTCTGAAAATTTGCATAGCCTTGTGATCTGATCGTGGAGGCATATTTCGTGTCGCTTGCGGAAATGAAACTCCTATTCTCTTCATACAATCTGAGGAGATTTTCTTTAAACGATCCGTTATGAACAGTTGTTTTCATTTTCCAGGTAACATTTTCAATCTTTTAATTTATTTCTTTTTTAATCCAGTCATACCCTTTCTCTTCCAGTTCCAGCGCCAGTTCTTTACCGCCCGACCTGACGATTTTTCCATTGTACATCACGTGCACAAAATCGGGTACAATATATGTCAGCAAACGCTGGTAATGTGTAATGACAATCGATGCGTTCTGCGGTGTTTTCAGCATATTCACCCCGTTGGCCACGATTTTCAGCGCATCGATGTCGAGGCCTGAATCGGTTTCATCCAGCACAGCAAGCTGTGGTTCCAGCATAGCCATCTGGAAGATTTCGTTCTTTTTCTTCTCACCACCGGAAAAACCTTCATTTACCGACCGGTTGGTCAATTTCGATTGAATCTCTACAAGTTTCTTTTTTTCTTCCATCATTTTCAGGAATTCCCCCGCAGGCATCGGCGGTAAATTCCGGTATTCCCTGATTTCATTGATGGCTGTCCGCATGAAATTCGTCAGGCTGACGCCCGGGATTTCCACCGGGTATTGAAAACCCAGGAAAATGCCCATCCTGGCCCGCTCTTCTGGTGGTAATTCATTGATGACCTGCCCGTTATAAATGACTTCACCTTCGGTGATCTCATAACCTTCTTTTCCTGCAATAGCCAGGGCAAGGGTGCTTTTACCCGTCCCGTTCGGCCCCATGATCGCATGCACCTCACCCGCATTCACATCCAGGTTGAAACCGTGGATGATTTCTTTTCCTTTGATTGAAACGTGAAGGTTTTTAAGCTGTAATAACATAATTTAAAATTCAAAATTCAACATTTATCCAACGCTTCCTTCTAGGCTGATGCTCAGCAACTTCTGTGCTTCCACCGCGAATTCCATCGGCAGTTGGTTTAAAACTTCTTTGGCATAGCCGTTCACGATCAGCCCGATGGCTTTCTCCATGTCGATACCGCGCTGCTGGCAGTAAAAAAGCTGATCTTCCGATATTTTCGAGGTCGTAGCTTCGTGTTCTACGATGGCTGAACGGTTATCCACATCGATATACGGGAACGTGTGCGCACCGCACTTATCGCCCAAAAGCAGCGAGTCGCACTGGGAGAAATTCCTTGCATTTTCAGCACGTGCCGTTATCCTGACCTGGCCGCGATAGCTGTTGTTGCTGTGACCGCCTGATATTCCCTTGGAGATGATCGTGCTTTTCGTGTTTTTCCCGATATGGACCATCTTTGTGCCGGTATCGGCTTGCTGGCGGTTATTGGTTACGGCAACAGAATAGAATTCTCCGACCGAATTATCACCCATCAGGATGCAACTCGGGTATTTCCACGTAATGGCTGACCCTGTTTCCACTTGCGTCCATGATATCTTAGAGTTGGCTCCTTTGCAAAGTCCCCGTTTGGTCACAAAATTATAAATGCCTCCTTTGCCGTCCTTATCGCCCGGGTACCAGTTTTGTACAGTCGAATACTTCACTTCGGCATTCTCCAGGGCAATAATCTCAACCACGGCTGCATGGAGCTGGTTCTCATCGCGCATGGGTGCCGTGCATCCTTCCATGTAACTGACATAGCCACCTTCTTCAGAAATGATCAATGTCCTTTCAAACTGGCCGGTATTGGCTGCGTTAATGCGGAAGTAAGTGGAAAGCTCGATCGGGCTGCGAACCCCTTTGGGAATAAAGCAGAACGAACCGTCGCTGAAAACCGCCGAGTTGAGTGCGGCAAAATAATTATCTGTATAGGGAACCACCGATCCCATATATTTTTTCACCAGTTCGGGATGGTTTTTAACCGCTTCAGAGAACGAGCAGAAGATGATCCCATGCCTGGAAAGCGTTTCCTGGAATGTGGTCTTCACCGATACGCTGTCGATCACGGCATCGACGGCAACCCCCGAAAGCCTTTTCTGCTCTTCCAGCGAAATCCCCAGTTTATTGAACGTGGCCAGTAAATCCGGATCCACTTCCTCCAGGCTGGAAAGCTGCTTCTTTTTCGGAGCTGCATAATAAATAATGTCCTGGTATTTGATCGGCGGGTAGGAAATATGTGCCCATTCGGGTTCTTTCATGGTCATCCAGTGACGGAATGCTTTCAGGCGGAACTCCAGCATCCATTCAGGCTCCTCTTTCTTGGCGGAAATATACCGCACCGTATTCTCATCCAGGCCAACCGGGGCGGTTTCCATATCGATATCCGACACAAAACCGTATTTGTATTCGCTTTTGGTAAGATTGTCAAGTATTTCGTTCGTATCCGGCATGGCGTTACAGTAATTTAGACTAAATTCCGATTGCAAAAATAACGATTCTTGCGGGATTGAATTGTAACATATGAAACAAAGATGAGGGATAATTGTTTCGGGTTTCGGGTACGGGGTACGAGTTACGGGTTACAGGTTAGAGTTTCAATTTTCTTGATGATCCGCGTTAATCCGCAACATCCGCGGTATCCGTGTGCCATTGATTGCACGCGGATGACACGGATCTATGAGGATTTTCACGGATTAGTTCATCCTAAGAATCAACACCGTATCTTTGCACCTCCAAATTATTGATTTAATGAAATTTTATTTTTATGAAAAGTCATAAAATATTGATAATTATCATTATATCATTTATACCATTGTATTTCTTTTCCTGTACTATGTCAGAAAAAAACAACACTCAAAATATCCCCGACCGAACCTGGTGGAAAGAAGCCGTCGTTTATCAGATTTATCCCCGAAGTTTTAAAGATTCCAATGGTGATGGAGTGGGGGACCTGCAAGGGATAATTTCCAAACTTGATTATATAAAAAGCCTGGGCATTGATGTGGTCTGGCTGAATCCGGTCTTTGCTTCGCCTAACGATGATAATGGCTACGATATCAGCGATTATCGTGATATCATGAAAGAATTCGGAACAATGGAGGACTTCGACAACCTGCTGAAAGGCATGCACGAACGAGGCATCCGGCTGGTGATGGACCTGGTGGTAAACCATTGCAGCTCCGAACATCCCTGGTTTGTTCAAGCCAGGAGCTCACGCGATAATCCTTATCGTGATTATTTCCACTGGTGGCCGGCCGAAAAGGGAAAACCGGCACAACGCTACAGCTTTTTCGATGTGAATAACGACGCCTGGAAATACGACAGCCTGACGGATTCTTATTATCTGCATTATTTCTCGGTCAAACAACCCGATCTGAACTGGGAAAACCCGAAGGTCAGGACGGAGATTTACGACATGATGAAATTCTGGTTCGATAAAGGGGTTGATGGCTTCCGGATGGATGTGATCCCTTTTATTTCAAAAGACATTGCTTTCCCCGAGCTTCCGGCCGAATATAACGGCGATATGATCCATTACTACGCCAACGGCCCGCATCTTCATGAATACCTGCAGGAAATGAACCGCGAGGTGCTGTCGAAATACGATATCATGACTGTGGCGGAAGGTGCCGGCGTTACTTACAAAGAAGTCCTTGATTTCGTCGATCCTGACCGCAGAGAACTCGATATGGCTTATCATTTCGATGGGATGAATATCGGCTACCTGCCCGGCCGGTTCAAGGCGATGAACCCGGAAGGCTACGACCTGCTGGAGTTCAAGCGTGTTTATTCGCTCTGGGACAGCGTTTTTTCAGAGAAAGGGTGGGGGACTGTATACCTGGGCAATCACGACCAGCCCCGCATGGTCACCCGATGGGGAAATGACAGCCCGGAGTTCAGGGAGTTATCGTCCAAAATGTTAACGACATTTATTCTAACCATGCGTGGAACACCCTATTACTACTTTGGAGACGAACTTGGCATGTCGAACGTCAAATTCGATAAGATCGAAGATTACCGGGATATTGAATCGATCAACATGTACCGGCAGGTGAAAGAGAGGGGTGGAGACCTGGAGAAATTCCTGGACGATCAAAAGATTTCCGCCCGGGACAACGGCCGCACGCCTTTCCAGTGGGATGAATCGCCCAATGGGGGTTTTACAACCGGAACGCCCTGGTTGAACGTCAATCCGAATTACACATCGGTCAATGTGGCCGCTCAGGATGACGATCCGAATTCGGTCCTGAATTATTTCAGAAAGCTCATCAGCCTTCGGAAAAATGACCTTGCGCTTGTCTATGGTAAATATGAACTTCTGGATAAAAGTAACCCGGATGTTTATGCGTATTCAAGGACTTTAGACGGGGAAAAACTTATCATTCTTCTTAATTTTAAAAGCAAAATGTCTTCATTTAAAATTAATGATGACCTGATTGGTGCCATAATCCTGTTGAACAATTATCCTGTCCCGCATTCCGGTTCCTTGCTACGTCCTTACGAAGCGGTCGTTTATAAACTAGAGGCGGAATGACAAAATGGACGAACATCCGGATCATCCTGAAGACTTACCTGCTGGTCCTGGCCATCTTTTTCATCTTCAGGCTGATCTTGTTCTTTACCGAACTGGGGAGAATTGATTCCTTCGGCGCGGAATTCAAAAACATCCTCCTCGCCTTCATCATGGGGATCAGGTTTGATATCGTCATTTCCGGCTATATCCTGATCCTGCCGTTTCTCATCATTTCGGTCATGTTCATCCATAATAAATACCCGAATTGGCTGCGGAAGGTTTTGTTTTTCTGGGTCTTTATCCTGTTCACATTTGCATTCATAATTTGCGCAGCCGATATCCCTTATTTTAACCAGTTCTTCTCACGATTTTCCGTTGGCGCCTTCCAGTGGATCGACAGCCCGTTGTTTGTTTTTAAAATGATTTTCGAAGAACCGCGATATTTCATCATCATCATTCCTCTAGTCCTTTTTCTTTTTGTTTTTTATAAAATTTTGAATAAAATATTCAGTATCGATCCGGATAGATCTCTGCACGGTAAGCTTATCCTCAAAATAGCGATAAGCCTGGTTGGAATTGGATTGATATTCATAGGGATAAGAGGAAGATTAGCGGAAAAGTCACCGATCAGGGTCGGCACGGCCTATTTCTGTGATAACGCTTTCCTCAACCAGCTTGGTCTGAACCCGGTTTTTACGCTGATGCGGAGCTATTTCGACAGCATCGATAAAAACAATGAAACAGTTGCATTTATGGATGACCGGATAGCCATTGAGAAAGTCAGGAAGTATTTGAACATTAAAGAGACAATGGCCGATTACCCGGTCGCCAGGCAGGTTATCGCCGACTCAACCGGTGAAAAGCGTTACAATATCATCCTGGTGATCATGGAAAGCATGAGTGCCGCCAAGATGACCCGGTTTGGCAATACTAAAAACCTTACGCCATTTCTGGATTCCATCTCCACACAGGGTTATAATTTTGAAAATATTTATACCGCAGGTATTCATACGTTCAACGGGGTTTTCAGCACACTTTTCTCTTTCCCCGGGATTTACCGTCAGCACCCCATGAAGGAAAGTTCCATGTTTAAATATAACGGGATCGCCAATGTCCTCAAAAAGAATGGCTACTCCACCACGTATTTCACCACGCACGACGGGCAGTTCGACAATATTGAAGGATTTTTAAAGAATAATGATTTTGACCATGTAGTGACGCTGGACGATTACCCGGCCGATAAAGCAGAAACCACCCTGGGCGTTCCGGATGACTATATGTTCGAATTCTCTATGCCTTTTCTGGATGAGCGGTTCCGGGAAAATAAACCATTCTTTGTTGCATTCATGACAGCCAGCGATCATGGCCCGTATTATCTTCCGGAATATTATAAACCCAGAAATGAGGATATCAGGGACCAGATGGTCGAATATGCCGACTGGTCGCTGAGAAAATTAATTGAGATGGCATCTCAAAAAGAGTGGTTCAATAATACAATCTTTGTTTTTGTGGCAGATCATGGGTCGCCCATCAATGCTGTTTACGATATCCCGCTGGATTATCACCATTCACCGCTGATCTTTTATGCTCCGGAAATCATCAAAGAGCCCGTCAATTCTGAGGTTTTTGGCGGGCAAATCGATATCTTCCCGACAATCATGGGCATTCTTAATCAGAATTATATCAATAACACGCTTGGCATTGATTTGAGAAAAGAAGCCCGACCGTTCATTTATTTTAATCATGATGATAAATTTGGGGTGATCAATGATGAATATCTGCTGATCCTGAAGCAGGACGGTGAAAAGGGATTATTTAAATACCGGCAAAAAGACAAAAAGGATTATAAAGATGAACAACCCGAACTGGTCCGTGTTATGAAAGATTATACACTATCTAACTTACAGGTTTTCCAGTATTTAATGAAGAACGATAAAAGATATGTTAAATAACCTGATTATGAATTCTCAGCGGAACTCCGCGTTTCCTTTGTGTAACTCCGCGTAACTTATTTATGCAAATGATAAAATCCTTACTAAAATTTATACTGATAATCATTGTTATCATCGTCGCAGCTTACTTAGCACTTGCTTATGCCCAGGGCGGTTTTCATAAAAAAGAACCCGTGGTCCTTTCTGTTAAAAATTATTCCGGATCATTCCTTTTCGCCCATCGCGGCGTGGTTGGCAAATTCCCGGAGAATAGCATGGAAGCCATCGAACTTGCCCGCAAAACAGGTTTCAAAGCCGTTGAAATCGATATCCGGAAAACATCCGACGGGAAGTTCATCCTGTTTCATGATGCTGATGCCGACCGCTTGCTGGGCATCGATACAACCATTGCCAGCCTTTCCTTCGATGAGATCATGCAGTACAAGCTGCTGATGAATGGTGATACGACAAAAAGCAACGTGGTAGCACTGGAAAATGTGATCAATACATTCCGGGATGATTTTATCTATTATTTTGATATGAAACTGGGAAATTTCAATGATGTCGATGAACTGATCCACCTGATCTGGTCGCACGACATTTCAAAGCAGGTGATCCTTGCCAGTCCCAGTTTCCTGGTTCCGCTCTATATCGAATACAATTATCCTGCGATACAAACCGCAATGGAAGGTTTTGGTTCAGGTAACGAATGGTCGTGGAGCCTGATCCCGATGAAACTCAAGCCCGATTTCCTTTCCGGAACAGCAAAAAAGACGGATGAAAAACATATCCTGTGGCTGAAAAAGCATGATCTTCTGGACAGCCGGATCGTCTATGGTGTGGATAGTTCAAACTACCGGCGAATCACCGATCTAGGAATTAACAAAATGATCATCGACTACTGGCCCGGACTAATACTCAATTGACGATTGAATGATATATAACATGGTTTTTTATACATTTACAACCATTTGACAACTTTATGACAACTTTCTGACAACTTTATAACAACTTTATGACAACTTTCTGACCACCTTATGACCACCTTATGACCACCTTATGACAACCAACAATGTACAACGCACTGAACTCTCCGATCTCGGCGAATTCGGCCTGATCGACCTGCTGACCAAAGACATCAACCCGGTGAATAAAAGCACGATTTACGGGGTAGGAGATGATGCTGCCGTCATCGATAATAAAGATAAGCTGACGCTTGTTTCTACTGATCTGCTGGTGGAAGGCGTTCATTTCGATCTTTCCTACACGCCGATAAAACACCTGGGTTATAAAGCTGCAGTGGCCAACATTTCCGACATCGTAGCGATGAACGGTGTGGCGAAGCAACTACTGGTCGGGCTTTCCGTTTCCAATCGTTTCCCGGTGGAAGCGCTTGAAGAGCTTTATGCCGGCATTCGGAAAGCTTGCGAAGTTTATCATGTTGACCTCGTGGGTGGCGACACAACCTCGAGTGTCCATGGATTCTTCCTATCCCTGACCGTGATCGGCGAAGCCGCTCCGGAAGAAGTGGTGTTCCGCAATACAGCCCGGGAGAACGATTTGATCTGTGTGACCGGCGACCTCGGCGGGGCTTACATGGGCCTGCTACTCCTGGAAAGGGAAAAAGCCGCATTCATGGGCGATCCCAATATGCAACCCGACCTGGAAGGTTACGATTATATCCTTGGGCGGCAGCTAAAGCCGGAACCGCGCACCGATATCGTCAGGATGCTGAAAGAGATCCATGTCAGACCTACCGCCATGATTGATATTTCCGACGGGCTTGGCTCGGAAATCCTGCATATTTGCAAAGGATCCAAACTGGGCTGCAACATTTACGAAGACAAAGTGCCCCTGGATCCGACAACCGTCAATATGGCCACATCCTTCAATATCAACCCCATTACCGCTGCCCTCAACGGAGGAGAAGACTATGAGCTTCTCTTCACCATCGACCAGAAAGATTACGACAAGGTTAAAGAAATCCCTGGAATCACTATCATAGGCCACATGACCACACCGGACCAGGGAGCCATGCTCGTAGCTTCGGATGGCGTGCTGATGGAAATCAAAGCACAGGGATGGAACAGCCTTCGGAATTCTAAATTTTGAATTAGAGCTTAATTATTTAGAGAATTAATAACATGGGTTCCCGAATTTAAAACTTAAAATTTAGAATTTAAAATTTCATGGACGTTTCCCTGATCCTCCGCTCCCTTCCTGACCGCCCTGGTGTTTACCAGTTCCTCGACAAGGACGGGAAGATCATCTATGTCGGCAAGGCGAAGAATTTGAAGAAGAGGGTGTCGTCATATTTTAACCGCGAGCATCAAGGGGGCAAGCTGAACATGCTCGTCAGGAAAACGGCGGAGATCAGGCATATCGTGGTGGGTTCCGAATTGGATGCCCTGCTCCTGGAGAATAACATGATCAAGGAGCACCAGCCGCGCTACAACGTGATGCTGAAGGACGACAAGACCTATCCCTGGATTTGCATCAAAAATGAGTCTTTCCCCAGGATTTTCCCGACCCGGAATGTGATTGATGATGGTTCGCAGTATTTCGGTCCTTATGCCTCGGTGAAGATGATGAATACCCTGCTGGAGCTGATACGTCATATTTATCCTTTGCGCAATTGCAGCCTGAAGCTTACACCAAAGAACATCGCCGAAAAGAAATTCTCAGTCTGCCTGGAATATCACCTGGGCAACTGCCTGGGGCCCTGCATCGGTTTGCAGGATGAAGCATCTTACCGGGAAAATATTGCCGGGATTCGGGAAATGATCCGGGGTAACTTCAGCATGGCCATGAGGGAACTGAAATCGAAGATGGAAGCCTTTGCCGCTGCGTATGAGTTTGAGAAAGCACAGGCTGTCAAGGAAAAGATCATCCTGCTGGAGCGCTACCAGGCCAAATCCACCATCGTCAACCCGAAGCTCGGCGAACTGGATGTCTTTTCGATCATCGACGGGGAAGAAGCAGCATTTGTCAACTTCATGAAAGTGGCCAACGGTGCGGTGATCCAGGCCTACACGCTTGAGATAAGGAAAAAACTGGATGAAACTCCGGCAGAATTGCTGGCCATCGCCGTTTTTGACCTGCGCCGGAAACAGGTCAGCGAAGCCAAAGAAATCCTGGTGCCGGTGGAGCTGGAACTGGAACTGCCTGGTGTTGAAATCAACGTGCCGAAAATAGGGGACAAAAAGCACCTCCTGCTTCTTTCCGAAAAAAATGCCCGGTATTACAAAATGGAAAAGGAAAAGCAGATGGAACTCGTCGATCCGGAGCGGAAGACCAAGCGGATCATGGAGACCATGATGAAAGACCTGCGGATGAAAGAGCACCCGGTGCATATCGAGTGCTTTGACAACTCCAATTTCCAGGGCGACCAGGCCGTTTCGGCCATGGTTTGTTTTAAAAATGGAAAACCGGATAAAAACGAATACCGTCATTTTAACGTAAAAACCGTCACCGGTCCGGATGATTTTGCCACGATGGAGGAGGTGATCATGCGGAGGTACAAGAGGCTGCTGGAAGAAAACAAACCTTTACCGCAGCTGATTGTTGTCGACGGGGGAAAAGGACAGCTCAGCGCCGCTGTGAAAAGCCTGGAAGAGCTGGGATTAAGGGGGAAAATAACCGTTATTGGTATTGCCAAGAAGCTCGAGGAAATTTATTTTCCTGATGATCCCCTTCCGCTTTATATCGATAAGAAATCAGAAACGCTGAGGATCATCCAGCGTTTACGAGATGAGGCCCATCGTTTTGGCATCACCCATCATCGTAAAAAGCGCGAGAAAGCCACCCTGAAGACGGAACTCACTGAAATTTCAGGAATCGGAGAGGAGACGGCGAAGAAGCTTTTACATGATTTTAAATCCGTGAAGAATATCAAAACTGCCACGCTTGACGAGCTTGAAAAGTCCATCGGGAATGCAAAGGCGGGAGTCGTATTCAGGTTTTATCATCTTAAAACTTAGTACATAATAAATACCACATAGCACATTATAAATGTTATATGTACTATGTGGTATTTAATAATTACTAAGGATTTGCATTTTTTTACCTTAATAATTAAATCATAGTAAATACCAAATAAACATTTATCCCCAACCAAGCCCGAAGGGCTTGAACATGAATAACCGTCTGTGTAACATGCGGGTGATAGCCACCCCCACTGCTGACAACCCTGAAAGGGTTGAATATTGGATTCTGGAAAATAAATCTACAATTTTTTCAATGACCTTGATATTTAGTGTGGTTTCATTTATTTTTATAGGCTGTTTAAAGCCATCAAGTTATTAACCAAAATCTGAATCTTTTCCAATGACAGCAATTGAATTTTCCGATGATATGGTCATAAAATCAATCGTTTCAGGTTTAAATAAAACACTAGATAGGGAGAATAGCGCGAATGTTGGGAAGATGAACTAGTTAGCGTGAATTTGCAATATGAGAAGAAAATTATGCGATTAATAAAAATTATCATTGTCCTACTAATCCTCTCATTTATAGCTTGTAAGAAGGAAATAGACTATCCGATAATTGAACCTGAGTCATATTTTCCTGTTTATCCAAATTCATGGTGGAAATATCTTGTAGATGATTCCTTAACAGCAATTGATTCGACAAGCGATAGCTACATTTTACATAATTATCCCTTAGGATTCTACACCGAAGAAAAGACAGATTTAGTTTATGTCCCGTATTATTATTGCTCTAGCTTAAGCCCTATTGGCATTAATGGACCTATTTATAAATATGATAAAATCACATACAATGCCATGACCCCATGGCAACGATGGCCTATTCTGAGTGAAGAAATCGGATTTAGCTTTTACAAAGATCCGCTATCGCAATATCCAGCAGACAATGAAGCACATACGGTGAAGGCAAAGATTTTTAATGGCCAAGATTCTGTCCTTATTATTGTTGGGACTTTTTTTGTAAACAACTATCCACAATTCACTTCATCTAAAAAGCGATATCAGGAATTTGTCAAAGGTGTTGGATTAGTACAAGATATTGTTTACGATACCATAACTTTTGATACAGTTTCTAAAAAGATATTGGTCGACCACCATATTTCATATAGATTTGATTTTTAGTAATTTGCTTTGATTTTATTGGATGACAGATAAGCGCACGCTAACAGATGTGTATCGCCCAGGCCGGACATCAAAATTTTGCTCCGGCACGGCCGGCCGGGCGCGCTGCGCTAAACGTTAAGGCTTATGGGCGGAATTTGTTATTTTTATGCTTATCTTTGTAGAAACCGTTGTATGTATGACCACTATTGAATTAAAAAATAATTTTCATCAGTTGATAGATAGTATTGAAAATGAGAATCTTCTCCTTAAATTTTATGAATTAATGAGAAATAGGTCTATTTCAAAAGAAGGCAATCTCTGGTCACGACTTTCAAAAGAAGAACAAGAGGATTTATTATTGGCTTTCAATGAAAGTGAAAAGGAAGAAAATCTCATCATGCATAATGAAATGATGAAAAAGCATAAAAAATGGCTTTAGAAATTGTTTGGTCTAAGCGAGCGGACGAAAAATTTGATTTGATCCTTAAATATCTATCTAAAGAATGGGGGACTAATGTCACAAAAGCTTTTATTATAAAGGTTTATGATTTTTTAGATATCCTAAGTGAATTTCCGGAAATTGGAACTCTAGAGAACAAAGAAAAAGCAATCAGAGGATTTGTAGTTATTAAGCAAGTCAGCGTTTTTTATACCATCCGCAATAATCGAATCATAATATTGAATTTCTTTGATAACAGGAAAAGTCCTTCTAAGAAAAGGTTTTAATCGCCCACAAGCCCTAATATAAGCGCAGCCCCCAGCCCAGCCCATTATAATTACACGATTCGGTCCGCCCTCTGGAGGATCGATTCGGCATTTTCAATTTAAATTGATAATTTTAACATGACATCATTAGTCGATAATAATATGAAAAGAAAAGATAATGAACCCCCGATTTCAACCAGTGAATGGGGATGGAAATACCATCACCTGGGCATTCCGACAGATTCACACTTGAAAGGTGAGCGGTATATTTCGAAATATAAGATTTACGTCTCCGGTTTCGATAAGAGTCCTTTTGGGATCGAATGGATGCGGTTTGAACCAGATAGCCCGATTGATGACTTGATCAAAAAAGTTCCTCATGTTGCTTTTGAAGTTGAAGATCTTGACCTGGAACTTTCCAGGAGGCCCTTTGAAATTCTGACCTATCCCAACTCTCCGGGAGAAGGGACAAGAGTAGCGATGATCATTCATAACGGAGCCCCGGTTGAACTCATTGAGTTTAGCAGGAAAAACAGCTGACTTGACAAACCAGCCTGGTCCGGAGCAGGAAGGAAATGAAGCTGTCTCAAGAGTTGCTTCCCCTCTTTCTGCAAACCTATATCAACATTTTATAAATCCATATCACCATTCTTGTTTATGATATTGCTATTTTTGAGATTCAAACCTCCAAACCAAAAATGCTAACCTAATTCTATCGAAATGTCAACACGTAATTTGAACAAAAAAGCGATCGCGACCGGACTAATCATGCTGGTGTCCGCTTTTTTAATTTCGCCATTATTCGCGCAAAAAGCCAAAAAAGACAAAGAAGCTGAAAAAGCAATTACGGACACGGTCAGATCCTCCGATATCGCCGGACTGAAATTCCGCAGCATCGGCCCGGCCCTGACCTCCGGCCGTATCGCCGACTTTGCCGTAAATCCCTGCAACCACAGCGAATATTATGTCGCCATTGCCAGCGGCCACATCTGGAAAACCACCAACAACGGCAACACCTTCGAGCCGGTCTTCGACGATTATGGTGCGTACTCGATCGGTTGCCTGGCGATGGATCCCAATAACCATCATGTAGTATGGGCCGGCACCGGCGAAAATAACCACCAGCGTGCCCTGGGTTATGGCGATGGTGTCTATAAAACCACCGACGGCGGTAAATCATGGAAAAATATGGGCCTGAAAGACTCCCGCCAGATCGGTATGATCGCGATTCATCCCGATAATTCCGACTTGGTATTTGTTGCCGCAGAAGGCTCAGTATGGGGTCCGGGCGGCGACCGCGGACTATACCGTACTTCAGATGGTGGCAAGACCTGGGAAAAAGTGCTGGATATCAGCGAAAATACCGGGGTCAATAACGTGATCATCCATCCGGAAAAGCACAATATCATGTTCGCGACTTCCGAGCAACGCCGCCGGCATATCTTCACGAAAATCGGAGGCGGTCCTGAAACAGCCATCTATAAAAGCAGCGACGGAGGCTCCTCCTGGAATAAGGTCACTGCCGGCCTCCCGGGCGGCGATATGGGCGGGATCGGTATAGCCATTTCTCCTGTTAATCCGGATTATGTCTTTGCCATCATCGAAGCTGAAGGTGAAACGGGCGGTTTCTTCCGCTCCACCGACTGTGGTGAATCATGGACGAAAATGAGCGATCATTACGCCCAGGGCCAGTATTACAACGAAATCTACTGTGATCCGAAAGATGTGGATAAGGTATATTCGATGGAAACCCTCTCCCATGTTACGGAAGACGGTGGTAAAACCTGGAAAATGCTCGGGCTGGATAACCGGCATGTCGATGATCATGCCCTCTGGATTGATCCCCGGGATACAAAGCATTTTATGATCGGCGGTGACGGCGGTGTCTATGAAACATATGACAGCGGTGACCATTATTTCTTCAAGACCAACCTGCCTGTAACCCAGTTTTACCGGGTGAATGTCGATAATTCCGAACCTTTTTACTGGGTGTATGGCGGTACCCAGGATAATAACAGCCTGGGAGGTCCAAGTCAGAATAATTGCTACAGTGGCGTTTCGACCTACGAATGGATCGTTACCCTCGGTGGTGATGGTTTCTTCCAGGCTGTCGAGCCCGGAAATCCTGATATCGTTTATTCAGCTTACCAGTATGGCAATATTTACCGTTATGACAAAAAGAGCCGGGAAAGTATTAAAATCCGCCCTGAGCCGGTGAAAGGCGAGGAAACCTATAAATGGAACTGGAATGCTCCGTTCATCCTCAGCCCGCATTCCCCTACACGCTTGTATATGGTCGCCAATAAGGTTTTCCGCAGCGATGACCGTGGCCAGTCATGGAAAGTCATCAGCGATGATATTACCACTCAGACCGACCGGAATTCATGGCCCGTTATGGGCCGCTACTGGGGCGTGGATGCGGTTGCAAAAGATGTTTCAACCTCTCTCTTCGGTACAGGAGTTTCGCTAGCTGAGTCCAGGATCAAAGAGGACCTTGTATATGTCGGTACCGATGACGGAGTGATCCAGGTGACAGAAGATGCCGGGAAAAACTGGAGGAAGATCACATCATTTCCGGGAGTGCCCGAATATACGTTTGTCAGCGATATTCTGCCCGACCGGTTTGACGCGAACATCGTCTATGCCTGTTTTGATAATATCCAGCGCGATGATTTCAAACCTTATCTTTTAAAAAGCAATGATAAAGGAAAATCCTGGACATCAATTACGGGAAATCTTCCTGAGAACCATACCGTCCTGACGATTGCCCAGGATTTTGTGAATCCCGATCTGCTGTTTGTCGGAACTGAATTTGGTGTGTTTTTTACGCTCGATGGCGGGAAGATCTGGAGCCAAATGAAGTCGGGTTTGCCCACCGTTAAAGTGCCCGATATCGTGATCCAGGAACGTGAATGCGACCTTGTTGTCGCAACATTCGGAAGAGGGATGTATATCCTGGATAATTACTCCCCGTTAAGAGAGCTTTCCAAACCGGAAAGGGAAAAGGAAGCCTTCATCTTCCCGGTAAAAGACGCCCTCATGTTTTCGATGGATGGCGGTTATTATGGACAGGGATCCAATTTCTTCTATGCGCCGAACCCGCCGTTTGGGGCGACATTCACTTATTACCTGAAAGAAGTTCCCAAAACCTTGAAAGAATTAAGGAAAGAGAAGGAACAGGAACTTGTTGAGAAGAAAGAACCTGTTCCGATACCTTCACTGGATGAATTGAGAATGGAAGAAAACCAGGTCCAGCCATACTTGCTGTTTACACTTAAAGATTTGAAGGGCAATGTGATCAGAAAAATGACGGCTGCCGCATCTGCAGGAACATCAAGGATTACCTGGGATTTGCGTCACGCCAACAGCCATAATGTGGATCTTAAATCCGATAAGTTTGATCCGCTCTCGGCAGGCGGAAGCGGTATCCTGGCTATGCCTGGAAAATATACGGTTTCAATGGCGCTTGTATTTGACGGAGATGTGAAAGAACTGGCCGGACCGGTTGAATTCAATGCAAAAGTGCTTGAAAACAAGACGCTTCCCAATCCTGACCGGTCGGAGCTGGTCGCCTTCCAGGATAAGGTGGCCGTGCTGATTAACGCGGTCAATGGAGCGGATGAATTTGCCAAAGAGCAAATGAAACGTGTCCAGTACGTGAAACAGGTGGTTCAGAATACACCCTCCGCACCGTTATGGCTGATGGATTCGGCTTTGGTTGTCGAAAATAAGCTTGATGAAGTGCTCTGGGCAATCAACGGCCAGGTGCCAAAAGCCAGCGATGAGGAAAATATCCCGGCCCCGCCATCGGTCAAAGCAAGGCTTGGCGCCATTATGGAAGCATCCTGGGGCAACACGTCCGTACCGACCCAGACCCAGCGTGACCAGTATGCCTTGCTCGAGCAGGAATTGCCTCCGCTGCTGGACCAGCTTAAAATGATCGAAGAAAAGGACCTGAAAGCACTCGAATTGGAACTCGATAAAATAGGGGCTCCCTGGACCCCGGGACGGATCCCGTCCTGGAGCAAGTAAAAAGGTTGATTTGATGACCTCTTCGTGTATCTTCGTGCTTTCTTCGTGTATCTTCGTGTAATATTTTCTTTTATTTACACATAGCTGTTTTTATGAAATGCCATGTATCGTCAGGATTAATAATATTTACACTGATTGGTCTGTTCTTTTTGATATCAGACCAAAATCAAAACGGCGATAAAATTCAGCGGAAGACGCCCAACGACTGGTTTTTTCTCCAGCGGTCATTCCCATATACTGAAATAAATTACTCAGCCAGGAATGCAGCATGGATAAAGGCAGAGACGTTGAAGTCCGAAAGCGCAACCCGTGGCGAAGGCTGGGTGCTTAAGGGCCCTTATAATATTGGAGGAAGGATCTCTGCGGTGGCCATGACTGACAACGATGATCCGCTGACAATCTATGCCGGCGCTGCTTCCGGAGGGATTTTCAGGTCTGTAAATCAAGGATTTTCCTGGGAGCCTGTTTTTGACAATGAATTGAGTCTTTCCATTGGGGATATTGCCATTGCTCCCTCTGATGCTTCTGTAGTTTGGGTTGGTACGGGTGAAGCCAATGCAGGCGGCGGCTCGATGTCGTATGATGGATTTGGCATTTATAAATCCGAAGATGCTGGCGATACCTGGCAGCATACCGGCCTTGAAAATTCGGGCAGCATCGGGCGGATAGCCGTCCATCCCTCAGATCCGCAAACCTGCTATGTGGCGGCCATGGGACGCATGTTCTCCAATAATGCGGAAAGGGGCGTTTTCCATACGAACGACGGAGGAACATCCTGGGAACAGGTCCTTTTTGTCAATGATTCTACCGGTGCGATAGATATTGCAATCCATCCCCTGCATCCGGATACAGTTTTTGCGGTGATGTGGGAAAGGGTCAGACGACCGGACCGGAGAACCTATGGGGGGCCCGGCTGCGGCATTTACCGCAGCTACAACGGAGGGGATAGCTGGACCCTGCTGACTAATGGACTCCCGGCTGCTTCTGCATCGGTAGGCCGCATCGGTATTGATATTTCAGCCTCAGACCCGGATGTGCTTTATGCCATCTATGCCGACAATATAGGCTATTTCGACGGCGTCTATAAAACTACAACAGGCGGTAATTCCTGGTTCCGAACGAATGACAGCGACCTGGACGATATGTATGCTTCGTACGGCTGGTGGTTCGGGCGTATCAGCATCGATCCGGCCGATCCGGATATAGCTTATGCAATCGGGTTCGATCTGTATAAAACTTCCAACGGGGGAAACAGCTGGCCCATGATCTCATCATCCGTCCACGTGGACCAGCACGACCTGGTCGCCTGGCCGCAGGATCACAGCTTCGTCGTGCTTGGCAATGACGGTGGCATCTACCTCTCGGATAACGGGGGCAATACCTGGGCTTTCCTGGAGAATTTGCCCATCACACAGTTTTATACCTGTGAGATTGACGAGCAGTATCCACAACGACTTTACGGCGGAACCCAGGATAACGGGACCAACCGGACCCTTAGTGGCGATCCGGATAACTGGATGAGTATTTATGGCGGTGATGGTTTTTATGTACTCGTCGACCCAACTGATAACAGCTATGTGTATGCCGAATACCAGTATGGCAATTTTGCCCGCTCAACCAATGGCGGTGTTTATTTTACTACGGCTATGAACGGGATCAGCAGCAGTGACCGGAAAAACTGGAACACGCCTATTGTCTTCGACCCCAATAATCCGCTAATTCTTTATTATGGCGCCAACCGGCTTTATAAAACCACCAACAGGGCATCATCCTGGCAGGTTATCAGCCCGGATCTCTCAAATGGCGGTGGTAACGGATCAGTCGTTTACGGAACGATTACGACGATTGCTGTGGCTCCATCCAATAGCCAGTATATTTACGCAGGTACTGATGATGGAAATGTCTGGCGTACATCCAACGGAGGAGGGCAATGGATCAATATCTCGGCAGGATTGCCGCTTCGCTGGGTGACCCGCGTCGTTGCTGATCCTTACGATGAACAGGTCGTTTATGCGACGTTGTCAGGATACCGGTACGACAGCTATCAACCCCATGTATTCAGGAGTACTGATGCCGGAAGTACCTGGGTGGATATTTCCGGTAACCTGCCGGAAGCCCCCGCCAATGACCTGGTTGTTGATCCCCAGCTTGACGAAACCCTTTACCTGGCAACGGATTTCGGAGTATTCGTGACCAGGGACCTGGGACAGACTTGGATAATGATGGGCGATAACCTGCCCAATGTACCTGTCGTCGATCTTGATTTTCACCAGCCTACCAGGCTCCTGATTGCTGCTACCTATGGGCGCTCTATGTATTCATTCAACGTTGACCAGCTTGTTTCTTCAGATGAATTATCCGGGGAAATATCGATGAGGATTTATCCGAATCCGGTTGAAGAGATTTTATTCCTTGAACTGAAACTGGAAAGCGACGTTTATTTCCAGGTAACTGATCTTGCAGGCAGATCTATTCTCAACGGAAGATTAAAGGCTGGAACTATAAGAAATCGGATAGATGTGAACACTTTAAAACCAGGTAATTATTTATTAACGATTACCTTGAAAACCAAGATCCTTACCTTCCATTTCATTAAATCCTAGATCCCAGATCCCAGATCCTAAATCCTACATCCTAGATCCTAGATCCTGGATCCTGTATCCTCATGCCTCAAATCGCCAGCCTCGTTATCCTGACAAACTCCTCAACGCTGAGTTCTTCAGCTCGTTTTCCAGCCAGGTGCCCGATCTCACCACGGTCATAATCAATGTAAAAGGATTTCAGTGAATTCCTGAGCGTTTTTCTCCGCTGATTGAATGCTGTTTTTACAACCTTGAAAAATAATGCTTCATCACAGTCAAGCCTTTCAATGTCGTTTCTTACCAGGCGGATGACCGCTGATTTAACTTTTGGCGGAGGAATAAAAACAGTTTCATTGACCGTGAAAAGGTATTCAATCCGGTAATAGGCCTGTAAAATGACACTCATGATGCCGTAGGCTTTCGTCCCGGGACCGGAGGCAATCCTTTCCGCAACCTCCTTCTGGATCATCCCCACGACCTCATCCACCTGCTGCCGGTAATCAACAACCCTGAAAAGGATCTGGCTGGAAATATTATATGGGAAATTGCCGATAATGACGAATTTGCCGGTAAATAGTTTTGAAATATTTAACTTCAGAAAATCTCCCTGGATAATTTTTTCAGCATGCCCCGGATAAGCCCGATGAAGATAATCAATGGATTCCTGGTCTGTATCAATGAAATAACAGTCCCTTCCTTCCAGTTCCAGCAGGTATTTGGTTAAAACACCCATCCCTGGCCCTACCTCAATTACCGGAAGGACTGACGACTGAAGACTGGTGACTATTTTTCGGGCTATATTTTCATCTTTAAGAAAATGCTGTCCAAGGTGCTTTTTCGGCCTGACAAAATCGCTCACAACCGTTGGATTAATTGTTATAATCGCCGCGCAACTGACGGTATCTTTTCCGCGCTTCTGTCGTGAAAAGGCTCCCGGGATAATCCAGCATCAAGCGTTGATAAAGTTCCATGGCAAAAGCCTTGTTATTCAATGCATCCGCCTGAAGTTCAGCTCTCTTGAACAATGCGTTATCGGCAAGAATATCATCCGGATAAATTCTCACGATCTGGGCCAGCATCGAATCGGCCATCAGAAAATCCTTTTTTCGGATATAAATGGCCGCTTTACTGTACAAAATGTCATCATCGAGTGGATGAAACAAACCCAGCATGCTAATACTGTCGAGGGTCAGCATGGCAAGGCTGTCCTGGCTGCGGTACATGAACAGGTCAGCCCTGGAATAATAAGCCAACCCGGTATAGGTGCTGTCCATATCCATATTATCGCTGATCAGTAACGATAATTCCATAGCATCGTTGGCAATCAGCTTGGAAGTGGCGGCTTTCAGCACATCAAGCTGCGCTTTGGCCCATTCAAATTCACCGATGTAATACGATAGCCGGGCATTCCTGAATTTAGCCTCATGACCCAGCGGATCATTTTTTAATGACTTTTCTACCTGCGAATAAAGTAAAGAGGCTTCCCAGATTTCACCGGTGAAAAGATAAATATCGCCCAGTTCAAGTTTGATGCCGGCCTTGATCTTTTCAGGTGCTCCGGGTATATCCAGGGCTTCT
>AMWB02114128.1_pt1 | contig 26444 bp, 20 predicted proteins | sample 200311 | NCBI WGS metagenome assembly AMWB02 (sample SAMN02737377, study PRJNA173069) | bioreactor metagenome | biome: anode biofilm in microbial fuel cells | place: USA: California | collected 2010-12-16 | reverse complement strand
GCGGTTGCCATTGAAGCCGTGGACGAGGTCGGCAATCCCACGATTCTGGCGACCCTCACGGTCATCGCGGCGATCCTGCCGATGGCGTTTGTCGGCGGTCTCATGGGGCCCTACATGCGGCCCATCCCGGTCGGGGCGTCGGCCGCCATGGTCTTTTCCATGATCGTGGCCTTCATGGTAACGCCGTGGGCCTCCGTGCGCTTCATCCGCCACGACGCGGCGGCCGCGGGCCGCGATCACCGGGAAGACGCCTTCACCCGGTTCTACCGGCGCATCATGGACCCCCTTCTCCACCGGCCGTTTTACCGGTGGCTCTTTCTCATCGGCGTCACCGTGATGCTGCTGATCGCCTGCGCCATGGTGGCCGTCGGCCTCGTCAAGGTCAAGATCCTGCCGTTCGACAACAAAAGCGAGTTTCAGGTGGTGCTCGATCTGCCCGAAAGCGCCACCCTGGAGGAAACTTCTGCCGCCGCCATGGACATGGCCGCCTATCTTGGAACCGTCAACGAGGTTTCGAACGTTCAGATCTACGCCGGCCTCGCCGGCCCCATCAATTTCAACGGGCTGGTCCGCCATTATTATCTCCGGCGCGGGGCGAGCGTCGCCGACATCAATGTCAATCTGGTGGGCAAGGGTCTTCGGGCAAGCCAGAGCCACGACATCGCCAAACGGGTCCGCCCGCCGGTCAAGGCCATCGCCGACCGCTACGGGGCGCGGGTCAAGGTCGTCGAGGTGCCGCCCGGCCCGCCGGTGCTCTCGACCCTCGTCGCCGAGGTCTACGGGCCCGACTACGCCCGCCAACGGGAGCTGGCCAAAAAGATCCGCGATATCTTCGAAGAGACCCCCGGCGTGGTCGATGTCGACTGGTACATGGAAGGCGATCAGGAGCGCGCCGTCTTCACGGTCGACAAGGAAAAGGCGGCCATGGGCGGCATCTCCATCGCCCAGATCAACGGCGCGCTCGACATGGTGCTGAACGGCCGGCAGTCCGGACTTCTCCACGTGCCGGTCGAAAAGGAGGACGTGCGGATCATGCTGCGGGCGCCTCTGGCCAAACGCGCCGGCATCGACCGGCTCGGCACGATCAAGCTCGCGTCGGCGGACGGCAGGCTCGTGCCGCTGTCGACGCTCGTCACCGTCACCTTGACCGAAAACGACAAGAGCATCTACGAGAAGAACCTGATGCCGGTGGTCTACGTCACGGGGGATGTTGCCGGGGAAAAGGAAAGCCCGGTCTACGCCATCCTCGAGATGTATAGGAAAATAGACGCCATCGCCCTGCCCGAGGGCTACCGGATCGAACAGCATCTGGCAGGCATGCCCGACAGCGACCGCCGGTTTTCCATGAAATGGGACGGCGAATGGCAGATCACCTACGAGGTGTTCCGGGACCTGGGGATCGCGTTCGGGTTCGTTCTGGTCCTTATCTTCGTTCTGGTGGTCGGCTGGTTCCAGTCGTTTTCCACGCCGTTTGTCATCATGGTGGCCATCCCCTTCTCGCTTATCGGCATCCTCCCGGCGCACTGGATCATGGGCGCCTTTTTCACGGCGACCTCGATGATCGGCTTCATCGCCGGCGCCGGCATCGTGGTCAGGAATTCCATCATCCTGGTCGACTTCATCGAACTGAGGCTCGCGCAGGGAATGCCGCTGGACCTTGCGGTCATCGACGCGGGCGCGGTGCGGTTCCGGCCGATGATGCTGACGGCGGCGGCGGTGGTCGTGGGCGCCTCGGTCATCCTGTTCGACCCGATCTTCCAGGGGCTCGCCATCTCGCTCATGGCCGGTGAGGTCGCCTCGCTGCTCTTTTCGCGGATGACCGTGCCCATTCTCTATTTCATGGACAAGCGGTGGGAATTCGCCCACGGGCATCATCTCGCCCGGGTTTCCCGGTTGTCCGCGCCCGGGCCCCGCGACGCCGATTGACCATTCACCCCGGCCCGGCCGTTTTCCCCGCGGCCCACGTATCGGATACCCGAGAGGATTCAAGCACGCGTCATGGAATGGATCAGACATCACCAGTGGCCGGAAAGCATTCTCGCCGGCACCTCTTTCTGTATTCTGCTCGTCTATCACCTCCACCTGACCTACGTGACGGCGACCGCTCCCGAACGCACGGCCCTGGGGAAGTCGCACCAGCTGCGCAGGCTCTGGGTCCGAACGGTCATGGTCGAAAAAGAGGACATCGTCTCGATTCAGACGCTCCGGAACTGGGTCATGGCCGCCACCTTTCTGGCCACGACGAGCATCATCATCAATATCGCCGTCCTCAACGTCACCTTCCAGTCGGCCACGGCTTTTTCGATATCCCAGAACCTCAACTACCTGGGATCGCGGAGCGCCCAACTCTGGACCACCAAGCTGCTGCTGCTGACGATGACCTTCTTCTTCGCCTTTTTCAACTTTACCCTGGCCATCCGGTATTACAACCACGCCGGCTTCATGATCGACATCCCGGTCAGGGAAGACAGCCCCGACACCTGCTGCCGGGCCGTCGCGAACGTCATCAACCGGGGGGCGCGGCACTATTTTCTGGGCATGCGGGGCTACTACCTGGCCATTCCCCTGACGCTGTGGCTCTTCGGCCCCCTGTGGATGCTGGGCGGCGTCGTTCTGCTGACCCCCATCCTCTACCATCTCGACCGCACGGTGTGAGGAAAATGCCTGCGCGACGGTATTTTCCGTCCGGATCTTCCATTGCATCATCCATATCATCGGTGATCCGAAAAGCATCGCGACGCGGCGCCGTCTTGATTCCTTTCGCCGGGATGTATATTTTGCCTACACCATCAAGAACGGTCAAAACGAGGAGGGGTGAATGAGTCAGGAACATTATGATATCGTGGTGTTGGGCACCGGACCCGCCGGCCTGCAGGCGGCCATTCACGCCGCAAGAAGCAAGGTGTCGGTTCTGGTCATGGGAAGAGAGGTGAAATCGAGCCTTTACCGGGCGCATATCGACAACTACTGCTGCCTGAGCAGTGCCTCGGGCATGGAATTTCTCGAGCAGGGCATCCGGCAGGCAGCCGATTCGGGCGCGGTTTTTCTGCATGAAGACGTGATCCAGAGCATCCGGGAGGATGACGGCTTTACGATCGTCACCGAAAGCGACCGCACCATCAAGAGCAGGGCGCTCGTCATGGCCATGGGCATCACGCGCAACCGGCTGGGGGTGCCGGGCGAGAAGGAATTCCTGGGCAAGGGCGTCAGCTACTGCGTCGATTGCGACGCCGGGTTCTACAAAGGTGTCCCGGTGGCGGTCGTCGGCAATTCCTCCGCCGCGGTGTCGGGTGCGCTGACCCTTCTTTTCTACGCCTCGGCGGTCCATCTGATCTGCGACAAGCTCGAGGTTTCGGAAAAGCTCAACGCCCAGGTGCATGCATCGAATGTGAAAATATACGATCACCGGAAGGTCAAAACGATCTTCGGTAAAAATATGGTCGAAGGGATCACCCTAGACGACGGCAGCCGGATCGACGTCGCCGGCGTCTTCATCGAAACCGGCGCCAAGGGGGCCGTCGAACTGGCCGCGACCCTCGGGGTCGACATGGATACCGAGCGGTACAAGTACATCCTGACGGATAAAGATCAGCAGACCAACGTACCGGGAATCTTCGCGGCAGGCGACATCACCGGCCCGCCCTGGCAGGTGGCCAAGGCGGTGGGGGAAGGGTGCGTGGCGGGCTTGGCGGCTGCCAAATACGCCAAAAAATTCAGATGAGGCAGCGCGGGCCGCATGGCTTCGCCCGCTGCCGGAGGAGGTGGACATGTACAAAAACACGGTTGACAGTTTCGGTTCGGTCGAACGCCTGTTTCACTGGGGCATCTTTCTGCTGGTGGCGGGCATGCTCATCGCCGGTGCAACCCTGAACTTGCTGCCCCGCGGCGGCTTCAAGTCGTTCGTGATCATGATGCACAAATCGACGGGGTTCACGATTCTGGTTCTCATGGCCGTCCGGCTCTGGTGGCGCATCATCAATCCCATGCCCAGGGCCTTGGGTCCCAACCCGCTCGAAAATCAGCTGGGCCGGCTGATGCACATCTTTCTTTACATCCTGCTGTTCCTGCAGCCGATCTGGGGCATCCTGATGTCCCAGGCCTTCGGCTCGCCGGTCACCATTTTCGGCCTTTTCACCCTGCCCACGATCCTCGGCAAAAACCCGGCGGCGGGAAGGGTTTTCAGCGAAATGCACACCGTCACTGCCGTGCTCCTCACCATCGCCGTTATCATCCACGCGGGGGCGGGCTTGAAGCACCACTTCATCAACCGGGACCGGACGCTGCTGCGGATGATGTTTGGGAGATGAAGGATACGACAGGAGAGGATTACACTGCCGGCATTTCAGAAATAATAGCTGGAAATCCTCGATCTTCATCAGCATGAAGCAGATACAGCCGTTGATGGAGGCCGACACACAGCGCCGACTGTCGGAATACCTTACAAATTCGATAAAATGTTTAACTGATTTATATCCCTATATTATTGACCTTCATCCTGATGATCCTCAGGAATAATGTCGGAATTTCTTACGCGTTTGCGAACCCGATATTTCACTTTTTTTTCGAATCAATTGTAATATCAATATGATAAGCTTTGGCACGCAATTTGTAAATATCGTCGGACAGGAGTTAATAACAGGCTGCACGTTATTTATTCAACAAAAGGAGGAAATTTATGAAACACGTGCTCAAAGCGATGTTAGTGGTAGGGTGTGTGTTGGCATTAGCGGCCAGCGCATATGCACTACCCGTACTGACGATCTCAGGCGGTAGTGGAGGAACAGTTCCTGGCGGCTCCACCGATAACGACTTTGTCAACACAAATTTTTTCGGGACCGGCTTACCTGAAATCGGCGGATGGTACGGTGCTCAAGTCAGCCTAAGTGAGGCTGCAAATATTAAGCTGGAATATTTCGGGGCGGAAGCATCCTATAAAAATCAGTTTTATTTTGATGATGCTGTAAAGTTCACTACCTCCGGTATTGCCAATAATACAGGTATCGCATCTAGCTACCTTTCTCCAAAAAATACTACGTATGTAACCGCCGACGCTGGTGAGCTGGATTTCGGGTTTTACATCAATAGTGGTATCTCGAATGTGGTTAAGAATGGTGCTAATAATGATAATACCGTCGTAAATAAACCAAATTTCTTTGCATCTTTCAACCCTTTCACTAATATTGCAGGCGGGCCTACCTCCGGAAACAGCGTTTGGCTCTTTCTGGATGACGGAAACAGTGTTGATGACAATCACGATGACATGCTGGTTAAAGTATCCGTCCCCGAACCTGGCACTATGCTGCTTCTGGGTCTTGGGCTGCTTGGTTTTGCAGGCGCCAGAAGAAAATTCAAGAAATAGGATTGAGTAGCGTTTCATCAAAAATAGAGGGCGGGATCCATGTGAATCCGCCCTTTTATCGTGATGAAAACTCATTTCACATCTTCGCCTTGAACAACTTTACCAGAGCGTTGCCGGATACGTGCGGCTTTTTGCAGTTCAACGGCTTTGTAAAACGACATACAGACGACTGACGTCTCGATCCAATTCCAGCGCATCCATCTTATCTGTATTGTGCAATAAAATCCTTTCAGTCTCCTCTCAAAAAATGCTATCAATATCCATGGACATTCTTTCGAGACTCACACCCGTTATGAGCAAGAACGTCGATATCGCCTTCGCCTATCTGTTCGGCAGTCAAGCCGGCGGACAGGTTACCCGGATGAGCGATATCGATATCGCGGTATATCTATACGGTTGTCCTGACGGCGACAAGCGGCTGGAGATTATAGGAATCCTGACCGACGCTCTGAAAAGCGACCGCGTCGACCTGGTGATGTTGAATACCGCCCCGTTGCCGCTGAAATATCGGGTTCTGAAAAAAAATCGGCTCATTGTGGACAAGTCGCCGTTCATGCGTCACACTTTTGAATCCAGGACGATTGCCATGTATCTCGATTTTGCGAACTTTGAAAAAAGGATCCTCGAACGGAGGTTTTTCCCGAATCCACAAGGATCCTGACAGACGAATCGGGGGTGAATGTGGTCGATAAAACACTGATCTTACGAAAACTTGCCGATCTTGAAACCTATATCCAGCAGATATCGCAATTCAAACTGCTGACGGTAGAGAAGTATCGAGCCGATTGGAAAACCCAACGGATTGTCGAGCGGACCTTGCACTTGATGATCGAAAACTGTATCGATGTTGCGGGGCATATCATATCCGATAACAAATTGCCCATCCCGGACAGCTATGCCGATGGATTCCGAATACTTCATGAAAACGGCATCGTGTCGGACGCCCTCGTCACCGCTTTGGTAAAGATGGCAAAATTCCGGAATATTGTGGTGCACCAATATGAAAAAGTCGACCCCGAAATCGTCATCAGCATCCTGAGAAATCATATTGAAGATTTCCAGAGATTTTCAAATGAAATTGCCGCATATCTGAATCGCCACAACTCACATTGACGATCAGAAGCCTACAGGAAATCACCTAAAACCATTTTTTCCTCCGGAAATAGAGAATCATTCCGAAAGCAACCGCGATGATGACCGCCCAGAAAACAGCGTAGCTCCAGCGATACTCCAGCTCGGGCATGTATTTGAAATTCATGCCGTACACCCCCGCAAGAAAACTGAGCGGAATAAACAGGGTCGAGATGATGGTGAGGACCTTCATCACCTCGTTCATCCGGTTGCTGATGCCGGTATGGTAAAGCTCAAGAAGGCTCGTGGCCATCTCGCGGAAGGTTTCGATCGTATCGTTGATCTGGATGATGTGATCATATAAATCCCGCAGATAAAACCGGCTGCTCTCGTTGATGAGCGGGCTGTCGCCCTTTTCGAGCCGCAGCATGACATCCCGCAAGGGAAGAATGTTTTTCCGGAGATACAACAGCTCGCGTTTGAGCTGATAGATGGCCTGGAGCGTCTCCATGCCGATCTCGATCATCAGCCGCTCCTCGATCCGTTCGATCTCTTCGGCCATGAGATCGACGACCTCGAAATAATGATCGACGATCGTGTCCACGATGGCGTAGGCGAGATAGTCGCTGTTCATGCGCCGGATCCTGCCCATATTGTTCTTCAGCCGCCTGACCACCGACCCGAATAAATCCCTGTCGCTCTCCTGGAACGACATCACGAATCCCTTGCCCAGCACAATGCTGACCTGCTCGCCCCAGATCTCGTTTTCACTGTCGCGGAAGCTTTTCAAAACGGTGAACAGGCAGTTGTCGTATGACTCGGCCTTGGGCCGTTGGTCGGTGTTCAGGATGTCTTCCATGACCAGCGGATGAAGCCCGTAATGCGCGCCGACCGCCGCCAGAATGTCGGGCTGGTGCAGTCCTCTCACCTCTATCCACGTGACGTTGCCGTTGTCGCGATAGGGAAATGTCTCTTCGGGTTTGACGTCCGCGATCATGTCGAAGCGGTCTTCGCTGTAGTCGATAACCGTAATGCCGACACGTTCGGTCAACCGTTCGCCCACATGGATCAACGTCCCCGGCGAAAGCCCGGTCTTGGCGGATTGATCTTGAAATAAGTCAGGCATGTCGGCCATGCGATCATCCTCAGCTGGTTTCAGCTTTTCAACATTTTTCTCTTTGTCAGTTTTTTCAAGGCTGACTTCATCATTGATATCATAGCATAATCAGTTTTAAAGAGACATAAAGCCTGCAACCCGTCATTGGTGTTTTTAACAAATTTTTAAACGTCGGATGCGTCGTCCATCCCTTTTATGTGAATTTTCTCACAAAATAAAATCAAAATTATCCATTTTTTTCATGTTGATTTCTTTGATATTCGGGGGCGGTTAATCGAAAGAACAGGCTGCTCGACAGAGCAGGATGCACATCCACCGGCCTGACCTCCTGTCTCATCGCGGTGGATCGGGACAGCGCCGCTGGGCTGCCGGTTTGATCAAGCAAAGATTATCCTCCTGCTTCATCTCCGTTGTAGCCTTGAAACATTGACAATACAAGGAGATGTTGACATGAAAAAACGGTCATTCTCGTTATTTTCCCACCCCGTCACCTGTTTCCACAGCTTCACGCCGGTTCTGTTAACGGTGATGCTCCTGATTTCATGCCCTGCGGCATACGCCGCCGATGTGTCACTGGCATGGGACGCGCCGGACGCTTCCGCGCCTGCCGGCTATAAGGTGTATTACGGCACGGCCGCCGCCGCGTATACCAACAATGTCGATGCGGGAAACATGACACGATGTACCATCAAGGGACTGGCGGAAGGCAAAACCTATTATTTTGCCGCCACCGCCTATTACCCCGGCGGCGTTGAAAGCGGTTTTTCAAATCAGGCCGTCAAATACATTCCCGCATCCGACACGGATGCCGACGGCATCCCTGACAACAAAGAGCTTACCGTAACGCAGACGGACCCAGAAAACGCCGATACCGACGGGGACGGCCTCACCGACGGCGATGAGGTGAACACCTACGGGTCCGATCCCAGGCTCCGGGACAGCGATGGAGACGGACTTGTCGACGGCGATGAGGTACATGAATACGGTACGGACATCAACAACGCCGACACCGATGATGACGGATACCTCGATGGGGAAGAGGTGCATGTATATCACACCGATCCCGCCGACCGTGATTCAGATGGGGACGGGATTCCGGACGGTCGGGAAACGCGGTCCGTCATGATCCAGGCGGAATCCGGCGAAATAACCTCTCCGATGACCGTGCGATCCATCGCTTCGGTTCCGGGAGGCGCTTATATCAAGACCACGAGGCGCAATAAAGGAACCGCCGCTTATTCCTTCCGCATCGACCAGCCTGGAATATACCACATCAAGGCCATGGTGCTTGCGAAAAACCCCTGGGAGGATTCTTTTTATGTATCGATCGATCAGCAGGAAGAATTCATCTGGGACCTCAATCCTTCCGGAAATCCACACGAATTCGGAACGTGGAGAGAAGACAATGTCGCCTGTCGGGGCAGGGGAACCTATCGGAATCCCCAATATGATCCGTTTCCGGTTCGGCTTACGGCAGGTCTTCATTCCATCGTCGTCCGGGGGCGGGAGCGGTCGGCCGGGCTCGATTATCTCTATTTCGAAAAAATCGGGGATCTGCCGAACCCATAATTCTCATCCGGCCGGCGGAACATAAAAAAAAGCCCCTTGACGCTTGTCGCGCCGAGGGGCTTTTTTTGATTCAATCGGAAAGGTGATGCATTCACGGCACGATGATGGTGTCGTCCTCCTTCAACTGCAGATTCTGGCTGAGATCCTTGCCGCCGACAATGTTTTTGTAGTTGATGCGGAATATCTTTTCCTCGCCGCCCTCATGCCGCAGGAGGATGATCTCTTTTTTCGATGCCCATTCGGTGAAACCGCCGGCAATCGCAAAGGCCTGCAGCACCGTCAGTCGCTTCGTCAGCGGGTATTCTCCGGTCGTCTTCACCTCGCCCAGCACATAAAACTTTTTGCTCTTCGGATCTCTCACGTAGACGGTAACATTCGGGTTTTCGATATATTTCTTCAATTCCGTTTCGATTTTTTTCGCCAGCGCCACCGGCGTCAACCCATCGGCCTGAATATCGCTCAACAGCGGAAAGGTAATCTTGCCGTCCTGCCTGACCATCACCTCCTCGCGGGTGAACGCCGGTTCCTGGTAGGTCGATATCTCCAGGATGTCGCCGCTGCCGATGTAATAGGGTTGCTGCGGCTGCGCGCCGCGCTTCACGCTCCCGGATTCGTCCGCGCCCACTGCCGGCAAAGAGAAGGTTATGGAACACATCACCAATGATACCACCGACAGCAACACAGCCGAGACTTTCCTGTTCATCGTCATCTCCATGTCATCACCTGTTTTACAAAATCACATATCCGATCGACCCATCCGGGTTCTTCCCCATCACGCTTCGGACGCACCGTAATATTTCCTTTGGTATTTTCGGTATTGTCCATAGGATTGGGCGTATCGGTCCACGTTGTTCAGGACGGCACCGAGGATTTTCCCGGTGCCGATCCGCTTCACGAGGTCCTTGAGTTGTTCTTTTGGCGTGCCGTTGTGTTTCACCACCAGCAGGACGGCTTCCACGAACTGCACCAGGGTGTTTCCTTCCGCGGTCATGGCCACGGGGGGTGTATCGAGGATAATGATGCGGTCCCTGTATCTTCCGGAGACCTCCAGAAGCAGATCGACCATCCGCTTCGACGACAAGAGCTCCGACGGGTTTGGCGGGAGGGCGCCGGCCGGAAGAATGCTGAGGCACCTTTCCTTCGTCCGAAGCAGCAGGTCCTGAAGGGCCGTGCCGTGGGTGAGATAGTCACTGAGGCCGGGAGGATTTTTAAAACCGAACAGCGTATGGATGCCGGGCTTTCGCAGGTCGCAGTCGATGAGCAGCACGTGCCGGTCGAGTTCCTGGGCGATGCTCACCGCGAGGTTGGCCGCGATGAACGATTTTCCCTCGCCCGGCAACGCGCTGGTCACCGCCAAGGGGTTTGGAATGACGCCTGCGGTACGGTAGAGGATCTGGGCCTTCAGGAGCTTGATCTGTTCCGCTTCAAAGGAGTGGGGCGACAGCAGGGTAACCAGATGTTCATGGATCTCTTTGTCATTCTCCGCTTGCGCCGTCCGGCCGGGGGCGCGGGCCGGGATATCCGTTCGATTCTCCGGCGCTGTTTCGCCGCCGCGCACGTGATCGAGCGGCGCATGGGCGATGCCGGCCCGTCCCTCAGCCGACTTTGCATCCAGACGCGCGTCAACGCCTGACGTGATATGCCTTGGATGCCTGCCGGGAGTCAAACCCGCATGAATCCCCTCGGGTTCGTCGACCCGGGGACGGGCACCATTGTTGATGAATTCCTTCCTATATCTTTCCAATGCCTGAAATGTCTTTCCCAAGATTCAACCTCTGACGTCCATGCAGCACCCCTAGAGGCGCGGCTTCATTCGGTGAAAACGCTTTTTCTTGAAATGACGCCGCTCATCCCGATTCAAAAAGCTTGCGTCAATATGATGATCAAATCAACCCATGTTCATATCAGCGTACGGATCATCCTGATCGCCTGTTCGGGCCCTTTCAGCGCAAGAAAGGCAAAGCACCCGCAGAGGGAGAGCGCAAGCATGATGGAGAGTACCGACAGGACATTGCCAACCCTGTGCCATCTCTTCTGCCGCTTCGAATAGATGGTGGAGACCGAACCGAGCACCGGAAGCCCCAGATCCTCTTCAATCTCCCTGCTCTTGGTGAAGGCGTTGTTGAGGAAGATGAACAGGAAAACGATGCCGCCGCCGGCGCCCAATCCCGCGGCGTTCGTCATGAGAAAGAGTTTTTTCATATCCGGCTCGGAGGGCTTGTTGGGCAATTTCGCCCGGTCGATGATCCGGAACTGCTCACCCTTTTTGTTTTTTTCGAGATTGACCGAAAGCTGGGCCTGCATTTTACGATCCAGCAGGGAATTGTAGGTCATCTTGATATTTTCGTAATCCCGCTTCAAGCCCGCCAGTTCATGCTCTTTTCTGGGCGTTTCATCGACCAGGCGCTGATAGCGGCCGATCTCTTTGACCAGCTGCGTCATTTCGTTTTTCAGGCTCTCGATTTCGAACTCGGTCTCCTGGCGCTGCGCTTTCAGAAGACTTTGCCGCTGAAGCAGATCGGGATGCATCGGACGCTGCGACCCATTCCCGTTGTTCGAAGGCGGGGGGTTGCTCGCAAGCTCTTTCTCCAATTGTCTGATCTGGCTTTCCAGACGGACAATTTCAGGATGCGCCTGTGTGTAGCGGGTTCTCATTTCCGCAAGCTTCTGATGCATGTTTTGAAGATTGGTGTAAGGATCCGCCGCGGCCGACACCGACATGTCGTTTGCGCCGTATCCCGCAATGGCCTGGTGGATGACATTGGCTTCCGCCAATTGGGTATCCAGGGCCACCAGCCGATTCTTGGCATCACGGATGTTTTCATTTTTCTGGTTCAGCTCCAGCTGCAGCCGGTCGAGAACCCTGAGATTGGAATCGAGCTGCTCCGGAAGACCGCCCATGTTCTTGGTGCGGAAGGCTTCCACCTCCTTTTCGAGGCTTCCCAACTGGCTGCGCATTCTCTGGAGCTGGTCTTCCAGAAAATCGTTCGTGCCCAAGGCCTCTTCCTCCCGGGTTTTGAGGTTTTCCTCGATAAAGCTGTCGGCAAGGGCATTGGTGATATTCATGACTTTTTCAGGATCGTTGCCTTTATACGAGATGGAAAACGCATCGGTGGCGTCGGACCGTTTTCTGTCGCCCAGGACCTCGACGGAGATACTTTCACGCAAATCGGCGATCTTGTCCTCCACGTACATATCCTTATACTTCGGCTCGTTGAACAACTGAAACTGCGAGATGATCTTTTCGAGGTTGGTCCGGCTCAGGATTTGCTGGGATATGATGTTGAGCCGGGATTCGATTTCCCCCGATACGACCGGCTGCACGTATTCCTTGGGGACCTTCTGGGGCTGAATCAGGATGAGGGTATTGGCCTTGTAAACCTTCGGCAACACGATGGACAACACGATTCCCGCCATGATCGCCACACAAAACGGAGCGATGACGTACCAGCGGTATTTCAGTATGATTCCTATATAGTACCGGATATCGATCGGTGCCTGCTGTTCTGTCCTGTTTGGGTCCATTTTCTTTTCTCTGGTTTTCTTCCCGGGTTTACGTTCTCGGATGGCGTATCCTACAAGGTCGAGAGTATCTTTCGCGCATCCTCGATGCCGTCAAAATCTTTCTTCATGCCGAGAGCCTTCTCCAATGCTTTTCGGGCATTTTGCGGATCCCCCTTTTGATGGTAGGCGAGTCCCAGATGATAGTAGACGGTGGGATTGTCGACCAGCTTGTCCGCCGCCTCCTTGAATTCGAGCAGAGCAAAATCATAATAGCCGTTCTTATAATACGCCAAACCGAGGGTGTCCATGACATTCGGATCGTTGGGCATCATTTCCTTGGCCTTGCCGGCCAGCTCCAGCGATTCCTTCAAGCCGGTATCATTTTTTGCCAGAATGTATGCCAGGTTGTTGGCGGCAAGCACGAAATCCGGCTGGATCTTCAAGGCCTCCCGGTAATGTTTTTCCGCCGGCGCATCCTGCCCCTGGGTTTCATAAATAATCCCCAGCATCAAATGCGCCTGAACCTGGGCAGGATCCTTATCGAGGATTTTCTCGTACCGCGAGATCGCGCCTTCTTTCCTGTTTTCCGATAGCTGCAGGCCAGCGAGGGAATAATATGCCCGGAGAAAGTCGGGGTTTTCTTCGATGGCCTTTTCAAAAGCCTCTCCGGCGGCCGCCTTGTCGTTCAGCGCAGCGTAGATATTGCCCTTGAGGTAGTGGATCACGGCCGCGGCATCTTTATTGTCCTTGAACTCGAGGAGTTTGGCATCACACAGGGCAATGGCTTCGGCCCCCCGGCCTTGGCGCGCCTTCAAGCCGGCCAGGGCCGCCAGCACATCGAAGCCCCGGGGATACAACTGAAGCGCTTTTTCATATTGCACAGCCGCGTCATCCCATTGCTTTCTTGCTTCGAACGCTCTTCCCAGGCTGAAATACCCCATGGGATTTTCGGGATCCCGGTCGACGACCATTTTAAAGGCCGATTCGGCTTCAGAAAGTTTTTCCTGGGCCATCAGGGCCCTTCCGAGCATCAGGTGCGCCTGAAGATTGTCTGGAGATTGTGTCAGGATGTCCCGGCTCTCTTTTTCCGCGAGCCGATAGTCCTGATCCCGGAAAAAAATTTCCGCCGTCAGCACCTTGGCCTGAACCAGGTTGGGGTTCAGCTCGACGGCTTTCCGGAGGCTGGTTCCGGCCAGATTGGTATCGCCCTTGGCCAGGTACGCCTGCCCGATCAGCAGATGGGCTCTTGCGGATTTGGGCTCTTCTTCGATAATCCGGCTCAAAATGCCAATCGCACCGTCATTGTCTTTCCCGGCAAGCTTGATCTCTGCCGACAACACCCGCGCCGGAAAGTTCTTCGGGTTATTGGCGAGAATTTTATCGACATATTGTTCCGCATCCGCGATCGACTGCATTCGAAAATGCTGACGCGCAACGGTGTTCATGACGTTCATGTCGTCCGGCATCTTCTCCAGGGCCGTCATATAAACCTTCAGCGCCTTATCGGGACTGCCGACGCTGTTATAGAGCTCTCCCAGCACCAGATAGGGCTTGACGTTTTCGGGTTCGATCGCGATGGCCTTGCGGAATGCCTTTTCCGCGGCGGCGGTGTCTTTCCGCTGATAATTGAAGCCGCCCAGCACCAGATAAAGTTCGACAACCGTCGGATTCAGCCGGATCGCCTCCTGAATCTGAGCCATGGCGGCATCTTCGTTTTCATTACCGGCATACATCTGAAAAAGGGCCAGGTGAAGCTGGATATTTTCAGGATCCTTCACCAACGCCTCCTTGAGGATGGTTTCGGCCTTCTGCTTTTCCCCTTGCGCCCGCAACACCGAGGCCAGCCCCAGCCGGCTTCGGGGATCATCCTTCAGGGAAACGGCTTTTTCAAGCAGCACCAACGCATCGGAAAATTGACCTTCCCTTTCCAGCATCCCTCCTTTGAGCAGCAGCGCTTCGACATTGTCGGGGCTTTTATCGAGCACATGGTCGAGGCGCTTCATCGCCTCTTCCTGTTCTCCGGAAAGGATCAAGAAACCGGCCAGCTTCAACAGCGCATCTTCATTATCCGGATCGATTTCAGAGACCGTGTAAAACGCCTTGAATGCCCCCTGATAGTTGCCCAGCTTCATTTCCGCCTCGCCCAGGCGCGACCAGGCATCTTTGAACTTCGGATCGAGCTGCAGGGCGCGCTTGAACTCGATGCGGGCGGTGTCGGCATCATTTTTTTCGAGATATTCGGTTCCCTTCTTGAAATGGGCCTGCTTTTTTTCCTCATCGGAAGCGCATCCCTGCAGCAGCACAAGACAACACAAGACCACGAACAAAGAAGTTCTAAGATAATTCACACCCGACTCCTTGGGTTAGAGATGGAATATTAGGATGATCTGAGCGGCACCGGGGCGCCGCGATGGTGATGGATAATTATATTCAATGATGGCGAGAAAGGAAAGAGCGATGAAAAGAGAACAGGATGCGAGGCGTTGTCTTGTTGAGATCTTATTGCGATGGTAGAGCTTCGGCACGCCCGGAACTCGCAGCTGAAAGAGCAAGGTAGGATTACACCCTGCTCTTCCAAAAGGTAAGTACAGTTTATTGGTGATGGTTTGACTGGTAAGAAGCCTATTATGGTTTGGAAGATCTATTCCTTAACATTCCTTTTCGGCCGGCCCCAGCACAACCCAACAATCCCAAACCGAGCAACATGAGCGTAGCCGGTTCCGGAACAGAAACACCGACCAGATAATCCTGACTCACCCCACCGGGAATAGAGCCGCCAATCGGACTATGTGCCAAACTGACAGGGCCTTGGAGCGCGTAATCGTTCCAATTAAAAGCTAATATTTTATTCACTTTAGCTATCTGATTTGTATAGCTACCGGCAGTAGCAATCCCCAATTTTTCCCAAATCGCGAGTTGATAATGCTCTTGAGTGCCAAATTTAGCGGAAGCAGTGAAATAATGATCCGCTATCTTTTCAACCTCACTGAATATGTCAGGAACATCAATCAACTCATAAGGTTGGATGCCCGATAATAATTGGGAAGCATCAACACAAAAAGCATCCAACCAAGCGGGACCCAACTCATCAGCTTTGAACTCATACTGCGTGTAATAACCAAACTCTCTTGCGTTGTCGTGTCGACCCTGGGCATTGGTGAGCGGTATTGCAGATGCATTTTGGATTCCAACAGAAAAAATGGCCACCAAAGCCGTAAGCGCTAAGCCCCACTGTTTTAATAAGAATTTTCCTCGTTTCATTACAGTTCCTTTCCTTTTGTCATCTTCTAATTAGATATTAAGTTTAAACCGATAACTTTGAGAAAGCATATTTTGTGCCATCCAACCAAAATAGAGAAAAGAAAGGAAAGATTATAGCATTATATATTTGTAATAATGATATATTTTAGGTAAAAAAGCAATCTGGGGTTTAAATACTCACCTATGAGATAAATTTATGATGATTGTAAAATTTACTGAAAAACCTTTTTAAAGAAGAGAAGCCTGTCGTTATAAATACCTGTTTTCTTGATTTTTAGCGCTTAACCGCCAAATTGTAAAGTTTTCCGACGTTTAGGTGGTGTTTTCTACTCTGATCATTCTGACTTGTCCATCGACAAATGGTCCTTGGAAACACTGTACTTTCCCATCATTTCATACAACGTCGGCCGGCTGACCCCAAGCTCCGCCGCTGCACTGGTGATGTTGCCGCCGTGACGTTTCAGAGCTTCTTTGATCATTCTTTCTTCCAGGGCGGCCCGGGCTTCCTTGAGGCCCATGCGGGCGCATGCCGATGCGGCGCCTTCCATATCCAACGCGGCAGGGGTGACCTGCATGCCCTCCGCCATGATCACCGCCCGTTTGATGCGGTTTTCAAGCTCCCGGACGTTTCCGGACCAGTCGCACCGCCGGATAGCCGCAATGGCACCTTTCGTGAATCCCGAGAGCGCAATATTATATTCCTCGGCGTATCGCTTCAAAAAGGCCTTGGCCAGCAGAAGAATGTCGTCGTCCCGCTCCCGGAGGGGCGGCATGAAGATTTTGACGACGTTCAGGCGGAAATAGAGGTCTTCCCTGAAGGCGCCCGAAACCGTTTCCTCTTTCAGGTTGCGGTTGGTGGCGGCAATCACCCTGGCGTTCAACGGTATTTCCGCCCGGCCGCCGACCCTCTCGACCACCTTTTCCTGAAGAAACCGCAACAGCTTGACCTGAAGCGGCAGGGGCATCTCCCCGATTTCATCCAGAAACAGGGTGCCGCCGTCGGCAAGCTCGAACCGCCCCTTCCGCTGGGTGTGCGCCCCGGAAAACGCCCCCTTCTCATGCCCGAAAAGCTCGCTTTCCAGAAGATTTTCCGGAATCGCGCCGCAGTTGATGACCACGAAAGGCTGCTCCCGCCGGGGGCTTTTTTGGTGAATCGCCCGCGCGACCAGCTCCTTACCGGTGCCGCTTTCCCCTTCGATGAGAACCGGCGCGTCGGTGACGGCCACCTTGCGGATGGTCTTGTAAACAACCTGCATCTTCCCGCATGTCCCCAGCATCCCCTCGAAGTCATCGCCGCCAAACCGCTCCCGGAGCCTGCGATGCTCGGATTCGAGTGCGGCGATATAGGCGGCGCGCCGGAGGACGATCTTGAGCTCATCGATTTCGATCGGCTTGAGAAAAAAATCATAAGCCCCCCGGGAAACCGCGTTCAGGGCATGCTCCTTCTCGCCCCGACCGGTAACAATGACCACCTTGGGGGCAGGCTGGATCGCCGTGATCTCTTCAAGTGTTCGAAATCCCTCCGTCACGCCGGCGGGATCGGGCGGCAGACCCAGGTCGAGCGTCACGACCGCCGGATGATCTTTTTTCAAACGTTCGAGCGCGCCTTCCCGGTCTCCGGCGAGCAATACCTCGTACTCGCCCGACAGCGCCCATTTCATCTGGGTGCGCAGGTCTTCGTCGTCCTCGACGATGAGGATCGTTCGTTTCTTATCGATATCCGAGGATTTAGCCAAAAAATGCTCCTTCATGCATCGCACGGCATCGCGTCAGGCGTAAAACCGTCGACCGGCGATACGATCCGCTACGGCAACGGCAGCATCACCCGGAAGGTGCTGCCGGCGCCGACCGCGCTTTCCACTTCGATTTTTCCACCGTGGGCTTCGACGATGGTTTTGCTGTGGTAGAGGCCGATCCCCATACCGTTTTTCTTTGTCGTCTGGAAGGGGCGGAAAAGCGACTGTTCCATAAATTCCACAGGCATGCCCCGGCCATAATCCCGGACGCTTACAAAAGCCCACCCGTCCGCGGCACCGGTTTCAACCTCGATCCGTTCGCCGCCGTCGGAGGCCTCGCAGGCATTCAGAAGAAGGTTGGTCATCACCTTTGCGAAATGCTCCGGGTCCAGACTTACAAACGGCACGATGCCGGTTCGCTGTGAGATTCTGCCGCCCACGGCCCCGTTCAGATCGGCGGCGGTTCTGGACACCAGGGCATTCAGATCGACCTTTTCGAGGTGCAGCTCGATCTTCTGGCTCAGGGACGTCAGCCGGGCGCTCATCGCCTTGATCTTTTCCACGCTCCCGGAAATAGATCGAACGGCGTCCTTGCGAAATTCAGGGTTTTCGAAATGATGGGGCAGATTCTGCACGGTCAGGGAAAGCTTGTTGGCAAGGTTTTTCAGATCGTGGACGAAAAACGCGGACATGCTCTGAAAGGCCTCCATCTGCTTCAGATCTCTCAGCCGCTCCGACATGAGAATATTCTGGACGTTTGCGGCCAGTTGGCCGGTCATGGTCGCAAGAAGGTCGAAATCCTCGACGGAAAGAGGGGTATTTCCCACCCGCTTGCCGATGGTCAGGATCCCCAGAAGTTCATTCTTGAACTTGAGGGGGATGCAGTAGCGCAGCGCCAGACCGTCAAAAAAATCCTCGCCGAATTCCCGCAAAGCCGGCGGCAATTCATCGATTTCATAATCGAGATCCCACGGGATCTTCCCGGTAGCCACCGCCGCCATCAGTTTCTGCACCTTGTCGCCCAGTTTTTTTTCATCTGACGGCCCTGAAAAGACGGTTGACGCCCCCAATACCGGATTCGCGCCGTCCCGAATCCAGATCGAAACGGCGAGGCTGTCGAAGGTTTTGGCCGTGATTTGTGCAGCGGCCCAAGAAAGCATCCGAATATCCACTGCCGATGAGGTTTCGTGGGTGAAATTGGCCCATTCCTGACGGTAGTCGTATACCGGTCTTTTGAAATGGCGGGAAATGAAGCGCTTGACCCGCTTCTTGTAGCGGTCTGACAGGAGAACGCCCACCGCGCCGGCAAAGGAGAGGATGATGACGAAGGAAATGAGGGAAATGGCCTGGGCGGCGTCGAAGATAAAAAAAAGCTTTGCGGCGATCCCGACGATGATAAAATAGGCACCGACCAGGATGATCGTGAAGGAATGGTAGATGACCGTGTTGGACGCAAAGAATCGAACGTCCAAGGTTCCGGTCCGCATCAGGGATTTTGCCGCAAGCAGCACGCCCGCCACGATGGCGCCGGCGTTGACGAGTTCCCATTCCATGGTTACGGAATGAAACAAAAGCGCCTGGCTCACGGTGAAGATCCGGGCGACAAGGATGCACCCGACGCCGATGATCAGGAATTTGATCTGCCACCGAAAATTCCCCGTCGCCTGCCTGAGCGTCTTCTCGATCAGCACCAGGCCCGACAACGCTCCGGTCAGCATGCAAAACTGAAACGCCTGGCCCCAGGGATTGACTGCAAAATGCCACAAGCCGGGCGTCATCGAAACCGGGGAATCGGCATACAGCATCCCGCCGGAGCCCGCAAGAACGAGTATCGGCGCGCCATACAGCGCAAAAACCCGCCATTTCCATTTTTTCAATCGCTCAAGCGGCTCTTGTGCGGAAAAACAGAGGCTGAACACAAGCCAGGTTCCCGGCAGCAGCGCCGCCGGAATATTTCCGGCGGCCATCCAGCGCGCCGCATCCCAGGGCATGGCAGCGCCGATGCAAAGCCCGGTAAACATCGATTCCGCGGCCAGCAGGATCAACCCCAAGGACAGCACGCCATGAACAAAGCTGCGGTGGTCTTTCACCAGGACGACGACGGTCAGCAAGAAGGCTGAAAGCGCGGCAATATAGGGCAGTGTATGGTGTAGAAGTGTCATCGGCAGAGACGTCGGGAATCGATGATGTTCGTATGGAATGTTTCGTGGTTACGGCAGGGTTTCATGCTGGTCCATAAGATCAGGTGAACAACCCCATGCGCGGGGTTTCCGTTTTCCTGAGCGCCCAGAGAATGGGAACCAGGATGCAAAGGGCAATGGAAAAATAGACGATCCCGCCGCTTTTGTGCAGCCAGCTGTTGGTGAGCCAGGACATATCCACTTTCGAGGCCAGCAGCGTCAAGGATGTGATGCGGAGGGCATTCTTGAATATGGTGATGGGAATAATGCACAAGGCCAGGGCCAGCCTGCGCCGGTTGCTCCGCAAAAACATGAACCCCGCCAGAACGACGGTGATGAGCAGGGCAAGGCTCGAGCGTATGCCGCTGCACTCCTTGGCCACGGAGATGGCGAATCCGCCTTGGACCTCGAAGGTCAAGCCTTCCCGGACATAAGGAAAGCCGATGACGTTGAAAACGATTTGGACGGCGTCGGCGGATCGATGCTGGAGAAAAGAAATGACTCTTTCAATCAGAAACGTGGGTAACGGAATCATGAACGCCAAAAAGAAAAGGGGAAACAACGCCTTTTTGAAAGCCCTGATTCCCCAAAAGCAGATATACGCGCCGACGATCCACATCAAAAAACCCGTCACGGCAATGGACAGGTAATCGTTGGTTCCCAGCGGCTCCCGAAAAAAAAGGGCGCATCCATAACAAATGATACCCGCAAGCATCACCATCACCCCCGGCTTGAGGTCATATCCAATCGTTTCGAACAGCGTTTCCCGATCCACAACGAACAGATAGAGGCTGACCACCGGAACGAAGAACACATGGGAATACAGCTCGCTGTGACGCGACAATTCCGCAAGCGCCATGAGCGGCGGGAAAAAAATCAGCACGCCGGCGACAACGGCGGCCGGAAACAGAAACAGGTTTCTTTTCAAGAGAGATCCTTATTGATAAAAATTGATAGACGTTGAGAGAAAACGCCGGTGGGAAGAGGCATGGAAAAGCGGGAAAAATGCAAAGGGCGCAGGTTCAGTCGGCAGGCAATTCCGATAAGACCCGCATAGCCTCAGCCGCCCCGGTAAAGTCGGTATCCAGATCGAGGGCGTTTCGGAGCCATAACTTAGCTTCCTCCTGGTTGCCGACCTTGTGGTGGGCCATGCCCAAATGGTAGAGCGCTTCGGCGCTGTCCGGCAGCCGGGAGGCGTTTTGCATTAATAGACTCAAAGCGCCTTGATAATCTCCCTTCCGGTAGAGGATCCACCCGACGGTATCGCCGATGCTGGGATCATCCGGCGCCGCCTTCCGGGCGCGAAGGGCATATCCATGCGCCGTTTCCGGATCGCCGAAACGCTCCAGATGGATATACGCCAGGTTGTTCAGGGCCGGGGCATGGGCCGGATTGGCGGCGATCACCTTTTCATAGTATTTTACGGCATTCGGATCATCCTTCATCTGTTCATACGAAATGCCCATGAGCATCAGCAAAAGCTGTTCGTCATTCGCCGCAGGCCGATGGCCAAGAGCCCTTTCAAGCACCTCGATCGCATCATCAAATTGACCTTTCTCCATCAAAAGCCGGCTCAACTCCACGGATGCTTTCACATCACCCGGGTTGATCGACAGCACTTTCGTAAAAGCCGCCATTGCATCATCCGGCCGATCCATGGTCTGGTAAAGGGATCCCAGAATGAATTGGATTTCAAATGAGTTCGGAACGATTTTCGCCTGCCGCGACACCCGTTGCAAGGCAGCTTCGCTATCGTTGTTTTTCAGGTCGATCCGAACGAGCCGATCGAGGGCTTCCGCAAAGCCCGGATCGAGCGTCAGGGCCTTTTCAAAATTCTTCCCGGCGTTTTCGCTTTCATGCCGGGCCATGTCCCCTATCCCCATGTAATACGGCCCCCTGGGATCCTTGGGAGCGACCATGGTGATCTTTTTGAAGGTTTCAAAGGCTTTTTCACGATCCCCTTTTGACAGGTAAATTTTGCCCAAGACCATGTAGGCCGGAACAAACGCAGGCTTTTTCTGAATCAGATTTTCCAGATCCCTTACCGCTTCCTGCATCCTGCCGCCTTTGATCTTCAGCTCGGCCAGGGCAAGACCCGCCTCCGCCAATGCCGGGGCCAAGGATACGGCCTTCTGCAATTCCACCCCGGCGGATGCATCGTCTCCGGCAAGCATATACGCAAGCCCCAGCTTGTATCGGGCCTGGGCGGATTCCGGAGTCATGGCCGTCAGCTTCTGAAACTGCGCAACCGCTTTTTCGCCTTCTTTCCTGGCCAGAAACACCTCGCCAAGAAGGATGTTGCCCCGGACATCACCGGGTTCCAACTTTAACAGGTTCTCCAGCGCCTCCAGACATCCGCCGTAGTTTTTTTCGACATACAGGATTTCGGCCAGGCGGCGCCATGCATCTGGAGAGTCATGATTTTTGGAGAGGGTTTGTCGCAGTTTTCGCTTTTCATTGGCGATATCCTTGCTCAGCGTGCTTTTCTGGTATAGCTTCATGGGGTTATGCGCAGGTGTATCAACTCCGGTTGCGGCGTCCTTTGCGGCCCGGGCAGGTGCGCAAACAGCTAAAATCAGGATTGAGGTCAGTACCAGGCTGTTCAATTTCATACGAATCATCGATGCGTCCATAATAAGTTCACCATAGTCGACCGGATTGCAATAATCCCGCTAAACCGCAAATCATGGGATTTCGAATTGGATTTCGCTTTTCCCTTCACAGGCAAGTCCATCCGGTTCTCGAAAAAATGAAACCCCTCCACCTTGGGTTCCAAAATCTTCAGCACCATCAGCGCCAGCAGTGCCCCTCCTATCACACACAACTGAAACGGCATTCCCCAGCCATTGATGAAAAAGCCCCACATCCCGGGCGGCACCGGAACCGGGTATTCCGAGAACACCGCCCCCCTGGAAGCGGCAAGGACGGCAACCGGCGCAGCATAGAGCAATAACACCCGCCATCGCCATCTCTTCAAACGCAGCATGGGTGCTTTTGCGGAAAACATCAGGCTGAAGACCGGCCATGTGCCAGGCAGCATCGCTGCTGGGATATTCCTGATGGCCATCCATCGCGCCGCCTGCCACGGCATCAATGCGTTGATGCAGCGCAACCGCTCCGACAGTTGTATATTCTGCACGTTGGCGGCCAGCTGGTCCGCCATGGTCGAAAGCAGGTCGAAATCCTCTATGGACAGCGGCGCATCCTTCCCCACCCGTTTTCCCAGCGTCAGAATCCCTACGAATTCATTCTTGACCTTGAGGGGGATGCAGTAGCGCATCTCGAGACTTTTGAAAAAATCTTCGCCGACCTCACGCAGCACCTGCGGCAGTTCATCCCATTCATAATCCATTTCCATCGGGATGTTTTCGGATTCAACGGCCTGTATCAGCTTCAGGGCCTTTCCGCCAAGCGTCGTTTCATGCTTCAGCTCCGAAAAAATGGTCGAAGCGCCGATCCTCACGCTGCCACCGGCGCCTTCCCGGATCCAGATGGTGATCGCGAGGCTGTCGAAGGTTTTGGCCACGATGTCCGCGGCGGTATGGCAAAGCATGCGGATATCCCTGGCAGAGGAGGTTTCATGGGTAAAATTGGCCCATTCCCGGCGATAGTCATAAATCGGCCGCTTGAAATGGCGGGAGATGAAGCGCTTCAGCCGTTTCCGGTACCGGTCCGACAGGAGAAATGCGACCGCGCCGGTTAACGATAAGATGACGGCAAAGGATATGAAGGATATTGCCTGGGCAGCATCGAGAATAAAGAAGAGCTTTGCCGCCATGCCCACGATAATGAAGTAGGCCCCTACCAGGATGATGGTGAGGGAATGATAGATGACCGCGTTCGACGCATAGAATTCGATGTCGAGGGTACGGGTCCGCATGAGCGACCTCGCCATCATCACCACCCCGACCACGATGGCGCCGACATTGACCATCTCCCATTCCATCCGGATGGAATGGAAAAGAATGGCCTGGCTCACGATGAATATCCTTGCGATAAGGATGCATCCCAGACCGATGATCACAAATTTTACCTGCCAGCGGAAATTTCCCGTCGCCTGCTTGAGCGTCTTTTCAAGCAGCATTAAAGCCAGCAGTGCCCCTACCAGCACGCACAACTGAAACGCCATTCCCCAGCCATTGATGAAAAAACCCCACATCCCCGGCGGCACCGAAACCGGGTATTCCGAGAACAACGCCCCCCTGGAAGCGGCAAGGATGGCAACCGGCGCAGCATAGAGCAATAACACCCGCCATCGCCACCTTTTCAATCGCAGCATGGGTGCTTTTGCGGAAAACATCAGGCTGAAGACCAGCCATGTGCCCGGCAGCATCGACGCGGGGATATTCCGGATGGCCATCCATCGCGCCGCCTGCCACGGCATCGATGCGTTGATGCAGCGCCCGGCAAAAAACGATTCCGCAGCCAGCAGCACCAACCCGATGGCCAGCACCCAATGGACAAGGCTGCGGCGATCCTTGACCAGGACAACCACGGCCAGCGAAAAAGCTGCAAGTGCAGCAAAATAGGGTAGTGTAAACTGGAGCAGTGTCATCTTTCAGAAGCCATCATGCTTTCCGGCTCTGATTTCCGCAGCCCCCACAGGATTGGGGTCAGAATGCAAAGAGCGATGGCAAAATAGACAATGCCGCCGCTTTTGTGCAGCCAGCTGTTGGTCAACCAGGACATGTCCACTTTCGAGGCCAGCAGCGTGAGCGATGTGATGCGAAGGGCGTTCTTGAAAATGGTAATAGGGATGACGCACAAGGCCAAGACCAACCTGCGCCAGCCGCTCCGCAGAAACATTTTCCCCGCCAGGACCACGGTGATGAGAAGGGCCAGGCTAGACCGAATGCCGCTGCACTCCTTAGCCACGGAGATGGCAAAACCGCCTTGGACCTCGAAAGTCACTCCTTCCCGAAGGTACGGGAAGCGGATAGTGTCGAAAACCAGTTGAACTGCGTCCGCCGACCGGTGCTGAAGAAAGGAGATCACCCATTCCATCAGGGCCGTCGGCACCGGGACCATGAAGGCCAAAAAAAGAAGGGGAAACAGGGCTTTTTTGAAGGCCCCGATTCCCCAACAGCAGATATACGCCCCGATCACCCACAGCAGGAAACCGGCCATGGCAACGGACAGGAAATCATTGGTGCCCAACGGTTCACGGAAAAAACGGGCGCTGCCATAAAGCGCAGCGCCCGCAAGCATCACCGCCAACCCGGGCATAAGGGCATATCCGGCGGTTTCGATCAGGGATTTCCGGTCGATGACGAACAGATAAAGGCTGATGACCGGAATGAAGAGCATGTGGGAATAGAGTTCGCTGTGGCGCGACATCTCCGCCAGCTCCAGGAGCGGCGAGGAAAAAACCGCGGCGCCAACGGCCACGGAGGCGAGAAAAGGAATCAGATGGCTGGTCAATGGAGAACCTTTAGCGGTTGAGGATAGCGGCATGCATGCGGAGCAATGAAAAGACAATCAGGAAAAGGAGGAGACGCGCGTCGATTCAGTCAGCGGGCAAATTCGATAAGACCTGCCGGGCCTCATCCGCGCCGCTGAAATTGGGATTCAGATCCAGGGCGTTTTCCAGCCAGATCCTGGCCTCGGCCTCATTACCGGCCTTGTAGTGGGCCATGCCCAGGTGATAGAGAGCCTCGCCGGATTCGAAAAGCTGGGATGCGTTTTGCACCAGGAAATTCAGGGCGCCTGGATAATCCCCTTTCCGGTAGAGGGTCCACCCGAGGGTGTCGGTGATGCTGGGATCATCGGGCGCCGCTTCATACGCGCGGCGGGCGTACCCGTGGGCGGTTTCCGGATCGCCGAAACACTCTAGGTGAATATAGGCCAGGTTGTTCAAGGCCGGGGCATGAGCAGGGTTTGCGGCGATCACCTTTTCATACCATTTTGCCGCCGCCGGAAAATCCTTCGCCTGCTCATACGCGATGCCCATTAGCATCATCAGGAGCTGTTCATCATCCGGGGCCGGCCTGCTGTTCAGGGCCTTTTCAAGAACGCAGATGCCATCTCTGTATTGGCCGCCCATCATGAAAATGCGGCTCAACGCCACGGACGCCCTGGCATAACCGGGGTTGATGGTCAGGGCCCTGGTGAAGGCAGCCTTTGCGTCATCCGGCCGGTTCATCTTCATGCACAGGGACCCCAGAATGAATTGGATCTCGAACGAATCCGGTCCGATCCACGTCTGCCGCAAGACCCGATCTAAGGCGGCCTCGGGCTTTCCGGCCGACACGTCCATCAGAACAAGCTGGTCGAGGGCCTCCGCATAGCCGGGATCCAGATCCAGGGCCTTTTCGAACTGTTGCCGGGCTGGTTGGGTTTCATGTCGGGCGTTGTGAACGAACCCCATATAATATGGGCCCCTGGGATCCTTGGGCGCGACAACGGCAATTTTTTTTTAATCTCGAAGGCTTTATCACTATCCTCTTTGGATAGGTAAACCTTGCCCAGGGCAATATAAGCCGGAACAAACGAGGGTTCCTTTTGGATAAGGCTTTCCAGATCCTTGATGGCCTCTTGCTGATCTTTGACACTTTGATTTTTTATATCATTTTATATCGGCGTGTTATGGCACGCAAAAAAGTTCTTGGCACTACCATTCCGCTTTATCGGCTTGTGATTACATCTGT
>AMWB02029075.1_pt1 | contig 26447 bp, 20 predicted proteins | sample 200311 | NCBI WGS metagenome assembly AMWB02 (sample SAMN02737377, study PRJNA173069) | bioreactor metagenome | biome: anode biofilm in microbial fuel cells | place: USA: California | collected 2010-12-16 | reverse complement strand
TCAAAATCTGGATATCAGTTTCATTTCGGCGGGTCTGCAGCCAATTTTCCAAAGCCTTGCTCTGCAGGCTGAGCCGTGCATCGGTTGTCAGCGGGTGGGCATCCTCATGGGCAATGACCATAAGGATGTGGTATCCAATTTCGGACTGAATGATTTCGGAATAGGTGCCTTCCGGCAAAGCGAAGGCGGCATCTTCCACTGGCTGAAAAAGCAGATAACCGCGCGGGAACCAGCCCAGTTCTCCACCAGTCTCCGGATTGTATTCCCAAGCCAATTTGTCAAACGAGGTGCCAGACTGCAGGCTGGTGAGCACACCTTCAGCTTCCTCCAGCGTTTCGGTGAAGATCTGGCGCGCACGCACCTGCTCAACCGACTCTGGCACAGCGTTGATGATCTGATCCCGCTGCCAGGCAGCATCTGCTGCCAAACGGATGGAAAGGCGGAATTCTGCGTCATCGTAATGATTGGCGCTCATCCAGTTGGTCAGGGCGCTTCCGGACCCCAATTGCGCCAATAGCTGGTCAATCCGCGCCTGTAAATCCTGGTCACTCAGGCCATGGCCGGAATCGCGGGCTGCCTGTGCCAGAAGTAACTGGTCAACCAGGTAATTCAAGACCAGAGTCTGGATTTCCGTATCGGACGGAGCGGGTTCATTTTGAGGGAGCGCGTCCCGGTAACGGGTCATTTCGTTTTGAAAGTACGAGAGCGGGATCCCCTCCCCAGCCACGCTGGCAGCCAGCGGTACGCTGGTAGGCGCGGGAGCGTCGGTCGCGGTCTGAGTAACCATTATCAGCGTCGGCAGGGGTGGCGTAGCGCTGGCGGTGACGGTTTCACTGCCTGCCACTGGGTTACAGGCGCTTAAAACAATGGCCAGGGCGATCACGACCCACGGCCACTGTTTTCTGATTGTTTTGTGTTTCAGCATAGCGGCAATTATACTCAGTTCCTCTCAAGTACGCCTGCTGGGGGTTTCTAATCGTTGGCTGGCCGGTTTATCCGACCCCAATCCCGCGTACCAGGAAGCCGATCCCAAAACTGATCGCGGTCACCCCCAGGCTGATGCCAGCCTGACGGGTGAAGCGTTTGATGAATGATTCATCCCGGACGATGGCCGCATAGAAATTGAAAAGTGCAATGACAGCGATGCCGATGGCCAGCATGACGCCAAGCGAGATGAAGTAATTCTTAAAAACCAGGTAGGGCAGGATCAACAGCGCCACGGTGACAATGTAGGCGATTCCCGTATAGAGAGCAGCTTTGCCGGGTTTCTTATCTGTCTCTTCTGAAGAAGTTGAAAGGAATTCGGAAGCAGCCATCGAGAGGGCGGCGGCAATACCAGTAATCAGACCCGAAAGCGCAATCAGGTTCGTGTCCTGGAAGGCGAGCGTCAGGCCGGCTAGCGTCCCGGTGAGCTCGACCAACGCGTCGTTAAGCCCCAAAACCACCGAGCCGGAGTACTTCAGGCTTTCTTCATCCAACATCCCGATCAAATTGGCTTCGTGCGCGTCTTCATCCCGAATGATTTGATCCAACTCGGGGTAGAGCGCCTTATAGGGTTCATAACCCGCAGAGGCATTATTCTCATCTTTTTCGAGCAGCTTGATCCCGAATGTATATCCGAAAAGCCGGCTGGCTAAAAGGTAGAAAAACTTCTTGGTTTTGTTGGGTTTGACATCTTCGCCGCTGTAACGCTGCCAGACCTGGTAGTGAAACATCTCATCCCGCGCCATTTTGGCAATAACTTCACTGTTATGTGCATCTTTAACTTGTTTGGAGAGGCCTTCGTAAATGCTATGTCCGTCAATTTCATCCTGTTGAAAACGCAGGAGCTGCTTTTTCATTTCTGGTGATATTTCCATAAGATTAATTCCCTTCTTTGTCGTTAGCTAATTTTACTCAGTAAACGCTTGTGATCGAATCCGGATATACATACTTTACCGCGGAACATATAAAACAAAAAGGGTGAGGCGAAGATTTCGCCCCACCCTTTGCGTCAAACGGCCTAATCTTAGTAATCCATGCCACCTTGCGGCATCGGAGGTGTCGCCGGGGTTTTCTCAGGGATGTCTGTGATCAGCGCTTCAGTGGTCAGAATCATCGCGGCGATGGAGGCTGCGTTTTCAAGCGCACCGCGGGTGACTTTGGCGGGGTCAATAACGCCACCCTTGACCAGGTCGCCATAGGCTTCGGTCAGCACGTTGTAACCAATGTGTTTGTTGCCTTCAGACTCCTGCTTCTGGCGCACGGTCTCGACAACCACTGAGCCGTCTTTGCCGGCATTTTCTACGATCCGGCGCATGGGCACTGCCAGCGCATTGCGCACAATGTTGACGCCAATCTGCGCGTCCTCAGCGTCCATCTTGATGGCCGCCACCGCGGGGATGGCATTGATCAATGCGACGCCGCCGCCCGGAACGATGCCTTCTTCCACCGCAGCGCGGGTAGCTGAAAGCGCGTCTTCAACACGGTGCTTCTTTTCTTTCAGTTCCGTTTCGGTGGCAGCACCAACCCGGATGATGGCGACACCGCCCGAAAGCTTGGCCAGGCGTTCCTGCAGTTTTTCGCGGTCATAGTCGCTGGTGGTGTTCTCAATCTCGACCCGGATCTGTTCGATGCGGCCCTTGATTGCGCTCGGATCGCCTTTGCCGCCAACGATGGTGGTGTTGTCTTTGTCGGTCGTGACTTTTTCAGCGCGGCCGAGGTCTTCGATCGTCGCGGTTTCAAGCTTGCGGCCGGTTTCTTCCGAAATCACGGTGGCATTGGTCAGCACGGCAATATCCTGCAGCATGGCCTTGCGCCGGTCACCGAAGCCAGGGGCCTTGACGGCGATGACATTCAACATACCACGCAGTTTGTTCAACACCAGGGTCGCCAGGGCTTCGCCATCTACATCTTCGGCGATGATCATCAGCTCGCGCTTGCCAACCTGCACTACTTTTTCGAGCAGCGGCACGATGTCGGCCGCAGCGGAGATTTTCTTGTCGTAGACCAGGATGTAAGGATCCGCGATGGAGGCCTGCATGTGCTCGGTGTCGGTCACGAAGTAAGGTGAAATGTAGCCACGGTCAAACTGCATACCTTCCACATATTCGGTCTCAAATTCGAGGCCTTTGGATTCTTCAACAGTGATGACGCCGTCTTTGCCCACTTTGTCCATCACGTCTGCAATCAGGTTGCCGATCTGTTCGTCCTGGGCAGAAATGGTAGCCACGGAAGCGATTTCTTCCTTGGTGGTGATGTCAATTGCCTGTTCATGAATCGAGTCGGAGACGGCTTTGGCAGCAGCCTCGATGCCGCGCTTCAGCAGCATCGGATTTGCGCCGGCGGCCAGGTTCTTCAAGCCTTCGCTCACAATGGCATGCGCCAAAACAGTTGAGGTGGTGGTACCATCACCGGCGATGTCATTGGTCTTGGTGGCAGCTTCTTTAAGCAGCTGGGCACCCATATTCTCATAAGGGTCTTCCAGTTCAATCTCTTTGGCCACAGTCACGCCATCGTGGGTAATGGTCGGGGACCCGTATTTACGATCCAGCGCGACATTGCGCCCCTTGGGGCCGAGTGTGGTCGCGACTGCGTTGACCACGGTATCAATACCGGTCTTAAGCGAACGGCGGGCTTCATCTCCAAAAACTAATTGCTTTGCCATAAGTTATGCTCCTTCAGTAATTTCTATGATGAATTAAAGGATCGCGAGGATGTCGCTCTCGCGAAGGATTAACAATTTCTTGCCATCGTATTTGATTTCAGTGCCGGAGTATTTGGCAAACAACACAGTATCGCCTACACTGACGTCCAACGGCACACGCTCGCCTTTATCATTGCGGTCACCAGGGCCGGTGGCCAATACTTTGCCTTTTTGAGGCTTTTCTTTGGCAGTCTCAGGCAGCACGATGCCGCCAGCGGTAACTTCTTCCTGCTCAATCGGTTCAATTACCAGACGGCTTCCCAACGGTTTGATCGAAATTGTCATATCATCCTCCAATAAGATTGAATGTTTTTTCGCATTTTTTAGCACTCTTTGAATGAGAGTGCTAACAATGTAATCATAAACTTACGGGTCCGATTCGTCAAGCCGGAAGGGGAACTTCTAATATTTCTTTTACAATCGCAGCATCAATTGCTGCCGGCACAGATCTCTTCACCTGCCTCAACAATGCCCATGATGTCTGGGTCGCTGGCATAACTGGCGCGAATGATCTGAAAGATGTCTGCAGCCCGCGTACAGTAATCATCCCCAGGGCGGTGCAGGCCGGCCAGTACGGAACCATAGGTATAGTAATAGAGGACGGTCGTATCTGAAAGCGGTAGCCCGGTCAGCACGATCGACTCGACACAGGGGTCTTCCTCGCGCGCCTGGCACGAGACCAGCGCGTCGCAGCCCACAACGGCGCACTGCAAGGCCGGGATGGAGCCCTCATAGTTGCGGGCACGGTAGTAAATGACCCCGACCTGGCCGTAGGTATCCGGGTTATATGGATTGAGCGTCAGGGCCTTGTAGGCGTTACGTGCCGCCAACATCGGGCTGGCTTCGGGCATGCGGATGTATGTATTGGCAATTGCCATATAAGGGATTGGGTCTTTGATGCCCAGCTGCTCATTCAAGCGGGCAGCTTTGTCGAAATACTCCAACGCCAGATCCCATTCCTGCAGTTGACGATACAGTCGGCCGACCGAGTTGTAAAGGAATGTCAAATTGGGCGTGAGTTCGATGGCCTTCAGGTATTCATCCACCGCCAGGCTGTATTCACCCAGCACCTCATACAGGTAGGCGTGCACGCGGTGCACATCCATCAGATCTTCTCCACGATCGAGCGCCTGCTGCATGTATTCCTGCGCCTGATCCCACTTAAACTCATCGGTCAGGATCTCGGTGTAATAAGCTAGCGCCAGTGTGTTGGTGCTATCCAACTGGAGGGCCATCAACGCTTCCGATTCGGCTTCATTTTGCCTGGTTTTCGCTTCTGCGCCAGCCAGAGTTGGGTCTGCGTACCAATTCAGCACGAAGGCGCGGATTGCCAGGACGTTCGAATTATTCGGCTCCAACGCTTTGGCCTGGTCAATCACCTTCAAGGCTTCGCTCAGCCGGTCGCGTCGCTCCTGATCCGTAGTCAGCGTGTTGGACGAATACACCTGGATGCGGGCCAGCTCCGCCATGATGCTGGTGTTGGTGGGTTCCAATGCGATTGCTTTGCGGTAAGCCTCAATCGCCTTGTTCAGGTCACCTGCCTGAAAGTGCATGCTGCCCTCAATCACAAATGAATTGACCGTTCGGGTGGGCGTAGGCGTTGGCACCAGAGGCGGCCAAATCTCCCCGCGGGCATAGCTGCGCAGCACCGAAATCAAGAGGACAATGATGACCAGCAAAATCATCACCCGGTACGGACTGGACTGCTTTCTGGGGTTATGGAATAAGTTTTTTCGTTCCTGGATGTACATAAATGGATCAAGGTAAAGGCGTTACTGTAGGTGTTGCCGTCGGTCCAGTGACGATTGTCGCCGTTGGGGCTGGCGTTTCGGTCGGCGGATTTAAAAGATTCTCTTCACAGATGCGGATAATCTCATTGGCATTAAACACACCGTCCGGGTCATCAGCGATCGTCTGCAGCATGCCATTCGCAACAGCAACGGCCTCATTGCAGCGGTTGACCTTCGCCAACGAAAGACCATAGCGGCTGTAGGTCTCGATGACAGAGGTTTTATATTCCAGCGGAATTCCGTTCACCGCCTGGCCGTCTTTTGAAAGGCCACCCTGAACCGCGATCTGCAGGTAATCAATGGCCTGGTTGTACTGTCCCTTGCGGTAATAGAGGGTGCCCAGGTTGGCATAAAGATTGGGGTCCGTCGGACCGTCCTTCAAGGCCAGTTCGCCGTACTGAATGCCTTTTTCCCACTCACCCAACATGCCATATACCCGTGAAATAAACAGGTTTGGGTCTGGGCTGGTTGGGTTGAGTGAGTACGATTTGGTAAACTCGAAAACCGCCTGGTCCAGCTCTCCCAGCGTGACCAGATTGCGCCCGAGGGCCATGTGCAGGGCAGAAATATTGGGGTTGATCTGAATGGCGGCCTGCAGCTGTTCAACCGCCTCGGCATAGTTGCTGGTGATCTCCAATATATAACCGCGCGCCCAATGTGCTTCCAGCAGGCCCGGGTCCAGCGCCAGCGCTGTGCGCGATTCTTCAATGGCTTTGTCGACTGTATCCAGCTCTTCGAGGCCGGCTTCTACCCGCAGCCCCAAAAGGTAGGCATAAACCGCATGCCCTAAAGCATTGTTCGGGTCCAGTTCAATTGCCCGGCGGGCGTCCACTTCCCCTTCCAGATAATTTTGCTGAAAGCCCTTTGCCCATCCCAAGAGCGCGTAAGCTTCGGGGCGGGTATTATCCAACAGGATGGCGTTTTCAGCATTCACCTGGGCTTCTTCAAGTTGCATGGCATAAATTTGCAGGCGGGCGAGCTTGAGATAATTATCCGCATTTTGCGGTGCGGCATTGATGGCCTGCTTGTACGTGTCGATGGCGGCGATAAATTTACCTTCGGCGGAGAGTGAATCGGCTTCCGTGGCATACGAGGCCGGGTCGCGCGTGGGTGTGGGGGTTGGCACAAGCGGCGGCGCGATGTTGGGGATCACCATCACATTGAAATAGACCAACCCTCCGATGATGGTTAAAAGGAATAATACCAGCCAGGTATTTGGCCGGTGTTTTTTTGATTTCAGTGAAAGCTTGCTCCCGCGTAAATACATAAACTGATATTATCATTATTATAAAATTCCGGTCAATCACCGAAAACGTGTAAAAGGTTGTTCAATCCCCACCAGTACTGCAGCTGGCCAGCCCTGTTTTCTGGGTCTGGCTATGATAAAATCTTAAAATGCTGGTGGATATTTTTAGTCTCTTTCCGCAAGTTTTTCAACCCTATCTCGATATTTCGATCCTCAAACGCGCCATTCAAAAAAATATACTGACAGTGCGCACCCACAACATCCGCGATTGGGCTACCGACCGACACCACACGACCGACGATACCCCCTATGGTGGCGGCGGCGGCATGGTGATGAAAGCAGAACCGCTATTCAACGCAGTGGAATCTGTTTTGGGCTCCCCTCCAAACTGCCCGGTGATCTTACTCTGCCCGCAAGGCGAGGTTTTTAATCAAAAAATCGCCCGAGAGCTGGCGGCTGAAGACCATCTGGCCTTCATCAGCGGGCGCTATGAAACCTTTGACGAACGCATCCGGCAGCACCTCGCCACGCGGGCGCTCTCCATTGGCGATTACGTGCTCACCGGCGGCGAACTGCCAGCCCTGGTCATCCTGGACGCCATCACCCGCCTGCAGCCGGGCGTGCTGGGTGACGAAGACGCCCCCAATGACGACTCCTTTGGTGACTGGGGGCTGCTGGAATACCCGCAATACACCAAACCGGACGATTTTCGTGGCTGGAAGGTGCCAGACATTCTGCTGAACGGAAACCTGGGTGAACAAATGAAATGGAAGCGCCGCCAGGCTCTCATCCGCACCCTGGAGCAACGGCCGGAATTGCTGCAGCAAATACCTTTAAGCGAGGAGGATCAGACCACCATCGAAGAATACATCAACGATAAACTCAGTCAGAGCAGTCAAGATGATCTCATACAGGAGGATTAATGAGTCAGGAAAAACTGGATTACCCGAAGACATTCTTATTAGGTTTTGGCTTTTTTGGCGTGATGGTGGCCTGGTCGGTCTACAACTCCTTCGTTCCTTTGTTCCTTTCAAACCGTTTCAACCTGGACCCAGCCATGATTGGCTTTTTTATGACGCTGGATAACATCGCAGCGCTGTTCATTCAGCCGGCGATTGGCTCGATTTCCGATCGCACCCGCACCAAGGTTGGCCGGCGCCTGCCCTTTATGCTTGTTGGCGCTCCGATTGCCGCGATCGCCTTCTTTTTTGCCCCACTCGTGGCTTTGCCGGCATTCAACGTGCCGGACGCAGCTCGCCTGCCGCTCTTTTTCGCCTGCACCATCACGTTCATGCTCAGCATGGCCATCTGGCGGACGCCGGTGGTGGCACTGATGCCGGATGTTACCCCATCCAAATTTAGATCGCAGGCTAACGGCGTGATCAACTTCATGGGCGGGATTGGTTCGATTATGGCCTTTTTGATTGGCTCCAGGCTATACCGCCTCAACCCGGCTTACCCCTTTTGGCTGGCGGGAATTCTGGTCTTGGTCGGGGTGCTGATGGTGTTTGCCTTTGTTCGCGAACCCAAAATTTACGATGAAAACCCGAACCTGGAAAAACCCAATTTGTGGAAAAGCCTCGGGCAAATTTTCCGCGAGCGGCAACACAATGCCATCCGCATCTTCCTGGCCATTTTTTTCTGGTTCGTCGCGATGAACGCCATTGAAACTTTCATGACATTGTATGCCAACAAATCCTTGGGCATGCCCGAAGCAGACAGTGTGGCCATTCTGACGCTCAATTCGCTGGCGTTCGTGATCATGGCCCTGCCAGCCGGCTTCATCGGCGGGAAGATTGGACGCAAGCGCACCATTGCTATAGGGTTGGTCGTGATGATTTTGATCATGCTTTCCATCTTTTTCATCCCAGCCGAAACCCAAGTTAAGGTTCTTTTCAGCCTTCCGGTCCTGGGGCCAGTACCCGTGGTTGGACTGATGTTAATCATTGCCGGCTTGGGTTGGGCTTTAATCAACATCAACTCGCTGCCGGTGGTCGTCGACCTGACGAACGCTGTCCAAATCGGCACTTTCACCGGGCTGTATTACTTGTTTTCAACCTTGGCAGCGATTGCCGGCCCAAATATCAACGGGTGGATTGTGAAGCTCTCAGGGAATAACTACGCTTCCATCTTCATCATCGGCCCGATATTTATGACCCTGGCACTGATATCCATTCTTGGCATGAAAGCTGGAGAAGCGGTCGATTCACCGCCACAGATTAGCGATGAAGCTGCCAGTGCGGGCGAAAGTAACCTTGCGAAATGAACTCTGGTAAACTATACTTATAAGTGCAGCCTCTCACAGAGAGGATAAACCGTTTTTTCTTAACGAGGAGATAAAGAAAAATGAGTAAAAAGTTTGCAGTTATTCTGTCAATGCTGATCATCAGCAGCCTGCTCCTGGCCGCATGCGGCGCTACAACGACTGAAGCGCCAGCCGAGACCAAGATCAAAGTCTGCCAGATCACCGACACCGGCGGTATTGATGACAAATCCTTCAACGCCACCGCCTGGAAAGGTATTCAGGATGCCATCACCGAGTACGGGATCGAAGGCAAATATCTTGAATCCAAGGAAGTTGCGGATTATGAGAAGAACCTGAACGCATTCGTCGAGGAAAAATGTGATCTGATCGTCACTGTCGGTTTCCTGATCGGTGATGCCACCAAGGCCACAGCCGAAGCCAACCCCGACCTCAAGTTCTCCATTGTCGACTACTCCTATGACCCTGCTGTCAGCAACATCGTCGGCCAGATCTTCGAAACCGATGAAGCCGCCTACCTGGCGGGTTATGTCGCCGCTGGCGTGACCAAGACCGGCAAAGTCGGAACCTTCGGTGGTCTGCCCATCCCCACTGTGACCATCTTCATGAAAGGCTTCGCTGAAGGCGTCGCCAAGTACAATGAAGTACACGGAACCGCTGTGGAAGTTCTCGGGTGGGATTTGAACGATGACACCAAAGGCCTCTTCACCAATACCTTTGACGATCAGCAGAAAGGCCGTGAATTGGCTGTCTCTCTGTTGGATGAGGGCGCCGATATCATCATGCCCGTGGCCGGCCCCGTTGGTCTGGGCGCAGCTGCAGCAATCGTCGAACGTGGCAGCGGCTACCTGATCGGTGTGGACTCAGACTGGTACCTCACCAGCCCTGAATACGCCTCAATCACACTGACTTCGGTCATGAAAATGATGGATTCCACCACCAAACAGGTAATCAAATCCGTCATCGATGGCACCTTCACCGGCGGCAATGTGGTTGGTACCCTGGCAAACAATGGTGTGCAAATCGCTCCGTTCCACGATCTGGACAGCCTCGTCTCTGCTGAACTCAAAGCCGAAGTTGAGCAGCTGAAGGCTGACATCATTGCCGGCACAATTGTTCTGAAGTAAAAGACTCAAGCTTTTCTGAAACGGACTGGTCAAAAACCAGTCCGTTTCTTATTTTAAGCTGTGGTAAGATAAACCAAATTACCCAGTTTTTTCCGGACGGTTATCTATGACTGCTATTCTTGAACTGCGCGGTATTACGAAATCTTTTCCGGGAGTTTTAGCCAATGACCATATTGACCTGAAGCTGGAAAAAGGCGAAATCCTGGCCCTTTTAGGAGAAAATGGCGCTGGCAAAACCACCCTAATGAATATCCTTTACGGCCTTTATCAGCCAGATGAAGGCGAAGTTCTGATCAATGGAGAGAAGGCCATCATCAACTCCCCGATTGATGCCATCAGCCACGGCGTGGGCATGGTTCATCAGCATTTTATGCTCATCCCGGTTTTCACCGTCACCGAGAATGTCATGTTGGGCGCAGAAACGGTTCGACAATTCGGTTTTTTGGAACGCTCAAAAGCTGCCCAAAAAATCCGAGACATCTCCGATCGATTTAATCTGGCGGTTGATCCGGATGCCCGGGTTCGCGACCTGCCGGTCGGGGTACAGCAGCGCGTCGAAATTATTAAACTTCTTTACCGCGACGCGGAAATTTTGATTTTTGATGAGCCGACCGCGGTATTAACGCCACAGGAATCCGATGAGCTCTTCTTGATCATGCGGACGTTGGCTGACCAGGGAAAATCCATCATATTCATCACCCACAAGCTGCGCGAAGTGTTGGCCGTGTCTGACCGCATCATGGTTATCCGCCGCGGCAAGGTCGTCGGAGAAGCCCTGCCAGAGGAGTCAGACAAAAACACCCTGGCCGCCATGATGGTTGGACGGGCAGTGAACCTGGTGGTAGAAAGACATGAAAGTCACCCGGGTGAAGTCATCTGTTCGGTAAAGAACCTGCTGGTCACAGATAATTTCCAAAACGTGATGGTGGACGACGTTAGTTTTGAAATCCGCGCTGGTGAGATTCTTGGCGTTGCGGGTGTGCAGGGCAATGGTCAGACCGAGCTGGTCGAAGCGATCACCGGCCTCAGGCGGGCCACCAGCGGGCATATTATGCTGCTGGGCAAAGATGCTTCCCGTTTCAGCCCACGTCAAATCACGGAGCTTGGCAGTGCGCACGTACCGGAAGATCGCCAGGCCGATGGCCTGGTATTGCCATTCCCTGTAGCTGAAAACCTGGTGCTTTGCACTTATTACCAGCCGCCATTCTCCAAAGGGATCATTCTGCAATACGACGTGATCCTTAAAAACGCAACCCAGCTGATTAAAGACTTTGACATTCGCACGCCGAGCCCGATGACGCCAGTAGGGTCACTTTCGGGCGGCAACCAGCAGAAGGTCATCATCGCCAGGGAACTCTCGCGCGAAATTCAGTTCCTGGTCGCCTCCCAGCCTACCCGTGGGTTGGATGTGGGTTCGATTGAATACATCCATAAACGCATCGTTCAACAGCGGGATGGAGGCTGCGCGATTATGCTGGTTTCTCCTGAATTGGATGAAATCATGGAGCTTTCGGACCGGATCGCCGTCATGTACCGCGGCAAAATCATTGCAATTGTGCCCAATAAGGGCATCACCAAAGAATATATTGGCCTGCTGATGGCAGGCGTCATTCCTGAAGCTCCGGCAGTTTCCGCTGAGGAAACGCTGACCGAAGCTACTTTTTAATGGGGGCTGCTTTGAAAACCTCACAGAATACCCAGACAGATTTCTCTCAAGAAGTCATCAACGCGCTCAACCACGAACCACCAACCGAAGGACCCCATAAAAAGAGCTTTTGGAGCACCATTTCGATCCCCCTTCTGGCAATTTTTACTGGTCTGTTGGTGGGTGCCATCCTTATCGCGGTAACCAGCCCCGAAGTTTACGCGGCATTTGGTGAATCAATCGGCAAAGGGTTTATCACCGCTTTCCGGCAGATCGGCACGGCCTATCAAGCCCTCTTTACCGGTTCTTTGGGCGACCCGGTGCGCATTTTTAATGCGCTGCGCATGGGCGATGCCAAAGAAATCCGCATGGCGATCAATCCTTTTTTGGAAAGCCTGGTTCAGGCCACACCCTACATTTTTACCGGCCTGGCGGTTGCCTTGGGTTTCCGTTCAGGCTTGTTTAATATTGGCGTTGAAGGGCAGTTGTTCATCGGCGCAGCCTGTGCCACCTATGTTGGGTACGCCATCAAAGGGCTTCCTCCCTACATCCATATGCCGTTGGCATTGCTGGCTGGCGCAGCAGGTGGTGCGTTTTGGGGGTTCATCCCTGGCCTCCTCAAAGCCAAAACCGGCGGGCATGAGGTCATTAATACCATCATGTTGAATTGGATCGCCTTCCGCCTGACAGAGTGGCTGCTTTCCGGCCCGATGACGCGTGAAGGTTCTGGTGGCATGCCAATCAGCCCGATCATTGAAAAATCCGCCCAAATCCCTCAGTTTTTCCAGTCGCCCATCCGCTTTCATCTTGGGTTTTTTATCGCCCTGGCAACAGCCTGGCTAATCTGGTGGCTGCTTTTTAAAACGACCTGGGGCCTCAACCTGCGCACGGTGGGCACCAACCCGCGCGCGGCCAAATACGCTGGTCTGAATACGACCAATTCTATTATCGTGGCCATGTCCCTCTCCGGCGCGCTGGCCGGCCTGGCAGGCGCCAACCAAATTTTGGCAGTCAACCACAGCATGGCGCTAGGCCTCTCCTCCGGGTACGGGTACGACAGTATCGCGCTGGCCCTGATCGGCAACAATCACCCGGTCGGGGTGATTCTGTCCTCACTGCTGTTTGGAACCCTGCGTAACGGGGCCACAAGGATGATGGTTGTCTCCGGCATTCCGATTGATATTGTAGATGTCATCCAAGCCATCATTTTGATGTTCGTCGCCGCACCTGCCATCATCCGGGCGATTTATCACATCAAACAGCCTAAAAAAGAAGAAGAAACCGTCTTCCTCAGCGGCTGGGGAGGTAAATAATGTCGGCCTCAACGCAGATCATTCAGCACAAAAAAGTATTCGAAGTCTCTCGGGCGCGCAGGACTTTCACCGGCATCGCCGAGCTGCTCATCGGGCTTTTCATCCTGATCGTTTTCGCTTTTACCCTGCCGGCTTCAGTGACCACCCGGTTCGTAATGACGCCCGGTGGCATTGACGTCGGCCAGATGGCCGATTGGGTGCTCCCCTCTCAGCTAGCGTTGATCATTTTGGCCTCCATTTGCATTTTAGTTGGTCTCTTTGCGTTCATTCGGGGCTATGGGCGCTGGACCAACGCCGCATTGGGTGCCTGCAGTCTGTTTCTTGTTTTCAGCTTCCTGATCTGGCAGGCCGCGGGTAAATCGCTTAATCTGGGCGGAATGCTTTCCAGCGCAGTGATGCTGGCCGTACCGATCACGCTGGGCGCTTTTTCTGGCATTTTAGCGGAACGCAGCGGCATCATCAACATCGCCATTGAGGGCATGATGCTGATGTCTTCTATGGTAGCGGCCCTCACCGGCAGCATTATGCACAACCCCTGGCTGGGCTTACTCGGCGGTGTGCTGTCAGCCATGCTGTTAGCGCTGATCCACGGTGTGCTTTCCATCAAGTTCAAAGTGAACCAAACTATTTCCGGCACGGTGATCAACATTTTCTCCGCCGGAATGACCGCTTTTATTTCCCAAAAGTTTCTCCAGCATAACGAAGCGATTAATAACCCGCCCATGTTCAGCCGCATCCAAATCCCCGGCCTGGCCAATATCCCATTCATTGGCCCAATTCTCTTCAACACCAATTTGTTCGTCTATCTGATGCTGGTGATCCTGATCGTACTTCAGGTTGCGCTTTTCCAGACCCGTTGGGGTTTGCGCCTACGCTCAGTCGGCGAGCACCCTAAGGCAGCGGACACCCTCGGCATTAATGTTATCCGCACCCGCTACATGGGCATTCTGCTTTCGGGGTTGGTGGCCGGCATCGGCGGGGCTTTCTTCACCCTCGGTTCAGTCGGCCGCTTTGATGAAGGAATGACGGCCGGTAAAGGCTTTATCGGCCTGGCCGCAATGATCTTTGGCAACTGGAACCCGATCGGGGCACTGGGGGCCGGGCTGCTCTTCGGCTTCGCCGATGCCATCGGGTCGAAGCTTTCTCTGTTGGGCAGCGCCATTCCGCCGCAGTTCATGGCAATGGCTCCCTACCTCATTACGATGATCGTATTGGCCGGTTTCATCGGCAAGGGTCAAGCGCCAGCTGCGGAAGGTATTCCGTACGAAAAAGAGTAAGCCTTCTTAAATCAAGTTTGAAAGACCCTCGCCAGATGCACAGCGAGGGTCTTTTTCTTCTTCCAGCTGTGGTTTTTTCTCGTTGCTTACCCAAACCCTATGAAATCTATCGTTCCGGCCACCGTCAGGTGGTAAACTGATTATTGATTCAAATAGGAGCAGACATGAATTCAGCCATCAATGTACAGCACATTCAAAAATATTTCGGACAGACGCAAGCCGTTAAGGATGTCTCCTTTGAGGTACGACCGGGAGAAATCTTCGGGCTGCTTGGGCCAAATGGTTCAGGCAAAACGACTTCCATTCGAATCATCTTAGACATTTATAAGCCAGATGCCGGAAAAGTAGAGGTTCTGGGCGGGGCGATGGATGAGGATAAGAAAAATCGCATCGGTTACCTGCCTGAGGAGCGCGGCTTATATCAGGACGTGCCACTGGAACGCTGCCTCACCTATCTGGCAACGCTCAAAGGCATGCCTGAAGAGGAAGTCAAAGCTCAACTTCCAGCTTACCTTGAAAAATTTGACCTTACAACGCACGCCCGAAAAAAGGTAAAGGAACTCAGCAAAGGCATGCAGCAGAAAGCCCAGCTGATTGCCACCCTCATACACCAACCGGATTTGATCATTATTGACGAACCTTTCAGCGCCCTGGACCCGGTCAACACGCAGCTGGTAAAAGATTTGTTGGTAGAACAGCGCAAACTGGGCAAGGCCATCATCATGAGCACCCATCAGATGAGCCAGGTGGAAATGCTTTGTGATAGCCTGGTCCTGATCAACAGCGGTGAAGTCTTGCTGGACGGTTCCTTGCGGGCGGTACGCGATCAATTCTCAAGCGATTACTTGTTGATCGAAACAGACTCCCAGCTGCCCGCAACGCTTCCGGGGATTGCCGAGATTGTGCCGCAGAATACACATATTAAGTTGGTGCCCCAGGCGGATATGCCCCGCGATCAGGTTCTGCCAATGCTGATGCGCGAAGGGATCCAACTGAAGAGCTTCCAATACGGTGTTCCCTCACTGGAGGAAATCTTCATCAAGGTGGTTCGGGAAGGCGGCCCCCAAAATGAATAAGACGTTTGAAATTGCAAAGTACGAATACACGCACCATGTGGGCCAAAAGCGTTTTTGGATTGCACTGCTGAGTGTTCCCCTGGCCATTATCCTGATGAGCGTCTTTTCAGCTGTCCTTTCCATTACATCGGTCAATTCGGACCCGGTCGGCATCGTCGACCATGCCGGGCTGATTTCCGTTCCAGAAACCCCTCCTGAAAAAGACGGGCTGTTCGACGTGGTCATCCAATTTAATGAATATCCGGATGAGGCAGCTGCCCGTGCAGCTGCAGAAAATGGACAAATCCAAGGTTTTTTTGTCGTCCCAGAAAATTTCGAGTCTCGCTATCAGGTCGAGTACTTCAGCAATGAAATCCCTGGGAGTGTGGTCAACACCCAATTTCTCACGCTGCTAAGCAATGGCCTGTTGGCCGGGGAACAGCTCCCCAACGCCGAACGGCTCCTCGAAGGCAGCCATATCACAATGAGGTCGCTGGACGGCAGCGTGTCTTCTGAGGCAAACGACTGGACGCGCATTGTAGTGCCGATCCTGATTGGCGTCCTATTCATGATCCTGGTGATGACTAGCGGCGGTTACCTGATGCAAGCCCTGGTGGAAGAGAAAGAAAACCGCACAATGGAAGTGATGGTCACCTCCGTCTCGCCCAACGAACTGATGGCTGGCAAAATTATCGGAAACCTGGCAGTCGGCATCACCACTTTGCTCTTTTGGGCTGTGATTGCCGCCATCGCCTTAGTGGTTTTCCTCCCCAGGTTGCCAATCTTGAGTATCCTCTATATTCCACCAGTGAATTTGGTGGTGGGAGTGATTGCCATGCTGCTCTCTTTCGTGAGCGCGGCTGCACTCATGGCGACGCTCGGCGCAACACTCACCCAGGCTCAGGAAGCGCAGTCGGTGAACGGTCTGGTCATTCTGCCGGTTTTACTTCCCTTCTATTTCATGGCTTCCTTCTTTAGCAATCCAAATGGCGTCATCCCGCGGATTTTCACTTATTTTCCGCTTTCATCTCCGCTTTCTTTGTCGCTGCGCATGGCTCTGACACCCGTACCAGCCTGGGAAGTCGCCCTCACCTTGCTGTGGCTGCTTGCATTCTGTGTTTTCAGCATCTGGCTGGCCGGAAAGGCTTTCCGCCTGGGCATGCTTCAGTATACCCGCCGGATCTCGTTGAAAGAGCTCTTCTCTAGTGGAGGCGTGCGATGAAAAAAGCGCTTCAGGTTTTTAGATATGAATTTGTAACTGCAGTCTCCAGGCGCTCGTTCCTGCTGATGCTGATCCTCGTCCCATTGGTGCCCACCTTGCTTTTAGGGGCGGTTCGCCTGCTTAACCGCGGGCAAGATACCAACATCCAGCAAATGTTCACCGAGACTGTCGCCAACCCGCTTCCTTATGGTGTAGTAGACCTGAGCGGCATCATTCAGACTTACCCGGACTGGATCGTATATGGCCAGTTGGTGCCGGTTGCAGATGAAGCGACAGCGCGCGCTCAAACCGAAGCCGGCCAGCTTGAGGGTTACTATGTGATTTCAGCGGATTACATCGCCACTGGCGAAGTGCTTCTAGTCAAGCCGGAGGTAAACCTGATCAGTGAAGTGATGCAGGACCAAACCTTGGTTCAGCTGCTCAATTACCACTTGCTCGGCGCAAATCAGGATCTGTATCTGAAATTTACCAACCCTACCCAAATCGTACAAAAAGCGCTGAACCCCGGGCAAGCCAACACTCGCGATCCCAACAGCCTCTATAACTACTACATGCCCTATGCCGTGTTAATCTTCTTCTACATGTTTGTGCTGATCAGCGCCAGCATGATGTTGAGCTCGGTCAGCAAAGACAAAGAGAACCGGGTGATGGAAATTTTGATTTCTTCTCTAAAGCCTACGGAGATGTTTGTGGGCAAAATTCTGGCTTTGGGGCTCGTCAGCCTGATCCAGATGGTCGTCTGGTTTGGCACAATTGTTCTCGTGATGCGATCAAGCGGCGACCTTTTCAGCCTCACTGAATCCATGCAGCTGCCTACCGAGACGTTGGTATTGGCAGTGCCATTCTTCGTGCTCGGCTTCTTCCTTTACGGCAGTCTGATGGCAGGCCTGGGTGCCATTGCACCGAACCTGCGTGAAGCCAACCAGTCTTCCTTCGTGATTATGATGCCGCTCATTTTCACCATCCTGGCCAATGCCCAGCTGATCCAAAACCCGCAGGGAGGCCTCTCTGTGTTTTTGAGCCTGTTCCCGTTCACATCACCAGTGGCGATGATGACACGTCTGGCCATTGGCGGTGTACCTGCGCTGCAGGTGGGGCTATCGCTGATCATTTTGCTCGGCACCGTTTTTTTGGTGGTCAAGGGCGTATCCAACCTGTTCCGCGCTCAAACGCTCCTCACCGGCCAAAAATTCAAGCTCAACGAATTTCTGCGGGCTATGGCCGGCGGATAATGGCCAGTGCCATCACCAGCACCAATCAAGAGGCGACCTTCGGCCGCCTCTTGATTTATAAAAGCAGGCTGCCGCGGCTCACCCACCCCAAAAAAGCTGGAAAACTCAGAGATGATAAAATCAGGGTGGCAGCCCTTCTGCCCGGAGTCTGGATGAAAAAAAACTTGCGAACTTGTTGCCTTACCTTCACGGCCGTATTGTTGCTTACGGCCTGCGGCTCTGGTCGCCTGCCCGAAAAAGCCACAGGGCAGCCTGCGCTGACAGAAACCGCAGTTTACATGACGGTTGAGGCAATGACCACCCAAATCGTGCAGACAGACCAGGCCGGCCAGACGCTCAGTGCGCCACCCCCAACCCCTACACCGACCCTCAGCCCCAGTCCACAGCCCTCTCCGACGGCCGTAATTCTGCAGTTGCTTACCCCTACAGCCCGCCCGACAGGCACAACCCAAACGCCCAGCGGGCCTTGTAATCTGGCGGAATTTATCAGTGAAACCATCCCTGATGGGTCTCAGTTTTTCCCTGGGTCTCTCTTCACCAAGACCTGGCTGCTGCGCAATATTGGAAGCTGCACCTGGACGGCTGGCTACCTGCTCGAATATGTCAGTGGAAACGTCAGCACGATCAAAACCACGCAGCCATTTACGACGGTTAATATCCTCCCGGGGCAAACCGTTCAGATCTCCGCTGAAATCACGGCTCCGGAAACCCCTGGCAGCTACCGGGCCGATTTTAAGCTGCGGGATGCCTCCGGCGAGACGTTCAGCTTCAGAAACCCGGCCAACACTTTTTGGGTGGATTTTGACGTAGTAAGCAGCACATATAACCTGGCCGACAACTACTGCGCCGCCCAATGGACGAGCGGGGCCGGCCCGCTTCCCTGCCCGGGCAATGCCGGAGACAGCCGCGGTTTTGTGTTCTCAGACCCGGCACCCAAGCTGGAAAACGGCTACATCGATGATGAAACCGCGCTCTGGATGGGCGAACAGTCGATTGATAACGGCTACATCAAAGGTACCTACCCTGGTCTAAAGCTGCCAGATGGTGCCCGTTTTGAAGTCACCATTGGCTGCGCTGTGGAAAAGAAGGCTTGCGATGCCATCATCGCCCTGAACTACCAGGAAGGCACACTGCCCATGCAGACCCTGGCGTATTGGCGCGAGGTGCAAGACGGCACTTTTCATCAGGTCAGCTGGGATCTGAGCAGCCTTTCCGGCAAAAATGTACAGATCATCCTGATTGTGGATGCCAACGGCAGCTATACCGATGACATGATCCATTTGCTTCAGCCGCGCATCGTACGCTAAGCCCCCCAACGCCAGCTTGACAAATGAGCACTTCGCTCTACAATAGAAACCATATGACCTGGTATGTCTGCGACATGGCCAGCTTTTGGAGAATAAGATGAGACATAAAAAAATACTAATAACCGCAGCCGTCATTTTGGCAGTCAGCCTGCTGATCAGTGCCTGCGGTTCCCCAGCAGCTACCCCCAGCCCAGACATGGTTCGGACGAATGTGGCGGGCACCGTAATGGTTCAGTTCACCAAAACGGCGCAGGCACGCCCAACCGAAACCGCAACACCTACAATCACCCCCACCAAGACGCTCATTCCAGTGACGCTCACGCCGATCTCCCTCACCCAAACGCCCCAGGCCAACACGACACCCCAGGCCACCACGCCAGCGGTGATCCCCGGCGGGCAAGATGCCGGCGTATGGGCGCGTTCCAACCCGATCGACGGCACGATTGTAGATTCTGGGTCAAAGTTTACCGTAGTTGTCACCCTCCTCAATACTGGCACCAGTACCTGGAGCACCGATTACGAAATTCGTTTCGTGGATGGCGATCAAATGGGTGCACCCGATTCAATGAAAATGCCACTTGCCGTTCCGCCACAGATGAGTGTGGATTTCACCTTCGAATTTACCGCCCCCAGTACACCGGGCACAGTTCGCAGCAATTGGAGCATTGTGAATGCAAATGGCGTCGCCTTCGGAACTTTCTGGTGTGAGTACGTTGTCGATTAACCCCATGCCGAGCGGCCAACCCCGATCCATATGACTCTGGAAGCAGAAATAAAAACCGAGGCAAAAGCGCTCGGTTTTTTGTTAGCCGGCATCGCACCAGCCGTCTCAGCACCATACTATGCACAGTATCTCACCTGGCTGGAGCGCGGCGATCATGCAGAAATGCACTACTTGATCCGCCCAGACGCCGTCACCGCCCGGCAGCACCCGGCCCAACTGCTGCCCGGGGTAAAAGCGATCCTGGTGCTCGGTACGCCTTATCCCCCTCCAGCTGCGCGCCGGGTACCCGAACCGGTCCAACCGCGTGGGCGGATTGCGGCCTACGCCTTGCTGGAGGACTACCACACCGTGCTTGGAATGCGATTGAACCAGTTGGCGGCGCGCATTCAAGCCCTGAGCGGTCACCCCCTGGCCTGGCGGGCCTGTGTAGACAGCTCCCCGCTGCTGGAGAAAGACTATGCCCGCCTGGCTGGCTTGGGGCAAATTGGCAGAAACTCATTGCTCATCAATTCTGACTTTGGTTCCTGGCTGCTGTTGAGTGAGCTGCTGCTTGATCTGCCGTTACACCCAGACAGCCCGCTCAGTGGAGACCCATGTGAGGGCTGTCAGCGCTGCCAGATGGCCTGCCCCACCAAGGCCATCCGCCCCGATCGTACGGTGGATGCCCGCCGCTGCCTCAGTTACCTGACGATCGAACACCGCGGTCCACTGCCGCTGTGGGCACGCCCACTGATGGGCCAGCGCATCTTTGGCTGTGACGCCTGTCAAAGTGCCTGTCCGGTCAGGCCAGGCTCTCGCCCCTCAGTCGCAGCCCCTGGCTTTTCGGTTCAAATTGAGGCCGAACCGGAATTGACATGGGCCCTCCAACTGACCAGGGAGGAATTTCAGCAGGTCTACGGCAATACGCCGGTGGCGCGCTGCCGCTATCAGGGCTTCCGGCGTAACGCCGCCATGGCACTGGGCAACTCGCGCCAGCCCGAGCTGCTGCCCTTCCTGCAGAGGCTTCTGTCCGCAGAAAAAGATGCCGTCGTAGCAGACGCTTTGGTTTGGGCAATCGAACAGCTCAGCGCCTGACCAGGCCTCGCAGTTCTGCTACAAATAGCCCGGTCTGGCAGCCACTTATGGGATAATTGTCCCAGTCAACAGCACCGCCTACTGAGGAGTAGAACATGCAAACTCTGCACATCGTTTCACACACGCATTGGGATCGGGAATGGTACAAAACTTTTCAGCAATTCCGGCTGAAGCTGGTGCACCTGGTTGACAACCTCCTGACCTTGCTCGACTCCGACCCAACATATCTGCATTTCATGTTGGACGGACAGACCATCGTTCTTGAGGATTACCTGCAGATGCGCATGGGCAACTTTTCGCGCCTGCAAAAATACATTCAAGATAACCGGGTCTTGATTGGTCCCTGGTACATCCTGCCCGATGAGTTTCTGGTCTCCCCCGAGGCTATCATCCGCAACCTGCTGGTCGGAAAGCAGATTTGCGCAATCTTTGGCCAACGGATGATGATTGGCTATATTCCGGATCCTTTTGGCCACATCAGCCAGATGCCGCAAATCTTGAATGGTTTTCATATCGACACAGCCTGCCTGTGGCGGGGCGTGAGCCCCCAGGAGCAGACTCTGCTGCACTGGCAAGCCCCCGATGGCAGCCAGGTGCTGTTGGCGCATCTCTATCATGGCTATGGCAACATCGCACTTTGGCCAGTGGAAGACCCGCAAGATTCACTCGAAATTCTTGATCTGCAGGCTGATCTTTTGCAGCCGCATAACACCACCAGCCACTTCTTAATGATGCGTGGTTCCGACCACCTGGAACCGCGCCCCGAGCTGCCGAAGCATCTGGCTTACTACAATGAGCACAACAGCAAAGATCGTCAGGCGATCCATTCCACCCTGCCAGCCTATCTTGCAGCGGCCTCTGCTGAGGCCTCCAGCAAGCAGATTCCGCTGCACACGATCACTGGCGAGCTGCGCAATCCGCACAAAGCCCACATGCTCCCGGGGGTGCTCTCGGCGCGGATGTGGATTAAACAGCGTAATCATTACTCGCAGACTTTGATGGAGCGCTGGGTGGAACCTTTCTGCACCTGGGCTGAGCTGCAGACCCGTGCCCAAGCTGCTTTCACCACGCCGGCGGCGTTCGACATGAGCACCAGGCTGGCCAATCCAAGTGCCATCATCCACCAGGCCTGGAAGCTGCTGCTCAGCAATCAACCCCATGATTCGATCTGCGGCTGTTCAATTGATGAAACCCATCGCGACATGATCAGTCGCTTTGATCAGGTGGATCAGATTGGCGAAGAGTTGCGACTGCAGTCCCTGCGCGCCCTGAGCGCCCAGGTCAACAGCCAGCAAGCAGCAGGCCAATCAGCACTGGCAGCGGTTCAGGTGTTCAACGCCGCTCCCTATGCGAAAAGTGACCTGGTGGAAGTGTCCGTCGATGTGCCAGCCGACGCCCGTGCCCTGAGCCTACGCGATTCTCTTGGCGGGCAAGTGCCCTGCCGCGTGGAGTGGCTGGAACGCCAGCTCAGTGAGTCGAATGTATATACCCGCTCTGAGTTTAAGGGCCTGCTTTCCGACACCATCGCGGAAGGGCATGACAGCAAGTCCCTTGTCGCTGCGACCCTGACGGAAGAAAACGGTTTACCCTGCGTTGAAGCAGAATTTTCAGCGCTGCTGCCGCCGCAGCTGGAAGAGTTGGGTAACGCCTTCAATGACATCATGCCGCTGCTTAGCGAAGATTCGCCGCATGAGCAAATCCGCGTCAAGGTATTCCATTCAAGATCCGCCCAACTGAGTTTCACCGCCAAAGAGGTGCCCGCTTTTGGTTATGAGACTTATTTTGTAGAAACCGCCGCACAGCCCCCGGCCGAAATTCTGACCGCAGCGCCTGGCCCGAACCAAGAAGTCATTGAAAATGAGTTTCTTCGGGTTGGTGTGGAGGGCGCAGATGGCGGTCTTTTTTTGGAAGATCGGCGCAACGGCGTAACCTACCACAGGCTGAACCTTTTTGCAGACCAGGGCGACCGCGGAGATGAATACAACTTCACCCCGCCTGAGAATGATCTTACAGTCTCGCCCTCCCTGCTTTTTATTGAGAAAACTGTTGATGAATTGTCGCAGTCATTATTGCTGCATTGCGAGCTGGAACTGCCTGAAAGCCTTACGGCGGACCGGACGGCGCGCAGCGGATCGATGGTTTTTTGCCCGCTGGATGTGACAGTCCGGCTTGCCAGCGGTCTGCCCGCGCTGGATGTGCAGGTAAGTTTCGAGAATTTTGCGGCCGATCACAGGCTTCAGGTGCGGTTCCCGACCGGCATCACGACTGATTTTGCGCGCTTTGACGGTCACTTTGATGTCGTTTCACGCCCGCTGGATTTACCCCAGACGGATGCCAGCTGGCGCGAACTCCCCCGCCCGGAAGCCCCGCAGCGCACCTTTACCGACGTCTCAGGCTCAGACCATGGTCTGATGATTGCGAACCTGGGTCTGCCCGAGGCCGCCGTCACTCGCGATGGTGAGGGCCGGGCAGTGATTGCCCTAACGCTGCTGCGCTGTGTCGGGTGGCTTTCACGGGACGATCTTTGGAACCGCCAAGGACATGCCGGCCCGCCGCTTGCAACCCCAGAAGCCCAGGAGCAAGACAGTTACACCTTCAATTACCGCCTCATCCCGCACGATGGCAACTGGCTGAGGGCTTCGCAGCTGGCTCATACTTTTCAAACCGATCTGATTGCGCAGGTAAACCCGCTTCAGCCCGGCAGCCTGCCGGCGCACGCCAGCCTGGTTGCCGCGGAGCCTGCTGAGTTCCTGGTCAGCACGATTAAACCCGCGGAAGATAGCAAAGGCTGGGTGGTACGCGGTGTCAACCTGGCAGACCATGAAATCAGCCTCAAGCTGCGGACCGAACTGCCTGCCCAAACCGCATTCTTGGTCAATCTGGATGAATCTCCCATCCGGCAGCTAAACCTGACGGAAGGTGCCGTCGCACTGGAGGTGGCGCCCATGAAAATCGTAACCGTCTACTTCGGGATCCGCCCCTAATGACTGGCGGGGCAGATCTGCCGGAGCGGCAGGCTGATTTTTGGATTGGCCCGGTCCCAATTTATGGCCGGCTAATCTTGGCACCTATGGATGGCATTTCAGACCCTACCTTTCGCTGGATCACCCGCCGGCTGGGCTCGGCTTACAGCGTCTCAGAGTTTGTGAATACGCTTGATTATGCCTTTCAAAAACATTACCAGATCGAAAGGCTAACTTTCCGTGAAGAGGAACGCCCCTTCTCGGCCCAAATCTTGGACAATGACCCGGTTCGCATGGCAGAATGCGCTGCACGAATTGTGGAGGAATTTCACCCAGACATGTTGGACATCAACCTGGGCTGCTCCGTGCGCAGTGTCATGGGGCGCGGTGCGGGGGCTGGCATGCTGCGCGATGCCCGCGTGGTTGCCCAGGCTTGCCGGCTGGTAAAGCAGGCTGTATCGGTGCCGGTGACCGTCAAGATGCGCCTCGGCTGGAATGACGGCGAACTCAACTATTTGGAAGTCGCCGAGGCGGCGGTTGAGAATGGCGTCAGTGCCATAGCTTTGCACGCCCGCACCGCCAAGATGGCCTTCAATGGGGCTGCGCGCTGGCAGCCGATCGCGGAACTTAAATCCAGATTGGGTGTTCCCATTATTGGCAATGGTGACGTGCGTACGGCCGCCGGTGCCCGCCGGATGATCGCTGAAACCAACTGCGACGGCGTCATGATCGGCCGGGCTGCCAAAGCCAATCCCTGGATTTTCTCGGGTAGGGAAAGGGATGATGTCGGCCTGGGTGAGGTTTTTCAGTTGGCGATGTGGCAGTATGCAGAAATGGAACGCACTTACCCGCATGGGGCATTATTGGCGTTTCGCAAGTATCTAAAAGCTTACCTTGAGCCATATGGCCTGCCCGCAGATGAAATGAGAAACCTTTTGACTTTAGATGACCCGGCGGCTTTTACGGAGGCCTTGAACGCGCTCTTTTTGCGCCTGGGGGCTGAAGCCAGCCAAACGCCGCCGATTTGGACGTAATTCAACTTAACCATTCATATTTACCAATAAAGGAGGCTTTATGCAATCAGAAATTGAACACAAGCAGGCCATCCGGGCGTGGACCCTTTATGACTGGGCGAACTCCGCGTTTGCCACGACTGTCATGGGTTCAATTCTACCCAATTACTTCGTTGCGTACATCGCGACCGAAGGATCGCTGGCCCTATGGGGATACACGGTCGCCATCGGCAGCCTGATCGCCGCGCTGATCAGTCCGCTGCTGGGTGCCATGGCTGATTTTCGCGCATCCAAAAAGACCTTCATGGGCATTTTTGCTGCTCTGGGCATCATCAGCACCGGTCTAATTTTCTTCGTAGACCAGCCCGAGGAATGGCTGCTGTGCTGCATTCTTTATATTCTTGGCACCATCGGGTTCGCCGGTTCGCTCGTTTTTTACGATTCTTTGCTGCCGCATGTCGCTCATGAGGATGAGATTGATCAGGTTTCCTCGCGTGGCTATGCCATGGGTTATATTGGCGGAGGGATCCTGCTGCTGATTAACATCATCATGATCTTTCTGGGCCCCAAACTGACCCCCCAATTGGGTGAACAAGAAGCCACCATGCTGTGGATGCGTCTGAGCATTGCCAGCGTCGCGGTCTGGTGGGCCGTTTTTTCCATTCCGATTTTTCTTAAAGTCAAAGAGCCTGCCCGCAAAGCGGAAGAGCGCGAAATCGGCAAAAAAGTGTTTTCCGTTGGAATAGAGCGCTTCGTAACCGCTTTCAAAGAGATTCGTCAGTTTAAGGATCTTTTTTGGTTTTTGCTGACCTTTCTGGTTTATGCCAACGGTATTGGAACCATCATCACCATGGCTGCGGCCTTTGCCACAGACTTGGGTTTCAGCACAATCACTGTCTTGGGCACCTTTTTGATGGTCCAGTTTGTAGCGGCACCGTTCGCGATTCTTTTCGGGCGTATTTCCAAAAAGCTGGGGAACAAAAAAGCCATCACGATCAGCTTAATTATTTATACAGCCATTGCCATCGGCGGCTTCTTTATGAGCCAGGAATGGCATTTCTACGTGCTGGGCTTTGGGGTGGCAATGGTGCAGGGCGGCAGCCAGGCGCTCAGCCGCTCATTGATTGGTAAGTTGATGCCCAAGAGCAAGAGCGCCGAATTTTATGGCTTTTTCAGCGTTTCAGAGAAATTTAACACTGTCATCGGCCCGGCCATTATGGCTTTGGTCACTTCACTGACGGGTACAGGCAGGTTGGGCATCCTTTCGCTGGTAGTCTTCTTTGGGGTTGGCATCCTGATGCTGCAGAAGTTGGATATTGAACGCGGTGTCGCCCGTGCCCAGATGGAAGATGCCAAAATGATAACGATCAATTAATGTAAATTGATCTTCTCCACGAAAAAGCAGCCCTCGCGGGCTGCTTTTTCATGCTGCCATACAGCGAAAGGCGGCAACCCGCGGAAGTGGGGCACGTTTTACTGCCTAAGCAAAATATAAACGCCCTAAAACTGGA
>AMWB02042202.1_pt2 | contig 26449 bp, 21 predicted proteins | sample 200311 | NCBI WGS metagenome assembly AMWB02 (sample SAMN02737377, study PRJNA173069) | bioreactor metagenome | biome: anode biofilm in microbial fuel cells | place: USA: California | collected 2010-12-16 | reverse complement strand
TCGAACTCGCGACAGCCACCTTGGCAAGGTGGTGCTCTACCAACTGAGCTATTCCCGCTTACAAATCATCGTAAGGTGGCCACGAATATATATACGTCAATATCGGCTGTCAACAGCTTTTGGCAAAGAGGAATTATCGTTGTCCGGGGTTCTGGCCGGTGGCCCGCCGGTACGACTGAACCGCCTGTGAGACAAGGAAATCGGCGCGCGGCAGGTACCACGGCACGAGCTTCTTCAGCCACTCCCGGTGGAAGTTGGCCCGGGCCGAATCACCGGCCAGCGTATAGACCAGATTCAGGTCCCGGTGGACGCCGTAGGTGGCCGAATCGATCTGGAGGGCGCGCTCCAGAATAGTCACGCCCAGACTGTCCTGGCGCAGGCGCAGGTAACTTGTCCCCTGTGAATTGAGCAGTTCCGGATACGACGGGCAGCCGGGGACTTTGAGCGCCTGCTCGAAGCGATCGACCGCCGTCCGGAAGTTCTGCGCGGACATCGCTTCCTGTCCGGCCTTGAAGGCCTGCACCCAGGCCAACGGGTAGACCGGATCGTCGTGGTCGGGCAGATCGTGCACCCGCTTGAAGGCCCCGACCAACATCCCTTGCGGAGAAAAGACCGGGTCCTGATAGAACCAGCCGAGCTGACGGTACCCCATCACGAACTCCGGGTACATCATCAGGACCTGCTCGGCCGGGGCGGACGGCTTGACGCCGGTCGAAAACACAACATAGTCCGGGTTCCGTGCGAGCAAGTAGCGCGCATTGTGCCGTCGCTCTTTCCAGGTCGCGGTGAGGCCGGGGATCTGGGGCTCCGGATGGCGCGCGATGGTGGAGTCGGTGAGGCCGACCATGTCGATGATATCGTGTCCGAGCAGTTCGTAGCCGAAGATGCCGATGGTCGGCAGGGCGACCGAGAAGTTGCGGCTGTCGGATGATTTCAGAAAGCGGGCCTGAGCGGACATCTTGGCCGTGAAGCCGCGCTCGTTGTGGTTGAAGATGGAGACGGTTTCGTACGGCAGATAGACGGTCAGACCGAACATCACGATCGAGGCGGCGAACAGGCCGAGCAGTCGGGACTGCTTCGGGAGGTAGGCGATCAGGAATTGCGCGGAGGCGGCCGCGAGGATCGCGAAGGCGCCCACGATCGGCAGGAAGAAGCGGTGCACTTTGAGAACATCACCGCCGACCAGCACGATGTAAGCGGAATAGAGCAGTGTCACGAGCAGGATGACGCGGAGTTGGCGGGAGAGGTTTTTCCAGGCGATGATCGGGATGAGCAGGGACAATCCGGCGAAGCCGTAGTGGCGCAGGAACTCCCAGGCGTAGCCGAGCCCGGATCCGATCTGATCCGCGGAGAGACCGGTCTTGGCAAAGAACGGATTGGGAAACACTGAGCCGTAGTAGAGCAGTTTGAAGGCGGCGAACGGCAGCGAGATAACGAAGGCCGCCAGCCCGCAGGCGAGTGCGAATTTGGGGAGCCGCCGATTGGTCAGAAACTCGACCGCGATGAAGATGGCGGCGAGGAAGGCTCCCTCGGGGCGGATCCAGGCGGCCAGCGCAAGACCGGCGATGAGGAGCCAGTTGTAGGTCAGGAACCAATAGAGGCAGAGGGCCGTCATGAACACGAAGGCGGCGGTCTCGAGGCCGGCCGGCGACCAGTAGGCCAGCGACAGATTGATGGCGATCAGGTATGGCGGGAGCAGGCGGAGCCAGATCTGGGAATCATCGAAGACCCGCCTGGTGGTGAGAAACGTGACGACAATCGTCCCCAGTCCCAGCAGGAAGCCGGTGAGCTTGGAGATGAAGATGAAGTCGAGGTGGAGTCCGCCCCAGACCAGGAGCCAGGTAAGCCAGCCGAAGTTGGTGAACCCCTCGACCCTCTCCCCTATGTTGAAGACCAGGCCGTGGCCGCCCAGATAGTTGGCGGCGTAGCGGTAGGTGATATAGGCGTCATCCTGAGTGAAGTTGAGCCACCAGCCAAGTCCGGCGAATATGAGAAGCGCCGGGAGGACCGGCGCGACGGAGCGAAAACTGCGCAGCACTATGGCCTCATCTGCAGGTTACTGAGCAGCGAGCTGCTCGAACAGTTCGTTGTAACGTCGGGCGGAGCGATCCCAGGAGAAGTCCTGCTGCATGCCGTTTTTCATGAGTTTCATCCAGGCCCGTTTGCGCGGGAACAGGGCAAGCGCCCGCTTGATGGCGGCCAGCATCACCTCGGCTTCGTATTCCGCGAATACGAACCCGGTGCCGGTTTCGGCGGCCGGATCGTAGTCGACGACCGTGTCGACCAGTCCGCCGACCGCGCGCACGACCGGAACGGTGCCGTACTTGAGCGAATAGAGCTGGTTCAGTCCGCACGGCTCCCACTGGGAGGGCATGAGGAAGATATCGGCGGCGGCCTCGATCTGGTGCGCCAGCGTGTCATCGAAGACCAGGTATGCTTTCACCTTGTCCGGATACTTTTGTTCGAGTTTCTGGAACATGGTCTGATAGGCGACATCGCCGGACCCGAGGACGACCAACTGGATGTTCATGGCCAGAAGATCATCGGCGGCCTCTTCGATCAGATCGAGTCCTTTCTGAGCGGTGAGGCGGGTGACGAGGCCGATCAAGGGAGCGCTGTCGCGGATCGGGAGGCCGGCCCTGTTCAACAGCTCGACCTTGCATTTCTTCTTGCCGGAAAGATTCGGGATCGTGTACCGATACGGGATCATCTTGTCGCGTGTCGGCGACCAGACGGTATAGTCGACCCCGTTGAGGATGCCGGTGAGGTCTTCGGTGCGTTCGGTGAGGACGCCTTCCAGGCCGCAGCCGAACTCGTTGCCGGCCTGTATCTCCTCGGCATACCGCGGCGAGACGGTGGTGAGGCGATCGGCAAACAGGATAGCCCCCTTGAGGTAGTTCACCTTGCCGAAGAACTCGAACGGTCCCGACATAGCGTAGAACAGCTTCTCCGGGAGGCCCAGTTTAGGGAAGCGGGTTCCGGGAAAGAGCCCCTGGTAGCCGAGATTGTGAATGGTCAGGACGGTTTTGATGCCATCGAAGAACGGGTCGGTGGCGTAGAGCGTCTTGAGATAGGCGGGAATGAGCCCGGCTTGCCAGTCGTGAACATGGATGATGTCCGGTTTCCAGTCGAGCGCTTTGATGGTCTCGAGGACGGCGCGATTGAAGAAGACGAAGCGCTCATCGTTGTCGGTATAGTCCAGACCGGTTTTCGGGTCGCGATAGAATTCCGGGCGGTTGAAGTATTCGTCGTTGCCCAGCGCCAGGTGCTCGATCCGTCGGCGATTGTCCTTAAGACTCGCGACGCTGAGAGAGTGACTGGCGCCGGCGGCCGGGACGCTGAGGGCTGTTGCCAGCGGCACAAACCGCTCCTGGTGTTTGAGAAAGCCATAGTGCGGGAAGCAGACTTTCACTTCGTGCCCGAGGGCAGCGATCGCCCTTGGCAGGGCGCCGAGAACATCGCCCAGCCCGCCGGTCCGGGCAAACGGAGCGACTTCGGAGGCGACTTCGAGAATGCGGAGTTTAGACATCGGCGGCGGAGGCCTCCGAACGGAAGGTGCGCCGCGCACTGCTGACATCGATGTTCCGGAGGAAGGCGGCGGCTTCCTCGGGGGAGGTCGGATTAATGTAGAAGCCGGAGCCCCATTCGAAACCGGCGACTTTGGTGAGCTTGGGAATGACCTCCACATGCCAGTGGAAATAGTCGTGCGATTCGGGGGAGATCGGCCGCGTGTGCAGGATGAAATTGAAGGCCGGATCATTGAGGGCCAGGCGGAGCCGGAGCAGCGTGTCTTTCATGGCCAGAGCGAGGTTGAGGAACTCGGCATCGCTCATTTCGAGATAACTGGACTGGTGCGTCTTGGGTATGATCCAGGTTTCAAACGGAAACCGCGAGGCGAACGGCTGGAAAGCAATGAAGGCATCGTGATCGCAGACGATTCGTTCGTTTTCCTGGATTTCCTGGCGGATGATATCGCAGAAGATGCAGCGCTCCTTGAATTCGTGGTACCGCTTGGCGCCATCGAGTTCCTCCACGACGCGTTTGGGGATGATGGGCGTCGCGATCAGCTGGCTGTGGGCATGTTCGAGCGAGGCTCCGGCGGCCTCGCCGTGGTTCTTGAACACCAGCACGTATTTGAAACGGCTGTCGCGCGCCAGGTCGAGCATCCGCTCGCGGTAGGCCCAGAGGATATCGCGAATCTCTTCGCCGGTCATGTCGACCCAGTCGCGGGCATGGTCGGCAGTCTCGATAATGACCTCGTGGGCGCCGATGCCGTTCATGCGGTCGTAGAGTCCTTTGGCCTCGCGATTGAGTCCGCCCTCGATGACGAGGGCCGGGTACTTGTTGGAGATGACGCGGAGCCGCCAACCGGGCCGGTTTCGCTCGGACTGGGGCTGCCGATACGCCAGGATCTCGGGGGGCGTGGCACTTTCGTTTCCGGGGCAAAACGGGCACATGGAGGCCTCGGAGCGACGGGAAACGGAGCTGAAGGAGGATGGGCGCTTACCGCGTTCGGTGGAAATGATCACCCATCGTCCGATGATCGGGTCTTTTCTCAGTTCAGGCATGGTATCTTAACTCGCCAGCAGGTAGATGGATAGCGCGACGCGCCGGGATTGTCAAGTGCGCGAGCGCGGTTTCTCCCATCAAAACTCCAGAATCCCCTCGCTGCTTTCCACCTTGTCATGGGTGGCTTTGAGCAATTCGATTTCGCGCTCGGAGAAGACGGTATTGCGCCGCTCGGCGACGATGCGGGCGGTCTGGACCGCTTTGTCCAGCGAAAACGTGCGGTAGTGGTCGGTATTCCCCCAACTGAACGACGGGACTTCTTTGTCGGTCGTAAGGCCGCCGCCGAAAATATTGCAGCAAAGACCAATCGAGATGCCGGTGTTGAGCAGGGTGCCGATGCCGAACTTGGTGTGATCGCCAATGCACGAGCCGACTTTCTGCAGGCCGGTATCAACGGAATGGCCGTTAACGGTGGCGCGGATATTCGAGTAGTTGTTCTTCAGGTCGGAGTTGGTGGTCATGGCGCCGAAGTTGACCCAGGAGCCGACATAACTGTGACCGATGAATCCGGCGTGGTACTTGTTGACATAACTGTGAAAGATCGATTCCTCGACTTCTCCCCCCACCCGGCAGGTGTGCCCGATCGAGGACGCGGTGATCTTACCGGCCAGGATGACCGAGTTCGCGCCGATGTAACAGGGACCATAGATGGCGGCATGCGCGTCGATGCGGCAGTTGGGGCCGACATATATGGGGCCATGGGAGGCATCGAGCAACGCGAACGGGGCGATGGCGACATCGTCACCAAGGTAGATGTTCGCCTCATCGACCAGACAGGCCGCGGGATGAACGACCCGACGGGTCTGGGCGGACATCGTGCCTTTCAGCGAGGCAAAGTCGGCCGTGATCTCTCGTTCGATATCGGCCACCAGATCCCACGAGTAATTGTAGAGGGTGGCGGTGGTCTCGAGCTCCGGAATTTCGGCGGCCTCGGCGCGGTATGCTTCCAGATACCGATCGGGCGTGGAGAGGGGCGGCACGTTGCGAAGTGTCTCCCGTTGGAAAAGCACCGCGACCACCTCCCCCTCGTGCTTGAAGGCGGTCGAGAGGCGAGATTCCCGGACGAGTCTGGGGAGATCGCCGAAATCGCGAATGCGGCCATTAAGGAACAAGACTTCCGCACCGGGCTCCCGTTTGATGATATTTACCGGATGATCTTTCACCTGTTCGGCCAGCAGACTGGCAACCAGCTCCCGGGCCACCAGGCAGATGTCCGGCTGTTCGAAGAACCGCTCGGCGCGGCTGAACAGAGGCCTGATGCCGGCGCGCAGCGTATAGACCGGGCGCAGGCGCGTCAGGGGGTAGAACTGCGAGAACCGGGCGTCCTCGAAGACACAGATTTTGAGCGCCATAGTGACGTTACCTTCCAGCGATCAGGTTGACTCTCAATGGCCATGTTATCGGCAAGTACGGCAATCGGTTTACCGCAAAGGATCGGCCGAGAACCAGGCGCAGTTGCTATCGCGAGAGTCCCCACTTTGCGGCAAAGGACTGCGCGATTTCCGGTCCGGCGAGATAGTCGGCCAGCGTGACGGCGAACAGCAGCGCGGCGCCGGGGCCCATGCCGGTTATAAAGTTTCTGTCGCGGGTGACCATCTCGTTGGTGATGATGGCACCCGATGCGGCCAGCTTGTCGTTGAACGACGGATCTCCGGTTGCCCGAACGCCCTTAAGCAGACCGGCGGCCTCGCCGAGTACGTGGCTGGGAGCGGCGCAAATGGCGGCGACGAGCTTCCCCGAAGCCGCGTGGGTGCGGGCCATGGCGACGGCGCGACGATCGGCGGCGAGACTCTGGGCATTCTTTCGGCCGCCGGGGAAAATGACGGCGTCGTACTCATCGAAGGCAGCGGCGAGCGGGATGTCCGGCATGATGGTGGTCCCATAGGCGGCCCTGACCGGGCCATCGACGAGGCCGGCCACGGTCACGTGAACGCCGGCGCGGGTGAGGACATCGATCGGCGCAACGGCCTCGATCTCCTCGAACCCCTCGGCCAGAATCAGCAACGCTTCTTTAGTCACAGCAGACTCCTTTCTGCCCGGGGACTATTTCCATCGAGAGTAGTCCGGCGACAGCGGCAAGTCAACAGAAAAGCGATCCGGAGGCGAGGGAGTTATTTGGTCTGGTCGAAGAGCGTGGGCTGAAAATTGGCCCACTGCTCGCGGTCGATGCCGTAGTCGTACTTGTATCGACAATCACCGGTTTTGCAGGTGCGCGGTCGGGTGCGAGCGAGGTGCTGGAAGGATCGGCCACAGACCGGGCAGGTGGCCCGTTTCCACGGGAGATCGGGCATTTTGATTTCGCTGGCGTCGGTCTTCATCACTCCATACCTCGTTCTGGACCGACATGGTACCACTCTTGAACGCCGAGCGCAACGAACAAGTGCCGCGAGCGCGACCAACGGCGTATTTCGTGATGAGCGCTAGAAGAGCCCGGAACGGCGGTGGAGCAGGCCGATCAGCGGCAGGCCGAGGAGATAGCAGGCGATCAGTTCGCCGATGCCGACCATCTGGACGCAGAACCAGTAGCTTACCCCCATCAGGGGGGCGAGATAGAGTGAGACACCAAAGGCGTTGAGCAAAACCGGTGGGAGGGGCGCCAGCAGCATGTTGGGCGCGAGTTTCCGGGCGACGACGACCGCCACTCCCCAGGTCGACACCCAGGCGCCGAGAAGCGCCAGGCCGCCGACCAGAAACCCAGGAGCCTGCATCCGGTCGCGAAGGAGAAGCAGCAGCACGATGACGGCCAGGAATGACACGATGCGGATGGACAGACCGATCAGGTCGCGCCCCGGGGCGCGGTTCTCCCAGAAGATCGAGAACAGCAGCAGCGAGATGGAGATCAGAATGCAGATGGGGGTCCAAAGGGACGGATCGGTTCCTTCGAGCAGGTAGATGGAAGCCAGCCAGAACAGGAGAATGGGAATGAAGATCGGGATCAGCAGGGCGCGATGTTGGCGCAGGCGGGCAATGCGATGGGTCATGAGCGCAGCCGCCAGGGTGAGGAGCGAACCGAAGACGATGTCCTGCCAGCCCATGCCGCCGAAGATGTTGGCCAGGAGACAGCCGACGAAGACCCCGGGGACAGCCGCTCCGGTAAGGAACGGCAGCACGGTGAGGGCTTCAGCGATGCGCACCTGATAGACACCGAACGATATGGGCATGAAGGCGATGCTGAGGACCACGTAGAGAGCCGCGATCAGGCCGGCGACCGCGAGGTGGCGGAGACGGGAAACCTGCATGGGAGCGGAACTAGTCATTTTTTCATGGACCAGTCAAGTCTTTTATTGTTGTCCCTCGGGGCCGACCCCGGCGTAGCGGGCGGCGGTGGCGGCCGCGGTGCGACCGATGGCCTCGCGGAGGGATTCGGGCGCGACGACGAACGCCTCCGGGCCGAACCCGAGGAGCCACCGCTGTATCTCTTCCAGACCCCGGACGCGCACGCGGTAGCGGACGCGGCCGTCGCGGAAGGTCTCCACCAGTTCCTCGGCGTGGTGGGTGCCGCCCCGGACGACGCGGGCGGCGGAGCCGGAGAATTCGACGACCACTTCGTACCAGTCACCGCTGTAGACCTCCCAACTCCCGGCGAAGTATGACTGCGCGTCGATATCGGCGCGCGGTCGGAACAGCTCGGGCAGAGGGGTGACGGCCAGGACGCGGTCCATGCGGAAGGTACGGAAGTCGGCGCGCAATCGGCAATAGGCCACGAAATAGAAGGCGCGCCCCCGGAAGACGATGAAGTACGGCTCGACGATGCGCGTGGTGCGCCCGGACTTGATGGAGTCATAGTCGATCTGCAGGCAGCGACAGCTTCGGATCGCTTCTTCGATGAGACCGTAGTACAGTTCGGCGCGTTCCTGCTCGAGCGAGACGGCGATATCGATATGGGTGGATTCGATGGTGGTGCGTCGTTTCTCTTTTACCATGTCGGAGAGGCCGGCCTCGATTTTGGCTCGAATCCGTTTGAGTGGGCGGGTGTAGGTGCCGGTCTTCTGCAGCGGCGTGGAATCGAGGGCCAGCTTCAGGCAGGTGTATTCCTCAAAATCGAGATTGAGGGGGGGCAGAAAATTGTCCGAGGCAAGCTTGTAGCCGTTATCGAAATAGATCGGGATATTGGCCTCGGAGAGGCTGGTGATGTCGCGATAAATCGACCGTTCGGTGACACCGCACTCCCGGGCGAGACTGGCGGCATTGAGATTGCGCCGGGTCCGGAGCAGATTCAGGATATACAGCAGCCGATCATACTTGGTCATACCCGTCATACCACCTCCACCTGGGTACCGGAGAATAGCGGGACACGGGGCGGCAGTCAATATGGTGTTTTCCCCATACTTGAGTCAAAATACCCGGTCCGGGGCTATGGGCCAATTCCCCCACCTCTTCCCTAACGCTCTTCGCAGTAACGTGTTCGGTGAACAGCACCTATCGGCATCCGCTTTGCGAGAGTCTGGAGTACGAACACGGGGAAACACTGAACCGAGGAGGCAGAATGGCCCGCCGACGCTCAAATAAACGATCCGCCGAGCCAGGCAACTTCTGGAATTCGCTGATCTTTCGTTTCGGTTCCAAGTTGCTGTTTGCGGCGGTGGTGGTGGTCGTGATCCTGACGCTGAGTCAGTGCACGATCAAAAAGCCGGAAGCACCGACGTGGGAAACGCAGGTGACGGTCCCGCTGATCAACCGGACCTATCCCATGGAGGAGCTGATTCGGCGCGCCGATCAGGACGGAATTACGATGGTGGGGGACACCATCCAGTATGCGATCACGTACGATCTGGACACGTTCCGGCTGGACGAAGAGAATCTCACCACGGCGGACCTGACGTATGGATTTTCCGCGCAACTTGGCATCATCGAGCTGGATGCTCCGACGGTGACGCCGGTTTCGGCCGCCGCCGCGAGTATCGCGGGGCTGGCGACGTTCGTGCCGGGCGACGTTCCGGCGACGGCGTTCACGCTCAGCAACGATCTGCCGGCGATCACGACGTTCGGCAGCGTGACGGTGCACGACGGGCGGTTGTATGCGGTCGTGACAAATGCCCTGGGGATCACGCTCGATACGGTCCGTCTGATCCTTTACGACGTGGCCCAGAGCTATCCCATCGACACCGGTTTCATCACGAGCGTTCTGTCCGATGGCGAGACCGATTCCGCGCTGATCAATCTCGACGGCAAGACTATATCCAATGATCTCCGCGTTGATATCCGGTGCCATACGCCGGGCGGCAGTGTCCTGTCGGCCTCGGGCAAAGAACTGACGACGGCGGTGCGGTTCGCCGATCCGTTCACCGCCGACCACGCAGTGGCCCAGGTGCCGGCGCTGAGCCGGACCGACTCGCAGGTGGTGACGGTGGCGGAATCCGATGTGATCGACCGCGCGGTCATCAGCGAAGGGACGCTGGTCATTTCGATCGCCAACGGCACGGCGCTTCCGGCCGACGTGGACATCACGATTCCCGAACTGAATCAGGCCGGAATTCCGCTATCGCTTACGCGCTCGGTGCCGGCCGACGGCACGACGCCGATCACGGTCGATCTGGCGGGATACCGCCTGGAGCCGAACGGCGCTACGGCGCCGCAGACGATTGCGGTCGTGGCTTCGCTATCCTCGGACGGCAGCGGCTCCAACCAGGTGCCGGTCGACCAGAGTGACGCCATCGCGGTGGATGCGAACCTGAGCGGACTGACGTTCTCGTCGGTGACCGGGACGTTCGCCAACACCAGTTCGACCTTCGATCCCGTGGTCGAAGAGATCGACATCCCGCAGGGGTTCGAGGGTATTCACCTGTCGCATGTGGTGCTGAACCTGGAAATCACCAACGGCGTGAATCTGCCCGGTCAGATTTCGGTGCTGCTCAACGGCAACAACGGCCGGTCGCTGACGCTCGACGATGCGGTCGGCGCCGCGACGCTGAGCACGGCAACCACGACGATTTTGGTGGACACCTCGGCCGCGAGTTTCCTGGATCCGATTCCCTCGCAGATTTCCGCCTCGGGTGAGGCGCAGTTCGGCGACGGGGTCACACCGGGGACGATCCGGGCGGGGGATTTCGTGACCGGACGCGTGCAGCTGATCGCTCCGATGGAGATGATCATCGACGAGACCGCGATCGAGACGGACATCTCCCGCGAGGCGATCGCGCAGGAGAATATCGAGCAGATTACGGATCATGTCCTCGAGGCGGCGTTCATCTACAACGTGATCAGCCGACTGCCGCTGGGGGCGACCATGAATCTCTACCTGAGCGGCGATTCGGCGACTCTCTACTCCAATCCGCAGCTGGTGATCGACAGCATACTCGTGCCGGCGGCGCCGACGGTCGGCGGCGTGGCGAGCGACACGGTCTCCACCGGCTTCCAGAGTGTCGTCCTGGACAGCGCGGACATCCAGATTCTGAAGAACCCGGTCCTGTTTGTGGGGCAGGAACTGGTGCTGAACGGTTCGGACGGTCAGGTGATTCGCCTGACGCCGAACGACGCCATCACGTTCACCGGGCGGATCGAAGTGACCTACCGGTTTGACGGTGAATTCTGAGGAGATGCGGCAATGAAGACCAAGAGCATACTGATCATAGTGGTACTGGCCGCACTGGCCGGTACGGCGGTGGCGGGCGGGCAGTCCTCGGCGCGCAGTGTCGCCATGGGGGGCGCTCATCTGGGGTTGGCGCGCGGCGTGGATGCCGGGCGATACAATCCGGCCAACCTGGGGCTGAGCGGATTCGGACAGTCCGGTCTGGAGCTGGTGGGCGTCGGCGCGAACGTGGCCAACAACAGCTTCACGCTGGCGGATTACAACAAGTATACGGGCGCCTTCCTCACCGATGCGGACAAGGCGGATATCCTGGATAAGATTCCGGCCGAAGGGCTGAAGCTCTCGGCGGATGTGGAGGCGAACGCCCTGTCGCTGGCGTTCGGCTCGTTCGCGTTCAATGTCACCGGCGTGGGGCTGGCGGACATTAATCTGAATCGCGACATCGTGGATTTGGTGTTCAACGGCAACACCTACGCGGACACGATCGACGTCACCGGTTCGTATTCGGACGCGGTGAGTTACGTGGCGGCGGGGGTGTCGTACGGACGTTCGCTGCTGCGCAACGGCTCGCGCGAGCTGGCGGTGGGTGTCACGGCCAAGTACCTGCGCGGGGTCGGCGTCGAGCGCGTGGTGGACCTTCAGGGGATGGTGGCGACCTACGCGACCGGCTTCGAAGGGGACGGTCACATGGTGGCCAATACCGCGACCGGCGGCACCGGCTATGCGCTTGACCTGGGGGCCTCGCTTCGTCTGAACAAGGATTACGTGGCGGGCTGCGCCATACAGAACGTGGTCAGCAAGCTGAACTGGACGCGCGAGACGCAGGAGCACGGTTACGACTTTTCGTTCGACACGATGACGGCGGCCAATATGGACGCCGACTATGTCGTGTCCGAGGACTACAGCATCGACATCCCGAGCTTCTCGACCAATCTGCCGTCGACGATCGCGTTCGGCCTGGCCAACGTGACGGGGCGGTTCGTGTGGGCGGTCGACTACCAGCAGGGGTTCCGCCAGGCGGCCGGGGCCTCGAAGAACCCGCGGCTGGCCGCCGGGGCCGAGTGGACCGGCTTGCGGGTTGTCCCGCTCCGGGCCGGGTACGCCACGGGCGGCGGCAAGAGCAGTTCATTCTCGTTCGGTTCGGGTCTGGCGCTGGCAGCCTACTACCTTGATGTAGCGCTGGTGACCGGTTCCAGCTTCTCGGGTTACTCCTCCAAAGGTCTGAACTTCGCAGTTTCGACCGGGCTCCACTTTTAGGCAAAGGGTATGAACATGAAACGGAATACCATCATTCGGGGCATCGTGACGTTCACGTTCGCGTGGCTGGGAATCTGGCCAAGCGCCATCATGGGGATGCCGCCGCGCCCGGTTGAGGGGGATGCGGAACGGACGGCGAAACTACAGGAGTCCTACTATGTGCAGCATCTCGACGAGCTTCGGGCTCGCGGGGTCTGCAGCGCGGACCACTTCTTCAAGAACAACAGCGCGGCGAAGCTGGCCGACGGCAAGGCGCCGGCCATCACCGGGACCTTTCGGGTGCTGGCGCTCCTGGTCGAGTTTTCGGACGACACCAACAAAGTTGCGGCGAGTTTTTTCGATTCGCTCGTGTTCGGAAGTTCAGGCTTGACGGTGAAGTCGTACTTCTCCGAGGTCTCCTATACGCAGCTTGACCTGGTGACGGTGAACCTGCCGACAGCGCTCGGTTGGCGGACCGCCCCACAGACCTACGCCTATTACGTGAACAACCAGCAGGGGCTGGGCGGATACCCGCAGAACTCTCAGAAGCTGGTCGAGGATCTGGTGGACCAGGTGGACGGCTCAGTGAACTTCTCCAACTACGACAATGACGGCGACGGGTATGTCGATGTCCTGCTCGTGATCCATGCCGGTTCGGGCGCCGAGTTCAGCGGCCTGAATACCGATATCTGGTCACACAAGTGGGGCATTACGCCGCGTCTCAAAGACGGCAAGTATATCAGCAGTTATACGGTGCAGCCGGAATACTGGCAGACGCCGGGCGACATGACGATCGGTGTGTATGCGCACGAGCTGTCGCACGGGTTCGGCCTGCCGGACCTGTATGACACGGACTATTCCTCCAACGGCGTCGGCCGCTGGTGCATCATGGCCACCGGCAGTTGGAATGGCCCGGGCGGGCTGGGTGGATCTCCCGCCCATCCGTGTGCCTGGAGTCGCGCCGAGATGGGCTTCCAGACGGTGACGAATGTGGCGGCCAACCTGAACGGCCAGTCGATTGCAAGCGTCGAATCGGGCGGTCCGATCTACCGGCTGTGGACTTCGGGTGGGGCCAGTTCCGAGTATTTCCTGGTAGAAAACCGTCAGCGGACCGGATCTGACGCCTACCTTCCCAACGGCGGCTTGCTGATCTGGCACATCGATGACGCGAAAGCCACGAATACGCAGGAATGGTATCCGGGCCAGCCGGCGGCTTCGCACTACCTGGTGGCGCTGGAGCAGGCGGACGGTCTTTTTGAGCTCGAGCATAAGACCGATGTCGGCGATGGGGCCGACCCGTTCCCCGGAAGCGGCTCGGTAACGGCGTTCAACGCGGTCTCCACCCCCAACTCGAACTCCTATGCCGGAGCGAATACGTTCGTGGCCGTGAATAACATTTCGGCCTCGGGACCGACCATGCAGGCGGACTTAATCGTCGGTCTGGCGGCCGGGACCGAGGACCCGGTGGAACTGCCGTCGTCGTTCGCACTGGAACAGAATTATCCGAACCCGTTCAATCCGTCGACCGAAATCGCCTTTACGCTGTCCGACAGCGGTCCGGTCAGCCTGGAGGTGTTCAATGTCGTCGGCCAGAAAGTGAAGACTCTGCTGAATGACCGGGCGATCTCCGGCAGCCAGAGTGTGGTATGGGACGGAACATCCGATTCGGGTGGCGACGTGGGTTCGGGCGTCTATTTGTATCGTCTGAGCGTGGGGGATCGCACGGTGGCGCGCAAAATGGTTTTGGTCCGTTAGGGCCTGTTCTCTCCTCACCCCCGTGCAAAGAAAAAACCCCAGTCGTGACTGGGGTTTTTTCATGTCAAAATTCAGACCGGCTACTTGGCACCGGAATGAGTGGCCATGGGGCCCTGAGGTCCGCGCTGAACTCGTTTGTGCTCGTTGTGGCAGGTTTTGCAGCGTTTGGGATCATCCGAGAACCCGCGCTCCGCAAAATACTGCTGGGCTTCGACCGTAAAGACAAACTCCTCGCGACACTCACAACAGATTAGAACCTTAGGTAGAAACTTGTTCACCATCGGGTTCCCCCTCTCTATGCCCCGCTATGCATCCCTGTGGACGGAGCACAGGCTAATGTTAATGTGTCGCAGCATCTATACGACGCTGTGCGAGGGGGTGTCAAGCAAAAAACTTCGACAACGATCTTTTCAGAACGGATTGCAGGCCGGACCCGGACCAACGCTGAATAAATACTCCACCATCTGGGTAAGATCGCCGATGTCGACCGATCCGATGCAGTCGAAGTCTCCCGAGCCCAGGACCGGGCGAGGAGACTGACCGTTTTCGAACAGATAATCGACCAGCCAAGAGAGGTCGCCGATGTCGATGGCGCCGTTGAAGTCGGCGTCGCCGACCTGAAGCACGGTTACGCCGGTCGTCAGTCTCTGCGTCTGCACGGTGGTATCATTGACGGACATGGCCCGGAAGCGGAGCGGCGAGGTGGAGCCGACCGCGATGCCGAGGGGAGCCATCACGAGGAAGTCGGCGGTGAGGCTGTCGCCGGGATAGAGGAACTGGGTAACGGTGTCGGCAGGCAGCCAGCCCCAGCTGTCGTTGCCGATCACGCGGACAACGTCGTTGAGCGCCGACGTGTTTTTCACCTTGTAGGAGAACGTGCGGGGCGCTCCGGCATACACGAGCGTGTCACTCAGCAACTGGGACGCGAGCGCGTACGGTTGCCGAACGATTGCCGAATACGTAAACGAGGCCGCGGAGGAATTCTCCATGATGTTCGCGCCCACGAGCGTAACGGACGAATAGGTCTGGAAGTCGGGAATCTCGATGGTATCGAGATAGGTGGTCGGGCTGAGCAAGAGTTTTTCGACTTCATGTGAGGTCGAGCCGTGGGACTTGATGATGAAAGCGGCCCACTGACGGGAGTCGTTTCCATCGAACACCAGTCGGAGACTGCCACTGGAGGTTCCGGGCAGAAACTGCACGTAGGTTGACGCATATCCGGCCGGGCTCCTGGGCGACGTGGTGGTGGCTACCGGATAGGCATTGTGGGTGCGGTCGATCATGACGGCCGGGTACGAGCCCCCCTCGCCATAATGGTTGCCATCGTTCCGGCTGCCGGTCATATAGTTCCAGGTAACGAAGTCGGCAAAGGCGGAATCCTGGGTCCACCCATAGCGTCCGACGAGCGTATCGGACATGGTATTGAAGACCGTGGCGCTGTAGCGGGCTCCCTCCCATACTGCGCGCATGAGTGACGTGTCGAATTGCTCAGCCATGTACATGCCGTAGACGAAGCAGGCGTACATGTGAATGGTGTTGGCCATCAGGGAGATTTCCGGGTCGTTCATGAAGTCCGGCAGGTAATTGTAATTGTCGTTCACTTGGTCGTAGACGATATCTTCCATGTAGGTGGCATCCAATTCCATAAACCAGCTTGCTTCGGTCGCATCATAGGCAAATTGGATGCAGTGGTGGAACTCGTGAGCGGCGGTCGCCTTGGCGGCGCCGGCCACGTCCCCCTCGGGATCATCGTTTGGCGGGAAACCGAGATAGGTGTTGTGCAGTACGAGGTAGCTGTAATAGTCGTTCCAGGGTTCTGAGCCGGGTCCTTCAGGATCGGCGTAGCCATAGTATCCCATGTTCTCGAAGTAGACATCGAACTTGCTGTCGCCGCCCCGGGTGCCGTCGGACGGCGGCGGCAGGTAACCGAGCTGCAGATGCTTGCTGAGCGACGAATCGCAGTATGCGGCGCATTTCTCCACGTAGTCCGGCACGCCGTCCGAATCAAGATCCGCCGACGGCACGGCGTTGGTACCGGTGATATCGTAGTGCAGCTTAAAGAAGCCGCTCGGCTCGTCGTAGGTGTAGGCGGTGCTCCAGCGCGTGAGGGCTTCGTCGATGGACGCCTGGGTCTCGGGCGTGAGCAGATTCCAGTTCACGCGGATATCGCGGAGGGCGATCGTGGCGCTGCGGGAGTCGGACCGACCGGTGCTCGGGTCGAAGAGCTGATATTCGGCGGGGAGCTCGACCGGATGCTTGATTGCCTGGACGACCAGCAGGGCGCGCTGGTCGGCCGAGAGCTTACCGGCCGCGTAATCAACCTCGATCGCGCCGATCGGGTCGTGCATTACCTGCGGATGGCTGTCCGAAGCGGATACCGAAGCGGCCAGCAGAGCCAGCCCGAGGATCAGAACTGAGGAGAGCATCCCTTTGCCGTGCACCATACGTTTTCCTTATGTTCTTCGCCTGCCAAGGCGACATCTGTTCCAGTATCGGAGCGGCCGCACAAATCAATGAGAGCACCGCGACGATACTCATTGGGTTCGCGCTATCGGTACTGGGGGCAACGGTCAGCCATATGCAAAAAGAGCGGCAGTTGCCGCGCAGTACCACTGCAGTATTTCGGCGATGGCCAGCGACCGAGCCTTGCGGCACCGACAGCAGCATCGCCTGTCTTTAATCTATTGCATTTCAACGGATTGTCAAGTCGAAAGAGCGGCGCAGTCTAGAAATACTGACCCGTGCCGAAGCCGATCTGGACCGGCCCGCGGTCCGGTTTGATCAAGTCTATGCGAATCAAGTCGTTCTTGGTGACATTCTTCAGTCCGATCCGGAGGCCGACGCCAAGGGCGTTGTGCAGGTTGCCGATTTTGACCGGCTCGCCGGGCTTCCAGGCGCGTCCGACATCGCCGAACAATACAGCGCCCGTGAGGACCGAGAGGACTTCAACACCCGGATACAAGCGCAGCTCCAGATTGACAACGGCGGCCCTATCCCCTGTTTCGGTATAGCGGTCATGCCCACGGAGACCATTCTCGCCGTCGACCACCAGGAGGGCGGAGCCATTGCGGCGCCAGTCCATTCGATAAAGACCGCGGGCCGCGACGGTAAGGAACGTGAGTTCGTTCTGATAGAAGCGAAGGGAGTAGGTGGTGGTGCGACGCACGTCGGCCCCGCTGTCGACCCAGAAGTCACTGGCGGCGGCGAAGTGGAACTGGTAAGCGTGGCGGCGAAAGCCGAGCGAGGCATCCCACGTGTAGTGATCGAAGACCGCATCGCGAAAGCCGGGCTGGAAGGCTCGGCTGTAGCCGATGGAAACAGCGGTGCCGAGCGTGTAGTCCTCGGTGAAGTCGAAGCCATTGATGCGCTCGGTGGTGATGAAGACCGGCTGCTCGAAGGAAAGTGAAAAGCCCAGCTCGTGGTAGGTCGAATCATGGGGAAACGCGACAAAGGGGGAGTCGACCGGGCTGAGAATCCGCTGATCCGAGATGGCGTCGTGGCGATAGCGATACCAGGGAGAGAGTCCGATTTTCTGGGCGTATTCGCCGAACCGGTATTTGAGGGCCAGTTCGAACAGGTCCCCCTGGTAGTACGATTCGGCGATGCGGACCGTATCGCGGTGCTGGTCGCGTCTCCCCTTCGTGGCGGCGACCGTCCCCGAGACCGAGAGATGCTGATCGAGGCGGTAAAACGGACGCGAGAGACGGAGCAGACGGACATCATCGATCGGATTGTTGCGATAGGCCAGGTCGGCCCGGATCGGCAGGCCACCGAGGCGGAGATCGTGATAGGCGGCATCCCAGTAGTGGTCGCGGTCCCCCGGGAAATAGCGGTAGAGGGACAGAAACTGATGGTAACCGAGGAGATTCATTTCTTCGAAACCGAAGTGGTAGCTGGTGACATTGGCCTCTCGATTTATGCGCAGGCCACCCCGAAGACTCCAGAGATCGACCGTGACAATGCGGACGATCACGTGTCCCGGCTCGCCGGGCCGCGTTTCGAACCAGGCATCATATAAGGCGTAGTTCTGGCGCAGGTTTCGCACCGTTTCGCCGGCCAGTCGAAGCGAAAACGGCTCCCCTTCGCGCAGGAGAAGCTCGCGCCGGATCACGCTGGGCCGGGTGACGAAACGCAGCCGATTGGCCGTCCGGAAGACGAAGTGGTTGTAGTGAGGGTCGGAAGTGTTATAGACGTTTCGGTTGTCGATGATGATGCTGTCGATGATGCAGCCCTCGAAGGCGGCGGAATCGGGCGGCGGGGGGGGCATCTCCTCGGGTAAACCCATGGCGGCAGATGCCGATATCAGGAGGACCGCCCCGATGATGGAGGCCGTCCCATGGAGCTTTGACCAGAGCCGAGGCGCGACGGCCCAGAAGGTGGCAGGCGATACCATTACTTCAAGTGTAAGGCGCTCAGCGACAACAGGGAACATAAAAAAAAGGCGCGGGCTGCCGATACCGAATATAGCGGTACAGTATACATGAGTACATCCATGACGCGCAAAAAGATCGGTGATTTACTGGTCGAGAAGGGGTACCTGACTCAGCCGGCGCTGGCGGAGGCGTTGCGGGAGCAGGCAACCAGCGGCAAACGGCTCGGGACTCTGTTGGTGGAACGGGGACTGATTACCGAGGAGCAGTTGCTGGATACCATTTCCGAGCGGCTGGCCATACCGCGGGTGTCAATCGGCTCGATGGTACTGGATCCGAGTGTCGTGCAGTTGATTCCCGTTGACGTCGCGCGGCGCCATCTGCTTATCCCCATTTTCGCGCTCGGAAACACGCTGACCCTGGCGATGTCGGACCCGTTGAATATCATCGCCATCGACGAAATCAAGTATCTCACCAATCGGGACGTCAAGCGGGCAGTCGCCCTGGCGTCCGAAATCAGGGAGGCGATCGAGCAGTACTACTCCGTCGCGGACTCATTGCAGGGGATCATCGGGGCCCGGCGCGATGCGGACGAAATCCCGGACCTGGACGTCGTCGAGGCGACGCCGGACGAGGCGGAGAGCCCGATCATCCGGCTGGTCAATCTCATTATCGCCAAGGCGGTGCGGGATCGGGCGAGCGACATTCATATCGAGCCGGATGAAGCGAGTCTTCGGATTCGGTATCGGATCAACGGCGTCATGCGGGAGGAGGCGGCGCCGCCGAAGACGATGCAAAACGAGCTGATCTCGCGAACCAAGATTGCCGCCGACCTGGACGTTTCCGAGAAGCGACTGCCGCAGGACGGGCGGTTCGCCGTCAAGGTGGACGGGGCGACGGTAGACCTCCGCGTCTCGACGCTGCCGACGATCCACGGCGAGAAGATCGTGATCCGAATCCTGGACCGACGGAATCTCCTGTCGAGTTTTCGCCAGTTGGGGTTCCGCGACCAGTTGCAGGATCGCTGGAATGCGATCATCCGAAAGCCGGAGGGGCTGATCCTCATTTCCGGTCCGACCTCCAGCGGCAAGACGTCGACGTTGTACGCCACGCTCCAGGAGATCAATTCGATCGAGAAGAACATCATCACGGTCGAAGATCCGGTGGAGTATTCCCTGCCCCTGATCAACCAGATCCAGATCAACGAGAAGGCCGGGCTGACCTTTCCGGCGACGTTGCGGGCGATGTTGCGCCAGAATCCCGACGTGATCATGATCGGCGAGATACGGGATCGCGAGACGGCCCAGATGGCGATTCGTTCGGCGTTGACCGGTCACCTCGTGTTTTCCACGATTCACACCAACGACGCACCCTCGGCCATCACCCGACTCATGGACATGGGGATCGAGAACTACCTCGTGGCGGCGGCTATCAAAGGGGTGCTGGCCCAGCGGTTGGTGCGCCTCAACTGCGCCAACTGCCTGCAGGAATACCGTCCGCCGGAGGCATTGCTGCGTCGTGCCGGCCTGTTGGACCTGGCCGATGTCATGAAGTTCAAACGCGGGACCGGATGCCCGCAGTGCCGCAGCACCGGATTTCAGAAACTGACGGGCGTGTACGAATTCGTGGAGATCACGCCCACGATCATCGACCTGATCATGACGAACGCGTCGCTGAATCGCATCCGCGAGGAGGCCCGGCAGTCGGGGTATGTCCCGTTGTTCGAGGCCGGACTGGAGAAGCTGACCCAGGGACAGGTGTGCCTCGAGGAACTGCTCAAGGAGACGAGCAATCTCGAGGAATACAATCCGGACCGGATGGAACAGGGCACGGTGCTGAGTGCAGGCGCAGTATAAGTACGAAGCGGCGGCGGCCGACGGGACGATCCACCGGGGGACGATCACGGCTCACAGCCAGGAGGCGGCCGAGGATTTTCTGGCCGATCAGTCGCTGATCCCGATCCGGGTGAAGGCCGTCGAGACGCGCACTTCGCTCGCCTTTTTCGGATTGATGCGAGGGGCGGACTACGAGCAACTGATCATGTTTTCCAGTCAGTTGGCGACCCTCCATCGGGCCGGCGTGCCGCTCCTGCGCGCCCTATCGATCATTCGCATCGGTAAACCGGGGAGTCGGTTCAATCAGGTGATCGATCAGATCCGCATTGGGGTCCAGTCCGGGAGGTCACTTTCGGAGGCGATGGCGGAGTATGAAGCGGTCTTCTCGCGCGTGTACACGGCGAGTATCGCCGCGGGCGAAGAATCCGGCAAACTGGAACAGACGCTGGACGAGTTGACCGCGATGCTGGAGCGGGAGATGGAGATCGGGCGCCAGATCAAAACGGCCACCCGGTATCCCCTCATCGTGCTGGGGGTCATCGCGGCTGCGTTCGTGGTCGTCATGACCTTCGTGATCCCGCGGTTCGTGGCCTTCTACGACGCGTTCGGTACGCAACTGCCGCTGCCGACTCGAATTCTGATCGGGCTGAGCAACGCGATAACCCATTATTGGCCGGTCATGCTCGGCCTGGTCGTGGCCTCGGCGTTCGGCATCCGGAAGTTCATCGGCATGCCCTCGGGGCGCTTGTGGCTGGATCGGGCGCTTCTGCGCGTGCCGGTGTTCGGGGAGTTGATCGCAAAAAGCAACGTGGCGCGATTCACCCTTCTTTTCCGCATGATGTTTCGATCCGGTCTGCCGGTGATCCGGTCGCTGGAAGTGCTTTCCGGTGCGATTCGGAACACGGCCATAGCGGCGGACATCCAGAGACTGGGCGAGGTCTTCCGCCGCGGCCGGGATATCGCCAACTCCGACGCGGAGTTTCAGCACTTTCCGGATTTGGCCCTGCAGTTGATGGCGATCGGATTCGAGTCCGGCTCGCTGGACACCATGCTCCAGGAGGTGGGGAATCACTACATCAAGGAGGTGAATTACCGGGCGCGGCAGCTCACCTCCGTGATCGAGCCGATCCTGACGCTGGTTCTGGGTTGTTTTGTCCTGCTTCTGGCGCTGGCTATGTTCTTGCCAATGTGGAACTTGATCAAGGTCTTCCGGGGCTGAACCCCGTCAAGATTCCTCCGCGTTTGCCGATACATTCGAAAAGACCGATAACCACCAACTGATTTCTTTGAGGAGGAGACATGCGTCTTCAAAAACTCCATAGTGAGCGGGGCTTCACGTTGATCGAACTGGTGATCATCATCGTGATTCTAGGGATTCTGGCGGCCGTGGCAATTCCGAAGTACCAGGACATGTCGGCCCAGGCCAAGGACGCCGCCTGTCGCGGCTCACTGGGCGCGCTTCGGTCCGGCATCACCATCCACTACGCCAACCAGGCAGTCACCACCGGAACGGCGACCTGGCCGTCGCTGGTGCAGTTGTCCACGGTGGGCACGGTAATGGCGCAGTCGATTCCGAAGAACCCGTACCAGACCTCGACCAATGCCCCGGACTCGATCGTGACCGGCGTCACGAAGGGCGTGATTGTGGGAACGCGGGGCGGCTGGGCCTACAACGCCACGACGGGAGATATCTGGCCTAACACCAATTCGGTCGGCGAAAACAACTTCTAGTCCGGTCGCGACCATGGACACAGGTTTGGGACAGGGCCACAACAGGCTCGGTCGGGGTGGCTTCACGCTGATCGAGCTTGTTATCATTATCGTGGTACTGGGGATTCTCGCGGCGGTGGCCGTGCCGAAGTTCGCGAATATGTCGACCGCGGCCAAGATGGCCGCGACCAAAGAGGAACTGGTGTCGCTGAAAGTGGCGCTGGTGGGAAACCCTTCGGCGATTTCGGGAGGTGAGTATATCAACCGCGGGTTCGAAGGAGATGTCGGCTACCTGCCATCGCGCCTTCAGGATCTCGTGACCAAACCGGACTCCATTGCCGCGTACGACCGGCTCACACGGATTGGCTGGAATGGACCTTACGTGGACGGGTCCAATGCCAGCTACTTGTCCGACGCCTGGGGTGTCAATTACGCTTACGAGCCCCTTAATCGCCGCATCCGCTCGACCGGGGGCGGGGCGGACAGCCTCAGCATTGGTTTTTGAGAAGGGCGGTGCATGTTCCCCGCGCTGTTACGAAGAAAGAGACCAGCAGTAGTAGTGTCGCCGGGGGGAACGATGGCGACCGTAGTGACGCTGGGTGAAACGCCGATCGGCGCGAAAACGCGCTGGGAGTGGGGTGTCCGTCTGGGGTTCGCCCTGGATCAGACCGGCATCCAGATGGCGGCGGCCCGTCACTCGGGCCGGCACATCAAGTTACTCGATGCCCGCAAGGAGTACTTTCCGGCGGGCGAGGCGACCGACCGCACGACCTTCCTGACCACGGCGATCTCCGAATTCTCCGGCAAATACGCCGGCTGGAATCGATCTGCCGCTCTGGCGGTGACGGGGCCGGACACGGTGTTTCGTACTTTTCATGTGCCGGCACTGAACGGACGAGCGTTCGGGGCAGCCGTCCAATTCGAGGCCAAGAAGCAGATCCCCTTCCCTATTCGGGAGTGTCAGTTCGGCTTTCGCCCGGTGTGCCGTCAGACGATCGACGCCCAGCCGAAGGTGAAAGTGGCCTTGCACGCGGCACGGACCACCTTCATTCAGGAGCAGTTGTATCCCTTCGACAGAGCGGACTTGGGCATCACCACGATGTACCACTCGCACGACGCCCTGGGGCAATTGCTGCGGTTTCTGCCCGACTTCGCCGAAGACCGCCATTACACGATCATCACGATCGAGCGCCAGCACTCCGAGCTGTCCTATTTTCGCGGTTCGAATCTCGAGTTTTACCACATTTGCTCGGTGGGGTCATCCTTTCTGGCGCGTCGCTCCGATCCGACGATTTTCGAGTATTTCGCCGAGGCGCTGGCCGGCGAGATTCAGAATTCGCTGGACTACTATACGGGGCAGTACTCGTCGCACTTTTCCAGTCGCATCTTCGTGGCCGGAGACCTGGCGTACAGTGACGAGTTGATCCAACTCCTGACCGACCGATTCGGCTTTGAGTTCGTGCGGTTTCCCAGCCACGAGCTTCGTCTCAGCGGTAGCGAGCGTGAGTCGATGGCGGCCTGTCTGCCGGCGGTAGCGGCGGCGGTCTGCACGGCAAGGATCGCCGACCTGCTGCCGAAAGAGCGTTCCGCCCAATTGCGGGTGGGGCGCGTGAATCGATATGCTCTGGCGGCGGCTATCGTCGTCCTGGCGTTCCTGGGCGGGACCTGGGGGAGCATGAAACAACGCGAGTCCCACAATGCGGCGCGGCTGGCGGCGGCCACTCTCGAGGTTGACGGATTCAGGAATTCACGCCTCTATGACACCTACACCATGCTCAAACAGGAGATCACGGCCGGCCGAAGCTACCTGGAGAAGAGCAAGCCGGTGACCAGTTATTACAGCGCCCTTCTGCAATACCTCTCGCAGGTGACGCCGGCGAGCATCCGGCTGGCGAACCTGGACTACTCCGGCCCGAACGAGCCCATGAACCTGCACATGCAGGGAAAAGTGAATCCCGGGACAATTCCCCCGGAAGTGGTCCTGGCAGAGTACGTGGAGAACCTGAACGCCTCTCCCCTGCTCGACAGCGTCGTGATCCAGCAGTTCGCGAAACGTCCCGAAAAGAACGGGTTCGCGATGGAGTTCACGCTGGACATGAGGTACCGGCCATGAAATCCCGGGTCTACCACATCGCGGCGGCGACGATCGGAGTGGCCGGACTTTGGTACGTCCTCCTGTACCTGCCAGCCGAGCGAAGCCATCGGCAGGTGCAACAGCGCCTGGCCGAAGTGCAGGCCCAGATGGCGGATTTCAATGCCACGGTCGGTCAGTTGCCGGCATTCATGCAGGCCCAGACCGATGTTCGGGCGAAGCTCGAGGCCATGAATTCGCACCTGTACGCCAAGGCGGACGTGCTCACCCTGCTGGAACGGCTCAAAGAGGATGCCTCGTCATATCGCCTGCACGTCGTCGAGGTGATCCCCCCCGTCTCCGAGCTTCTCGAACTGAGCCGCAGCGCAGCGATGACGGACGAACCCCAGTTCCTCAACGTCACGATTCGCGTGACCGGAAACTACCAGGCATTCGGCGAGTATTGCCGTCATCTGGAGCAGGCGCCGTTTTTCCGGGGAGTGACCGCCGGTCATATCGGCGCCCCGCCGGATGAGGGACCGATTCAGTACGGGCTGACCTTTCGGGCGCTCCTGGGAACGATTAAGGGGGCGGCATGACCGAGCGGCGGCGCAAACAGACTATTTACGTGGTCCTGGTGTTGGCAGTGATCTATGGCCTTTGGAATTTCACCGTTGGGCGGAGAAGTACGGCACGTGTGCCGTCCGAACCGACATCGGCTCCGGCGGCTGCGGCAACCGCACCGTCGAACGACTCAACAAACGTACAGGCGATCACCAGCAAGCCGTGGGGGCGGGATCCGTTTCGCGGGACTACCCTGAGTCCGTCGCCGGCAGGGCCGACAACGACGGCCGGGACAGGCGCCGAGCGCATCTTTTGGATATTGTCGGGGATCGTGTATAACGACACCCACCCGCTCGCGGTTATCAATCAGAGCCCGGTCTCGGTGGGAGACATGATCGACGGAGCGCGGGTAGTGAAGATCGAACGAACCAAGGTTACCCTGGAAAAGAGCGGTAGCCGCTTTGACCTTTTCGTGAGCAAGGGGTGAAACCGTGAAGAAGCTGATATGTCTGCTGAGCTGCCTGATGGTCCTCGTAAGCGCGGACGGCTCGGCCAATCCACTGGCGACGGGTCAGAAGATCAGTCTGGCGCTGGAGTCGGTTCCCCTGGCTAGAGTGCTGCGCATGATTGCCGATCAAAACGGCCTGAACCTGGTGATGTCGGACAAAGTGACCGGTACGGTTTCGGTGCGGCTCGACAACGTTGACCTGCGGACGGCGCTGGACGCGATCCTGACCTCAAATGGGTTCAGTTACTCGGTTCGGGACAATATCATTGTGGTCAAGCCCCAGGAGAGTACGGACGCCGGCGAATTGGCGTCGCAGACGGTACTCCTGAGATATCTCGATCCGGTTACGGCAAAGAAGGCGCTGGATTCGCGAAAGTCGCAAAAGGGACAAGTTATCATCCTGGACAACACGAGCAGCGATCAGGCGAACCCGTCCGCGTTTCACCCGAACCGCATTCTGATCACGGATTATCCGTTCGTGGTGGAAGAGCTGGTGCGATTGGTGGAGGCGATGGACGTGCCGGAGCGGGTGATATTGATCGAAGCGAAGATCGTGGAAACGACGGTGGACGACAAGTCGACGCTGGGATTCATCTGGCCGACCGGCATGTCGGCGAAGATGTCCGGGGTGAGCGACGGGACCACGACCTCGAGCACCTCCAGCACGACGAGCACGACCAATACGGCGTCCGGGGCATACCAGCCGCAGACCGGTGAGTGGACCTGGGGGACGCTGTCGGTGTCGCAGATGGAAGCGACCATGAATTTCCTGATGACCAAGGGCAACAGCCGGCTGTTATCCGACCCGCGCATTTCGACGGTGGAGAACAATGAGGCGGAGATCAGCATCGCCACGGTGATTCCGATCCAGACGATCAATCGGTTCACCGAGGGGGCGGCGACGCAGGATATCGTGACGTTTCAGGATCTCAACGTGGGGATATCGCTGAAAGTTACGCCGCGGATCAACGAGGCGGGACGGATCACGCTGGATGTGGAACCGACGGTGGAGGACATCATCGGGTACGCCGGATCGAGCGGCAACCAGAAGCCGATCACCTCGTCACGGTCGATCAAAACGCGGATCACGGTCAACGACGGCGAGACGGCGGTGCTGGGCGGGTTGATGAAGGAGACCGAGATCACGAATGTGCAACGGGTTCCCTTGCTCGGGCATATTCCCCTTTTGGGAAGCGCGCTGTTTACGAATCGCTCCAAGGAAAAGAGTACGACCGACCTGATCATTTTCATCACGCCGCATATTCTGACCAACGGCAGGTAGGGCCGGATAAGGCGACGGCG
>AMWB02036224.1_pt7 | contig 26453 bp, 26 predicted proteins | sample 200311 | NCBI WGS metagenome assembly AMWB02 (sample SAMN02737377, study PRJNA173069) | bioreactor metagenome | biome: anode biofilm in microbial fuel cells | place: USA: California | collected 2010-12-16 | reverse complement strand
GTGCCACAGGCGAGAACGCCGCGCCGTCCGAGCCCGAGCGGCGCATTACCGTCGACATCTCCCGGCCGGAGGCGGCCGCCGTCGTCGCCCGTCATCCAGGCAGGTTTACGGTCCACGGAACGACGGCCGAGATTTCCGTTTCCGAAACCCGGCGCCTGACGCCTGAGGAGATCCGTATCCTTCGGCGGAAGGATCTCACCGGCGTTGCTCTCGCGGCCTCGGCCTTCCTGGTCCTGACGGTGATCGAGTTCGTTCTCAACTTCTTCCAGGTGATCGTCATGGAAATGGCCGGCCAGAAAATCATGCACGATCTCAGAATGCGCCTCTTCCGGCACATCCAGGGGCTTGCCCTCTCCTTTTTCAACCGGACGCCGGTCGCCCGGCTGGTGACCCGCGCCACCAACGACATCCAGAACATGTACGAGTTTTTCACCTCGGTCATCGTCTTCGTTTTCAGGGATCTCTTTCTGCTGCTGGGCATCCTCGGCATGATGATCGCCCTTCACTGGCAGCTCTCACTGATCTGCTTCGCCATTCTGCCGTTTGTGCTCATGGCCTCGTTTTTCTTTTCCCGGATCGCACGGGGGGTGTTCCGGACCATCCGCATCAAGACCGCCGAGATCAACCAGCGCTTTTCCGAAACCATCGCAGGCATTTCCGTCATCCAGATGTTCGGGCAGGAGGCGGCCAACTTCAGATCCTTCAAGGCGTTGAACGAGGAGTTTTACCGGGCCGGCATGCGGCAGGTGCATATCTTCGCGGTTTTCATGCCCCTGATCGAGGTCTTCAGCGCCGTCGCGCTGGCCCTTGCGGTCTATTACGGCGGACGCGGGGTCCTCCGCGAGGATATCAGCCTGGGAATCCTCGTTGCCTTCATCAGCTATATGCGCATGTTTTTCAGGCCGATCCGGGATCTTGCGGAGAAATACAACATTCTCCAGAACGCCATGTCGTCTGCGGAACGGATCCTCCTGCTGCTGGACACCCATGAAACGCTCGCCCTGCCGGAAAATACGCGCCCGATCCCAGCGATTGCCCACATCGATACCCTGAGCTTCGAAAACGTCTCTTTCAGCTATGTCGCCGAAGAACCGGTCCTGAAAGAGGTCTCTTTTACCGTCGAGCGCGGCAAAACCCTTGCCGTCGTCGGGCCGACCGGGTCCGGCAAAACCTCTTTGATCCATCTCATCGTCCGGCTCTACGATCCGACCGCAGGCCGCATACGGATCAACGGGAAGGATCTTCGCACCCTGCCGCCCGCGGCTCTCCGCTCGAAAATGGCGATCGTTCCCCAGGATCCCTTTCTGTTTTCGGAAAGCATCCGCGACAACATCCTGATGGGCAATCCCGACATTTCACGGAAGGACTTCGAACGGGTCCTTGCGGCCGCGAACCTCGTTCCATTGATCGCGCGGCTTCCGGACGGTCTCGACACGACCTTCAGCGAAGGCGGCGGGTCGGTATCGAGCGGCGAACGCCAGCTCGTGGCGATTGCCAGGGCCATCGCCCGGAACCCCGAGCTGATTCTTCTGGACGAGGCGACCTCCTATATCGATTCGGAGACGGAGGTGAAGATCCAGGAGGCGCTGGTCAATCTGATGCAGGGACGGACCGCGATCATCGTGGCCCACCGGCTTTCCACCGCCCGCCACGCGGACCGGATCATCGTATTGAAAAGCGGCAGGATCATCGAATCCGGGACCCACGAAGAGCTGATGCGTCTTGAAAAATTCTACTGGCGGCTGAACCGGCTGCAGCACATCCACGATCGGCCGGTGATTACCGAAGCGCAGCCGCCGGAATGATTGGATTCATCTGAAAACGATCGCAGCCGGCCCCCCTTCCAGAACCCTTCCCACGATGCGTGCATCGGCCACCCCACCGGCATGCAGCCGTTCAAGAAGATCCTCGGCCTGATCCCCGGCCACGGCGGCAAGGAGCCCGCCGCTGGTCTGGGGATCGAAGACGATCTCGCTTGCCTCGGGTGCAATCCCCTCCGGCAGACGGACATAGGGCCCGGCCATCTCCCGATTGGGTCCGTTCATGCCGGTCGTGACGCCGCCCCGGTAGCTCGCCAGCGCCTCGTCCAGAAGCGGCACCGCCGCAAGATCGATCTCCAGGCCGACCCTCGACCCCCTTGCCATTTCGAGCGCGTGGCCTGCCAACCCGAAGCCGGTGATGTCGGTCGCCCCGTGAACGTCGAAACCGGCCATGATTTCCGCCGCCCGCCGGTTCAATGTCGTCAAGACCGCGATGCACCGGTCCATCGCCGCGTCCGACACGCGGCGCTTCAGATGGGCGTTGAAGAGCACCCCGCTGCCGATCGGCTTTGTAAGAATCAGGCGGTCCCCCGCGCGTGCGCCGGTATTGCGCCAGACCCGGTCCGGGTGCACGAGACCGGTCACCGAAAGACCGAATTTAGGCTCGTCGTCATCGGTGGTATGCCCGCCCAACAGAACGGCGCCGGCCTCTTTGATCTTGCTCACGGCACCGGTGATGATGCCCAGCAGGACGTCCGGCCCCAGTTTTCCGCCGGGAAATCCAACGAGGCTGAGGCAGGTGATCGGACGCCCGCCCATGGCATAGACGTCGCTCATGGCGTTGGCGGCGGCAATCTGACCGAACAGGTAGGGATCGTCGACCGGCGGGGTGATAAAATCCGCCGTGGTGACGATCGCCTGTTCGTCGTTCAGGCGGTATACCCCCGCATCGTCGCTCGTGTCGAACCCCACGATGACATTGGGGTCGTCGGTCTTCGGCAGGGATGCCAGCAGCTCCTCCAGCCCGACCGGGCTGAGTTTCGCCGCTCAACCGCAGGTCTTGGCCAGGCTGGTCAGCGTTGGTTTGCGCAGAAAATTTGAAAGTTTCACGGATACGCTTTCCTTTTCGATCCTCTGTTACGGATCCGGTTGTCATTGAAATGATATTGATATGATAATGTTAAAAGTGACCCATCAAACGAAAAACCGGGAAAAAAACAAGTTGTTCGTATCTTTTTCACCACGGGATTTTCCCGTCGGCCAGACCGGGATATCGACGCGCCGGGGGCGTTCTCACCGGAGATAGCGCTTGCCAAATGAGCAGGCGCATGGTATGGGTGATCGATTTTAAAGCGTTGCATTCATCAATTGAGATCATCTTAACCGATATTTGCCGGTTCAGACAATAGCAGTCAAACAATTGCAGTCAACATGATCGGTTAAACGTTGTGACGGGATCCACGCCACCGCGGATCCACAGTACTAACATCACTAACTAAAGGAGAATTGAATCTATGGCTTACAATGCAGTAGAAATGGCCGACTGGCAGATTTCCGAGGAAGCCGAAAAAAACATGCCCTTGCCCGAAGACTGGATCGACAAACTCGGGCTTGAAAAAGAAGAGCTCCTCGCGATGGGCCGTCTGGCCAAACTCGATTTCCTGAAGATCATCGACCGCCTGAAAAACAGACCCGACGGCAAGTATATCGAGGTTACCGCGATCACCCCGACGCCTCTGGGCGAAGGCAAAAGCACCACCTCCGTCGGCCTCATGGAAGGCCTCGGCAAGCGCGGTGTGAATGTCGGCGGCGCCCTCCGGCAGCCCTCGGGCGGCCCGACCATGAACGTCAAAGGCACGGCCGCGGGCGGCGGTAACTCCCTTCTGATCCCCATGACCGAATTCTCCCTGGGTCTGACCGGCGACATCAACGACATCATGAACGCCCACAACCTGGCGATGGTGGCGATGACCGCCCGCATGCAGCATGAAAGAAACTACAACGACGAGCAGCTCTCCCGCCTGACCGGTATGCGGCGCCTTGACATCGATCCCACCCGCGTCGAGATGGGCTGGATCATCGACTTCTGCGCCCAGGCGCTCCGCAACATCGTCATCGGCTTGGGCGGCCGTACCGACGGCTTCACCATGCAGTCCAAATTCGGCATCGCCGTCGGATCCGAGTGTATGGCGATTCTGGCCGTGGCCAAAGACCTGGCCGACCTGAAAGAGCGCCTCAACAACATCACCGTGGCCTTCGACAAGAGCGGCAAACCGGTCACCACCGGTGATCTGGAAGTCGGCAACGCCATGACCGCCTTCATGAGAAACACCATCAACCCGACGATGATGTGCACCGCCGAATATCAGCCCTGCCTGGTTCACGCCGGCCCGTTCGCCAACATCGCCGTCGGTCAGTCCTCGATCATCGCCGACCGCGTCGGCCTCAAGCTGTTCGACTACCATGTCACCGAGTCGGGATTCGCCGCGGACATCGGGTTCGAGAAATTCTGGAACGTGAAATGCCGCTTCAGCGGTCTGAAACCCCATGTCTCCGTACTGACCACCACCATCCGCGCCCTCAAGATGCACGGCGGCGGGCCCAAGGTGGTCGCCGGAAAAGCGCTGGCCGATGAATACACCAAAGAGAATATCGGCCTGGTGGAAAAAGGCTGCGAGAACATGGTCCATATGATCAACGTCATCCGGAAGGCCGGCATCAACCCGGTCGTCTGTATCAACCGCTTCTATACCGACACCAACGCCGAATGCGACGTTGTCCGCCGGGCCGCCGAAGCCGCCGGCGCCCGCTGCGCCGAGTCCAAGCACTGGGAACTGGGCGGTGAAGGCGCTCTGGAATTCGCCGATGCCGTCATCGACGCCTGCAACGAAAAGAACGACTTCAAATTCCTCTATCCGCTCGAGATGAAGCTGCGCGACCGCGTCGCCACCATCGCCAAGGAGGTCTACGGCGCCGACGGCGTCGACTGGAGCCCCGAGGCCAACGCCAAGGCGGAGATGCTCGAAAAAGATCCGAAATACGCCGACTTCGCCACCATGATGGTCAAGACGCATTTGAGCCTCTCTCATGACCCGGTCGTCAAGGGCGTGCCCAAGGGATGGCGCCTGCCGATCCGCGACGTGCTCATCTACTCCGGCGCCAAGTTCCTCTGCCCCTGCGCCGGCACCATCAGTCTGATGCCCGGAACGAGCTCCAACCCGGCATTCAGAAGAATCGACGTCGATCCCGCCACCGGTAAGGTCAGCGGCCTGTTCTAAAAGCACCTGTCGGATTCATCGAATTCGCCTCAGGCCCGGGGATTTTATCCTCGGGCCTTTTTTTATCCGCAAGACCGCTCTCACAAATTCCGGCGGCCGAGGTGTTTGATCGCCGCCGCCTGAATGGTTATCTTTACATCGGCACCCAACAAACGATCCATACGCAAAGGAACCAGTCCATGAAACAAAAATCTCGTGCCGGTCGCGGATTAAGCTGCCGTGTCGGTTCTGCCGTGGTCCTCGGCGAGGCACGATCATGAAGTTGAAGTTCTCGTTTCTGATGATGATTCTCTTGACTCTGGCTGCCGTCAGGCCGGCGGCGGCGTTGCGCTGCGACGGGAAGGTGATCAACGAGGGCATGACCCAGGCGGAGGTCATTGCAAGCTGCGGCGAGCCTACCTCGGTGGACGAACGCCAGGAAGAGCGGTTCAGCCGCAACTGCCGGGACCCATTCTTCTGGACGGACCCGGATGATGAAGGGCGCTTTGAAGAACATTACTATATGTACCGCGGCAGACGGTATACCGGCTGTAAAAAGATCGTGACGATCCAGGAATGGTTCTACAATTTCGGCTCCAGCCGCCTGACGCAGACCCTGATCTTCGAAAACAGCCGCCTCGTGGCCATTCGTCAGGGCGGATACGGATATTGAGAGAAAAGGGGATTCGATCACGCGCTACCGAAGCCGCCGGGCATGCATCAGGTAGTTGACCGTGGCGTCTTTATTCAGGAAATAACGGCGGGTGAACGGGTTATACTGCATCCCCGTCACGTCGCTGACCGCAAGATTCGCTTCCGCGGCCCACCGGGCCAGCTCGGCGGGTTTGACAAACATGCGGAAATGGTGGGTGCCCCTGGCAAGAAGCCTGAGCACGTATTCCGCCCCCAAAATGGCGAAAACGAAGGATTTCAGGTTCCGGTTGATGGTGGCGAAGAAGACATCACCGCCCGGCCTCACCAGGCGACCGCAGGCGCCGACCACCGATGCGGGGCGGGGAACATGCTCGAGAAGCTCCATGCACGTCACCACGTCGAAGGATGCCGGCTCCGCCTCGGCCAGCCGTTCGACCGTGATGCGGCGGTAATCGATGGGGAGGGTGAGGCCGCTTGTTTCCATATGAAGCCGTGCCGCCCTGAGCGGGGCTTTCCCCATGTCGATGCCGACGACATCCGCGCCTTCGGATGCCAGGGCTTCGCTCAGAATGCCGCCGCCGCATCCCACATCCAGCACCCTCGCGCCTTTGAGAGCGGCGCGACGGCGGATATATCCCAGCCGGAGCGGATTGATATCGTGGAGGGGCTTGAGCTCCCCGGCCGTATCCCACCAGAGGGATGCCATCCTGTCAAACTTCTCCAATTCTCTTTCGTCGACATTCATGGATGTTTCACCATTGCCATTTCCTCGTTCTTGAGACCGCGCCGCCGCCGTCCGGGGCTTTCAATCCGTCTTGACTTGACGCCTGCAATCGTTTATTTAGAGGCCATTCGGCAACAGACCGCCAATTTACCGCCATGTGCAGGAGATCCATGTTGAAAACAGCCGTCAATCCGATCCGTTCGTTTTATCATCATCGATTAAGGCTTTTTTTTGCGCTGTCCCGAACGCCCCACGGATTGATGGATATGGCCGCTCCCTGCCTTGCGGCATGCCTCTGGTTGGGGGAGGCCCCGCCGCCGCCGGTTCTCCTGCTGGGCCTCATCACGGTATTTGCAGGCTATACCGCGGTCTATGCCTTGAACGACGTCATCGACTACCGTGTGGATCAGGAAAAGCTGCGCCACGATCAGTACGAAGAGCGGACCGGAACGCAGGATATCGACGCCGCCCTGATCCGACATCCCATGGCCCGGGGCGCGCTGGGGTTCCGGGAAGGCCTGGCCTGGTCGCTGGCGTGGGCGGTCGTCGCGGTCGTCGGCGCCTACACGCTCAATCCGGTCTGCGCCTGGATCTTCCTTGCCGGCTGCCTGCTGGAAGCGGCCTACTGCCTCCTGCTGAAAATCAGCCCGCTCAGAACGGTCGTCAACGGCATCGTCAAGACGCTGGGATCCGTCGCCGCGGTTTATGCCGTCGATCCCCAACCGTCCGCGATCTTCGTCGCCACCCTCTTTTTCACGCTCTTTTTCTGGGAAATCGGCGGCCAGAACATTCCCAACGACAGCAGCGACATCGATGAAGATCTCAGGCTGCACGCCAAAACCGTGCCCATCCGGTTCGGCCTCGACTTTTCGGCCTTTGCCGTCACCCTCACGCTGTGGGCGTCGGTCCTTCTCACGCCGGTGCTCTTCAGCCTCTCCCAGATCCGATTCGGCTTTGTCTACTATCTCGCCGTCCTCGTGCTGGGAATATTCCTTCTCATCCTTCCCGCCGCCGATTTTCAGAAGCATCCCACCAGCGACCGCGCGATGCGGCTCTTCAACAGTGCCAGCTACTACCCTCCGGCGTTGTTTGCGATCACGGCGGCAAGAATCCTTTTATTTTAATGATCGACGCCGCCCGGCTACCGTATTTTGGTGCCGGTGTGGGCCACGGCGATCCCGTTGGTCATGCGTTCAAATGCAACACCCGAAAAGCCCGCGTCGGTCAGCACCAAGGCTAGCTCATCCGGCATGAGAAACAGTCGGATGGTTTCCGGAAGGCAGGTGTATGCCTTGCGCTGGCCCATCATCACATCCCCCAGCAGCGGCATGATGTGGAAGGAATAGAAATCGTACAGAAACCGGAACCACGGCCAGACGGGCTTTGAAAATTCAAGGCAGAGAAAGCGCCCGCCGGGTTTGAGAACCCGGTGCATCTCTTTGAAGGCACGCTTCATGTGGGTGATGTTGCGGACGGCAAATCCGACCATCACGACGTCGAAGGTGTCGTCGGGAAACGATATCCGTTCGGCATCCCCCTGAACGTAGCGGATGCCTTGGCGGACGCGTGCATTGGTGCGCTTGATCCGGCCGGCCTGGATCATCTCCCGGTTGATGTCGTAAAGGACGACGTTGCCGGCAGACCCCACCGCCTTTTTGGCCATGACCGAAAGATCCCCGGTGCCGCCGCAGACATCCAGGACCGATTCTCCGGGCATCAATCCAAGTTTTGCGACGGCGATTTTTTTCCAGAGATAATGAATGCCAAGGCTTAACACGGTATTCATCATATCGTATTTGCAGGCCACGGAATTGAAATGACGGCGCACCCTGTCCGCTTTTTCCTGCTCGGTGAGTTCTTCGAAACCAAACTGGGCCTGGCGTTTCAGGGATATGTAATCATCCAGCTGCTCTTGTCTTTTCCGCTCCTCCGACCATGTCGGTAGTTTCAATTGCATCTCGTTTGTCTTTCGATTGAAACATCGGTTGAAAATAGATATGTCACCATGTCATATGGATATACCATCAGGAATATGGGTGCTGCCCTGCTGCCCTCATGCTAGCGGCGTTCGTTTATATGTCAAAAATATCGGCGTTGTTCAAGAGCTATGATGCCGCCGAAGAGAATGATTGACCGCATGATAGGGCCATGATAGGATTGTACTTCTTTTTCCCACATCCCATCTTTTCGGGATGCGCCGCTCTGCCGTGAGGGATATCGACATGAAAAACCGCTGTTTCCTGATTTCCGCCGTGCTGACGCCTCTTCTCCTTCTCCTTGCCGCGAATACCGGCCTTTGCGCCGAAACCGGAAGATGGAGCGATACCCAAAAATATAATGCGGCCGGTGCCGTCCTTCCCCCCAAACCCGATGCCCGTGAAAAATGCCCGGTCTGCGGCATGTTCGTCGCCAAATACCCGGACTGGACCGGCGTCATTACGTTTGCCGACGGCGATCGGCGGTATTTCGACGGTGCAAAAGACCTCTTCAGGTATCTTTTCGACCTGAAAAAATATAATCCAGGGAAGACAGAAGGCGACATCCAGTACATTCACGTCACCGACTATTACGACATGAAATTCATCGATGCCAAAACCGCCTTTTTCGTGATCGGCAGCGATGTATACGGCCCCATGGGCCGGGAACTGATTCCACTTGCCGGAGCGGCGGACGCCGAGACCTTCCGGAAAGACCACAACGGTATCAAGCCTCTCCAGTTTATGGAGATCACCCCTGAAACCATCCACCGGCTCGATTGATCAGAACGACCCACGAGACGCCGTTGTCTTCCCGCCCCCCCGCCTTGCAACCATCGGTCGGGCGGTGGCTTGCGCGGCATCGCCGCCTTCTAGATTATACGCTTTCACGACTGTGGCGTCAAAAAGGGCGGCATTTCGCGCTGCTCACCGTGTACACCCTGATCGTGGGCGTGACGGCGTCGGTCATTTTTTTCGGCACCTCCCTCAGGTATGCGGCTGAAGCGCTGACAGGCAACGCGCCGGACATCGTGGTGCAGCGGGTCATTGCCGGACGTCCCGTCTTCGTTCCCCGAAATTATATTGACCTGCTTCAAGATATCCGCGGTGTTCGCTCCATGAGAAACCGGCTCTGGGGTTATTATGCCCACCCGTTCAACGGCGCCATCTATACGATCATGGTGCCGCCGCTTTTTCCCCATACCGATGGCGAGATCATCGTCGGCGAAGGTGTGAAACGCACCTGGAATCCCGACCCCACTGCCGATGCCGGTCGCCTTTTTTTTACCACCCATCTCAGGGAAGGCATTCTGCTCGATGTCGCCGCATCGCTCGAAACAGATACGTCGATCGTATCGTCGGATCTCATTCTCATGTCTGAAAACACCTTCCGCCGGGTTTCCGGGCTTCCCCCGGGATTTGTCACCGACATCGTCATCACCGTTCGAAATCCCCGGGAAGCCGGAACCATTGCCGACAAGATCGTACGCATTTTTCCCGATGCCCTGCCGATATTGAAGCAAGACATCCGGCGGACCTATCAGGCCGCGTTCGACTGGAGAAGCGGCATTGTCCTCGTCCAGTTTTGCGGAGCCATGCTGGCTTTTCTGATCTTCGCATGGGAAAAAATGTCGGGATCGGGCGGCGAGGAACGCAACGAGATCGGCCTTTTAAAAGCAGTGGGATGGGATACGGCGGATATTCTCGCCGTTAAATTCTGGGAAGGCATCGTCATTTCGCTCTCCGCCTTTCTAGCGGGCACCATCTTGGCCTACATTCATGTTTTCCGGTTGAGGGCGCCGATATTCGCCCCTGTTCTCAAAGGATGGTCCGTTCTCTACCCCAGGTTCGATCTCCCGCCGAGATTCAGCGAAGGAGACATCGCCATTCTCTTTCTGATGAGCGTTGTCCCGTATACCATAGCCACCATCATTCCCGTCTGGCATACCGCAACCTTGCCGCCGGACACGGCCCTCAGGTAGGAAACGGCGGAAAAGATGATCCAGGCAAAGCGGAACCGGCCGGCATGAAACATAGAGGACGAAGCATGCCGGCGCATGCCAAAGCGGCGGGTCTGCTCGTCGTCTGCATGCTGGCGGCGATGACGGCATGCGGACCCGAGGAACATGCCCCCGCGTCATCGTTAAAAGCAGAATGCGATATCCAGCACGGCCCCTGCACCCGGCCCCTCGCCGGCGGTTCGGCGACCCTCGATATCTTCCCCAAGCCCGTCCGGGCCATGACGGATCTGAAATTCCGGCTGATCCTTTCCGGGCTGTCGGAACCGGAGACGGCATCCATGCAGCAGCCGATGATCGATCTCGATATGCCCGACATGTTCATGGGATACAACCGGGTTTACCTGAAACAGGAAACCCCCGGCGTTTTTTCGGGAGCGGGCGTCATCGTAAGGTGCCCCAGCGGCATTCCGACCTGGAAAGCCGTCGTGACGGTGCCGGGTATCGGGGAGGCGGTTTTTGTTTTCGATGTCCTCTACTGACATGTCCGCGGCCCTGCTCTTTTTTTTCTCCACGGGATTTGCCGTCGGCTTCGGACACTGCATCGGCATGTGCGGACCCATCATTGTCGCCTTGTCCCTCAAATCGCCGGGGAAACGCTCCATGCTTCCCCATTTTCTCTACAACGGGGGACGGATCGTCACCTATGCGGTTCTCGGTGCAATCATCGGCGCTACCGGATCCTTGACCGGCATGGCCGCCCACATCCTGGGCATCCAAAAGACGGTCATGATCGCGGCGGGCCTGATGGTCGTCGTGACCGGACTGATGATGGGCGGATGGCTGCCCATGGGCCGCCTTCTTACAAATGATTCCGGGGCGGTGGGCGGTTGGATCGCCAAAGGCTACAACCGTTTGAGCATGGCGGCGGATCGTCCCGGCACCTGCTTCGCCCTGGGACTTGTGCTGGGTCTGTTGCCCTGCGGACCGGTCTATACCGCCCTCCTGATGGCCGCAAGGCTCACCATGACCGGCATATCCCCCGTGGCCGGTTGTCTGACCGGCGGCGCCGCCATGGCGGCCTTCGGGCTGGGAACCTTTCCGGCGCTGATCCTCGTCGCCCGGATGACGAGCCTTCGCTGGATGCGTTCCCGGCATCTGATTTATCGGATCGGTGCGCTGATCATCGTGGGTTTCGGAGCGGTGTTCGTCTTTCAGGGCATCCGCCTGTAATCCTTGGGTGCGATGAGGTCGCGCATCATCCCCGTGGGCCGTTACTCCCGGAAAAGATCCGTGCTGATATACCGCTCGCCCGTACTGGGCAGAAGCACGACGATGCGCTTCCCTTTCACCTCGGGCCGTCGGGCGACGGTAAGCGCCGCCGACACCGCGGCGCCCGACGATATGCCGCAGAGAATTCCCTCCTGCCGCGCGAGCCGGCGGGCGGTTTCAAAGGCCGCTTCATCGTCGACGGCAACGACCTCGTCGATCATATCACGGTCAAGGACTTCCGGAATAAAACCGGCACCGATTCCCTGGATCCGGTGCGGACCGGCCTTGCCGCCGGAGAGGACCGGCGACGCCGACGGTTCTACGGCGACCGCCCTAAATTCCGGTTTTCTGGCCTTGATGCCCTGGGCCACGCCGGTGATGGTGCCGCCGGTCCCCACGCCGGCGACAAAAATGTCCACCCGTCCTTCGGTATCCCGCCAGATCTCCTCGGCCGTGGTTTTCCGGTGGATGTCGGGATTGGCCGGATTGGCGAACTGATTGGGCATGAAGACGCCGCTTCCCCGCGCGACAATCTCCTCGGCGGCACCGATGGCGCCTTTCATGCCCTTATCGCCGGGCGTCAACACCAGCTCCGCGCCTAAATGCTTCAGGAGCTTTCGCCGTTCCACGCTCATCGTCTCCGGCATGGTCAGCCGCAGGCGATACCCCTTCGCCGCGCAGATGAACGCAAGGGCGATGCCCGTGTTCCCGCTGGTCGGCTCGACGATGAGGGTATCCGGCCCGATCAGGCCCTGGGCTTCGGCCGCGTCGATCATCGCAGCGGCGATCCGGTCCTTGACGCTGCCGACGGGATTGAAAAACTCGAGTTTGGCATACACCTCCGCCGTGATATCTTCCGCCATTCGGTTCAATTTAACCAGCGGTGTCCGGCCAATGGTTTCCTGCATGTTCCGGTATATCATCATCGTATCTCCATTTCCCGATGCCGGCTGAAAAACGTCCTGTTGCCACCCGGCTTTCAGCGGCGGTTACCGGTAGATGAGCTTGTGAGGCTCCATCAGCACCTTCGTATCCGGCGGAATCGATTCGGTAATCCAGACGTTTCCGCCGATCACCGACCGCCGTCCGATGACGGTATCGCCGCCCAGAATGGTGGCCCCGGAGTAGATGATCACATCGTCTTCGATGGTGGGATGCCGTTTTTTGCCCCTGAGACGTTCCCCCGCATCCTTGGGAAGAGAGAGTGCGCCCAGCGTGACCCCCTGGTAGACCCTGACATTATCGCCGATCTCGGTGGTTTCTCCGATCACGAGGCCCGTACCGTGATCGATCACGAACCGCTTCCCGATTTCAGCACCCGGATGGATGTCGATGCCGGTGATGCTGTGGGCATATTCCGTCATGATGCGGGGAATCAACGGAACCTTCAGCTCGCACAACCGGTGCGCCACACGGTAAACCATGACGGCGAAAATCCCCGGATAGCTGAAGATGATCTCGTCATAGCTCTTGGCCGCCGGATCGCCGTCGTATGACGCCGATACATCGGCCGTCAGCATCTCCTGTATGGCCGGAACCGACTGAAAAAACGCCAGGGCCGCCGCCTGCCCCTGATCTTCACAATGAACGCAGACATTGTCGTATCTGAAACAGTCGTGCCTGATACTCCGGCAGATCTGATCTGCAAGCATGTCATAGAGCGTCGACATCGACTGTCCCAGCGAATACCGAAGACTGACCTGATCGAGCCTGTTCCTGCTGAAATAACCGGGGAACAGAATATCACGCATGCCCTCGACAATCGCGATCACCGATTCCCGCGAAGGTATCGGTTCATAGGCGATATGATGATGACATTTTTTGTTCTCGACCGCACAGACGATCTGCTCGACGATCTTCGGCAGACGTTCACGGTGATTCGTGGAAACCGCCATATCGCTGCGGCATAAAGACTCTTCCGCATTGGGATCACTCTTCATAAGACGTACTCCTGAGGCCGCCGCCCCACACCGGCAGCCCTCAATGAGAGGAAGCATTCTGAATCTGGAACTCGCCACATGTGTAACCTTAATCATTTTCCGCTGTTTTAAAAGACGGCAACTGGTGAATCATGGGATCCTTTTCTATTCACTCCCTTCACATTGTCTTAAAATTGTTGTTTACACCCAATAGATATCTGGTATATTTCATTTAAAACGATCATGGAGGAAAAAAAAAGATCATGTTCAAGCCGGCCAAATGGAGTATTCTGATTCTTCTAATCACCGCCGTCTGCGGAACCCTTTATCTCTACCGGCATAAAGAGTTGTCCGGATATTCTCCTGAACTCGACCGAATGATCCGCCGTTCAAAGATCGATCCCGGCCAATGGCGGCAACGCGCCGCCGCATTCATAGACGTCACCCGCAAGATCATATCAGAAACCCTGTCGAAACTCGACGGCGTGTTGAAACCGGAAAAATATCTTCCCACCCCGGCAAAAAAACCTGAGGAAACAATCCCGCGGAAAACAAACAGGAGAAAAGAACCGTCGGCGACAAAGCATGTTGAACGGTCATCCATTTTCGATCTCTTCAAAACGCCCGCCCCTTCCATGAGGAGCCGGTCTTCTGCCGTCTATACATGGGTCGACAAGAGGGGCACCAGGCATTTCAGTGATACGAAACCCGCAGGCGGCCGGTATCCCATAGAAACCGCACAGCCATAGCCGGATGTGTCTCATAAGTTCAAAAACGGACAATCCGCTGAAACACAATCATCGAGAGCGCCAACCCCCCTACGGAGGCAGCACATGAAAGATACCCTCAAACCGGGCCTGACATTTGAGTTTCATTACAAAGTCCCCGCAGACAAGACCGTTCCCCGTCTTTTTCCTGAATTCCCGGAAGGACAGGCCATGCCCAATGTATTCGCTTCGGGATTCATGATCGGCCTGTTCGAATTCGCCTGCATCAAGGCGATCAAGCCTCATCTTGACTGGCCTGAAGAGCAGACCGTCGGCATCGGTTTTCAATTGAATCATACAGCGGCCACACCGCCGGGTTTTACGGTGAGCGTAAAGGTGAAGTTGATGGCCGTCGAAGGAAAGAAACTGATCTTTGGTATCGAGGCAAGCGACGGCATCGACCGCATCTCCCAGGGCACCCATGAACGGTTTGTCGTCAACGCGGTGAAATTTAACGGGGCGGTCGCTGAAAAACGAAAAAAACATCTTTCATGACAAGGAGTTATCCGGATAAACCCCGACCGTACAGCCATCCCGTTCGGCTTGATTCGCAGAAAATAATGTTTAGCATAGCGATAATGCAATAGGGAATTCTCACTTTAACCTTCGATGAAAGGATGCGCCATGAAAGACTCAGGAAGCTTGCACCTGAAGGTTCAGGAACTCTGTGATTGTTATGCGACGACCGATCCGCTCAAAGAGATGTCTGAAATTCCGCGGGATGCGGACAAGGATGAAGCGGCGCTGAAATGGCTCTCACTGGCGGCGTTGCACGGCGTCAATCAAAACGCCGAGAAAATCAAACTGCTTGTCCGGCCTGATGGTTCCGTCCGTGTGACGGCGGAATATCGTGAAGCAGAGCTCCCCTCTCCGGGAACAGAGGTCGGCAAAAAAATCGTTCAGGCATTAACCGACATCACCCACCTCGAAGAGGGCAGAGGCAAAACCCCCCTGGCGCTGGGAATTCGCGACAGCAGCATCGAACTGAAGGTCAAAATGAAGTCCAAGGACGGCGGCAGCAAGATATCGATCAAATTTCCGGAGTAAAGGAATGTCGGATAGATAGCGCCGCGGCCGGAAGAGCATTGCGCTATTCGAAACGCCGAATCAGCAGAAGCGTATTGCCGATGACGGTAAGACTGGAAAGGAGCATGGCGGTGACGGCGATCAGCGGCGTCAGCAGGCCTGCCATGGCGATGGGGATGGCCAGAAGATTGTAGACGGCGGAGCAGATCAGATTCTGCAGGATCTTGCGGTTGACCTCGTCCGCCAGATCGAGAAAGGTCAGTATCCGGCGCGGATCACTCTGCATCAGGGTCATGTCGGCCGCCTCCTTGCCGAGAAAAGGACCGGCGTATACGGCAAACGATAGCCCGGCCGTGATCAGCGCCGGCGCATCATTGATCCCGTCGCCGATCATGGCGGCCGTCACGCCTTCCTCTTCCAACTGCCGGATAAAGGCGGCTTTCTCGGCGGGCAACCTCCCGCCGTAGCATTCATGGATGCCCAGCCGGCGGCCGATCTCACGGGCGGTCTGCTCTTCGTCTCCGGAGATCAGGGCCACACGGTAGCCGCGACGCTGCAGGGCCCTGACGGCCTCTTGCGAACCGGCCCGGATGCGGTCGCCAAAGATGAATACAGCGGCGAGGCGGCCGCCGCAGGTCATATAGACCCGAGACCTTACATCTCCCGCCGTCGGTAAGTCAGACATAAAACCGCCATTGTGCCGGCGGGCCTCGGGAACAAAATCGGCAGCGCCGATCCGCACGGCCTGTCCCCGCCACGTCCCGGAGATGCCGTTTTCGTGGGCCGCGAGCGCCGTCACCTCCGCCGGCACGATCCCTGCCTCCGTTGAAAACCGGCGGATTTCCATCGCCAGATAATGTCCGGAAACCTTCTCCAGGCCCGCCGCCAGAGCGAGAGCATCCTGTCTGTCGAACGGTGAGAACGCAGCGATTTCGCGTAGTTCGTAGCGCCCCTCGGTCAGGGTTCCGGTTTTGTCGAATACAAAGGCGCCTACCTTGCCGGCGCGCTCGAAACAGGAAAATTCCCGCACCAAAATCCCCTTCCTGCCGGCGATCGAGATCCCGGCGACCCTGGCCAGAGGGATCGCAATGCCCAACGCGCAGGGGCATGAAATGACCATGACGGTCATGGCCCTGACAAGAGCACCCTCAAAACCCGTACCCCTGATCCAGCAGAAGGTTCCGGTTGCCAGCGCAAGGATCAGCACCAGCGGCACGAACGCCACCAGAAACCGGTCGGTCTTTCCCTCGAACGCCGTTTTTTCATCGAGACTCCGCTGGATGATCCGGATCATCCGGCCGATGGTGGAATCCTCCCCGACGGCCTCGGCTTTCACCCGCATCGTCCCCTGAATCACGGTGGTACCGCTGTGGAGAAGGTGATCCGGCCTTTTTCGGATGGGCGTCGCTTCACCGGTCAGAGACGATTCATCGACCCGCCCCTCGCCCGCTGCGACAACCCCGTCGGCCGGAACGACGTCTCCTTCTTCCACAATGAACACATCCCCTTTCTGCAGCATCCCGATCGCGACATACCGGCCCGCCGGATAACCGTCGCCGACCAGTTTGACCTTGGTTGGATTCAGCGCAAACAGTGCCTTCAGGTCCTTCAACACATGGTCCCTGGCATTTCTTTCGAGCATTTTTCCGAGCAGGGTCAGGGTGATCAGCATGGAGGTCGTGTCGAAATAGAGATGGATGCTTCCCTGCATCAAGTTGAATACACTGTAGACATAGGCGCTGCCGGCTGCCGTACTGATCAGCGTTTCCATGGTGAACAAGGCGGTGCGGAGTCCGGCCCATGCCCGTTTATGGATATTCCATCCCCCGTAAAAAAAAGGAACGCTCGCGAAAATAAAGATGGGCCACGAAAGATCGTATACCGCCTCCCGTGAGAGCCGGGTGAAAAATCCCGAATAGAGCGCAAACGAAAACATCATCACATTCATGGAAAAAACGGCGGATACGGCAAACCGGTACAGCTCCCGCCGCCGTTCCGGCAAGGCGTCTTCCCGGCCGTCGGACGGCCGGTATCCAAGCTTCTGGATGTGACCGATGATCTGATCGGGCGACGTCAGGACCGGATGATACCGGCAGTGGAAGGAATCGGTGGAAAAACGGGTTGACGGATCGACGACCCCCGGTAATTTTTTCAGGGTTTCATCGATCAGCCAGGCGCAGGCAGGGCACCACATCCCTTCCAGTTGAAGGGAAAGTTTCAGAAGATCATCCTGTTCGGGTGAAGGGCGGCCGCTTTGGGGTCGCCCTGCGTCTGTTTTGTCGTCGAACGCCGCCCGCGGCCGCAGATCGTCCTCGGATTGGGGGATGATACCCATCCGCCGACATTCCTTGAATAGCGCGGTCTCCCGGAAGGGGATGGGACTTGCGTCGGTCGATGCGCTCCGGGCCTCGGCCAGCATCCGGTAGACCTGTCTGCATCCTTCGCAGCAGAAGAACATGGGCTTCCCTGCCGACTCCGCCTGAACGGCACCGCGGCGGAGGGGAAGCCCGCAGAGATCGCATGCCTTCGGAGTGACGCTCACCACTTGGTCTGCCGCGTCAGCGCTCTCCGAGGGATTTGATGTAGGCGGTGATGGTCCACCGCTCGGGTATGGCGATGGTGGTGGCCAATGCGGGATGTCTGCCGTTCATCGAGCCGTAGCTGATGGTCTTGAAGATCTCCCCGTCCGTCTGGGCTTGAATCTTGTCGGATCTCAGGTCTGTCGGGAGGGGCGAGAAGCTCTGACCGACGGTGCCGTTGCCGTCGTGATATCTGCCGTGGCATTGGGCGCAGTACGTCAGATATCCGATTTCACCCGCTCTTAACGCTGCCGCATCGTCCGGCGCGACCGGCGACGGAATATTTTTGCCGTCGGCCATCCGATAGGTGATCTCGGATCCCGACACGGGCACCGTCTGTTCATCCATGATGAGCAGGGGAGCCTCGTGCGGCTTGACCGCAGGCGTCTCCCACATGCGCCAGTCATTGCAGGCCGTCGCCATCAATGAACAGATCAGGATCATGAATATTCGACGCATCATCTTAATTCTCCCACGCTGTTCATTCTCCCCCGCTTCCCCTGACATGCTGGGCATTCGGCAAAACCTCGTATATGGCGTAGGGAGATTGGCCGGGTACGTCCATGACAGGCCTGTAATCCCAGTCGGCCGGTCCCAGGTCGCCCACGACCACGAACGTAAAGATGCCTTTCATAAAAATGAAGGCAAGTATCAGCCCGAGGATGACCCACGACAAGCGTTCCGACGCTTCATGTGCATGTTCCATTTAAATTTTTACCTCCAGAATCCCGGTAAACCAGATATAGAGAAACATCCAGATCAGCGTTCCGACAGTGGTCAGCGCCATGGCCAGCGGGAAGGGCAGGGTCCGCACCTCGATGTTTTCCGGGAAGCGTTCGACGACATGATGCTTCCTGCCTTCCGTATCCTTTCTTCGAAATCGAACGAATCCAAGAAACATCGTAAACAAAATCAGGAAGACAAGGGCCGGAAAAAGATAGAGCATGACATCCTGAAAGCCGATCAGTTCGAATAAACGCATGGGACCTCCTTTAGCGCCCCGAGGACATCAGGGCGAAGACGACGACACAGGCACTCGCGGCCAGGCCGATGACGACGAGAAAGAAGAGCGCGCCGAGTTCAAAGCGATTGATCCGGGACATGGGAAAGGCCGGCGCTTCGTCGCCCTCTTCCAGGGGCAGAAAACGGGCCCGCCCCTGATGCTTGAACTGGCCGCTCTTGATGGCCCAGAGAAAGGCAGGGATGGTGATCAGAAATCCCAGGGCGATATAGCTGATGAAATAGGGAAAATACATGGATGTGTCCTTATGAAACCATGGATTGACGTCCATGGTTAAGATCAAATGTAATTCCGGCTCCGGATCGATTTCAATCCTTTTCAGGGCGCGGCGGTTCGAAAGCGGCGTCGATGCCCGTAGGCGGCCCGTTGGCATCGCTTTCATTGATGAAATAGACTGCCACATAATTGCCGACATCCCATATCTTCTCGGATTCGAGATCCCGTTTGAAATACGGCATGGCCGAACCGGTAATACCGTTCATGATCTGGTAATAGAGGATGCCGCCCGAAACTCCGCGCCCTTTCAGCAGGGTGAAATTGAGCGGCGGCGGATAAATATACGGCTGGGCCGGCCCCATGCCGTCTCCGACCGGCCCGTGGCACCCGAGGCAGAAGTCCTGGTAAATTTTGTGCCCCCGGGCAAGCCCGGCCGCACTCGTCGGATAGGGGTTGGGAATGTTGCGCCATCCTTCGGGCACCAGAGCGTGCAGCGTCTCGACATTCTTCACCGGCCCGGACTCGTAGGCCGCGATCAGCTTTTCCTTCCATACCCGCTGGCGCTGCATGCGGTTGTCCGCATCTTTCAGACCGAGGCTCTGTTCATAGATCGTCAGCGTCTCGATCTCCTTCATGTCTAAAAAATCGAAACTCGGCATGATCGAGAGCGGTCGGGTATAGCGGGGATTGATGAAATGGGCGATATGCCAGTCATCGGGGTGTTCGCCGCCCTCCTGGGAAAGGTCGGGCCCGGTGCGCTGGGAGCCTAGAAGGATCGGAAGATCGGCGACATAATCCCCCGCCCTGGCAATCCGTTCGGCGCCGTGCCCCCAGTCGATGGAGCGAATCGACTGGCTGTGGCAGTAAACGCAGCCGTTGGCGATGTAAAGCTTCCGGCCCGCGGCCTCGATATCCGACCGGGACCGGAAGATCTCGGACGGATGTCGGTCGATCGTGAAGTAGGGGGTCACGATCATGATCAAGACGATGGACAGCAGGATCGCGGCGGAACCGATCAGCACGACTCTTAAGGTCATCTTCATGTTGGCGTTTCTCCGGACTTGAAAAACAACGTTCTCAATACATTGTACAAACCAATCAGGGCGCCCGTGAATATCAGCACCCCGAGGGACGCCCGGACGAGATAATAGGCATGGATCTCCGGCAACACCCGGTAGACCGTTTCACCGTTCAGCCATGCCGAACCCTGAATCAGTCCCACGATGGTCAGCACCACCGTAAAACCGACCACGCCGATCAATACGAGCCAATACTGAAGGTCGGCCAGAAACCTGCTGTACAGGGGTCGGTCGAGCACCTTGGGCAGGACATAGTAGATGCCGCCCAGGGCGATCATGCCGGCGAATCCCAATACGCCGATATGGGCGTGACCGACCACCCAGTTGTTGAAATGGGTAATCCGCTGAACATCGGGAAGAGCCATCATCGAGCCCTGGATGCTCACGAAAAAATACATGATGGTGCCGGTAAAAATGAATTTTGACGATACGTCCCCGTGAATCTCTCCCAGGCGGTTTTTGGCGGTGTACCAGATATTGATCAAAAACGCCATCACCGGAATGACCATGCCGACGCTGTCGACGATGCCGATAACCTTGAGCCATGTGGGCACCGGAACCTGGAGCAGATGATGGGTCCCCACGTGGGTATAGACGATGATCAGGGACCAGAACCCCAGAAGCGACAGGGTGTGGCTGTAAAGCGGACTGCGGCAGGTCCGGGGAATGACGTAGTAGGTCACGCCGATCGCAAGCGGCGTCAGGAGCAGGCCGAAGATATTGTGGCCGTAAAACCAGAGAAGAATGGCATCGGGTATGCCGGTGATCGCCCCGGACGTCGGCCGCCAGATGACATTGCCCAGGGCAAAGGTCAGCCCGGTCAGAATGACCCCCGCGCTGGCGTACCATACCGAGACATAAAGAATTTTTTCCCGCCGGATTCTAACGGTCATTGCGAAATTGTAAAGAACCATGCCGAACACGGCCACGACCATCATGTCGACCGGCCAGATGAATTCGGCATATTCCCGGCCCTGGCTTTTTCCCGCCGACAACGTAAGGATGCCCGCCAAGAGCATCAGATTCCACAATCCGGCCGTCAGCATGCCCAGCCGTTCACTGAACAGCTCGGTCCTGAGCAGCCGCGGAAGGTAGTAAAATGCCGCGCCGAGAAGCCCCGGCGTCACGAAACCGAAGAGTACCAGATTGACGTGCATGGGTCTCAGACGCCCGAAGACCACAAACCCCAGACCCCGGGTGAGATCCGGTGCGACCAGCTCCGTTGCGGCCAGAAGACCAAAAAAGGTGGCCACCGCCATCCAGAACGCGGAGGTCATGATGAACAGGAGGGAGGTCTGGTTTTTTTCAGGCAGGATATTGGAAAACGGAACCATTGCAATCTTCTCCTCGATTAACTGTGACATGCCAGCCAGCAGTCCAGAGGACCCTGGTTCCTCTGATGACACCTGAAACAGAATCCCATTTTGAACCGTTTGCCTTTGATGCGGTCCATGGTTTCCACCTGGTCGTGACATTCCGCGCATACAAAATTGCGCTTGATATGGCGTTGATGGTTGAACAGGACATGTTCGGGAAGAAAATTGGCCTTGACCCACGGCGTGGGCGTCTCGGTCGCATAATATTGATGCTCCTTCAAGATCTGAGGGTGGGCGGCGATGATATAGGTGTGGCAGTAAAGACATTTCTCCACCGGGGGAAGACCGGGAAACCGGGATCTGGCCACGTATGGGTGACAGAACTTGCAGTCGATGGCCTTGACGCCGGCGTGGAGCCGGTGGCTGAACGGGATCGGCTGCGCGGGACCGATATTGGCTGCGGGCGGCGCATAGAAAAGGTAAAGGAAACCCGCGACCAGGCATACGAGCGCCGCGATCCAGAACATCGGCATCCGATTGTTCCACACCGCCCTGTAAATGTTTTGTATCGATTCAATCCATTTCATCAGCTTACCTTTTCTCCGTCATTCAGGAAAAGTTCCGGAAACAGCTTAAGGAGAGACGCCACCGCACCGGCGATCAGCCCGAAAAAGCCCAGGCTGATCAGCACATCGAATATCCTGAGTGCCGCGGAACCGGTATCGAAATGAAGAGGGGGGCCCACCATGACCAGATTTTCGAGCCAGATTCCCGTCAGCGCCGCGGAACAGAGAATGAGCATGATGACCGGCTTCACCTTGGCCTTCCGGTTGATCAGCGTAAAAAAAGGAACCATGAACGACACCACGAAGACGACGATGAATACCAGTTTCCAGGACTGATATTTGAACCGCTCGATCAGATAATGGGTTTCCTCGGGAATGTTGCCGTACCAGATCACCAGCACCTGGGCATAGAGAAAATAGGTCCAGACGACGCAGAAGGAGAAGAAAAGCTTTCCGATGTCGTGAAAATGGGCGGCGGTAAGTCGGGTCCGTTCTCCGTAGGCAAGATAGAGGATCGATGCCGCGATAATCAGCGCGCCCATGCCGACATAAAATGCCTTGATGAAGAAATAACCGCCGAAAAGCGTGGAAATGAAGTGGGGATCCATGCTCATGATCCAGTCGACGGAGATCAGCGACAAGACGACCGCGTATGTGATCATGTATGAAATCGCCAGGCGGGTCATGCGCCGCCGGCATACCGACGGATCGACAGGCTGCGTCAGAAGAGAGTTCAAGGCGGAGCGCACCCGACCCGCGCTTTCCCGATGCACCGTCTTGCAGCGGAAGGCATAGAACACGTAGGCGGTGCCCAGGCCGTAGAGCAGAAGCAGCCCGCCGATATCCCGGATCATCAGAAACGGCACATTGAGCCACACTTCTTTGCCGTGCAGGTCCTGGCCGAGCCATGGGAACAGGTATTGCTTGCCGTAAAAGAGCAGCAGAAAAAGAACGAACGACACCGGGAAAAAGGCGGCAAACGCCTCCGAGAGATTCTGAAGCGCCCCGCTCCACCGCGCCTTGCTGAGATGCATGACCATGGAAAACAGCAGGGCGCCCTGGGAGACCGCCGACCAGAAAAGAAAATTGACCAGGTATACCTGCCAGGCCCTGGCGTCTTCATCAAAGCTGAGGAGGACGAAAAAACTGCCAAAGCCCGTTAAAACCAATATGGTCAGGATGGCCCCGAAAGGCCGTTTCGACAGATTCATGTTGTGTAGCGTCATACCATCCCTCTATCCCCGGTTGTCTGCCCTCTGTTGGTGTTCAACCCGCCGGCCGCCGCTGTTTCGGACCTGTGATTCCCCCTGGTCAAAGCGTTTTCTCTTCGATCGCCCGCGGGATTTCTTCCGGTGCGTCAAAGAGACGGGTTTTGGCGCCTCGATCCGTGAAAAACTCCGAAAGAGCCGTTTCGTTGCCGATTTCGCAGCGCGCGACCACGCCGAAATGATGGCCGGAACAGCGGGGGTCGTAAATACCTTTTAAACTCTTGAATTCGGGAATCCGCGCACTCAGAAGAATGCCCGCGACCGTCCCCAGGATCCCGAAGAGAATGGTCATTTCGTATCCCACCACGAAAAACGGGATCAGGGAAACCACGGGCTTGCCGCTGACGATCAGATTCCACTGCACCGAAGAATAAATCGCCAGGGCGTATCCGGCGAAAAATCCCAGGATGCCGCCGCCCAAGGTAAAATAGCCGACCCGGCTTTTCCTGAATTTGAGCGCATGCAAGATCGAATGGCTCGGATAGGGGCCGTGGACCCGGAAGAGTTTCCAGGGGGATGTCTTGAGAGCGGCAATCGCCGACACCACGGCGCTCTCGTCCGTAAACAGCCCCATCACATATCGGTCAGTGGACATTGCCGCCTCCTGCATTGAGGGCCTCTTTCATCTCCGTCATCGAGACGGATGGCATGTGTTTCACGAACAGGATAAAAAACAGAAAGAACATGCAAAACGTTCCGAACATGATTCCCAGCTCGATAAAGCTGGGGCTGTAAAGCCCCCAGGCATGCGGAAGAAAATCGTGGGCCGGACCGCCGACGATGATCACGAACCGCTCGTACCACATGCCGACATTGACCAGGATGGAGATGGTCATGAGCCATTTCAGGCTGGTCCGCACCTTCTTGAAGAAGAAAAACAGCGGCGCGACGCAATTGCAGGTGGTCATGATCCAGAACTCCAGGCTGTAGTCGCCGAAAATCCGCCACCAGAACGCCTCCTGCTCCACCGGGTTGAAGCTGTACCAGGCGATGAAGATCTCGAAGACATAGGCGTAGGTGACGATGAAACCGGTGAGAATGATGGTTTTGGCCACATTTTCCAGCACATCGATGGTGATGATCGATTCATAGTGAAAGATTTTACGCATGGGAATCATCAGGGTGAGCACCATGGCGAGCCCCGAATGGATGGCGCCGGCGACGAAATACGGGGCGAAGATGGTGCTGTGCCACCCGGGGACGATCCCCAGGCCGAAATCCCACGACACCACGCTGTGCACCGAAATCACGAGGGGTGTGGCCAGTGCCGCGAAAAAGAGGTAACCCCGGATATAGTGCCGCCACTGTTCGAACTTCCCGGTCCAGCCGAATGAAAGCGCCGTGTAGATCTTTTTGCGGACGCCGTCGGCCCGGTCGCGGATCGTCGCAAGATCGGGGATCATGCCGGTATACCAGAAGAGGGCGCTGACCGTCAGATAGGTGCTGATCGCGACGATGTCGAACATGAGCGGCGAGGTGAAATTGGGCCAGAGATTGCGCTGATTGGGATAGGGGATCATATAATAGACCAGCCAGACGCGGCCCAGGTGAATCAGCGGGAAAAGACCCGCCGTGCAGACGGCGAATACGGTCATCGTTTCGGCCGCACGGGCGATCGGATTGCGCCATCCGGCACGGAACAGGAACAAAATGGCCGAAATCAATGTCCCGGAATGGGCGATACCGACCCAGAAAACAAAATTGATCAGGTAGGTTCCCCAGGCGACGGGATTGTTCTGTCCGCCGACGCCGATGCCGATGTAGATCTGATAGATCCAGCAGCCGAAGCCGAAGAGGGTTCCGGCGAGCAGAAACAGGGCGATGCCCCAATAGGATCGTGGCGGCGGACTCAGGGTATCCAAAACGATGTTATCGATGGCGGCCGGCGTGAGGTTCGACATAGGATCAGATCTCCTGAACGACTTTTTTGAGATAGATAACAGCGGTTTTCGTATTCAAATATCCCATGACCTGATAGGCGCGCCGGTCATCGGTCATCCGCCGGACCCGGCTTTCCGGATCTGCCAGGTTGCCGAAGACCAGGGCGTCTGTCGGGCAGGTCTGGGCGCAGGCCGGCACGATCTCGCCGTCTCTGATCCGCCGGTTTTCGTTGGCGGCCCAGTTATGCGCCTCTTTGATCCGCTGGACGCAAAAGGAGCATTTCTCCATCACGCCCCGCATGCGGACCGTCACGTCGGGATTGAGCTGCAGAGGAAGCGGGCTGGGCCGCTCCCACTCGAACCAGTTGAACCGTCGGACCTTGTATGGGCAGTTCTGGGAGCAGTACCGGGTCCCGATGCACCGGTTGTAGATCTGGTTGTTGAGCCCTTCCTTCCCGTGATGCGGCGCATAGACCGGACAGACCGATTCGCAGGGAGCGTTGTCGCAGTGCTGGCACATCATGGGCAGAAAGGTCACCTTGTCCATATGATCGGGTTGGTGATACCGCTCGATGCGGATCCACGACATCTCCCGGCCTTCGATGATCCGCCGTTCGCCGACCACGCCGATATTGTTCTCGGCGTAACACGCCACCGAACAGGCGCCGCAGCCGATGCACCGGTCCAGATCCACCACCATCCCCCACCGGTAGTCGTTCCGGTGCTCGTGCGGCGGATAGACGTCCCGGTGGGGATCATATCCGTCGGGAAGCGGCAGCGTCAGGGGGAAATCGTTCATTCCGAAACCGGCGGCATGACGGTTGTGATCGCTTTCGTGCTGCAATTCGTTCAATCCCACGGAAACGGCAATCTTCCGACCGTGCTGAAATTTGCTGCCGTCGGTGTGGGCCAGAGTCATCCGTTTTCCTCCGGCGGCCAACCTGACCCCCGCCGCCAGAAACGCCGGGCCTCCGGAAACCGGATCCACCGCATCTGAAAGAAGCCTGAACGGATTGGCGCCGTTGCCCTTTGCATACCGCCCGAATGCTTCGTGCCCCTGACCGGTGGTCATGACAAGCACGCCGGGATCGAGGGCGGCGTACGGATATGCCGGCGCGCTGATCTGTCCGCCGCCGGACGTCACATCGACCATGTCGCCGGCTTTCAGCCCCCGGCGAGCCATCGTATCGGGATTGATCCAGACCGGCGCCTGGT